>Ga0302283_1001507_pt1 | contig 19479 bp, 19 predicted proteins | sample III_Fen_E1_4_FD_198770 | JGI IMG/M metagenome (GOLD analysis project Ga0302283, IMG submission 198770) | Peat permafrost microbial communities from Stordalen Mire near Abisko, Sweden - III_Fen_E1_4 | ecosystem: Environmental > Terrestrial > Soil > Wetlands > Permafrost | place: Sweden: Abisko... | reverse complement strand
GGACGCGCTCGTTGGCGATGTGGATGGCCTGGGAGAGCAGCGCACGCGCGGTCTCCGCTCGGGTCGCCCGCGGCGCCGCTGCGACGACCGAGCGAATCGCCTCGCATGCCGCCAGGGACGCGGCAGCGCCACGCGGATGGGCACCCATCCCGTCGCAGACCGCGAAGAGTCCCTGCTCGGGCGCGACGGCGAAGGCGTCTTGGTTCTCGTGACGCGCGAGACCGATGTCGGTCAGCGCGTCCCAGGCGAAGGCACCCGGGACAGGAAGGCGAGACACGCCGCTCACGACGAACCTCGGGTCCGGCCGCCGGCGCTCACCGTGGTCTGCGGGGCTCGTTCCGAGTGGGCGCTGAGCCTCCGCCCCGCGACGGGTTCATCGTCACCCCCCAGGTTGCGGCGCTCGGGCGTGAGGCTGCCGGGACCGATCTGCGTCGACGAGCTTCCGAGGAGTCGCCCGATGGCATCGTGCGTCACCCGAGCGGCCTCGATGTCGCCGGCTGCGATGGCAGCCCCGAGGGCTTCGGCGAGGTGGACCAAGAGCGCCCGACGGTGGGTGCCAGGGGCGGGGGTGGGGCTGTCGGCGGTCGCCGTGAGGGGACCCCTGCTCCCGATCGAATCGTCGGCTACGGGCCCCGACTCGTCGGCGCCCCCTTCGCTCGGCGTGCCGCGCGGCGCCGGGGCGACAAGCTCCTCGCGGTGGCTGCGGCGAGTGTCGATGACCTCGTCCCCTGCCCCGCTTGCCGACGGGCCCCCCTTGCCCTGGGCTGCAAGCCGTTGCGGCTCGTGCCCCACAAGGTGCCCCTTTTCGGCCGTAAACTCTGGAGATCGTTCAGGTTCGTTACGCGCTTTTAACCCGTTGGTCCGGGGTTCGAGTCCCCGTCGACCCACCAAGCAATTCCGCGAGGTTACCTCGCACTTCTCCAAGGATTTCGAGGCCGCGTGGGGCACGGTCGGTGCCCCACGGTGGTTCACCTCGAGGGTCGCCCCCTCTACTGGGCCACGTAGATCCCCATCGTATGCGCAGGGAGCGACAACGCGAGCGCGCCTCCCGAGACGGTCGCGGCCGTTGGTCCCCCTTCGCCGAGCACGTCAGCGAACACGGTCCCCTCGGGCATCGACTCCTTGTCGCTCGCGTCGAGCTCGTGGCTCAGGGCGATCGGCAGCGCTACGTTCGCCGCGCCGCCGACGTTGATGGCGGCGATGACACGGTCGCGGCTGTCGCCACGATAGAACGCGAGCACGTTGGCGGGCCCGCCGTTCTCCCTCCACAGCTCCGCGTACGACCCTCGCTGAAGCGCGACGTGCGCCTTGCGGATCGCGATCAGGCGCTGCATGTGCGCATACGCGGCCTGCCCGTCGCCCGACGCCATGCCGGCGTGCGCCCCGGCACGCGTCGCCGCTGACCACGCCCACGATGGCATGTCGCGCCGATTGTCCGGGTCCGCCGCGCCGAGCATCCCGATCTCGTCGCCCCAGGTGAGCTGCGGGATCCCCGGCAGCGTGAAGATCGCCCCCATCGCCAGCGCGAGCTTGGCAGCGACGACCGCGTCGGCCGTGCCCGCGGGGAACAGGCTGCCGAGGCGCGGGTTGTCGTGGTTGTTCACGAAGCTGGTCAGCTGGCGGGCTCGCGCGATTCCATACGTCGTGATCGCGGCCTTCACCGCGTTCGCGAGCGCGTCGAGAGAGCCGCCCCTGGCGAACGTCGACACGATCGCCGGGTAGCGGGGGTAATCGAACAGCGAATCGAACCCGTCGTCGAGGAAGGCGCGGAGCCCGTTGGGTCCCGAGGTGTCGAAGTCCTCGCCGATCACGAACAGGCCTGGGCTCGCCCCGCGCACGCCGGGAAACCACGACGATGCCCAGTACGCGGGCAGCACGTGCTTCACCGTGTCCATGCGGATGCCATCGAGCCCGTAGCGCGTCGTCCATCCCACGCTCATCGCCGTAAGGTACCGGGCGACGGCAGGGGTCTCCTGGGCGAAGTCAGGGAGCGCTTCGCCGCCAATGGGGCAATGGACAGCGGGATCGCCAAGCAGCTTGCAGCTCTTCGGATCGTGGAACCAGTCCGGGTGCTCCGTGACGATGCGCGCGCCGATCCCCGTGTGGTTGACCACCATGTCGAGCACAAGGCGCATCCCGACCGCGTGCAGATCGTTCGCGAGACCCGCGAGCTCCGCGGGCGTCCCCAGCTTGGGCTCGACGGCGCCATCGTCGGGGTCGGTGAGGTCGGACCAGTACCCGTGGTAGCCGCAGCGATCGGCCGACGCGCGGTTCGGCGGCGTGATCCACACTGCGGTGACGCCGAGGTCTCGCAGGTACGGGATGCGCTGGCGAAGACCGGCGAGGTCGCCGCCGTGCCACTTTCGGGGGTCCAAGGGGTCGAAGCAGCGGGGGACGCCAAGGTCGTCATTGGTCGGGTCGCCGTTCTGGAAGCGATCCGGCATCACGAGGTACACGACCTGCGCGCCCCAGGTGCTTGCGTCGGTCGGAAGCGGCTCCGGAGTCTTGTCGCCCGCCACGTGCGAGGACGGCGTTGCCGGTGAAACTGCAGCGTCCACCGCCCCGCGCGCAGTGGCGCACGAGGTCGCGCCAGCCGCCGCAAACGGCACGCACGCGAGCGCGAGGAGGGACAGCAGGCGCACCGGTGACAGGGAACGGCAAATGCCTTTCCGAAATCAAGCGGCATCGCTGGGGGAAAGGGTGGCCTCCCCGGAGGTGTGAACAGGCGTTGACGTGAACCAGCGGCCCAGGGGGGTGAGGCCTGCTCTCTCTCGGGGATCGTCGGCGATCGCGACCCGCTCACCCTGGCCCGAAGCGTGCACCTTGGCCGAGGGTGAAGCTCCTGCTCCTCCCGCTCGTGGCCTTCGGGCTCGCGTCAACGGCGTGCGCGTCGACACGCTTCGTTCCCGCCCGGTCGAGCCTCGGGCTCCCTGCCGAGGCGCCACCGACGCTTGCTCCTACGTGCACCTACGGCGACGCCGCGGCGTGTCGCCAAGCATGCGCGGGCGGGGACGCGCCGAGCTGCAACAACCTCGGCGCGATGGACGAAGCTGGGCTCCTCCGTGAAGCCGGCGACGAGCGCGCCGCGGAGCTCTACGCCCGGGCCTGCCGGGGCGGAGCGACCGCCGGATGCTCCAACGCACGGCGCCTCGCGTCGCTGCCTCCGGCCCCGGTTTCCCCGCCGGTCGAGCCACCTGCGCCCGGGCCTCCCGCGCCTCCGGCGCCCACGCTGGAAGAGCTCCGCGCGCGCTGCGCGGCGGGCGAGCGCAAGGCGTGCGACGCACTCCCTGGCGTGCACATCACGGGCAATGTCCACATCACGGGCAACGTCACGATGACGGGCAACGTCTTCATTCATGGTGCGAACGAGCGGTGACACCCGGGGCAGGGCGCGGCCTTGCACGACTCTTGCTTTGCAATCTCGGCATGCGCCAACCCGTCGGTCTCGCCGTCGCCGCGTCTCTCTTGTTCGGGTGCAACACGCCGGAGCCGCGGGCTCCCGAGCCCGAGCCGCCCTGGGTCCACACGCCCTCCGCGCCGGCGCCGCCTCCGGTCGCGAGGACGATCCAGCCCCACCCGTGGGGGTCGCAGAGCGACAACACCGCGGAGCTGTACAGTTGCCTGGGCCCGGACGCGTGTCCCGGCACGCTCGAGGACAGGGCGCGGAGCCGTGCGGCGGCTGCTTTCGCGTGCGCGCCCGAGGAGGTCACCATGGCGGCCCGGCCGACGCGCGGCCTCGGCGTGCACGCGCCGCAGATGGTGTTCGGCAAGGAGGGGCAGGTCCAGGTGCAGGTGCAGACCCGAGCCGGAGAGGCCTTCACCGTGGCCGGCTGCGGGCAGCAGGGGATCCTCGCCTGCGTGTGGGCCAACCGCTCGGTCCACACCTCCACCACCACGTACGAGAACACCGAGGACCGCCTCTGCCTCTGGGCGGATTGAGCCCTTCGGCGGGCAGCCCCTCAAGGGCACCGCCCAGGCTCTTCAAAAGACGAAGCCCGCCGCACCATTGCCGGTGGGCACACCGGGCCCACGCACTGACGTACCTCTGAGCGGCGCCTTCCCGCTTGCGCGAGGCGACGCGCCAACGCGCCTCGCGAGGTCGCCACAGGGGGCGAGGAGCGCGCCGAAGGCTTGACACGGGCAAGAATTCTCGCATTAGCTGAGCCCTGCATGCCGGAAACCACGAGCGCACGGGTGAGGCGAAGCCTCGAGGGGGCATGTGCCGGCGCCGCGCTGCTGCTCGCAGCGTGCGGTGGCGATCTCTCAGCCTCCCGCGGTGCGCCCGCCGTGGTCACCATCGGGCCGGCGGCAGCACCTGCGGACCATGACCCCCCGCGTGAGCCGGTGAAGCTTCCTGGCATGGTGTACGTTCCGTCGGGCACCTTCCTTCGCGGCTGCGCTCCGGCGGATGGAGCGTGCTATTCCATCGAGTCGCCTGCGACCCGCATCGATCTCGACGCGTTCTATCTGGATCGCACGCCGGTGACCGTGGCGACCTACCGCGCGTGCGTCGCGGCCGGCGCGTGCAACGAGGAGGGGCTGAGCACCCACGCTGCGGAGGAGACGACCCAGCTCGCGGCGGGGAGCGGCGTGAACACCAGCAAGGTCCTCCGACCCATCGAGTCGGACACCTGCAACTGGACCTGGAAGGACGCAGAGCGGAGCGCGCATCCCATCAACTGCGTGAGCTGGGACCAGGCGCGGGCCTACTGCGCGTGGGCTGCCAAACGCCTGCCCACCGAGGCCGAGTGGGAGAAGGCCGCGCGGGGAACCGACGAGCGCATCTACCCCTGGGGCAACGCCCCGCCGACGTGCTCGCTCGTCGTGATGAGCGAGAGAGCGCCCGGCTGCGGCTCTGGCCACACCGCGCCTGTCGGCTCGCGCCCGGCGGGGCGGAGCCCCTACGGCGCCGTGGACATGAGCGGCAACGTCTCCGAGTGGGTCGCCGACTGGTACGCGGAGGACTACTATGCTCGCTCGCCCGACAAGAACCCACACGGGCCTCCGTCGGGGCACTACCGCGTGATCCGCGGGGGTAGCTGGAAAGCTGCGCCACGCGCCGGCATCGACCCATTTCGCGTCTCGAACCGGTACAGCTTCACGCCGGGGACCCGCCTCGACTACATCGGCTTTCGCTGCGCGCACGACGCACGCTGAGCACGCGGAGAGGCTACACGGTCCCGCACCACGGGCACCCTCACTCTCACGATCGACCAGAGCGCCGGGCTCTCCCCCGCGAGGAGCGCGCTCGAGACCGCGACCACCAACCGCGCTGCGGTCGCTTCGCCAGTCAGTCCAGACGCTCGATGTCGAGGTCCGGCGAGAGCGCCCAGGGGTGGCGGCGGACCTCGTAGATCGACACCTTCGGCGCCGTGAAGCCCGGATCCGCGAACGCACCGACGGCGACCGCGACGAAGCCAGGCAGACCGTCGAGCTCCCAGTACACGGTCGAGCCGCACGTCGGACAAAAGCGGAAGGTCGCACGGCCGCCGCTGTCTCCGGTGCGCAGGAACTCGGTCGCCGCGCCGAAGAACGTCACCTGCTCGCGAGCGAAGCGCGCCTGGACGCCGAAAGCGCTCCCGGTTCGCTGCTGGCAGGCGAGGCAGTGACAGACCGAGACGCGCACGGGCTCGCCCTCGCACGTGACACCGAGCTGGCCGCAGGCACAGGAGGCGCGACGCGTGGTCATGGCCGAGCCGTGTAGCCGTGCGCCATCCCTCCTTCAAGAACGCCGTGAGAGGAGGCCTCCTCGGTGGGAGACGTCGACGACCGCGCCGCGGCGTCCCCCGGCTGTCGAAAGCGCGGCGCTGGACGCGGGGCCCGAGCTTCCGCACCATGGCGGGCATGCCCGTCTTCAGCCGCCCCGCGGGTCTTCCCCCTGGCCCTCCCCTCCCCGCCCTGGCGCAGACCCTCGCCTACCTGGCTCGCCCCGCCGAGTTCATGGACGCCTGCTACCGCCGCTACGGCGACTGCTTCACCATGGACACGCTCCTCTTCGGCGTCCAGGTCTCCATCGTCCAGCCCGACGACATCCGCCGCTTCTTCACCAGCAGCCCCGACGTCCTCCGCGCCGGCGAGGCCAACGCCGCCCTCGGCCCGATCGTCGGCCCCCGGTCCATCCTCCTCCTCGACGGCGCCGAGCACCTCCGCCACCGTCGCCTCCTCATGCCCCCCTTCCACGGCGAGCGGATGCTCTCCTATGCCGCCACCATGCGCGCCGTCACCGAGGAGGCCGTCGCCCGCTTCCCCTCCGGCGGGAAGCCGTTCGCCCTCTACCCTTTCATGCAGGGGATCACCCTCGACATCATCCTGCGCACCGTCTTCGGCATGGACGAGGGCGAGCGCGCCACCGCCCTGCGCCGGGCCCTCCTCACCGTCCTCGACCGCCTCGGCCACCCGTCCGCGGCCCTCGCCATCGCCCCCGCCCTCCAGCGCCCCTTCTTCGGCCTCTCCCCCTTCGCCGCCTTCCAGCGCGACATGCGCCGCGCCGACGAATTGATCTACGCCCAGATCACCCGCCGCCGCGCCGAAGGATCCAGCGCCGGCGCCCGCACCGACATCCTCGCCATGCTCCTCGACGCCCGCGACGAGAGCGGCGCCCCCCTCACCGACGCCGAGCTCCGCGACGAGCTGATGACGCTCCTCGTCGCCGGGCACGAGACCACGGCGACCATGCTCTGCTGGGCCTTCGACCTGATCCTCACCGACCCGCGCGTGCAGCGGATCCTCGACGGCGAGCTCGCCGGAGCGGCCGATCCGACGCCGAACGACTACCTCGATGCGACCATCAAGGAGGTGCTGCGCCTCCGGCCGGTGATCCCGATGGTGGCGCGGAAGCTGACGCAGCCGCTGGAGATCGCCGGCCACACGCTGCCCGCCGGCATGCTGGTGATGGCAAATGCCTACCTGACGCACCGGCTGCCGGACATCTACCCGGAGCCGACCGCCTTCAAGCCGGAGCGGTTCCTCGACAAGAAACCCGATCCTTATGCGTGGCTGCCCTTCGGCGGCGGCGTGCGCCGCTGCCTGGGGATGGCCTTCGCCCTCCTCGAGCTGAAGGTGGTCCTGGCGACGGTGCTCGGGCAGGTGAAGCTGCGCAAGGCGCGGCCGCGTCCTTCGAGGGTGGCGCTGCGGGCGTTCACGATGGTGCCAGCGGATGGTGCGGAGGTGGTGATGGAGGGGTCGCGTGCGAGGGGGGCCACTTCCGGCGCGGAGGCGAGCCGGTCGAGCGAGCTCTCGCTGTGACACGCGTACGCGTGCCCGGCGACAGCAGCGTGCGGTTCGGTTAGCATCCACCGGTGTCGACAGGGGATCCCTCCATGCTCGTCGCGGCCTGCGCCGGTGCGCCTTGAGGGGTCACTCGTTCCATCGTCGGGTGCTGGGCGTGCTCGCGCTCGGGCTCGCGGCCTGCTCCGACGCCCAATGCCGGTCGGCCGAGCAGAGCGTCCGCGACTTCTTTCTGCTGGTCCTCGCGCTCATCATCCTCGGGATCGTGCTCGAGATCGGGTTCCTGGTCGTGCTCGTGGTCGGGATCGTCAAGCTCGTGAGGAAGGCGCCGAGCCTCGGCTGGGGCGTCGCGGCGATCGTCGGGGGCGCGATGATCGACCTGCCCGTCCTCGTCACGCTCGTCCAGCGCCCGCGCCTCCTGCACATGAGCGGCCTCTACGGGCTGGCGCTGCTCTACGTCGGGGTCCGCAACGTCCAGGGTGCCAGGCCGCTCCCGGCGCTGGAGCGGCCCCGCTGAAGGCCCCTGCTACCCCTCGTGCCGTGACGCCGTGGGTCTGGGGTGAGGTCACTCTGACCTGATCGGGTCAGTGCGCCGCGAAGAAGCTCCAGATTCGCGTGTGCGCGTCCGCCCACACCTCGTGATCCATCCCGGGGATCGCGCAGAACGTCACGTCGTGCCCGGCCGCGCAGCCCGGCGCCAGGTAGCACGGGTCCACCGTCAGCGTGGGGTCGTTGCTGAACGGCGCGGCGCAGGTCGGATCCGGGCTCGTGGTCACCGCCACCGCGGGCGTCGTGCTGCACGCCGCCGCGAAGCCCCAGTGCTCTGCCACCCGTCGGCCCTCCGGATACTCCACGCCGCTCTCGGTGTCGCACTCGCCGTGGATCACCAGGGTCGGTGGCGGCAGGATCGGGCGCGCAGCCGGCGGCGGGGTTCCGTCGCTCGGGCAGGCGAAGTCGTAGTTGCCCATCTCCGTGTAGGGACCGCCCTGCGCGCTGGGAGGCCCGTAGATGTAGGCATTGCCGTTGCCGGGATCGATGGTGCTGGAGTGGGGGGCGATGGCCGCGAACTCCGCGATGCCGTAACGACACGCCAGCTGGTTCGTGAAGAAACCGCCGCGGCTCATCCCGGTGATGAAGGTCCGCCTGGTGTCGACGCAGTACTGGGCGCGCAGCGAGTCGCGCAGCGCCATCACCCAGTCCATGTCGGCGTTGGTGCCGGTCGTGTCCGAGTCCCACGTCTGCTGGGCGCCGTCGGGGTAAGCGAAGATCGCCTTGCCGGCGGCGTCGGGCTCGAGGTCGAGGCTGGTGCGGATGCCGGCGCCGGTGCCGCCGTCGCCGTGGAAGACGAAGACCACGGGGTACGCTTTCTCGTCGTCGTAGCCGGCCGGCACGAAGACGGTGCCGGTATGCGTGGCGCCGTCGACGGTCATGCTCACCGTGCGGACGCCGGTGACGGCTCCGGCCATGGCGCAGCCGGTCGAGCCCTGGGTCGTGAACGAGCCCAGGGTGCTCGGCGCGTGCGACGGATCGAAGGTGCCGCCGCTCGACGTCGCGCTGGTGCCCGTGGTCGTCGACGCGCCTCCCGAGCCACCGGCTCCGTTGCCACCGGACGCGCTGCTCGTCCCCGACGCGCTGCTCGATCCGGACGCGCCAGCACCACTGCTGCTGCCAGAGGCCGACGAGGTGGCGTGCCCGCCACCGCTTCCGGTGCTGGCCCCGGTGGCGTGAGAGCTGGCGCACGCGCAGAGCGCCGTCAGAAGCCAGAACGTGCTTCGCATGGACCGGATCCTACCATCGGTGCTCCGGCGGAAGTCTCCGCGCTCGAGCGGGAGGAGCCCGGAGAAGGCACATCGTGGGTCGCCACGTTGAGTGCCCGCGGCGCTTCTGCTACCACCGGAGGCATGCGCTTGAATCGAACCCTCTCGCTTGCTTTCGCCACCTCCGCTCTCTGCGCCTCGTTCCCGGCGGCCGCCGATCCCGGACCTTTGCCGCCCACGGCAGTGGTCGTGGTGACGGCACCCGCCGCAGCCCCGCCCGCTGCCTACCCCCAGGGCGCGTACCCAGCAGCGCCACCTCCGCCTGGCTACGGGCCCCCGCCTGGCTACGGGCCGCCCCCGGGCGCGTACTACCCGCCCCCCGGGGCCTACTATCCGCCGCCCGGCGCCTACTACGGCGGGCAGTATCTGCAAGAGATGCCGACCGCGCGGCGGAGTGTCGGCGCGATGGCGGGCGGGATCGTCCTTGTCACCGTCGGCGGGATCCTGGCGGTCGCCGGGTCGGTGGCGTCGATCCCCAGCTGCAGCACCTTCGTCGACAACAACGGGGGCACCTCCTCCTGCTCGACCAACACGGGCCTGATGGTCGGGCTCCTCATCGGCTCGGCCGTCGCCCTCGGGGCCGGCATCCCGCTGACCATTTACGGCGCGAAGAAGGTGCCGGTCGGCGCCCCCGTCGCGGGCGCGGCCCCGCCCTTCCCCGCGTGGGCAGGCGCTCCCGCGGGGCGCGGCTGGCAGTGGCAATTCTGACGATCCGGCGATCATCGTCGCCAACGAGCGCGCGCCCTCGCCCTGGCTCGCGCCGGTAGACTGCGAACCCGATGCCCGAACCCGGTAAGCCCGAGACCTTGCGCCTGCACCAGGCGAACGAGCGGACGATGCTCGCGTGGGTGCGCACCGGGATCTCGCTGATGGCGTTCGGCTTCGCCATCGCGCGCTTCGGTCTGTTTCTGCGACAGATCGCCGCCGTCGGGAGGGCGGTCGCGCCGGCCACCAGCGCGATGGGCTCCGGCTACGTCGGAGTGCTCCTGGTCGTCTTCGGGGTGGGGACGAGCCTGGTGGCGACCCTGCGCTATGCGACCGTGCGGCGCGCGATCGAGCGCGGAGACCTCGGGCCGCCGAGCGCGACGCTGGTGTACGTGCTCGGGGGGATGGCCGCCACCATGGGGCTGGTGATGGCGATCCTCCTGGTGCGCAGCCTCGCCGAGTAGCGGCGGGCCTCGGGCGAGGGGCTAGTTCGGCGCCATCTCCGCGGTCGATCGCGCCTCTGGGCGCCTGCTGCCGCGCCGGTCAAAACACCACGATGCCCTGCGCGCGCGCCTCCGGCGGGACGGGGAGGGGGACCTCCGGCAGGGTCTCGGCGAGCGTGCCGTCCGCGCGCACGCTGAGCGCGTGAACGGCGTTGCCGCCCTGGAACTGCGGATCGACCGTCAGGCGCTGGTTGACCACGTACAGAACCCGTCCCTCGGGGTCGAGCGAGAGCTGAGTCGGCCCGCTCGAGACCGATGCCATCTTCCCCTCGCCGAAGATCGGGCCGGTGTCGCGGAGCGCGATCTTCTGGATCTCCCGCGGAGCGCGGGGATCCGTGGTGTCGTAAGTGGAGATCGTGCCGTCGGGCGTGTTCGTGCTGTAGAGGATCGTCCCCGCGTGGTTGATGGTGAGCCAACAGGGCGCCTTGCCCGAGCTCGCGGCGACGGCCAGTGACCGTAGCTCGGCGTCGCGGTCGTAGCCGTACACGCCGACCTGGTTGCGCCCCGGGAAGCCGACGTAGAGGAGCGGCAGCGTCGGGTGCGCGGCGAGCCCGAGGGCGAGTGGAGGACCGGCCGGATCCGGAGGGAGGGCCAGGGGCGTGCCGCGGCCGGGGATCAGGCGGCCTTGATCGAGCCGGAACGAGCGCAGCGCGCCCTTCGGCTCGGGGGTGAGCGGCGCGAGGAGATCGGTGCCGAACACCAGATTCCCATCGGGGGAGATCAGGGCCTCCGTAGGCGAAGCCCCGGGCGTCGTCTCGACGGTCGATCCGGGCACGGGCCGGAGCGCGCCGTCGGGCAGGATGGAGAAGACGGCGTAGTTGGGCGGGCGCGTCGGCGCGGGATGCGCTGGATCCTGGGCCTTGTTCACCACGACGAGGTAGCTCCCCGCGACACCCACGCTCACCGGGTTCTCCCCCCCGGAGTCGAAAGGGGATCCAGGGACAGCGCAGAGCGACCCGTTGGCCGCGATGCGGAAGACCGCGACGGTGTTGCTGCCGGAGTTGACCGCGAACAGAGTGCGGCGATCGGAGCTCGCCGCGATCTCCTGGTCCGAGTCGTCCGGACCGAATTCTTGCTTCGGGTTCCCGACGCCTGTCCCCTGGGTGAGGAAGGGGCTCCCCGGTAGCGGCGTGAGCGATCCATCCTCCGCCCGCGCGAAGGCCAGGATCGCGTTCTTCCCCGCGCCGGGGTCGTTGCTCTCGACGTACGCGATCCGGCTCGGCGTCGCGCAGGGTGAAGCGGACGACGCGAAGGTGGCGCAGTCCGTCCCTGGAGCCGTACAGCTCGAAATGAGCGTCACGAGCGAAGAGAGCGTGGCGAGGTGGAGGATGCGTCGGTTCGTGATCATGTCGTGTTGCATGGATGGGTCGCGCCCTCGACGAGCAGGAGAAGGCGCCGGGGACCGAGCGCGTCACGTACACCCGGCGCGGCGTCACCCGCCGGCAGTTGCAGTCACCGTGCCGACCGGCGCCGCCGCGGCCTGCGGGGGCGTTTGGTGCTATGGGGCTGGCGGCCCGCGGGCCCGTGGGAAGCTCACGCGCGGCTACCTCGTGACCAGGATGATCACCGACTGGCTCCAGGCGCCCAGCCCGACGCTGTCCTTGACCGCGACCTGGACGGCCACGTAGGTGAGCGGAGGGATCCCCGTGACGAGCGTGCGGGCGACCGGCGTCGCCTCATCGTTGATCCACGCCGCGGGGACGGGGGCGACGGCGCCGGCGACCGGCGTGCTGACGATGCCGTGCCGCCAGTGGTAGTCGCGGTTCCCCGCCTTGCGCTGCGCCGGACCGGTGAGCTTCGAGGCGTTCGCCTGGCAGCGGATTTCCCCAGCGTTGGTGGTCAGGACGAGCTCGAGGGTCTCCTTCTGCCGCGTGCCCACCCCGCTCTCCTTGAAGCCCGACGAAGCGATGAGCGAGGAGGCCTGCTCGGGGTTGACGTAGCAGAGCTGGAGCGTGAAGGCGCAGAGGCTCTTGCACGTCGCCCAGACGACGTCGGCCGACGCCTCGCGCGCGGGGACGGCCGCCTTGTTGGTCTTGGTGGCCAGGTTCTTCGCTTTGAGATCGGTGATCTGCGTCTCGAACGCGGCCGGTGCCACGGGAGGGTTGAGCAGGGTGGCGCCGTTGGCCGCGAACTTCCCCTGGATCACCTCGCTCCCGGCCACGAGCTTCGGAATGTTGTCCCGCTTGAAGGGGATCGCGGGCCTCGGCATGTAGACAGTTCCCATACGCGCCTCCGTGGTTCGTCGGCGCGGAGGCGGCGGCCGAAGCATTCGGTCCGTCGGGCCTCCGTGCCTTCCTGATCCCCTAGTGGACAGGCGGAGGGCGTTTTTTGACGGGCCGCAAAAAAATCGACATGGGGCTCCAGGCTCGCGCCGAGACCGAGCTCCGGGTCGACCTGCCCCAAGGCGCGATGGACCTGCCCCAAGGCGCGATGGACCTGCCCCAACGCGCGATGGACCTGCCCGACCGCGCGGTGGACCTGCCCCAACGCGCGATGGACCTGCCCCAACGCGCGGTCGACCTATCCCGACGTGCGGTGGACCTACCCCAGCGTGCGGTGGACCTACCCCGACGCGCGGTCGACCTGCCCGACCGCCGGGTCGACCTGCCCGACTGCGCGGTGGGCCTGCTCCAACGCGCGGTTGGCCTGGGACGAGACCGACGTGCGCCCGTTCCCGCCCGTTCGCGCCGACTGGGCCAAGCGCGGCGAGCCGGTCCGGGTGATGCTGAGCGGTCGCAACGCCCCGCGCGTGATCTTCCGCGCGCATGAGTGGCGATCAGCGCTGCGCCTTGGTCTGCGGCTCGTGGCCGATCCCTCGACGGTGCGGGCGGATTAGAACCGGCGAACCCAGCGCCCGGGGAGGTACTCGTGTCGGCCGAAGCGGTTCACCCAGCGCGGGCCGGAGAACTCGAAGCCGTCGCGCCGCAGCTCCCAGCGCCCGCCCATCCACACGTGCTCGCGCCCGTTGTAACGGTAGTAGCCGGGCGCCCAGAAGTGGCGGGCGCTGGGCGCGACGCCGCGGAATTCGACGCGCGCTGCGGGCGGCGCGAAGGGGGCGAAGTAGTGGAAGCCGCGCGCATCCTGCTCGACGCCGGCGGTCGCGCTGGTGGCGGCCTTGCTGTCGTCCAGCGGCGCCGTGGCCACGGTCTCCTCGGGCGCCACCGCCCCGGTGTCCGCCGCGCTCGCCGTGGTGCAGCCTGTCGCCGCGAGCGTGCCGACCATCATCGCCACCGCCATCATCATCGTGCCGTTGAGCTTCATGACCGTCTTCCTTCCGAACCTGGCGAACCTGACCCGCTCGGGGCCTTCGAGGACATCCTCGTCCTCGTTGCGTTCGGGGAGGAGCCAAAGCAACCGGCGGGCCAGCGCGGAGGTGCTCTCGAAGTCGCTGGTTTCGCGCCGAAATCTGCGCGTGCCCCGCGCTGAGGGCCGTCACGAACAGGCGTAACCGCACGTAACGCGGAGGAGTGGAGCGCGCGCCGAAGCTGACCAGTGACGCACGGCTTCAACGCCGGCGCTGTGCCCGACCCCGAGCGACTCTGGCAGCGCAACGATTCTTCGCGAGTCTTTCTTTTTTCGGGAACCTCGGGGAGTCGCCGTTGTCAGTCCGGGCGAGCCGAACGATTCGCGGGGCACGGGCCGGCGGATGGGGCACCGCCCCACCGCCGACGTCGCGTCCTCGTGCCGCCTGGTCCGTCACCGGAGCCCGCCGCGTGTCGGGCCAGCATCCCCGCGCGTTGCGCGGGGGCCTCGAAGGGAAGGGTTCTCCGATGGAAAGCAAGCAGAAGGTCGCTCTCACGTTCGCGCTCCACCGCAACGGTGCACCGGTGCGCCGGGAGACCGTCACGCGCGACATCGTCAAGCTCGGCAACGACCCGAAGAGCCATCTGCGCGTCGACGACGAGCTCGCGTCGCGGATGCACGCCGTCATCGAGGTGGCCTCGGCGGAGGACATCACCCTCATCGATCTCGGCAACGAGCCGGGCACGATGCTCAACGGCGCCCGCGTCGACAAGGGCAAGCTTCGGCCCGGGGACCAGGTCCAGATCGGGGGGACGCGCATCGTCCTCGAGCGCGCCGAGGGCATCGCCGTCGCCGGAGTTGCGGCGAGCGGTCCGGCTCCAGGCGCAAGCGCGGCGAGCCCATTCCGCGCGGGGGTCGCGAATCCGTTCGGCACCTTCGCGGCCGGGGCACCCAACCCGTTCGGTGGAAGCGATCCGATCGCCTTCGAAAGCCCCTTCGCACCGGCCGTCGCGACGGCGCCCTTCGAGGTTGCCGCCGATGCGCCCGAGGGCTCGTACACCTACACCCTCGTCAAGAGCGCCGCGGACGTGCCTGCCGAAGAGGTCGAGGACGCCCGCACCTCGTCGGTGGAGGTGATGGTCCTCTGGGACACGACGGTGCTCCACGTCCAGCACCTCACCCCGCCGCGGTCGTTCTTCGTCGGCGAGGAGCAGGGCAAGACCGCTCCCTGCGACTACTTCCTCCCCTCCGAGAAGCTCGGAGCGGCGCGGGCGCCGATCGTGCTCGCCGATCGCGGCGGCATGGTGAGCGTGGTGATTCCCAAGGGCGCGACGGGGACGGTGGAGGTCCCTGGCCAGCCCAAGATGACGGTGCACGAAGCCATCGCCCAGGGCCGCACCCAACCCTGCGCGGAGCTCGCGGGCGCCTGCCAGCTGCCGCTGCCGGCCGGCTCCACGGCCAAGGTAGATCTCGGCGGGCTGGTCTTCCAGGTCTCCACCGGCAACGCCGGCCGCGTCGTCGCCGGGCACTTCCAGCTCGACACGCAGGGGCTGCTCTACAGCGGCATTTCGCTCGCGGTGCACGCGGGGCTGCTGGCGGCGATGGCGTTCTTCATGCCGCCCATGGGAAGCACGGACGAGGACGGGATCTCCCAGGAGCAGCAGTACATGCTCCGGCAGTCTCTCGACGCCGTGGCGGACAAGGACCGGGCCGAGAAGGAGGCCGAGCTCGCCGCCCTCAGCACCCCCACCGACAACGAGGGAGGCTCCGGCGCGCGCGCCAAGCTCGAGGAGGGCTCGATGGGCGACACGACCAGTCACAAGACGGGGGGCCAGTACGCTCTCAAGGGGCCGGCCGACAACCAGGACGTCCGCATCGCCCGCACCCGGGCGCTCCACGAGGCGGCGACCTTCGGGGTGATCGAGCTTCTCAACTCGGGTGGCGGAGATCCGAACGCTCCGACGGCGCCCTGGGGTCGCGAGGACTCCCTCGGGAACGCCGCCCTCACCGCCAACGGCAACCTGTGGAGCAACGCGATCGGCGAATCGTTCGGCGCGGGCGGGCTCGGCCTGTCCGGCAGCGGCGAGGGCGGCGGCGGTCCCTACGAGGGCATCGGCGGTGGCAACGTCGGCACCATCGGCTCGGGGTCCGGCACCGGGCCGGGTGACGCCTTCGGTGGCGGCACCAGCCACGGCCATCTCTCCGGCAAGCACATCGCGAAGCCGCCGGGATTTCGCACCGGCGTGCTGGGGGTGAGCGGGCGCCTCCCGCCCGAGGTGATCCAGCGCATCGTGCGCCAGAACTTCGGTCGCTTCCGCCTCTGCTACGAAAATGGCATGCGCGGGAACCCGAGCCTGGCCGGCCGCGTCGCCGTGCGCTTCGTCATCGGCCGCGACGGCGCGGTCTCCAACGTGGGCAACGGCGGCTCGGACCTGCCCGACGCGGCCGTGGTCTCGTGCGTGGTGCGCGCCTTCTACGGGCTGTCGTTCCCGCAGCCCGATGGAGGCATCGTGACGGTGACCTACCCCATCGTCTTCACCGCGGGCGGGTAGTCGCGCTCGAGGCGTTGGCCCGGGTGCCGAGGATCTCGCAACCACTTACGATCTGGCACCGATCGCCGGGAACAATGACGGGGCGGCCGTGTCGAAGGGGTCATGCCTCCCCTGTCCCGCTCGACGTGGGCACGTCCGGCGTCCGTGAGCCGGAAGGTGCGCCCGACGCCCGCCGTCTTCGGCTGCACCAGCCCCTCGTCCTCGAGCTGTTGCAGGGCCGGATAGATCGACCCCGGGCTGGGCCTCCACAGACCCTGGGTGCGCTGCTCCAGCTCCTGCATGATCTGGTAGCCGTTGCGCGGCCCCTCTTTCAGCAGGGCCAGGATTCCGGCGCGGATGTCGCCGCGGCGGGCGCGCTGCCCCCGAGGGAACGGGCCCCACGGGAACCCCGGGCCCGGCGGGCCGAAGCCGCCCGGCCCGACCCCGTTGCCTCGGGCGCAAAGTACGATCGACCAGCGCCTTGCCGAGCAAGCTCTACTCGAACGGCGTCAACAGGATGCTCGGTCGTCGAGGCGATGTGCTCGACGTCCCGAGCTGCGCATTGCCCTGCGGTGCGAAGACGACAGGCACGTGCATTGGCGCCCCCGAGCACATCGAGACCAGCTCGTCGAGCAGGCGCCGGGCGGTGCCCTTCTTCGCGCTCCTGCGGCGCGTCCTCGGCGCGCCGGCGATCCCGCGTCCGTCGCCCTGGGCCAGCCTTGGGTGCCCTCGCTGCCGCCGGCCCATCACGCCGACTCGCCCGGGGTCAGAGGGCGCCGAGGTGGCTGCACGTGGAGGGGGACGCTTCGCACGCGCGCCCGTAGATCGCGACGGCGCGGGCCGTGCTCTGCGCCGCGCCCGTCCTGGTATTGCAGGGCGACATGGAGGCGGTCCTGGAGCGCCGGAGGTGCAGGCGCGCTCCGACGCCCGCCTGACGGTTCACGGCGTCGAAACCGTGGTAGGCGCCCGTCACGATCTCCACGTCGCAGGCGACGCCCTGCGCGGTCGAGCGACGCGCATAGGCGAGTTCCTCGTCGTGAAGACATCCAGCGTGTCGAGGCCAACCCACGCGGGGGGCAGGCCGCGGAGATCCTCCGCCCGCGCGGGTGCCGCGTACACCGAAACGTCCGCGCCGCCCGGGCCCTTCCCGAAATGCGAGCGCCAGCCCGGCCAAGGTGGCGGTGTCGTACTCGAGGTACTCACAGCGTCGCCACCATCGTCGCGGTCGTGAGCGTCGATCCGGGGCCGAGAAAGTTCGCGCACTCCGCTGCCACCGAGTGGGGGCCGTGCTGCACGATCGGGTAGTACTTGAACCCGAGGTCTTCCTTGTAGCCCCAGCCAGACGCGGCTGTGGTCACGCGCCGCAGGGAGATGACATGGCTGTGGCCCGGCTCGACGCTGACCCGGTAAGTCTGGCCGCTTCTCATGAAATACGCAGCGATGTCCTGCTTGGCGATGGGCACGTCCTGGGCGTCGATCGCCCGGTTGGCAGCGTCCACGATCCGCAGCAAGCACCTGGTCTGCTGCGCTTCGGGCCAGCTCTTGTGGACGAGCGTGACCGCGATCGGGCCGATGTTCCGGGCGAGCACGAACAGGTCGACATCGCCCTTGCGGGCATCGGGATCGAGCGCGAGCCGAGTCTGAAAGCCCGAGGCGCTCGCCTGCCACGCCGAGGTCGGGGAATGCCGGGCGAGCGCGGCCGCGATCGCCGCTCGCGTGGCCGCGTCGTCCGCCATCGCCGGGGAGCGGGGGTCGACGAGATCGTACTTCGTCGAACCAGGGACCGGGCTCCACAGGGTGACGACGTAGGGCTTGCCGACGTCCACGCTGGCGACGCCGCAGTCGCCGCGGCTCCCAGCCTCGTCGCGCGTCAGGAGCCCGTTGATCACGAGCGCGTCGCCCTTCTTCGGGCTTCCCTTCAAGGTCGAGGTCACCACCGCGCTCGCCGCGCCGTCGCCCACGGCGGTCACCTCGACGACTGCCACGACGTCGGCGAGCGCCGCGCGGACCGCCGGGTCGTCGAGCGGGCTCCCGGCGAGATCACACGCCGCTGCGCCTTTGCCGAGGATCGCCAGGTGCACGAGGAGCGCAGCCAGCGTCGCCGAGATCGTTCGCATGTCTCGACCATGGTACGCGGCCGCACCGGGTGGCGCGAGCGCTTCCCCTCACGGCGTGAGTGGATAGGCATCATGGGAACGTGGCGTCCGCAGCCCAGTCCCCGCAGCCCCCCAGATCCCGACCGCACCGGTCTACGCCGTCGCCTTGCGACCGGGCACCGTGCTCGCTCGCGTCCAGGCGCCTGCGGCGGCTTGGACCCGAGCTGCGCGCGGCGCCTCACGTGAAACGTGGGCGACGGCGGAGGGTCGCTCCACTGGGGGCTCGAGCTCGGGGCAGGTGCGCGCACGAAGATGTCGATGGCGTCGAGGTTCACCCTGGCATGGCGCCCGATGTCCACACCCGCCGGCCAGCGCCAGCGGCCGCCACGGCGAGGCGATCGAGCGACCGCAGATGCCCGACCCCGCGGCGACGGAGCACGGAGGCGAGTCTCCTCACTGGAGGGTGCCGCGCCGTTCACCTCGGCCCCACGAACGGGTGCGCCGCGCAACCTCATCGAGGTGTGCGAGGATGCGGCCGAACGATGCCCGCTCACCGCATCCTGATCTACGGAAACTCCGGCTCGGGCAAGACGACCATGGCGACGCGCGTCGCGCAGCATGCGGAGTGGGTCATCGGGGGCGGCCGGGTCGGCTTCGATTCGGTCGACGAGGCGCGGCGATGGATCTGATCGGAGACTGGATGCCGAGGCGCCAGGTGGTGGGGTTGGTCGCTCTGGCGATCGTCGTCTGCACCTGGCTCATGGTCGCCTGGTGGCAGCGGCGAGCGCTCTGCAACGAGGCGCGCGAGCGCGCCCTGCCCGCATGCACTTCGAGGCTCGGGAGCGAAGAGGCCTGTCGCGAGCACCTGGCGCGGTACCACGACGACTGCGCCACGCTCACCTTCCACGGCGGCAAGGGGCGCACCTCCCCGGGGCAGAAGCCCTACGTGAACCAGCAGGCGTACCTCGAATGCGTGGTGCTCGGCGTGGACGCGTGGGTCGCGGAGAACGGACGCCAGCCTCGCTGAGGTGGACGACGGTGGCGGCGGCGCCGCCCGTCGTGCCCGGCGCATTGCCGTCGAGCGCCGCCGACGCGTCATACGGCACGTCAGAAACCACTGGTTCTTGGCAAATTTCACACGGTAGAACGTCACTCGACAAGCCATCCTCGTCCATCAAGGGGGCGTCGTATCCCGCACGCCCACGAAGGACGCTCGCGCGCGCGGATCGCGAGTGGAAACGGATCTGGCTGGCGCAGACCTTTTCTTGCCCCGCTACCCCCGCTCCTCACGTTGACATGATCGTCAAACCACAACATGGTCGTTGCATCCAGAAAATCCGAGCAAGTTTAGCAGGTA
>Ga0302283_1001481_pt1 | contig 19684 bp, 14 predicted proteins | sample III_Fen_E1_4_FD_198770 | JGI IMG/M metagenome (GOLD analysis project Ga0302283, IMG submission 198770) | Peat permafrost microbial communities from Stordalen Mire near Abisko, Sweden - III_Fen_E1_4 | ecosystem: Environmental > Terrestrial > Soil > Wetlands > Permafrost | place: Sweden: Abisko... | reverse complement strand
AATGTTCCGGGGGGGCGGGAGCTCGATCAACCTCAACGGCGGGCCGGTGACGCTCACCGGATCGAAGATCGCCATCGAGGCCGTGGGCATCGTCAAGATGGCGTCCGACCTCAAGATCGGCTGAGCGGGGAGCCCATGGCAGATCCCATCGAGATCGAGCGTCACCTCACCATCGACGGCACCGAGTACGACGTCGCCCAGCTCGAGGCGCGCGAGGCGCTCGACGAGATCGGCGTGCTCCGCTGCGAGATCACCGATCGCGCTGGCGGCCCGGATCCGGCCAGCTTGATCGGCAAGCCGCTAGTCCTCAAGCTCTGCCGCGACGAGGGCGGCCAGGAGCGCACCATCGCCGCCTACGTGGTCGAGGCCGAGAGCTCGACCACCCGCGGCGAGAGCGAGTCCGGCACCCTGGTCACCGCGCGGTCGCGCCTCTTCCGCCTCACCCAGCGCGCCGACTGCCGCGTCTTCCAGGACATGGCGGCGCCCGACATCGTGAAGCAGGTCCTCACCGGGGCCGGCCTCCCCGCCGACGCCCAGGCGTGGAAGCTCGAGGGCACCTACCCTGAGCGCGTCTACACCACCCAGTACCGCGAGACCGACTTCGCCTTTGTCCAGCGCCTCCTCTCCGAGGAGGGCATCGCCTTCGCCGTCGACTCCAGCTCCGGCAAGGACGTGGTCACCTTCTTCGACAAGGACCTCGGCGACATCGAGGGCGACAAGACCATCGTCCACCGCCCCGGCGACGGGCTCAACGCCGCGCGGGACGCCATCGGCGCGGTCGCTCACGAGAAGTCCACGGCGCCCGGCAAGGTCAACCTCCGCGACTACGACTTCGAGCGGCCGCGCCTCCAGCTCGACTCCAAGGCGGAGGGGGACGACGCGGCGGAGAAGACCCTCGAGGTTTACCACTACCCCGGCCGCTTCAAGGAGCCCGCCGACGGGGACCGCTACTCCAAGGTCCTGCTCGACTCGTTGCGCGCTCGCCGCGAGACCATCGGCGGCCCGACCAACACCCTACGGCTCCAGCCCGGTCAGCTCTTCGCCTTCGACGAGCACCCCTACGCGCCGCTCAACCAGGAGTACCTGGTGCTGGAGGTGACCGTCTCGCTCGAGTCGCGCCACCACGCCCAGCAGCGTGGCGGACGCGAGGAAGCCGTGGCGCGCGGGGGCTCCGGACGCGACCCCCACGCGCGCTCGACCACCCAGCCCGGCGAGCGCCTGACCTTCCGCGCCATCCCCACGACGAAGACCACCTACCGGCCGCCGCGGGTGCCTCGGGCCGTGGTCGCCCCGGGAGCCCAGGTCGCGGTGACGACGGGGCCGCCGGGCCAAGAGATCCATCCCGACAAGCACGGTCGCGTGAAGGTGATCTTTCCCTGGGACCGCCTCGGCAAGCCCGACGACACGTCGAGCCTGTGGATCCGCACCTGCCAGCTCCCCCTCGGCGGCAGCATGCTCACGCCCCGCGTCGGCTGGGAGGTGTACCTCAACTTCACCGACGGCGACCCGGACCAGCCCTTCGTATTCGGGCGCATGTACAACGGGAAGGTCCCGCCCCCCTACGAATTGCCCAAGCACAAGACACGGATGTCGATCCAGACCGCCACCACGCCGGGTGGGGGCTCGACCAACGAGATCCGCATGGACGACACCGCCGGCAAGGAGGAAATGTTCATGAACGCCTCCAAGGACGCCTCGGTCTCCGCCGGGAACAACGCCACCGAGAGCGTCGGCAACAACGAGACGCGAACCATTGGTGCAAACCAGTCGCTCTCGGTGACCGACAGCATGTCCGCCAAGATCGGCGCCAGCCAGTCCCTCTCCGTGGGGGCGAACCAGACGATCCACGTCTCCACCTTCATGGTGGACCAGGTCGGCAGCCACTCGCTCACCATCGGGGGCAACCGCGACCTCAAGGCGGGCGGGGATCACAAGCGCACAGTAGCCGCGGCGTCGAAGCTGACGATCGGGGGCATGCAGGTCGATCTGGTGGCGGGCGCGGCGGACGAGAACGGTCTCTCCACGATGGACGACCACGTGGGCGCGGCGCTGGTGGAGATGACGCCGTCGAACCGGACGGTGAGCGTGACCGGAACCCGCACCGAGAAGGCCGGTGCGGCGAAGGTGATCGTGTCCCAGGGCGGCCGGGCGGTCACGATCGGGGCAGGGCTCAAGCACAAGGTGGCGGGGGCGATCCTCACCAAGATCAAAGGCGACCGCTCCGACTCCAGCAGCGCCGACTGGCTCGAGGTGGCCGGGGGCGCGCAGATCATCAAGGCCGTCAACGTGCTGTTCCAGGCCGACACGCTCCTCAGTGTGGTGATGGGGGCGTCGACCATCACGATGACCAAGGCGAGCGTATCGATCGCCGGTACCAAGATCACCCTCGACGGGGACGTCGCCGACGAGGGTACCCTCGTCGTGGACAACTGCTGAGCCATGGATACCCGAGCCCTCACCGTCCTCTTTCAAGCCGGGCCCCTCGAGTCCCTCGACGTGGGTGGGCTCCGCATCGAGCACCGCCTCGGCAGGGTCGCCGAGGCCGAGCTGGAGGTTCGCTCTCCCACCTATGCCGAGCCCGACGAGATCCTTGGCCTGCCGGCGCGCGTCGCCTTCGGCCGCGGCGAGGCCGATCAGGAGTTCCTCGGCGTCGTCACCCGCGTCGCGATGGTCACCTCGCCCGACGACGACGTCCGCGAGCACCTCGTCTACAAGATCCAGGTCAGCTCGGTCCTGGGGCTCCTCGACCAGCAGGTCGACTGCCGCATCTTCCAGGACAAGGACGTCAAGGAGATCGTCTCCGGCGTCCTCAGGGATCTCGGCATCGCCGACAACCAGCAGTCGTGGCGGCTCGCGATTACGTACCCCAAGCGCGAATACTGCGTGCAGTACAACGAGAGCGCGCTCGCGTTCGTGTCGCGCTTGCTGGAGGAGGAAGGGATCTTCTTCTTCTCCGACAAAGGGGATGCGGGAGAGCTGCTCGTGTTCGAGGACGACAGCACCACGGGCGACCCGATCGATGGGGAGAAGAAGGTCGAGTACCGCCACGGCGCGGGGCTCGACGCCAGCGACGACGCGGTCGGCGTCATCACCCAGAGGCACCGGACGGCGACGGGCAAGGTCACGCTCCGGGACTACGACTTCAAGCGGCCGCAGCTCGATCTGACCTCGGCGACGTCCGCGGACACCGATGCCGACCTGGAGGTGTACGACTACCCCGGGCTCTACGTCGAGCCCAAGGAGGGCGCGCGCCTGGCGCAGGTGAAGCTCGAGGCGCTCCAGGCGGACCGCGTGACCCTGGAGCTGGAGTCGGGGTGCCCACGGCTCATCGCGGGGCGGTGGCTGTCGCTGGTGGACACGCCCAACGACCTGGACGGCGACTACCTGATCACGGGCGCGGTCCACGAGATGCGGCTCGGGGTGTACCGGGTCCACGCGACGGTCATCCCCAGGAAGGTGAAGTACCGGACGCCGCAGCGGACGCCGAGACCGGTCATCGAGGGGCCGCAGACAGCCATCGTTGTGGCGCCGCCGGGGTCTCCGAACGAGGAGATCCACACCGACAAGCTCGGGCGCTGCAAGGTCAAGTTCCCCTGGGACCGCTACGCGAAGAACGACGATACCGCCTCGTGTTGGATGCGTATCTCCCAGCAGCAGACGAGCGGCTCGATGATCCTGCCGCGGGTGGGATGGGAGGTGATCGTCGAATTCCTGGAGGGCAACCCCGATCGACCACTGGTCACCGGCAGGGTCTTCAACGGCAAATTCATGCCGCCTTACGCGCTGCCCGAAGGGAAGTCCCGCACCGCGCTCAAGACGTCGTCGTCGCCCGGCGGCAACGGCACCAACGAGATCCGGATGGAGGACAAGGCTGGGAGCGAGGAGGTCAAAATTGGGTCGCAGAAGGACACGACCCTCGCCACGGCGAACAACAAGACCACGTCCGTCGCGGTGAACTCCTCCAAGGACGTCAAGGTGAACGCGACACTGACCGTCGGTGCCGACCAGACGATCAAGATCACCAACGGCTACGAGAACACGGTCGCCGCGGCGCAGACGGCCACGGTAGGTGGGAACCGCACCGTGGAGATCAACGCCGTCTACGGGCTCACCTCGGGGGGAGCGAGCGCGACTACCGTGAGCGGCAACCAGTTCGAGATGGACGGCGACCCCATCAAGGCGCTCCTGGCGCTGGCGATCAAGGCGGCCACCGACGCGGCCAAGGCCGAGGCAGCCAAGGAGATGGCGAAGCTCGATCAGGCGGTCTCGTCCAAGGTCGACCAGGTGATGGGGCCCATCAAGGACGTGCAGGCACAGGCGGCGAAGGTGGGCGCGGCGATGGACTCCGTCAGCGGCGGCAACCTGGCCGCGGCGGGGGACGCGATGGCGGCGGCCAGCGGGATCCCGGGCCCGTCCGCGGTCGGCGGGGCCATCCAGAAGGCGTCGGACGCGGGCGCCCATGCGTCGAGCGCGGTCGGGCTCGACAAGATGGTCAACGGGGCACTCGATGCCGGCGCTGGCGCCCTGGGCAACGCCCTGGGGCTCGGAGGAGGTGGCGGCGGCGGATCGTCCGCGGCGAACACCGCCGGGCCCGTCGGTGCCGTCGGGAGCAACGCCGCGGCCGACAGCGCGACGGGGCCCGGCTGGGCGGTCAACGAGTGTGCGGTGACCCACTCCGAGACGGTGGGCAGCATCAAGGCGACGATCGCGGCGGCGGGGATCCACACCACCATCAAGGGCGCGCGCACGCACACCATCGGCGCGGCGCGTGTCGAGCTGGTGGGTGGGACCCGGGCCGAGACGTGCAGCGCGGACAAGATCGAGAAGGCCCTGGGGTTGGTCGTGCTCAGCTCGGGGGCCGAAGAGGAGACCGTGAGCGGCGCGCGATCGACGATGGTCGGCGCGGCGGTGCTGGAAAAGATCGGCGGGTCGCACACGGTCACGGCGGCGGGTAAGGCGGTGTTCGTCGGCGCGTTCCACAAGATCGACGCCAGCGGTTCCATCACCTTCAAGTGCGGCGACAGCGAGGTGGTCATCGACGGGGGCGGCATCGCGATCAAGTCGAAGCTGGTCACCATCACGGCGCCCAACGTCACGCTGACGAAGCCCGCCTCGGAAGCGTAGGTTCATGCACGCGCCCGGACTCGACAACCACACAGAATTCGCGGCCGAGCCGCGCGCTCTCATGAGCAAGGAGGGCGAACGCCTGGTCCTCATCGTCAAAGCAACGCTCGCCAGGTCACCTCAGAAGGCAGTGCTGGAGCGCATGTCTCGGGCAGAGGGTCGCGGGATCCGGGGGCAGGACATCCCGTGGGGCGACCCGGAGAAGAGCAGCATCAAGTATCCGTCGGACCTGTGCCTCACGAAGCCGGGTACGGACGTGATCGTGGTCACGGCAGCCCACGCGCCGGGTGGCAGGGCCGTACCGTCGTTCGATGCCGGGGTGCGGGTCGGGCGGTTGGAGAAGATGGTCCGGGTCTTCGGCCTGCGCGTCTGGGCGGCGAACGGGTCGAGCCTCACCGCGCCGCGCCCGACGACGGGCACCGAGGTGCGCTACGACCACGCCTGGGGTGGGCTCGACGTGAGCAATCCGCTCAAGCCGGTGGAGGAGCCCCGGAACCCGGTGGGCATGGGGATCGCGCGCGACCTGTCGGTGCTCACCCACCAGCCGGCGCCGACGATCGAGGACCCCGCTCACCCCATCGCGTCGGTGCGCACGCGACCACCGCCGGCGGGGCTCGGCGCGATCGGGCGGCACTGGGCGCCGCGGCGGAGCTTCCTCGGCACCTACGATGCGGCCTGGCTGGAGCAGCGGGCGCCCCTCCTGCCCCACGATCACGACGATCGGTCGAACCTCTGCGCGTCCCCAGGGCTGACCGCGTCCCCGCCTCTCGCCGGTGGCGAGGACGTGGCGCTCGTCAACCTGACACCCGGCGGCGGCTCGCTGAGCTTTCGCCTACCGAGGGTGCGGCTCGTGGTGTCGCTGCAGGCCAGGGGGCGGGAGCCCGAGACCGTCCGGCCGTACCTCGACACCGTCTTGATCGACACGCTCCGGGTGCCGGAGACCAGCGACGTCTTGGTCGAGCTGGTGTGGCGGGCGGTGTTCCATCCGCCGCGCCGCATGAAGGACGCCACGCTCGTGGTGACCGAGGAAGAAGTCGCGTGAGCAGCGTCGTGGCCGTCGTGAGCGTGGGCGCGAAGACCCCAGTCGGGCTCGACGAGCGATGGCGACGACCGCGCGGACGCATGGCTATGCGCCCTCGCCGCTGGCGCTTGCGGGGAACGATGGCGGTGATCGGGCGGCGTTGGTTCTGGGAAAGGCCTGAGATAGGAGAGGTTGCCATGGGCGTCACGGCGGTGGAGATGGACTGCATCACGGAAAAGTCGGGTCACACGATGACCCCTTGCGCAGTGAGCGTGTGCACGACGCCGGCGGCGCCGAGCCCCCTGCCCATCCCTTACCCCGTCGTGGCGAGCGCCGCGGAGGGGTCAAAGGACGCGCCTTCGCGGACGAAGATGGGGGGCGCGAAGATCATCACGGTGGGCGCTTGCTTCAAGGCGTGCCACGGGAACGAGCCGGGGACGCTGAAAGAGGTGGTGAGCCTGAATACGGGAGGGGCGGCGTTCATCGTGATGGGGGCGCCCATCGTGCTGGTGGAGCTGGGGATGTGCGGGATCACCGGGAGCCCTGGGTTCCTCAACAAGGGGCCCTGAGCGATGGCAACTTCACCGGCACCGGATGCGGCGGCCCCTCCGGGGATGTGTCCTGGGATTGCTGTCCTCGGGGGAGGCGGCGCAGGCGGGGATGGGGATGGGGATGGGAGCGGGGGGAAGGATGGGGCCGGAGGGGACGGCAAGGGCAAGGGCGGCGACGGGAGCGGGGACGGCAAGAGCGGTGGCTGTGCGGAAGGTGACCCGATCTGCCCGATTACGGGTCGGATGTTCCTGCGGATTTACGACTTCGGGTTCACCGGACCGTTGCCTTTGCGTTTTCTCCGCACCTACAGCTCTCGCACGTCCAATGTCGCCGGTGAGTTCGGCTTCGGATGGTCGCACGCGTTCGGATGGCGCCTCCGGACGCTTCGGCAGCAGGTCGAAGTCTATGACGGTGATGCGAGGAAACAGGTATTCGACGGGTGCCCGAAGCCGGGAGAAGCTCAGTCGAACGGACTCGGATGGGTCCTGTCAAGGGAGGATGATAGCTTCTCGCTGCGCCTCCCCCAGCAGGGCCTGATCTACCGATTCGGTCCCGACACGTACGGCGGATTTCAGCTTCTTATCTCCGTCACCGACCGCAACGGGAACACGATCGCCGTCCAGCGTGATCCGAAGGGCGCTCTGCTCCAGATCATCGACTCCGCCGGGCGACCGCTTCGGTTTCAGACGGATACGGAGGGACGCGTCCTCTCGGCGTCTGTGGCCACGGAGCCGACGCATGTCCAGTGGATGGAGGTCGCTCGCTACACGTACGACGAGAAAGGAAACCTCGCGAGCGCGACAGACGCCGATGGATACACGGCGAGGTATCATTACCAGAAACATCTGATGATCGAGCACTGCTCGGTATCGGGTCTGTCGTACTGCTATCGCTACGATGGCGCCACGGCAGATGCCTACTGCGTCGAGAGCTGGGGTGAGTTCTTGGGTCGGGTCGACCACGCGCTCGAACACCCGATTCCGCCACGACCGGAAGGGACGGACCGGCGCAAAATCAAGGGAATCCATCACGTTAAGCTTACCTACCAGAAAAGCACACGCTACACCGAAGTGGAGAACGCGCTCGGCGGATTCACTCGCTACTTTGGTGACGAGCTGGGTCGGGCAGTGAAGATCGTCGACGCCGCCGGCGGCGTAACCGAGCGGGCGTTCGACCCCAACACTGGAGGGCTCCTGGGTGAAGCCGGACCGGCGGGCGCTGGACCGCGAGTCGAACGCGACGCGAGTGGCGCTGCCACCTTCATCCGTCCGAGGGCGGGCAAGGATCTCGGCCTCGGTCGCTTCGTCGACCAGAACGGCGACGAGATCGAGTTCAACGAGTTCCGGCGATCCGTCAAGCGTTCGCGGTACGACACGCGCGGCAACCTGCTCTTCGTGGACCACGCCGATGGCACGCGTGAGCAGTTTGCGTACGACGTACGCGGACTCCTTCGCGAGTACGTGAACCGGCAGGGTGCAGTGTCGCGCATGTGGCACGACCAGATGGGCAACTGCGTCGCCGTAGATCACGGTGGACAGCGCTTCGAGTTCAGTCGCTACGACTACCTGGGCCGGCGGGTGCAGCACGTCGACCCCAGCCAGCGAACGACTGCCTGGGCCTACGACCGCCGCAGCGAGATCGTGTGGAAGAAGCACCCCGACGGGAGCGAGCTGCGCATCGAATACGACGCCAACCGCAAGCCGGTCCTGCTCGACAATGACGGGCGGGTGACTCGCTGCGAGTACGGCGGCATGGCGTGGCTGACCAAGACGACGATGCCTGGCGGGGAGACCTACGAGCTCCGCTACGATGCCATGGGAAGGCACACCTGCTTGCGCAACGGGCGCGGGCAAGTCTTCCGCCTCCGCCGTGATCGCGCCGGGCGCTGCGTCGATTGGGAGAGCTTCGAGGGCATGAAGGGCGGGCAGGGCTTCGCCGTGGACGGCAAGGTCGTCTGGCTCGCCTCGCCCACCGGCCGCACCAAGCTCGAGCACAACCCCGAGGGCGAGCTCACGTCGCTGGAGCTACCGAACGGTGAGACCGTCGCCTTCGAATACGGCCCCGACGGCCCGACGAAGATCGACAACGGCCGCGTAGGCTGGGAGGTCGAGCACGACGTGATGGGGCGCGTCGCGGTCGATCGCCAGGGAGCTCACGAGCTGCGCGTCACCTGGGTGGGCGGCGAGATCGCGTCGATTACGCCTGCCGAAGGGGTCGGGCTGCCCGTTGGCTACCACTACGACGTCTTGGGTGGTCTGGATGCAATGACGGTCGGCCACACCAAGTTGCAGCTCGAGGACAGGCACGGGCACGACCTCGTTGATCACCTGGGGGAGAACCTCGTCCTGAGGCGCAGGTACGATACCGGCGGGAGGTTGGTGTTGCGGGCGCTCGCTCGAGGGAGCGCTAGCGTCTCCGCGGACGACGCCGCGACGGCGCGCGATCCAGGTTTGCTCTCTCTGACTACGTACGAGTACGACCGCCACGGCAACCTCGTGCGCGAGCGACGCTCTGACGGGAGGACGGTCGACTACGAGCACACTCCCTCCGACCGCGTCACCAAGAAGTGGGTGAGCGACCGCGATAAGGTCACGCGGGAGGAGCATTTCCGGTACGACACTGCCGGTACCGTGATGCTGCCTGATGTGCGCTTCGACGCCCAAATGCGTCCGATTGGGCTGCGCAATGAAGAATTCGAGTATGACGAGGCGGGCCGATTGAGCCGCCGCCTGACCGATCGAGGCGTGTGGCGATACCACTTCAACGATCTCGATCAGCTCGTCCGGGTCGACGCGCCTGACCGCGTCGTGGAGATGGACTATGACGCCAAGAGCAGGCGCCTGAAAAAGCGCGTCTACCGCGATGGCGTGCTCACGGCATCCTCGAGTTACGTGTGGACCAACAACCTCCTCCTCCACGAGATCGATGATCTCGCACATAGCACGCGCACGTACATCCGCCAAATGGACAAATGGACGGTGGCCGGGCACGTCGACGCGAAGGGTGGCGTCGAACGGGCCGTGTTCTACGTCCTCTCGCCCAACGGCGCCCTCGACTTCGCGGTGGACGAGTACGGTGAGGTTGTGTGGCAGGCGGAGCAGACACTCTATGGCGACTGCGTCCATGTCAGCGTCGACCGGGCGGGGGTCGACCTGCGGTTCGTCAACCAGTTCTACGATCGCGACGTCGAGCTCGGGTACAGCGTGATGCGCTGGTACGATCCCCGGACGGGCCTCTTCGTTACGGCCGATCCGGCGATTCTCGTGGGCAACCTTAACCCCCGCGACTACGCTGGCAACCCGCTGCGGGAGATCGATCCATGCGGCCTGGTCACGACGGGCCCCGCCGGCGGTGACGCTCAACATTACCCCGTCCCGGTAGCCAACGCTCCCGGCGAGGTGCCGCCGCGCACCACCGCCCCTGGCCAGACTATCCCCGGGAACGCAAGCGGTGCGCCGGCGGTGAGCGGGCCCGGCGCTTGGGCGGTGGGTGCGAGTGGTGCCAACGGCAACCCCACGCCCGGTTACGCCAACTGTCCAGTCGGTGCCGGCGGTTTTGCGCCGAAAACCTCGGGCGCGCTCGATGCGGGGGCCGGTTTCGGCAGAGACAATGATCCGAAATCGCCGCAAGGCATCGTGAACGCAGCCGGTGCGGCTTATGGCTGTCATGGCTGCGGTGCCAAGGACTCGGGCTACACCAACCCGGACCACTGGACGTGCGACCATCAGCCGCCGCGCAGCGCCTTCAGTGGTCAAGGTGCGCCCAATAGCGGCATCGCGGCGCGCGGCGGAGCAGGGCCACAGGCGCGTCATGAGTCACGCAACGCTGGCGCGGTGAGGCTCTATCCACACTGCAAAAATTGCAGCAACAACCAGCGCAACGCGCTGGCGGCGGCAAGCAGCGGCGGCGGTACCGCGGCCGCCTCTCGCGCGTTGCCGCTCATGCGCGAGCAAGCCGGGAATGCACCCAACCAACCGCTTCCGTGATGACCGTCAGCCGGCGCTCCCGGGTGCTCGCGAGGGGACCGGGCGGTCGCTCAGATGGTTGCTCCCTCGACCGCGCGCGCGGCGCTGAAATCGCGCCCCGCGAGCGCCACGCGGGGCATTAGGACGTACACGACGGCCGCCTCGACGAAGTCGTACGGTACGGCTCGTGCCTGATCGAGTCGCAGGAGGATCTCCTCATCGGGCCCGAGGAGCTCCTCGAGGGGCCGGTCGAAGCACAGAAGCCCGTGCCGCGGGGTCCCGCTCCCCATATCGTAGCGCTCATCGTAAAAGTCTTGGTAGGCCCGGTTGTACTTCACCAGCCTTGACCCATACGGTGGCAACATGGCGAGTGGGGCAAGCTCGACGAGGCTGGGCTTAGAGGGCGCGGTTGCAGCCTGAAGAGGGACGAGATCGGAGCGAGTGGGCACGTGGAGCACGCGCGCATGGGTGACGGGCACGCCGTTGGCGTCGAGCACCCGACCCACGAACATCGACAGGAGCCCCTTCGTTGGGAGCCGGTCGTGGATGTCGTACGGCGCCACCTCCTCCAGGCGAAGCTGAGCGAGGAAGGGCAGCGGCTCGCCATTCACTTCGGGCCAGGGGGAGCCGGGCGGCAGCTCGGGCGACCCGCCGAGCCTGGAGACGCCCGGCCGAGGGCTCGTCTTCAGCGGCGGCAGCACGGTGACGGCGATGGTGTCCCGAATCAGGGGCTCCAGCTCCGCTGCTCGCCCGCCGAGCCCCGCGGCGTGCAGCGCGGCGACCGCCTCGCGACGCTGCGCTGCGTAGGTCTCGCGGATCGCGTCACGGGTGGGAGTCGCCCTGGTCGGGCGGACTTCCTTCGATCGCCCATTCGGCTTTGCGGTTGCCATGGGGTGGGCCTATCGCAAGCGCCGAACCCAGTCAAGCGCGATGCAGCAGCTCACCAGGCGGCGTCGTCGAAGGTCAACCAGGTGATAGGCCCCATCAAAGACGTGATGGGGAAGGCCCAGGCCGTGTGCCCGTCCGCCTGGCCCGCGGTTCCTCCGCAGAACGTGCGCTTTTACCCGCATTGCAAAAACTGCAGCGACAACCAGTTCAACCAACAGGGCAGCGCCGCGCGCGGAAGCAACCAGGCCGCCAACGCGGATATGGGGCGGAGCACAGGGAACGCGAACGCGGCTGTGCAGGCGAACAACGCCGCGCCCCAGACGCAGCAACAGATGGACGCCATTTCCAGCCATGTCGCCGCCAACCACGGTGACAATCGTTACCTCGGCGGCCAATCGTACCAGGACTGGAAGTGAACGGGCCGGAACGCCTCAGCCGCCGCGCTGGAGACGCCCAATGACCTCCCGGATAGCCTCCAGACGGGCGGGGGCGCCCAACCACCGGCTTGCGAGGGCTTCGAGCTCCGGCAAGAGGGAGCGATCCGCCGCTGCGCTGAGGGCAGCCGCAACGGGCTGGTAGAAGCGCTCGTCGAGCTTGTCGCTGTCCAACGTCTCGAGCAGGTAGCGCGCGGCCTCGGTGCTCCCGGTATCTCCGAGGAGGCGCACCACGCGGAGATCCGGTGACCTCGCCGCGACACTCGCGCGCAGCCATGCGCCCAGTGGCGCCGCGATCTCCGGCGGAGCGTACGACTCGAAGAAGAGCAGCACGCCATAGGGGCGCTCTGTGTTGCCGAGCAGACGCAGGGCAAGCGCCTTCCAGCGCGGATCGGCGTGGGCCGTAAACGCCGATCCAGCCGCCGCGAGGATCGCGCGAGCAGCAGGGCTCTCCTTGAGCTCGGTACCATTGAGCAGGAGCGGCGCGAGGCGGTCATACGATTTCGCGCCGTCGAGCTTGAACACTGCTACCGCTGCGAGGCGGAGCAGGTTCTCATCGGTCGCCCGGTCCGCATGATCGAGGAGCGAGGCCACACCTTCCAGCGCAAGCCGGCTGCCCGTCGCCGGCCTTTGCGCGTACTCGTGCATCGTATTGGCCGAGCGGGGTCGGACAATCGCGTCGGCGGCGTCGTAGCGCACCCGCGCGACCGGGTGTGTGGAGGCGATCTGGATCAGCCGCTGGTCGCCCTGCGGATCCTGAAGCACAGCGAGCGCGCGCATCGTCCACTTCACGAACTCGACGATATGCGAGAAGGAGAGCGCCTCGCGGCGATCTTGCTCTTCCTGCTGCGCCCGCCCCTCTGGGGGAAGACGGCGGAGCTCGTCCCCCCCCCGTCCCGACCTGGGGCTTGATGGCGAGTGTCGCGTCCGAGAGGTAGCCAAGGAGAATCGCCGGCAAGGCGTTATCTGGGCGATGGACCAGCGCGCGGAGCGCGCCTTCCTGGTGTAGGTCCGCGAACGCGCCGGTGAGCGTGCGCAAGTGCTCGTCGCGTGTCGCGTCGCCCGTCGCGATTGCGGGAACCTCCGGCTGCACGACGTCGGCCCGGGGCACGAATGGCAGAGGAGAACCTACGGGCGGGAGGGAGGGATCCGCATCGCTGTCCTCGTAGATGGCCCACTTACGCCAGTCGAGGTTCGATGCGCCGGGCGCAAACCGCGACCCGTCTCGCGAAGCGATCGCCACCGCGAGGCTCCGGTAGCTCTCCGACGCGCTCGGCGACACGGTAAGCGCACGCAGATCCTCCCGGGTGTCGTCGAGGATCTCCGGCCCGAGCACGTGGTGGAACGCGTCGCTCACGAGCAGGATCTCCCCATCCTCGACGCCCGTGAACGCGGCGGGGATCTCGGCCGGCCGCCACAGCGACCCGGGGAACGCCGCCATATATGCGCGGATCGCGAGCGTATCCAGCGGGCTCTCGGCATACCCCTCGAAGTTGCACACGCGCCCAGGGCGCAGGTGGAAGCGCTCGATCATGCCATCGTCCCCGACGAGCGTGCCGGCGGGGCCGCCGATCTCGAGGCCGTCGAGCCGAACGCTCTTGCGGTTGCGCCTCTCGGGCAGGTCGAGCGGGAGGTTGCGGGTCTCGATCACCAGGTGGAGGCCGATGGTGACGCGTGAGCCATAGACCTTGGTCCAGTAGCCAGCAGCCACTGAAAGCGTGTTATTGATGAGGCTGCCGCGGATGGCTTCGAGGACGACCCCCCAGTCGTCGCCCGCGCGCGAGCGCACGGCGATGAGACGCAGCGCATGGTACTCAAGAGCCGCGGTGCCGCAGAAGTCTTGCCAGTCGGCTGCGGCGGACCGATCGAGCACATCGAGGATGGACTCGGCCGTGAGCGTCATGGTCCGGAAGCTACCAGAGCGAGCTGCGGTTGGCGGCAAGGACCCGACCGCCGCCAGCCGGGCTCGGCACGATCGGGCGGCACTGGGCGCCGCGGCGGAGCTCTCTCGGCACCTACGATGCGGCGATGCGGCCTGACTGGAGCAGCGGGCGCCCCTCTTGCCGCTCGATCACGACCATCGCTCCAACCTCTGCGGGTCCCCTGGGCTCACAGCCACGCCGCCCCTCACCGGCGGCGAGGCCTTGGCGCTCGTCAACCTGACGCCCGGCGGCGGCTCGCTTAGCGTTCGCCTACCGAGGGTGCGGCTCGGGGTGTGCATCGAGGCCGAGGGGCGAGAGCCCAAGGCCGTGCGGCCGTACCTCGAGACCGTCTTGAGCGACACGCTCCGGGTGGCGGAGACCAGCGACGTCTTGAACGAGCTGGCGTGGCGCGCGATGTTCCCTCCGCCGCGCCAGATGAAGGACGCCACGCTCGTGGTGACCGAGGAGGAGCTCGGGTGAGCAGCGTCGTGGCCGTCGTGAGCGTGGGGGCGAAGACCCCGGTCGGGCTCAACGCGCGGCCGACGGGGTTCCCGCTGGGAACCGGGTTCCCCGCGATGGACGAGGTGCGGCTGGTCGACGCGGCGGGCGGAGCGATCACGATGGCGGTCGTGCCGAGGCTCGATGGGCGGCTCGTCGGCGCCGAGCGGGTCGCGGCGCTCGCGGGCACCGTTCGAGGAGGCGGTCGACCCGATTCGCGACTTGGTGGCGGAGGTCGAGTCGCCAACGACTAAGGGTGCGAGGAAGCCGCGCTGGCGCTCCACCTGATCGAACCGATGGTGATCGGCGACAACTTGCGTCGTTCCCCGCGGGGGCGCCCCAGCCTTATGCTTGGCTCCCGGTGGCTACCCTCGCAGACTTCCCCCAGCTCGTCGCACAGCTCGATCCGGAGAAGAACGGCCCCCTCGCGCCCGAGAGCATCGCTGCCGGCTCGCACCGGAAGCTCTGGTGGCGGTGCACCGCGGGGCCGGACCACCAATGGGAGGGGCCCGTCAACGACCGGACGCGGACAAGCCTGGTCTGCCCCTTCTGCGTGAACCGCAGGGTATCCGTCACCAATGCCCTGTCCACGCTTCAGCCCGCGGCCGCGCGGCGATGGCACCCGACCAAGAACGGCCACCTCAGGCCTTGCAACGTGGTGGCGACGTCCCACCGCTCCGTCTGGTGGAAGTGCCCTGCGGGCCCCGACCACGCGTGGCAAGCGAGGATCATGGATCAGTGCGACGGGAAAGGTTGCCCCTTCTGCGCCGGGAAGCGGCCGTCGAAAGCGCACAACCTCGCGGTCGTCGCGCCCGCGACGGCCGACCAGTGGCACCCGACCCGGAACGGAGAGCTCTTGCCCGAGGACGTGACCCCGTGGTCCGGCAGGGTCTTCTGGTGGAGATGCTCGCGCGGGCATGAATGGTCTGCCAGCGGGAGCCGTCGAGCGACGAACGGGTGCCCGTTCTGCTCGGGCAGCCGCGTCGCGCCCGACACTTCGCTTTCGGCGCTCTGCCCGGACCTCGCGCGGCAGTGGCACCCCGTGAAGAACGGGGTGCTCACGCCGGGCGACGTGACGGTGAGCGCGCGCCGCCACGTCTGGTGGAAGTGCCCGGAGGGGCCCGACCACGAATGGCAGAAGAGCGTGGCGGGCCGCCGGGCGGGAGCCGTCGGCTGTCCGTTCTGCGCCGGCTACGCCGTCTCGGTGACCAACTCGCTGGCCACCCAGGTGCCAGGCGCCGCCGCGCGGTGGCACCCCACCAAGAACGGAGATTTCACCCCGCACGACGTCACTATCGGGTCCGATCGTCGCGCGTGGTGGCGCTGCACCTTCGGCCATGCATGGGAAGCGCCGATCAAGAAGATCGTGGCGAGCCACGGTTGTCCGTTCTGCGCGAACAAGCGGGTCTCGCCGACGAACTCGCTCGCCGCCCGCTTCCCCAGGCTCGCCCGGGAGTGGCACCCGACGAAGAACGGGGAGCTCACCCCGCGCCACGTGGTCGCTGGCACCAATCGAAAGGTCTGGTGGCGCTGCGCGTTCGGACACGAATGGCAGGCCGTTGTCGACTCGCGCGCGAGAGCCGGCGCCGGCTGCCTGGCCTGCCACCAGCTCGGTCGCAAGCGGGCCGTGGCCACCACGCGCGGGCGGCGGGGCCCCGTGCGCCTGGCAGGATACAATGGCGCACACCACGGGCCCGTACGGCGGGTGAAGTGAGTGCCGAGCCTCGCCGACGACCCGACCTCATCGTCCAGCAGGACCTCGAGAAGGCGGCGCCCGCGGCTTCATGATCTCAACCCTGCGTTGGGCACGGTTCCGATGCGGCTCCAGATGACCCGCTTCTCCACGAGGACGCTCGCGTCCCCAGCGCTCGCGCACCAGCGAGAAGGCGTTCCCTTCAAGGCTTCCCCAGAAGCAGGGCCGCCCGATCCCCACCATCGTTCCCCACCAGCGCGAGCGCCAAGGGTGAGGGGGCATAGGCGTGGGCCCAAGCGGTCGCCGCCATCGCGACGAAGAGCGGCATCGCCGCCGCGCCCAGATAGCCGATCCGCTGCGCCGGCGCGTCGATGGTGTACGGTCGCCCGAGCACCCGCTGGGCGCGCACCCAGACGCTCTGCCATTCGTATTGGCGGCGCATCTCGTAGGTCAGGTCTGTCAGGAGCCACCCCGCCGTCCGACCGTCTTCCCTCAATGGCTCGGTCGCCTCCCGCATGGCGGCGGTGAGCCCGAGCGCTTCGTGCGCCGGCTCGTCGTTGTCGGGCCGAGCCCCTTCCCGGCCGGCGCCCACGCCGATCACGCGCGCAAGCGTCGACAGGCGGTAGCGTGGCGCCTCCGCCGACCGCATGAGGACGAAGAACGCGGCCGCCTCGCCGGGAATACGGGAGTCGAGATTGTCGCGTGAGAAGAGCCGCCCGCTCGCCTCGAGCGCGGCGATCGAGCGCGGATCGTAGTCGCTGTGCACCCCACCGATCACCACCACGTCGGCACGGCGCGTCTCCAACGCGTGGATCGCGTCTGGGAGCCACGTGCCCGCCGCCGCCTCCCCCCGCGCCTCCACGCGGACGACCGCCGCCGGCATCACCCGTTTGACCATCGCCTCAAGCAACTGGATGGCGAGTGGCTCCTCCTCGCACCTCTCGTCGAGGGCGAGGTGAATCTCGGCGGCGAGGTCGCGGATCGGATCGACCGCCTCCTCCAACGGCGCCCGGGCGAGCGCGGCCAGCCGCTCGGCCCCGACGAGCTGGCCATCGAGCGTCGGCACGAACGCCATGGTGATCGGCTCGCCGGCCACATTGGCCAGCGGCGCCTCGTCCATGGCCGGAAATCCGGCGCGGAGGAGGAACCCGGTCTGGCGCGCGTTCAGCCCGACCGCCGTCTTGGCGCCCACGCCGACGACGTCCACCCCGTGAGCACTCACGTGGTTTCCCCTTGGGCCCGTGCGGTCGTCTCAACCGGCGCCGGTGGCAGCCGAAGACGCACGTGGGAGGTACCCTCGTCGCGCAACGGCGCACGACGCCGTGGGCGTCGGTCCCCTTCGCTCGCAGGTAGCTGGGGAGCCCGTCGTCGTTGCGGAACGATGCCCTGGTTGTGAGCTCGACGTCGATCGCGACGGGCAGCAACACGGCTTCGGGGTAGGTTTTCTGCCATGGGGACGGTGATGCTAGGGCCGGGATCGCGGTGCGCGCAATGCTCCCGCCGCGACGGCGTTCCGTGGTCGCAGAGACACGTGGCAGCACCGTGTGACGACGTCCCGACGCCCGGCACCTTCCTGCCGGCCACCGGTTTCGCTAGGGTGTCCGCATGTCTATAGCCCTCGAGCGTTGCGCGGAGATGCGCGCCGAGATGGACACCGGGCGGCTCCGCGACGAGGTCCTGGCACGCGCGGGCGTCTCTGCGGACGAGTGGACGCTCGCGCAGCGGACGTGGCTCGAGAAGATGGGGGCTGAGCTCTTGATCGGCCGCTTCGAGCTGACCAACTGCTACGCCAGGGCCTTCCTCAAACGCCAGCGGGAGCTTGAGGCCCCGACGGGTGCCCGGACTCCGACGGCCGGTACGCTGCCGTCGGGCACCGCCGAGCGCCCCCTTGGGGAGCCCGTCGCGGTGCTCCCGATGCCCACGGCGCTCGGCCCCGGAGTCCTTTCGCCCGCCGCGCCGTCGATGCCCTCTCCCTGGGCTGCCGCGCCTCATGCGGCGCCGGTTCCAAGCGCACCCATGCCCGCGCCGGCCTCGCTTGCCGGGACCTCCATGGGGTTCGTCGCGCCGGTGGGCCCCGCTCTGCCGTTCGCTCGAGGTGCAGCGACGACGCCAGCAAGCCCAGGCTCTGGGTCGCTTGCGGTGTCTCCGCCGGTGAGACGTGTGCCGGCCGAGCTCTCGGGCACGTCGATGGGCTTCGTCGCTCCAAGGGGGCCCGCGCTCCCGTTTGCGGAGGGCGCATCCGCTCCGCCTCCAGGCCAACCGGCTCCACCGGCGGCGGCGCCGCAGCCTGCTCTCCCCATGGCGCGCGCACCGGCAGCGCTCGCAGGCACGTCGATGGGGTTCGTGGCCCCCATAGGGCCCGCGCTGCCCTTTGCGTCCGGCGCACCCGCTCCGCCTCCCGGCCAACCGGCGACACCGGTGGCGGCATCGCAACCCGCGCTTCCTGTGAAGCCCGCTCCGGCGGCGCTGGCGGGCACATCGATGGGTTTCGTGGCCCCCATGGGGCCCGCGCTGCCATTTGCGCCCCGCACCCCCACCGCTGCAGCGGGGGCCCAGAGCGCGGATCCCCGCTCCGATGGCACCCAGCCAGTCACGCCGTCCCTTCTGGAACACGCCGTCCTGCCGTTTGCTTCGGTCCCGTCGTACGCGAGCCCGCCGGCACCACCGGCCGCGGCATCGCTGGCCGCGACGGCTGCGAAGCAGGCGCCCCCCGCACCCACGAGGTCTCGGCTCCCGGACACCGAGCCCTCGGCTCGGCGGGGCCTGGTGCCGACGATGCCCGAGCAGACCACCACGGCCGACGGTGGCGATGCTGACACCGAGGAGATTCCGCTGGCGGAGGTGGAACGCCCCGCGAGCCCTCCGCTGCCGTTTGCGCCGCGAGCCGCTCCCCAGCAACCCGAGGTCCCGCCCGGCGGGCTCACGGCCGAACGCGCCGAAGCGGAGGCGCCGCGGCCGGCGGTTCCCGCGCCCGCTGCGCCGCCGCCGACGCTGACGCTCCAGCAGTACGCCTCGCTCTGCGCCGAGCTCGCCGTCTTCCGCGACCGGACCGAGGCGATCTTCCACCAGTACGGCCTTGGCAACCCACGCGACCGCCTCTTCGTAGACCTCGGGTGGCAGGAACGGCTGCGCCGCAATCCCGCCGAGCACCAAGGATGGCAAGTGCTCTACCAGCGGTGGGTCGAGCACTTCGAGCAAAAGAAGGCGGGCGGCAGTTCTTGACCCTGGCGACTGAACCCCGCCTTCGGCTTCGGCCGCATCCCCCTCAAGCCTCTGGAGAAGCCGGCGCCCGAGCGCGGAACTGGCACCGGTGCGGCCGCTCAACGAGCGCATGGCGGGGCTCGGCGACCGATCGGGCGGTGGCGTGCGCTACGTCGACGTCGGGGCATCCGTAGCGCCGTGGAGATCCGCGAAACCTCGGGCTCGTGGTGGACGACGGCAGGGCTCCTCGCGCTCGCCGAGGTGCGGACGACGGGAAGGCTTTCTGACCTCGGCATCCTGAGCCGCGACACGACGCAGTTCCGCGTTGCCCCTGCACCGTCGCGGGGGTAGGCCTGCCAGCACCTACGGTGCCACGATGAACCTTC
>Ga0302283_1001479_pt1 | contig 19688 bp, 13 predicted proteins | sample III_Fen_E1_4_FD_198770 | JGI IMG/M metagenome (GOLD analysis project Ga0302283, IMG submission 198770) | Peat permafrost microbial communities from Stordalen Mire near Abisko, Sweden - III_Fen_E1_4 | ecosystem: Environmental > Terrestrial > Soil > Wetlands > Permafrost | place: Sweden: Abisko... | reverse complement strand
GCAGCGACGCGGGGCCGCCGCTCGTCGTCGAGGATGGCGTCCTCGGCCTGCCGGGCGCCAACGGCGCCTACTCGTACGTCACGGCCGACGTGGCGACCGGCGCCTACGCGCTCCTCGACCTCGCCGTCCGCTACCCGACGAACGCCAACCACGCGAACTGGGAGCGGGCCGCCGTGAGCGCCCTCGACCACATCTACAACCGCGCGCGGGACCCGGCGACGGGCCTCTATTACACCGCGCTCGTCACGAGCAACGACCCCGACCACGACGCCCTCGACACCACGAACCCCCAGGCCGGGGACCTGCTCGCCGACACCGCGACGACCGTGGGCCTCGTCCTGTCGCGGGCGCAGGACATGGCCAACAACCAGGGCGCCGCGCTCTCCCTCGTCGCGAGCTACCCGTTCAGCGAGCACGTGGACAGCGTGCTCGCCGCGCTGAACGGGAGCCAGCCTCTCTATGATGGGCCCCCGCTCGACGCCGGCGCCATGTCGACGGGCCTCCTCGAGGGCTACGTCCCCGCCACCAAGACGTTCATCACCACGAAGACGACGCGCTCGAACGCCTACGCCGTCGCCGTCCTTCACCGGCAGGAGTCGATGGTGGGGACGACCTACGTGACCGAGAGCGCCCCCATGATCGAGACGCTCGTGAGCCCCGGCCCGCCTTCGAGCTCCAGCCTCATCACGTGCATCCTCGGGCAGGACGCCTACTTCCGCGCCTGCACGCGCGGCTTCGGTCTCCCCGACGCCGGGGGTCCCCCGCCTCCTTCGAGCTACCAGACGCAGGCCGTCGTCACCTTCGTGGAGGGCATGAGCGAGCTCCTTTACGGGCTCCCCCAGTTGAACCCGTAGCACCGAGCCCGCGGCCTGACAGCACTGTTCAAACGTCTGGATCTTTTTCCTAGCTTAAGGGCTGCCGAGGCGTGTTATTAGCTAACTCGTGGATTCTACAATCGTCGCAAAGGGGCGGTTCGAGGTCCGCGGGGGCACGCTCGTAGTAGCCAGGGGCAAGGGGACAAAACCCAAGCTCGAAATTGGGCCCGAGACGAATGTAGTTGGGCGCAATGAAGCGTGCGACCTCGTGCTGGACGACCGCAAAGTCAGCGCAGTGCACATGGAGCTCGTCGCCACCGAACGTGGTGTGCGCGTGCGTGACCTCGGGTCCCGCAACGGCACCTTCGTCGGCGACACCCGGATAGGGGAGGTCTACCTCCTCAAGCCGACGAGCATCATCTGTGGGGACACTGTCCTGGAGTTCGCTCCAACCCTGCCCGAGCAGGTCGACGTCCCGGACGTCGCCGAGTTCGGGCCGCTGGTCGGGACGAGCGCCGGGATGCGCGCCGTGTTCGAGCGTCTGCGCAAGACCTCGCCGACCGAGCTCACCGTGCTCATCACGGGGGAGACGGGCACCGGCAAGGAGCTCGTCGCGCAGGCGATCCACGAGGCGAGCCCCCGGGCGAACAAGCCCTTCGTCGTCGTCGACTGCGGCGCCATCCCCGCGTCCCTGGCGGAGAGCGCGCTCTTCGGTCACGAGCGAGGCTCGTTCACCGGCGCCGTCGACAAGCGGATCTCCCCCTTCGTCGAAGCCGACGGCGGGACGATCTTCCTCGACGAGCTCGGCGAGCTCCCGATCGACGTGCAGCCGAAGCTGCTGCGCGCCCTGGCCGAGCAGCGCGTGAAGAGCGTCGGCTCGAACGCGTACCGCGCGGTCAACGTGCGTGTCATCGCGGCGACCCGCCGCGACCTCGTCCGCGAGGTCAACGACGGCACGTTCCGGAGCGACCTTTTCTTCCGCGTCGCCCAGCTCAAGGTCGAGCTGCCGGCGCTGCGCCAGCGCCTCGAGGACATCCCCGCCCTCGTCCGCCGTATGATGGTCGATCTGGGTGATCCCCACGCCTACGACCGCATCATGAACGACTCGCTCGAGCGTCTCATGCGGCACGACTGGCCGGGCAACGTCCGCGAGCTGCGCAACGTCGTGGCCGTCGCGCTCGCCTTCGGAAAAGAGGGGCCGCTCGATCTCGCTCAGCACCTCGCTCCCCTGGCGCAGGCCTCCGCCGAGTCGACGCCGACCCGCGGCCGCACCTTCCAGGATGCCAAGCGTGATGTCCTCGCTCGTTTCGAGCGGGAGTACTTCACCGCGCTCTACGCGGAGTGCAACGGCAACGTCAGCGAGATCGGTCGCCGGGCGGCCATGGAGCGCGCGCACGTGCGTGGCTACCTGCGTCGCCACGGCATCGGCGACTCGAACCGCGACAAAAACGACCGCGACAGCTCGAAGCCGTAGTGGTTTTCGCCGATGGCGGCGCCTGACGTTAGAAGCGGGCCGTCGTCAGGCTCCTCACAGGAGTACGGCTCCTCGCCTTCCTAGCCATCGCTTGCCCTCGGCGAAGACCACCAGCCTTGGAGATCGAGGGATAGGGGGGGTGTGTGGGTGGGTGGCGGATGGGGCGGGGCGGTCTTAAGGTAGGGCGTGCCAATGTCATCGTCTCAACGTTTTCGCCCTCTCACCTACCTGCCCATCCTCGTCAGCGCGCTCTGCGCTGTGATCGTGGGGCAGATGGCGTGGCACGAGCCGCGCTACCTCGTGCCGTTCGCCGCGATCGCGCTGGTGACGACGGTGCCGCGCCTGCTGGCCAGGAACCGGATGAAGCGGCTCCTCATGTCGGGCGACGTGAAGCAGGTGCTGGGGACGTGGGAAGGCTCGATAGAGCGGGTGATGTACCCCGAGACGATGGCGCCCCTCATGGCCGCGACCGCCTATGCGTCCTACGGCTGGATCGAGGCCGCTCGCAACGCCCTCGAGCGCGCGGTTAAGGGGCCGGCGTGGGAGGCCGCCCTCGAGCAGCGCCTCTTCGTGGAGGCCCTCCTCGACACGTTCGAGGGCGACCAGGCTCACGCGCTGGCGAAGGCCGAGGCCCTCGAGCGCATGCCGATGCCCCGCTCGGGCCCCATCGCCCGCGCGCGGATCGCTCGCCTGCGCCGGGGGGTGTCCGCCATGGCCCGCGCCTTCGCCCACACCGCCAAGCAAGCGGACGAGAAGGTCCTCAAGGCGGCCGCCGTGGCATCTCCGCTGATCCACTGGGCCATGCGCTACGCGCTCGCCATCGTCGCCGTCGACCGCGGGGACAAGGACGAGGCGCAGAAGCTCCTGGTGGGCGCACCCGAATGGCCGAAGCAGAGCGCCTTCCGCAGCTTCCACGAGGAGCTCGCCGGGCGGCTGGCCTGAAGGAGCCACGGCGCGGGAAGCGAAGCGAAGACGGGGGATGGGCAGAAGAGAGAGTTCACTTTTCTGACGTCAACGTCTCCCGCCGATCTTCGCGTCTTCCTGTGAATCTCTCCCCTCCTCTTGCGTGATAAAGTCGCGAGGAATGGCGTCCTTCCCCCCTCCGACCCCGTCGCGGCCGTCGCCCGCCGACCGCTCGGGCCCCCACGCCATCGTCGCTCCGCCTCCACGGATTCGCGTGCTCTACGCGGACGACGAGGACGACGTCCGGGAGGTGTTCCAGGCGGTGTTCGAGGGGGACTTCGACGTCACGTGCGTGGCAGGCGGACGGCAGGCCCTCGAGGCGATGTCGCGCGAGTCGTTCGACGTCCTCGTGAGCGACATGCGCATGGAGCCGATGCGCGGCTCGCAGCTGCTGGCCCGCGCGTACGCCGAGCACGCCGACGTCCAGCGCATCCTGCTGACCGGCTTCAGCGACCACAACGACCTCGCGGACGCCGTGAACCTCGGTCACGTGTTCGCGTACGTCCAGAAGCCCTGGGAGGCGGAGCAGCTGAAGTTGACGATGCGGCGGGCCGCCGAGCAGCGTCGGCTGGCGCTCGAGAACCGCCGCCTCGTCCAGGAGCTCGCCGCGGCCAACCTCCGGCTGAAGGACGACGTCGAGGTCGTGCAGCGCATGGTCCCGCGGCCGAAGCTGCAGGTGAGCTCGCCCGCGATGGCCAGGGTCCTCGACCAGGTCGTCGCCGTCGCGGGGACGGACGCCAGCGTGCTCCTGCACGGGGACACCGGGGTCGGCAAGGAGCTCGTCGCGGCTGCCATCCACGAGCGCAGCGCTCGCAAGAAGGGGCGCTTCGTCGCCCAGAACCTCGCCGCCTTGCCGCCCGAGCTCATGACGAGCGAGCTGTTCGGGCACGTCCGCGGCGCCTTCACGGGAGCGCAGCAGGCGCGGCGCGGGCTCTTCGAGCTCGCGGACGGCGGCACGCTCTTCCTCGACGAGATCGGCGAGGCGCCTCCCTCGCTCCAGGCGATGCTCCTGCGCGCCCTCGAGTCGCGCGAGATCTGGCCCGTCGGCAGCAGCGAGCCGCGGTACGTCGATCTCCGCATCGTCGCCGCGACCAACCGCGATCTCCTCGCGGAGGCCCAGGCGGGCGTCTTCCGCCTCGACCTCTACTACCGCCTGGCGGTCTGCCCCATCGAGATCCCGAGGCTGAGCAGCCGCCCCGAGGACGTCCGGGGGCTCGGCGCGCCGATGCTCGAGGCCGCGGCGCGCCGGATGAATCGCGCGCTGCCTCGCGTGACGGACGCGGCGTGGCGCGCCCTCGAGCAGCACGCGTGGCCCGGCAACGTCCGCGAGCTCTCGAACCTGATGGAGCGGCTCGTCATCTACCACGCCGGCAAGGACGTCACGGTCGCGGACCTCGCCCTGCCCGCGCCCGTCGCCCCGCCCGTGAGCCGCGACCCCGGCGCGTCGGGAGGGTACCCCCAGCAGAGCGCGCACCCCTCCTCACGCCCCTCGGCCCCCCCTCCGCCCTCCGCCCAGACGGGCGCGGGCGGAAGCCACCACACCCCGGCGGACGGGGTACCCATCGTCCTCCAGGTGCCCGAGGCGGGGACGACGTTCGATGATCTGGAGCGCGAAATCCTCGTCCAGGTCCTCTCGCGGGCCGACGGCAACCAATCGAAGGCCGCCCGCTCGCTCGGCCTGAGCGAGAGCACGCTCCGCAGTCGCCTGAAGCGCCTGGGGCTCAAGGACTGACCCAGGTGATTCCTCTGCCTGGGCCCTCGAGCGAGGGTACACTGGAGGCAGATGACGGTCAGCGCCGCGCCGCGGTCGGGACGATTCCCAACGTTGGCGAAATACGACGTGCTCGACGAGCTGGGGCACGGCGGCATGGCGACGGTGTACCGCGCGCGCGACCGGCGGCTCGGTCGGGACGTCGCGGTCAAGGTCATCCATCCCCACCTGCGCGACTCGCGCGAGATCGCCCACCGCTTCGCCGTGGAGGCGAAGGCCGTCGCCAAGCTGCGGCACCCGAACATCGTCGAGGTCTTCGACGTGTCGTCGGAGGACGAGCCCGAGCAGTACCTCGTCGTCGAGCTTCTCCGCGGGCTCACGCTGCGCAAGCTCCTCCAGGTGAACGGCGCCATCCCCCCGGAGGTCGCCGCGGTGATCGGGGTGGAGCTCCTCGGCGCCGTGGCGCACGCCCATTCGGCAGGGGTCGTCCACCGCGACATCAAGCCCGAGAACGTCATGATCGAGCACCGCGCGGTGCCCAACATGGGGCCGGACGCGGGGGTGTCGGGCGTCGGCAGGGCATCCCCGGCCGACCAGCCGGGCGACCGCGCGCTCGTCAAGCTGACCGACTTCGGGATCGCGAAGCTCCTCGACGGCAACGGCATGACGTCGACCGGCCAGGTGCTCGGCAGCCCCGCCCACATGGCGCCCGAGCAGATCGAGGGCGCTGAGGTCGATGGGCGCGCGGACATCTTCGGGATCGGCGTCCTGCTCTACGAATGTATGGTGGGGCACCTGCCGTTCGAGGGGAACAACCCGGCGCAGGTGCTCCGTCGCGTCCTCGAGGGAAGCTACCCGAGCGCCGAGCGCGAGCGCCCGTCGGTGGGCAAGACGTGGAGCGCGCTCCTCGACCGCGCGCTGGCGCACAAGCCGGAGGACCGCTACCCGGACGCCGCGACGATGCGAGAGGCGCTGCAGGTCGAGCTCCGGAGGCTCGGCGTCGTCTCGCCGCGGAGCGAGCTCGAGAGCTGGTGCGACGATCCGGAGGGCTTCGGCGCGCAGCACACCAAGCGGATGATCCCGGTGCTCTGCGACCTCGCCGGCGCCGCCCGCAAGCGAGGCGACGCGCTCTCCTCCGCGGCCGACTACAACCGCGCGCTGGCCTACGCCCCGGACGACCCGGCGCTCCTCCGGATCGTCACGAGCCTGCACCGCTCCGAGAACAGCCGAAGGCTCGCCAAGCGCATCGCGCCGATCGTCGCGGGGGCCATTGCGCTGGGCGCGCTCGCCTTCTTCGTCACGCGCGCGCTGCGCGCGCACCCCGCCACGGACCCCACCCCGAAGCCGCCGGTGAGCGTCGCGACCGGGCCCACCGCCTCCGCGCCGCTCCTCGTCGCGAGCGCCGGCGCGGGCGGGGCGACCGGCGTCGACGCGGGGCAGGTCAAGCCGCCGCCCACGACGCTGGTCATCTCACCGACGACCACGGCCCGGTCGATGAACCCGCCGAAGGTGGCGACGCGGGACGTCGTCCTCACGCGGATCAACCCGCCGCGCGCTCTCGTGAGCGTCGACGAGGCGCCACCCGTCGACGTCGAGGCGGGAAGGACCTTCACGTTCGACGTGAGCCCCCACAGCCTGGTCTTCAGCTGTCCGAAGGACCTGGAGGGCAACTCCCTCTGCGAGCCGAGGACGGTCAGGGTCCCGCCCGGACCGGTCGCCCCGGACCCGCTCATCATCCGGCTGAACATCAAGGACGCCTTCCTCCAGGTCGAAGGCGATCCCAACAAGCACTACGTCATCAAGGAGGACTCCAAGCACGTCATCGTGGGCGAGGACACGCCCGTGAAGATGGTCGAGAGCGCGTCGCGCATCGTCCACGTCACGGAGCTGGAGACGGACCGTAACCAGACCGTCCAGCTTCGCGCGGGTAAGCACGCCACCGCGAGCTTCCTCGGGCCGTGACCCAGCTCGCAGTACCGACCTGTGCCGAGCGACATCCATCATCGGGCCTAAATTCGCGAAGCGGCGCGGAAAAGCGTTGCTCTCTGGCTCCGGGCCGTGGATCGTTTCCATGGGGCGTGCCGTGCCCCCCGCATGCACCGCCGCCTTCTCCCGTCCGCCGTGATCGCCCTCGCGCTCCTCTCTAGGAGCGGGACCGCGTTCGCCCAGGTGGATGAGCAGAGCGAGCTCGACAAGGCGCGCAACGCGTACCTGGCCCACCAGTACGAGGAGGCGGACGTCCGTTTCCGGGCGCTCCTGGACGCCAGAAACCCCGTGCTCCACGACCGCGTGCTCGTCAACCAGGCCCACATGTACTGGGGCGCGGTGATGCAGGCGAGGAAGCACGCGGAGCAGGCGAACGCGCAGTTCGAGGAGCTCCTCCTCAGCGATCCCACCTACGAGCCGGACCCGCTCGCCTTTCCGACGGACGTGGTCAACGCCTTCATCGACACGCGATCGCGGTTACGGGAAAGGCTGACCCGCATCGCCCACGACAAGGCCGTCACCGCCGCCATCAAGCAGAAGCAGGACGAGCAGAACCGCCTGGCGCAGGAGACGCGCCTCAAGCTGCTCGAGAAGCTCGCGACCCAGGAGAAGACCGTCGCCCGGCACTCGCGGTGGATTGCGCTGCTTCCGTTCGGGGCCGGGCAGTTCCAGAACGGACAGAAGCCGCTCGGCTGGGCGTTCCTCGGGACCGAGGCCGCCCTCGTCGCGGCGGCCGTGATCACCCTGCCCGTCTACCTCGTGGCCCTCGAGAACGAGTCCAACGCGTACTCGCAGGGCGACTCGTTTCGCTCCGGCGAGTACCACGATCGCGCCGTCGAGATCCGGTACGCGAACATCGGGCTGAACATCGCGCTGGCGGGCGTCGCGGCCGTCGGGATCATCCAGGCGCAGGCGGCGTTCGTGCCGGAGGAGGCTGAGCTCATCAAGCGCCCCGTCCCGGAGATCGTGCCCGCCTCGCACCTGTCGTTCGATCTGTCCCCCATCCGTCCGGCGGAGGGCAAGGGCGGCGGCATGACGTTCGGGATCCGCGGCCGGTTCTGAGCCGGTCTATAGAGCCCTCCGCACGAACAGGTCCTCCAGGGTCTCCCGCTTGGGCGTCATGCTCTCGATGGTGGCACCTGCCGCGAGGGAACAGGCAAGGGCATCGCGGACCGCGTCCTCTCCCTCGAGGTCGAGCGCGAGGCTCGTCCCGATGGGCCGCATCGTGGCGCCGAGCTTCGCGAGCTCCTGCTTGAGGGCGTCTGTGACCCCCGAGATGTGCAGCTCGCTCCGGCGCGATCCTCCGTCGAGCAGGTTCCGGAGCACACCCGACACGACCACCTCGCCCTTCCGCAGGATGCATACGCGATCGCAGAGCAGCTCGACGTCCGTGAGGATGTGGCTGGAGAAGCATATGGTCCGGCCCGACCGCTTCTCGTCGAGAATGAGGTCGCGCACCTCCTTGCGGCCGACCGGGTCCAGCCCGCTCATGGGCTCGTCCAGGATGAGCAGCTCCGGATCGTGGACGAGCGCGGCGGCGAGCCCGCACCGCTGCAGCATTCCCTTCGAGAGGGCGCGCGCCTGCCGGTCGATCGCCTCGGTGATGCCGACACGCGCGATGACCGCCTCCACCCGCGCGCCGAGCGTGCGGCCCTTCATGCCGCTCAGGCGGCCGCAGAGCGTCACGAACTCGCGCGGCGTCAGGTACGGATAGATGTAGGGGTTCTCGGGGAGGAAGCCGACCTTCGCCATCGCGTGGGGCGAGGGGATGGGGACGCCGAAGATCGTCGCGCTCCCCTTGGTCGCCGCGATGAGCCCGGTCAGCATCTTGAGCGTGGTGGTCTTGCCGGCGCCGTTGGGGCCGAGGAAGCCGAAGATCTCGCCGCGCGCGACCTCGAAGGAAATCCCCTTCACGGCCGCAACGCTCTTGCCGACGAGGCCGAACGCCTCCTCGAACGAGCCGCGGGCGAGCAGGCGCAGGAACGACGGCCAGTCGCTCTCGAGCACCGGCTTCTGGAAGGTCTTCGCGAGCCCGTCGACCTGCAGGACCACGTCGGTCACGGTCGCTCCCTGGGCGACGGCTCCTCGGTGCTCGAGGTGCTGGAGGTCGGGGCGGCCTCCGCGACGGGCCCCGGAGGCTTGCCCGACTCGTTGCCGGTTGGCATCGCGCCGTACTCGTGGAGCTTGTACTGGATCTTCCGTGTGGAGATCCCGAGGAGCATCGCCGCCTTCGACGTCGAGCCGCCGCACGCCTCGAGCGTGGTCATGATGGCGTACTTCTCCAGGTCCGCGATGGTGGAGCCGGGGATCGGAGGCGGGCCGGGCTGCTCGTCCTGCGGCGTCATCGTGCTCGGCAGGTGCTTGGCCTCCACGAGAGGGCCGTCGCACAGGACGACCGCGCGCTCGACGACGTTCTCGAGCTCGCGAACGTTGCCGGGCCAACCGTAGGCCCCCAGGATGGTGATGGCGTCGTCGGAGAAGCCCTCGATCGCGCGTCCATTCTCGGCCGCGTAGCGGCGCAGGAAGAAGCTCGCGAGCGGCACCACGTCGCCGTGGCGCTGGCGCAGCGGCGGCAGCTCCACGGTCACCACGTTGAGCCGGTAGAAGAGATCCTCCCGGAAGGCGCCCTTCTTGATCTCGGCCTTGAGGTCGCGGTTCGTCGCGGCCAGGATCCGCACGTCGACCTTCAACGTTTCGTTGCCGCCGACACGCTCGAACGTCTTGTCCTGGAGGAAGCGCAGGAGCTTCACCTGCGTCCCGGGAGGGATCTCGCCGATCTCGTCGAGGAAGAGCGTCCCGCCGTCGGCCTGCTTGAAGCGCCCCTCCCGCCGCGCCACGGCTCCCGTGAACGCGCCGCGCTCGTGGCCGAACAACTCGCTTTCGAGGAGCGACTCGGCGAGCGCGGCGCAGTGCAGCCGCACGAACGGCATCTTCGCCCGCGGCGACGCCGCATGGATGGCCTCGGCGATGAGCTCCTTGCCCGTTCCGCTCTCTCCCGTGACGAGCACGCTCGCCTTGCTCGGCCCCACCTGCGCGACGAGCTCGAGGACAGCGCTCATCTTCGGGTCGTCGGTCACGATGTGGCCGAAGGCGTTTCGCTCCCGCAGCCGGTCGCGGAGGTGACGCGCCTCCTGCATCAGGCGCGCCTTTTCCATCGCCCGCTCGATGACGGCCGACAGGGCCTCGTATTCCAGGGGCTTCGTGAGGTAGTTCTCGGCGCCCTTCTTCACGGCGGCCACGGCGCTGCCGATGGTGCCGAACGCGGTCATCACGACGAAGACGGCGCCTGGAGCCGCCGCCTTGGCCTTCTCCATGAAGGCTATGCCGTCGAGCCCCGGCATCTTCAGATCGGTCAGGATGACGTCTGGGCTGAACTCCTCGAGCTTGCCGAGTGCCTTGAATCCGTCGGCTGCCGTCTCGGTGGCGTACCCCTCGTCTCGTAAAATCTCGCTCAACGCGGCCCGGGCGTTGGCCTCGTCGTCGACGATGAGGATGCGTCCGCGGGGGGGCATGATGCCGTCCAACATAGACGGAGGGCCCCCCCCTCGGAAAGCGGGGAGGCTCTCGTCATTGCTATCTTTCTTTCGTCGTTCTTCGGGCCGGGGTGATCCGTCTGGGCGGCCGGCGCCCACCAAGCTCGGTGGACCGAAGACCGCCTCACGGGACGGATGAACAGCCCAGGGCTCTCGACGGACATGCGACGAACAACTTCCGAGCCCGCCTCATCCAATGTTACAAGGCGTTTGCCGGTTTGGCAGCGCCCCTTTTCCCCCGCGGAGAGTGATGGACAACAAGGCTTTCGCGACGCTCGCGCGCCGCGCGCTCGCAGTAGCAACGCTTCCCCTGTGCTTGCTCGCAGCCGAGTCCGCGGCCCACGCGCAGAACGTCACCTTCGGCGGGGGCGCAGAGCCCCCCGCACCGCCGGCGCCCGCGCCTGCGCCCGCGGACGCGTCGAAGCCCGCGCCGCCCGCTCCTGCCGGGGGTCCCGCGGCCGCCCCAGCAGCGGAGGCGCCCCCTCCCGCCGCCGGCGAGGACGACGGAGGTTGGTCCGAAAGGGAGCGGCAGCTCGGCGAGAGTAACTCGCTCGCCGGTGGCACCGGTCTGCTCCACATGCAGCACGCCCAGAGCGGCGAGCCTGGTCAGTTCCGGCTCGGCTTCACGACCGAGTACTTCTCGGCCGGCTTCCTCTGCACGTCGACCTACCCGTGCCCGAACCCGCAGACGGGGGCCGCGCTCACGAGCGACAACATGACGCACATCGGCGGCACGATCTCCGCCAGCGCGACGATCACCAAGTGGCTCGAAGGCTACGCCGCCACGAGCGCCCAGGCGAACTCGGACTCGGCCAACCGGCCCTCGCTCCTACAGGTCCTCGGCGACACCGACCTCGGTCTGAAGGGGTACGGGAAGATCAACAACGTGTTCTGGGCCGCCGGCGAAGCCGAGCTCTGGCTCATCAACGGCACCGGATCGGTCGGCCTCGACGGCAGCGGCACCAGCGCCAAGTTCCGCGCCCTCGGCACCGCGGACCTTCGCGGGATGGAGAGCCACACGCCCCTCCGTTTCAGCTTGAACACCACCTACTCGCTCGACAACAGCGGGCAGGTGCTCCAGTCGACCGAGGCTCCCGTCAACCAGGGCGGCCGCGGGACGTCGGTCACGCGCATCGAGCGCTTCGGCCTGGACGTGAACCGCGTCGACCACTTCGACATCAACATCGGCGGCGAGTTCTTCGCCGTCGACGAGAAGATCCGGCCCTTCATCGAGTACTCGATGCTGATCCCGATCAACCGCCAGAACTACGAGTGCAAGCTGAACAACGTGAGCCACGACAACTGCCTCGCGACCGACTCGGTCGTCCCGCAGAAGCTCACGATCGGCAGCCGGTTCTTCCCGTGGAAGCGCGGCTTCAGCGTCATGGCCGCTCTCGATATCGGCATCACCGGCGTCGCCAACTTCATCGAGGAGCTCGCCCCCACGCCCCCCTGGACGCTCTACATCGGCGCCGGCTGGGCGGTCGACACGCAGGACCGCCCGCCGACCGTCGTGACGAAGGTGGAGAAGGTCGCCGCCCGGCCCGTGGGTAGCCACATCCACGGCCTTGTCCACGAGAAGGACAAGACGGACGGCATCCCGAACGCCATCGTCGCGTTCGACAACCACCCCGACCTGACGTCGCTCGCGACGGGCACCGACGGTCGCTTCAACACGGGTGAGCTGCTCGCGGGCGACTACAAGTTCGTCATTCACGCCGACGGCTACAAGGACGGCGCGTGCGACACGTCCCTCACGAAGGCCGCCACCGACGTGCAGCTCGACTGCGCGCTCGAGGCGCTCCCCCGCGTCGGAACCATCGTGGGCCACGTGCGCGACGCGGCCAGCCAGGCGCCCGTGCCGAACGCGACGATCACCATCGTCGACTCCGCCAACCACGAGCTCCGCGTGAGCTCGGACGCCGACGGCGCGTTCAAGGTGGAGAACGTCCCCCCGGGCGCCTTCACGATGAAGGTCATCGCGGACAACTACCTGACCGGCGTACAGACCGGCGCGGTCAGGGTCCGTCAGGACAACCCGTCGGAGATCGGCATCATGCCGAAGCCGAAGAACGCCCTCGTCCAGGTCGGCGCGAAGGAGATCACGATCAAGCAGCAGGTCCAGTTCGCCGTCGACTCGGCGGTCATCCTGCCCGAGTCGTTCGGCCTGATGACCGAGATCGCCGACACGCTCATTCGCACGCCGCGCATCCTCAAGGTCGAGGTCCAGGGCCACACGGACAACACCGGCACGCCCGAGCACAACAGGATCCTGAGCGACCAGCGCGCGAACGCGGTTCGTGACTGGCTGACGGCGCACGGCGTACAGCCCGACCGCCTCGTTGCGCGCGGCTACGGGCAGGAGAAGCCCATCGTCCCGAACGTGACGGCGGCGATGAAGGCGAAGAACCGCCGCGTGCAGTTCATCATCGTCGAGCAGGAGAAGGCGCCCGCGGGGAAATCGCCGTTCTGAGCTCGGGGAGTCTCTGACGGAGGGGGCACTCGTGCGGCCCCCTCCCGGCCTCCCCACGACAATCCGGCGGGAGGAGCCGCGCGAGCAGCGGCATTGCGAGGGAGCCGGTGACTCCTCGCCCCGTCGTTACGCCCCACGCTGCTCGATCGATCTGGGGGGAGGCGAGGAGGGGGGTTACGCGATGAAAGCCCGGCCGAAATGGGGGGCTGAGCTATGCCTCCACACAGCCCTTGCGGTCCTGCAATTTAGGCGCTAGGGTTCGCCGCCCAGTTGGTGGTTGTTCCTGTTGCGCGGACCCCAATCCGGGGCCTGCGCTTTTTTTTGCCCTTTGCTTCCAGTCTCTCTCGGCAGTCTCTCTCGGCAGTCTCTCTCGGCAGCCTCGCTCCCAGATTCACCAGTTATTTCAGTCTCGTACCTCAACACTCTCCCCATGCCACCGATGCCCCAGTCCTCACCGAACTCAGCTCGAGGGTTACCCCCTGGAATCGATCGCGCGCGCGTCGACGCCATCGTCGAGCCCATCGTGCGAGCGCACGGTGCAGAAGTGGTGGATCTGGAGTTCAAGAGCGAGGGCAACGGTTGGATCCTGCGGGTGTTCGTGGAGAAGCTCGGCAGCGCAGAGATCAACGCCTCGACCGAGCAGGCCGCCGTCGACCTCGATCTCTGCGGCGCAGTCGCGCGCGAGCTGTCCCCCGCGCTGGACGTGGCGGATCTGATTCCCCATAGATACCACCTGGAGATCAGCTCTCCGGGGGTGGAGCGCCCGCTCAGGACCAAGCGGGACTTCGTCCGCTTCGCCGGCAAGAAGGCGAAGCTCAAGCTCCACAACGCCGTCCGGGGCCAGAAGGTGCTCACGGGCATCCTCGGCCCGTTCGAGGGCGACGCCTTCGAGGTCAAGGATGGGGGCCAGACCTACTCCATCCTTCTCGACAATATCGCCGGGGCACGACTCGTGTTCGAGTTCGGTCCCGCACCCAAGCCAGGCAAGAAGAAGAAGTAGTCAGCGAGCTCTCCAGTATCGATTCATCACGAGCGTTCAGAGGATCATGACCATGGCCATACAGCACAGCAGCCCCCCCGCCTCCGACGTCAGCTTGATGCAAGCCATCGAGATGGTGGCGAAGGACAAGGGCATCGACAAGGCCCGCCTCATCAAGACCGTGGAAGAGGCGATCTTGAAGGCCGCGCAGAGCGCGTTCGGCCCGATGCGTGAGCTCGAGGCTCGCTTCAACGAGGAGAGCGGCCAGGTCGACCTCTTTCAGTACATGACCGTGGTGGACGACGTGTCGGACGACGACCGCGAGATCGCGCTCGAGGACGCCCAGAAGGCGGGCCTCTCGGCGGAGCTCGGCGAGGAGCTCGGCTTCCAGATCTTCTGGCACCCCGTGGACGCGAAGAAGGCGGCCGAGCAGGACCGCGAGTTCGGAGACCTCCTGCGTGTGAAGCAGGCGCGCACGGCCTTCGGGCGCATCGCCGCGCAGACGGCCAAGCAGGTCCTCATCCAGCGTGTCCGCGACGAAGAGCGCGATCTCATCTTCAACGAGTTCAAGGACAGGAAGGGCGAGCTCATCAAGGGCGTCGTCCGCCGCTTCGAGAAGGGCAACAACCTCATCGTCGACCTCGGACGCACCGAGGGCATCCTCCCGTTCCGCGAGCAGACGCCGCGCGAGACGTACCGCCCGGGCGACCGCATCGTCGCGTGGGTGAAGGAGATCGACCGCGAGGCCCGCGGCCCGCAAGTCATCCTCTCGCGGAGCGATCCGAAGCTCGTCGAGAAGCTCTTCGAGGCCGAGGTGCCCGAGATCTACGAGGGCATCGTGCGCGTCGTCGCGTGCGCCCGCGAGCCCGGCGCACGTTCCAAGATCGCCGTCACGAGCCGTGACGCGGACGTCGACCCGGTGGGCGCGTGCGTCGGCATGAAGGGCTCGCGCGTGCAGGCCGTCGTGCAGGAGCTTCGCGGCGAGAAGATCGACATCGTCCCCTACGACCGCGATCCCGCGCGCTTCGTCTGTGCGGCCATCCAGCCCGCCGAGGTCAACAAGGTCATCGTCGACGAGGCAGACGGTCGCATGGAGCTCGTCGTCCCCGACGAGAAGCTCTCGCTCGCCATCGGTCGCAAGGGACAGAACGTGCGCCTCGCCGCCCAGCTCACCGGCTGGAAGCTCGACATCATCAGCGAGAGCAAGTTCAAGCAGATGGAGGAGGAGGCGATCAGCGCCCTCCAGCAGATCGAGGGCGTCAACGAGGCCATCGCGCGCAGCATGTACCGCCTGGGCTTCCGCGCCCTGGAGGAGCTCGCCGAGGCGACCGAGGCGGAGCTCGGGGCCATCCCGGGTCTCGGCGGCGAGCCGGGCGCGCAGAAGATCAAGGAGAGCGCCGAGGCGACGATGGAGCGGCTGCGCCAGCAGCGGATCCAGGCAGCCTCGAACCGCATCGAGCCGCTGACCGAGCGCGAGCGGCTCCTGTTCGTCCGTGGCGTCGGCGAGCGGACGATCACCCTCCTCGAGGAGGCGGGCTACAAGACGGTCGAGGATTTGAACCGCGAGGACGAGGATAAGCTCGCGATCAAGACCGGCCTCGGCATCAAGAAGGCGCGCGCCATCAAGCAGGGCGCCGAGCACTTCATGACGAGCGAGTCGAAGGTCATCGAGGCGGCCCGCAAGGTTGCTGCCAGGGCCGCGAAGGAGCGCGAGGCGCACGCCGCCGCGCACCCCGAGGCCGTCCTCGAAGCGAAGCAGGACTGACACGAAGAGCGACTAGAGAAGGAAGAAGAGACGAACGTGGAACCGATGCACGACACCGAACAGAGACCGAAGGGGCCGACGCGTACCTGCGCCGGCTGCCAGAAGCGCGGAGACGCGTCCGAGGTGCTCGTGCGCGTCGTGCTCGGCTCTCCGGCCTCGTCGGGCGCCTCAGGCGCGACGAGCGGCGAGAAGACCGGCGCGCGGCCCGTCGTGGTCGACATGGCGAGCAGCGCGTTCGGGCGCGGGGCGCACGTCCACCCCGACGTCTCGTGCCTGAAGAAGGCGTGCGCCAGCGGCTTCGCGCGCGCCTTCAAGTGCGCCATCCTTGCGGACGTCGAGACGCTGCAGCGCGAGATCGTCCAGGGATGCGACAGGCGGCTCGAGGGCCTCCTCGTCGGGGCACGGCGCGGCAAGAAGGTCGCCATCGGCGAAGAGGCAGGCTCGGCCATGGCTGCGGGGGCGCCTCTCGCGGTCCTCGCGTCGGACGCGGGCGCCAACGTGCTGAAGCAGTTCGCCTGGGGCATCGAGGACGGGCGCGCCGTCGCCTGGAAGGACAAGGCTGGCCTGGGGAGCCTTCTCGCCAGGGACGAGGTCGCCGCGGTGGTCGTCAAGGACGCGGGCATCGCCCGAGAATTCATGAGGGTTCGCGCGATCGCGAGCTCTGTCGTCGCCAAGGCGGCGAAGTAGCTATGGAGTCGAGGTGTCACGCATGCAGGTGTCGGGAGGTTCGATGAGCAAGGTGCGCGTTTACGAAGTGGCGAAGCAGCTCAACCTCGATCCGAAGGCGGTCGTGAGCCTCTTTCAGGCCGTTGGGATCAACGATGTGCGAAATCACATGAGCTCGGTCGAGCCCGAGGCGGTGGAGCGCGTCAAGCGGCATCTGGAAAAGCAGAAGACGCATGACGTCGTCGAGGAGCGCGTCCGACCGGGCGTGGTCAAGCGCCGCGCGGTGGCGAAGCCGGGAGGTGCGCCCGAGGCGCCGCCCAGCGTTCCGCACCCGCCCGCGTCCGCTGGTCACCTCGGCCACGTCAGCGCCCCCGCCAGCTCTCCCAGCCTGCACGCCAACGTGCCGGCAGGTCCGCCGTCGTCCGTGCATCGGGCGCCCGCAGGCCTGGAGATGCGTCACGCCGTACCCGAGCAGAACGGGCACGCGCGGACGGACGGCCAACCGAAAGAGGTCGTCGCCCGTGACCGGGAGAGCGCGAAGACGTTCGTTCCCGAGGAGAAGAAGAGCGTGCGGGACGTCGCTCCGCCCCCTCCGCCCTCGTCCGCCGCGAAGCTCCGCAAGAGCTCCAAGGACGTCGCGCGGGAGGCCGAGATCGAGGCCCCGCCCGCCCACGTGCCGCCCCCGCCGCCGTCCGTCCACGAGGTAGCGGCCTCGGCTGCGCACGCGCCGCCGCCGCCGCCGTCCGTCCACGAGGTCGCCGTGCAGGCGGCGCCCGCGGCGGTGCAGGCACCGCCCCCTGCGTCTCCTCCTCCTCCTCCTCCGGCTCCCATCGCGGCGCGGGAAGAGCCTCGCCACGAGGCGCCTTCCCCCGAGCCGCCGGCACGCACGACGAGCGCCCCCAAGACGGGCGTCGAGTACTGGGCCGGACGGCCCGGCGTCCCCATGCCCACGCCGCTCAGCGCGCCGCGCACGGCGATCGGCGGCGGTCCCTCGGGCACCATGGCCCGCAGGACCGAGTACAACCCGCGGGCCGGTGCGGCCGCGGGCGTCCAGCAGCGCCGTGACGTTCGCGCAGGCGGCGTCCAGCAAGGGCGCTCGATGATGCGCGGCGCCGGCGGCGCCGGGCAGCGCAGGTTCGGCGCGCCCGTCCAGAAGAAGCCGTCCGGGATCATCTCCACGCAGGAGATGAGCGCGCACAAGAAGGTCATCCGTATCGAGGAGAACGTCACCCTCCAGTCGATGGCCCAGAAGATGTCCCTCAAGTCGACCGAGCTGCTCATGAAGCTCCTCGGCATGGGCATGACGGGCGTGCACATCAACACGACGCTCGACGCCGACACGGCGAAGATCCTCGCGTCCGAGTTCGGCTGGGAGGTCGAGGACCTTTCCCAGACGGAGGAGGAGAGCCTCGCGGAGGCGCGCGGAGAGGCGAAGGCCGAGGCGGCTGCAGGAGCGGCAGGGGCCGCCGGTGAAGCCAAGGTCGAAGTGCCGGCCGAGGAAGGGGCCATCGTTCGCCCCGCGGTCGTCACGGTCATGGGGCACGTCGACCACGGCAAGACGAGCCTCCTCGACAAGATCCGCAAGGCGAACGTCGCCGGCGGCGAGGCCGGCGGCATCACCCAGCACATCGGCGCCTACCGCGTCGAGACCTCGCAGGGCACCATCGTGTTCCTCGACACGCCGGGTCACGAGGCGTTCACCCAGATGCGCGCCCGCGGCGCCTCCGTGACCGACCTCGTCATCCTCGTCGTCGCGGCGGACGACGGCGTCATGCCCCAGACGAAGGAGGCCGTCGCGCACGCCAAGGCGGCGAAGGTCCCCATCATCGTGGCCGTCAACAAGATCGACAAGCCGTCGGCCGAGCCGGAGCGGGTACGTCGCGAGCTCGTCGAGCTCGGGCTCCAGCCCGAGGAGTGGGGCGGCGACACGATCTTCGCCAACGTCTCGGCGCAGACTGGCGAGGGCATCGAGCACCTGCTCGAGATGGTCGCCCTCCAGGCCGAGGTCCTCGGGCTCAAGGCGAACCCGAAGAAGGCAGCGAGCGGGACGGTCCTCGAGGCCCTCCTCGATCGCGGCCGCGGTCCGGTCGCGCGCGTGCTCGTCCAGGACGGCACGCTCAAGGTCGGAGACTTCATCCTCGCCGGGCCGGGCTTCGGCAAGGTCCGCGCGATGACGAACGAGCACGGCAAGCAGATCCAGGAGGCCGGGCCGGCAACGCCGGTCGAGATCCTCGGCCTGTCCGAGGTGCCGGGTGCCGGTGACCCGATGCACGCCGTGAAGGACGCCAAGAAGGCCCAGGAGATCGCCGAGAGCCGCAAGGGGAAGATGGCCAAGAGCCTCATCCCGGCGACGGCCAAGGTGTCCCTCGAGGAGCTCGTCAACCGCATCCAGGACGCCGATCAGCAGGAGCTCCGGCTCATCATCAAGGGCGACGTGCAGGGCTCGGTCGAGGCCATCGCAGACGCGCTCGCGAAGCTGTCGACGGCCAAGGTCCGCCTGTCGATCCTCCACGCCGCCGTCGGCGCCATCACGGAGGGCGACGTGAACCTCGCCATCGCCGCGAAGGCGATCCTCATCGGCTTCAACGTCCGCCCCGCCGGCAAGGCCTCGAGCCTCGCCGAGGAGAACAAGATCGAGATTCGCCTCTACTCGATCATCTACAACGCGATCGACGACGTGCGGAGCGCCATGGAAGGCCTCCTCCCGCCGACGCTCGTGGAGAAGAGCAACGGCAAGGCCGAGGTTCGCCAGATCTTCAAGGTCCGGAACGTCGCGGTCGCCGGGTGTTACGTCATCCAGGGAGCCATCAAGCGCACCGCGAAGGCTCGGCTCCTCCGCGACAACGCGGTCGTGTGGGACGGCAAGCTCGCCGCCCTGAAGCGCTTCAAGGACGACGTGAAGGACGTCCAGGAGGGCTTCGAGTGCGGCATCAGCCTCGACGGCTTCAACGAGCTGAAGGACAAGGATCTCATCGAGTCGTACGAGATCGAGGAAGTGAAGCAGAAGCTCTGACGTGCTGTTCCTCATCTCGTCCTTGGTGAAGGCTTCATTGTCCCCCGTGGCCCCCCTCCCGACCTCCCCCCGACAATCCGGGGGAAGGGGATCTCGGGGCCATCGTTCCACTTCTGTCCGCGGGACTCCTCCCCCCGGATTGTCAGGGGGAGACTGGGAGGGGGGCCACGAGGCGGCCCACGAGCCAGGCTACGAGGCGGACGAACACGATGCCCAGTGAAGTGAAGCGCTCCCTGCGGGTCTCCTCGCGGCTCGCCAAGGAGCTCGCGTGGGTGCTCACGAAGGACTGCCGTGACCCGCGGGTCACGAA
>Ga0302283_1001478_pt1 | contig 19702 bp, 13 predicted proteins | sample III_Fen_E1_4_FD_198770 | JGI IMG/M metagenome (GOLD analysis project Ga0302283, IMG submission 198770) | Peat permafrost microbial communities from Stordalen Mire near Abisko, Sweden - III_Fen_E1_4 | ecosystem: Environmental > Terrestrial > Soil > Wetlands > Permafrost | place: Sweden: Abisko... | reverse complement strand
CGAGGTCCCACGCCGACCAGGTCTCCACGATCGGGGCCTCGTAGCCGGGCTGGATCGAGGCGAGCTCGTCGAGCGTGAACCCCGACGACGCGACCCAGGCACGGACCTCGGGCATGGCGGCGGCGATCTCCTCGAGGTACTCGTAGCGGTGGCCCCGCGCGATCGTCTCCGCCAGCTCGCGGCCGGCAGAGCGCTCGATCAGATACCCGACGGCGCAGACCCGGCCGGCGTCGTCGATGAACACCGGCGTTCGCCAGGGGAGGCGCTCGTTGACCGGGGTCGTTCCGGCGGCGATGTACGCGTCGAGGTCGTCGAGGAGCTCGGCGCGGCGCCCCTCCAGCTCCGGGCGCGTGGCGGGGCGCAACCCCAGCATCCTGCGCACGGCGAGGAGGTGCGCGTGACTCCGGATCCGCTCCTCGCCCGGCCCGGGCTGGCGCCCGAGCTCCGCCACGACCCCGTCATCGCCGAGGTGGTGGTTTGCCCCGTCCCGGAAGCGCGGGTCGGCATTCGGCGTGAGTGCCGCCCCGTCCCCCGCGGCGAGCAGCGCGATCAACAGCACCACCGCATGGATCCCGCACCGCCGCGCTCCCCTCGACACCATGTTCGGGTAACGTTCGAGCTCTGCGCCGGCATTCCCCATCGTCCCCGTGACCGAGGCGCGCCGACCCCACCGCGGTGGCCGGCGCGCTCCTGGAGATCCACCCTGAGCCCGATGCCACGCAGCGGTCCCCTCGCGCTCGCGGCGCTCCTCGCCCTCTCCTGCCGCACGGCGGATCCGCCCCCCTGCCCTGCCCGCTTCGCCGCCGACGGCGCGCACGCCGCTCGACTCCTCGACCGCCTGCGCGAAACTCCGGACGGCGCCGCGCTCCTCGCCCTCCTTCCCGCGGCTCCCTCACCGCGGATCTGCTTCGGCCCGGTGGCCGTCTCCTCGATCACGACCGAGAGCGTGGTCCTGCTCGACCGCGATCTCGGGGAGCCCGAAGCCGCCGCCCGCCTCGGTCACCTCCTCGCCCATGCCGCTTCGGGCCTGCCCATGGCGCACCCTCGCGCGGCCGACTGCGACGCCCAGGTCGAGGAGGCCCTGTCTCGAGAGGCCGGCGCCCTCGCGCTCGAGCTCCGGCTGCGCCGGGCTCTGGGCGTCAGCGAGCGCCGTCTTCCCTACGCCTTCGAGGATGACTTCTGGCGGACCCCCGCCGTCGCACGCGAGGCCCTGGTGCTCGACTACCTGCACACCCACCCGGACGGCGCGCCCGGCCTCGACGGGCTGGCGTCGGGCTATGCGCGCCGCTGCCGCGCGGAGGGCCCGGGGCCACCCGTGGTCGTACCGGGGCGCTGACCGTGGGAGTCGCGGCGGCGGCGCGACAGCCCGAGCCCCACGGCGAAGGCGAGCACCGCCAGGCCGATCGAGCCGCCCGATACGCCGACCGCCTCGCACGAGCAGCCGTTCTGGACCACCACGTCGCCACCGCTGGAGCTGCTCGTGCCGTCAGGGGAGACGCAGACGCTCATCGTGGTGCAAGCGGCCCCGCCGTCGGCGCTGCACGCGCCCGCGGTGCAGAGCCCTTCGACGGTCTGCACCGGGTCGTTCGACGGTCCGCCCTCGGGGCCCACGAAGCTGCCGTAACAGGTCATCTGCCCGATGCAGAGCGCCGTCGGCTGGCAGACCTCGCCGCCGGTGCAGTCCGCGCTCGTCGTGCAGGCCGTGGGAGGCGTGCAGTAGGCGCCGCCGTGACACGACTCGCCCTGCGAGCCAGCGACGCAGTCGGTGGGAGGAGGCGGGACCGCGTCCGCCCGGGCGCGGCCGGCTTGCAGAGTGAGGGCGAGGACCCCCACGACGGTTGCGTAGCTCAGCGCGCTTCTGCTTCGAGACGTGGTCATGCGGCCTCCGGGGCGCCGATGCTATCACCCTCGTCGTCAGTCCACCTTGACGGTGATCGCCAGCTCGCGGCTCTCGACCTGGCAGCTCGCCGCGCTGCACACCGAGAACGAGAAGGTCCCCGTGATCCGGGCCTCCCCGACCGACGCCGGCACGAACGGGACCGCCATGGATGCGCGCTGCGGCGTCACGCTCATCGCGTCCTTGCGCACCACCGGCGCCGGATAGCTCACCCCCGCGGGCGGCGCGCCGAGCTTGAGCTTGTAGGGGTAGCTCTCGTTGCAGTGCCACTCGCCCTTGGGCACGAGGACCACCTGCACCGTGCCAGGTTGCCCGGCCCGGTACCGCCCGGCCCCGGACATCCACACCGAGTACGTCGCCTCTGCCACCTTCGGGGAGGTCACCTCCGGAAGCGCGGGCGCCGCAACGGGCGCGGGCGCGGGCGCCGCGACGGGCGCCGTCCCGGTCGGCGGTGCGGGGGTGGTCGCGATCGTCCTCGGCGTCGCCGTCGCGGTGGACGTCGGTGTCGCCGGTGGCGCCGCGGTCGGTGCCGGCATGGACGTCGGCGTCGCTGCCTGCGTCGCGGTCGCTGCCGGCGCCGCGATGACGGGGAGCGTCGCGGTCGCAACGGGGTCCGCCGTGGGCGTTGCGGTCGCCGTCCCTGCCCCCTCGCACCCGACCACCGCCCCCAGGGCCAGGACCGCGATCCCCCCACCCCACCACGTCAGCGCTCGCGCCATCCCGTGATTATCGCTCGGTTCCCGGGGAACGCTCGGTGGATCTCGGCTGGCAAACCGCCTCACTGGCACAGCGGGAACTGGGCCGAGGACTTCTGCTCGCCGGCGACCAGCTGCAGCTGCGCATCGATCACGTCGCCGTTGATGTCCGTCACGCGCACCTGGTAGGGCGCCGCCCCGAGATCTCCGCTGCCGGCCTGCCAGTAGTTGTACGACTGGCGCACGGCGGACACCCACTGACCGCTCACCTGCACCTCGACCTTGTCGATGGCGTAGCGGTGGCCCTGCACCAGGATCTGGTTCCAGTACTGGTTGGTCGGGTCCTTGAGCAGGTACGACACGTCCTCCGTCACCGGGCAGGGCACGTAGTGCCACGAGATGACGCCGACCGCGCCCTTGTTCCCCGTCCCCAGGTAGCCCTCGCTGGCGGTGCCGAGCTGGAGGAAGGCCTGCTCGCTGAGATCGATGTGCCCGGCCTGGCACCCCGGGCACTGGTCCACGATGGTCACCACGACCTGCTTGCCGTCGTCGCGGGTGACCTCGACGCAGGCCCCGCAGACGGCGGCGCTCGCGTAGTCGACGGCGTCCATGGCGCCGAAGTACTGGCCGTTCCCGGTGGCGACGTGATCGACCACGTCGGGGCTCTCTCCGAGCACCGCGAAGCCGCAGTTCACCGCCGCGGCGCCCATGCTGAACGTGTAGTAGGTGACGGAGCCGTCGCCGCTGGCGTACTCGGTGAGCGGGTGGGCGCACGCGCCGCCGGCGTCCCCACCGCCGGAGCCGGTCGCGCCGGAGGTGGTGCCCGCGCTGGAGCTGGCCGCGGTGCTGCCGGTGCTGCCCGTGGTGGTGACGGCGGAGCTTCCCCCGGCGCCCGCGCCGGTCTCGTGGGGGCTGCCGGTCGTCGAGGAGCAGGCGGCGACGACCGAGACGAGGGAGAGCCAGGGCCACGGTCGCATCCCCGCAGGCTACGGGCTCGGGGCGATGCCCTGCAAGCGGGCGGATCCCCGCTCAGGGGGCCGGCGCGTACGCGACGCGCCAGATCGTTCCGTTGCCATCCTCGCTCACCAGCAGCGCGCCGTCGTGGGCGACGGCGACGCCCACCGGGCGCCCCCAGACGTGCCCCTCGTCGACGACGAAGCCGGTGAGGAAGTCCTCGTACTCGCCGGTGGGGACGCCGTTCTCCACGAGGATGCGGGCCACCTTGTACCCCGTGCGGACCCCGCGGTTCCACGAGCCGTGGAAGGCCGCGAAGGCGTTGCCGCGGAACGCCGCCGGGAACATCGCGCCCTCGTAGAAGGTGAGCTGCAAGGACGCGGAGTGCGGCTGCAGGAGCACGTCGGGCACGGTGATCTTGTCGGCGAGATCGCGGCGCTCGCCGGCGTGGCGCGGGTCCTCGTGGGCGCCGAGGTAGTACCAGGGCCAGCCGTAGAACGCGCCCTCACGGACGCGGGTGATGTAGTCCGGGACCAGATCGTCGCCGAGGCCGTCGCGCTCGTTGGTCGAGCACCACAGGTCCCCGGTGGCGGCGTGCACGGCGAGGCCGACGCAGTTGCGGATCCCGGTCGCGTAGGTGCGCTCCCCGCCGCCCTCGGGATCGAAGACCCGCACGTCCGCGCGGCGCTCCTCGTCCCCCCAGGACGCGCCGAGGCCGTGCGTCCTCTCCCAGTCGACGATCTCGGCTTCGCTGCGGACGCGCATGCCCTCCGCCACGTTGGACGCGGAGCCCACGGAGACGAACATCCGCGTGCCGTCCGCCGAGAACACCACGTCCCGCGTCCAGTGGCCGCCCGCGGTCTTCGCGAGCTCGGGGACCACCGCCTCGGCGGGGCCGCGCGCCACGAGATCGCCGCTCTGGTAGGGGAAGCGGAGCACTGCGCGGGTGCCGGCGACGTACACGAAGCGCGGCGCAGGACCGGGCGGGTAGAAGGCGATCCCGAAGGGGTGATCGAGGTCCTGGGCGAACACCTCGTTCCGGGCGGGCGCGGCGGCGCCGTCCTGCGCGCGCAGCACGCGGATGCGCCCCGCGTCGCTCTCGGCCACGAAGACGTCCCCGTTGGGCGCCACGCGGAGGAGCCGCGGGCCGTGGAGATCGGAGGCGAAGCGCTCCACCCGGAAGCCGGCGGGCACGTGCAGGTGCGCGCCGGCGGGCGCCTCGACGATGCTCGGGCCGTTGCGCGTGGAGGGCGTCGCGAAGGGCACCGGCAGGTTGGCCACCGTGAAGTGCCGGCGGACCCCGGGGCCGTCGCCGCGGAAATCACCGAGGGCGGCGCCGCCCGTGCGGACCTCGGCCGAAGCGACCGGGACCGGGACCGGGAGCCGCGCGAGGTAGGCGATGAGGTCGGCGCGCTCCACGGCATCGGGGACGGGGATGGGCATCGTCGTGCCAGGGACCAGCCGGTTCGGCTCCGTGAGAAAGCGGTCGAGGGTGGCCCGATCCCAGGTGAGCCCCGACGACCGCAAGGCGGGGGAGTAGCCGAACCCATGGCCCGCCGCCGCCCGGCGCCCCACCACGCCGCCGAGCCCGGGGCCCTGGGCGACCTCGTCGCCGGTGGAGTGACAGAGGCCGCAGCGCTCGCGGAACACGACCTCCCCCTTGCGCGCGTCGTCGCACCTGGAGAGCGAGCAGGCCGAGGCGGTTCCGAGGAGTGCCAGGAGGAGAAGGGGAGCGCGGGTGGAGGTCCGGGTGGGCATGCCTGGGGGCATGACGACTGATCCGCCAGGAAGGAGCAAGGGCCATGGCGGCGCGAGCCTGGACCGCCAACGGCCGGGCACCGGGCGTTGGCGAGGCCGATTCTGTCGGGAGAAGTGCCAAGAGGATGGCGAACGGGCAGTGTCCGTGCTCACATACCGCGCGAGAGCCTCGGATACTGCGACGCCTTCCTTCCGACGACAGATTCGCGCCGCAGGCGTGTTGCTGGTGATCTCCTCGGGACTGACTGACGGGCATGACGGAGGAGATCAACCAATGAAGCCAAGGGGCGACCGCGCATGAGCGACCAATCTCTTGTCGGGATCGACGACATCGATCTGTACGCGTCGACGCAGTCTGTCGATTTCGCGGACATTGCGGCGGCGCGCGGCTTCACCGCGAAGGATCTGCGGGCGATCCGGTTTCACCGTCGCTCGGTGCTGCCTGTCTTCGAGGACCCCGTCACGCTCGCGGTGAACGCGGCCCGCGGTATCGTGGAGGACGCGGGCCCCGAGGCCTTCGGCCTGCTGATCGTCGCGACCGAGAGCGGGCTGGATTTCGGCAAGTCGCTGAGCACCTACGTCCACCGCTACCTCGGGCTCGGCCCACACTGCCGCAACTTCGAGGTCAAGCACGCCTGCTTCGGGGGCACCGCGGCGCTGTTGATGGCCGCCTCGTGGGTGCGCGAGTCTCCGTCGAAGCGGCGAGCCCTGGTGGTGATGACCGACGTCGCCCGCAACCACTTCGGCGAGCTCACCGAGCTCACCGGAGGCGCCGGCGCAGTCGCGCTCTCGGTCAGCGCCGCGCCCCGGGTCCTCGCCCTGGATCCACACACTGGAAGCGCCACGAAGGAGGTCTGGGACGTGGCCCGACCGACGCCCGCCTTCGAGTGGGGCGACCCGGTCCTCTCGCTCTACGCCTACCTCGACCTGCTCGAGCTGGCGTGGGGCGAGTACCGGCGCGTCTCGGGAGCGCCGAAGCTCGAGGAGGCGTTTGCGCACGTACTCTACCACGCGCCGCTGGTCTCCCTGGTGGAGAGGGCCCACCGGGAACTGCTCGACGGCGACGGGAGCGACACCGACGCGGCGTCGAGCTTCGCGACCATGGTCGAGCCCACGCTCCGCCTCAACGCCGAGCTCGGGAACATCTACTCGGGGAGCCTCTACGCGTCCCTCGTCGGCCTGCTGGAGGCGCGCCAGGACGCGACGGCGGGCATGCGGTTGGGGTGCTTTTCCTACGGCTCGGGCGCTTGCGCGGAGTTCTTCTCCGGCCGCATCCGCGCGCCCGCAGCGGGGCTGGTCGCGCGGCGCGGAGTCGGGCCCCGGCTCGCGGCGCGGCGCAAGCTGACCGTCGCCGAGTACGAGGCCGCGTCGCATGCGCTTCACGATGCGCTCGCGGCCGAGGATCTCGTCCCCGATCCCACGGCCGCCGCCGAGCTCTGGGAGAGTGCCTACGCTGGGCGCGGGTTGCTCGTGCTCGAGCAGGTGCGCCGTTACCACCGCGTGTACCGCCGGAGCTGACACGTCATCATGGCCCTGCGCCTCGTTCTCTGTGGCCCGTCCGGATCGACGCGACTCGCCCTGCAACTCCTCCGCGAGCTTCATCGTCAGCTGGACGACGTCGAGCGCCTGCCCTTCGGCGCGATTGTCCTGACCGGCGTACCGGGCTCGTTTTGCGAGGGGATGGACGTCGAGGGCCCCGAGGCTCAGGCAGCGGTCGACGAGGGGCTGGCCGCGCTCGCCTCCTTGCTCGATCGGCTCGAGCGAGTCGGGCGCCCGGTGATCGCGCTGGTCGACGGCGCGGCTCTCGGCGGTGGGCTCGGGCTGGCGGCCGTGGCGGACCTCGTGCTCGCCACCTCGCGGGCAAGCTTCGGGCTGCCAGAGTCCCTGCTGGGGCTCCTCCCCGCAGTGGTCTTCCCGTTCGTCGCGCGGCGCATCGGCGTCGCGCGGGGGCGCCTCCTCGCCCTCGGCGGCAAGCCGCTCGACGCCCTCGAGGCCCTGCAGGCTGGGCTCGTGGACGAGGTCACCCCAGACCTCGAGGTCTCGCTGCGGCGCCACGCCGGCCGCCTCGAGCGCGCCGACCCCCGCGCGGTGGAGGCGGTGAAGGGGCTGGTCGCCGATCACTACTCGGCGCCTCACGGGTACCGTGCCGAAGCGGTAGCGGCCTTTCGATTCCTCCTCGATTCCGGCCCGACCCGCGCCCGCCTCCGGCGCTTCGTCGAGGGCGGCGCGCCATGGGACGAGGGTGATCGATGAGCGGCAACGCGCTCCTCGGACAGGTCGTCCTCGTGACCGGCGGGACGCGCGGCATCGGGCGCGCCGTGGCGCTCGGGGCCGCCCGAGAAGGCGCGAGCGTCGTGGTGTGCGCGCGACATCACGGCGAGGACGCCGCGGTGCTGCTCGACGCCGTCGAGGTGAGCGGCGGGCGCGCCCTGGTCGTTCGCGCCGACGTGGCCTCGGAGGCCGACGTAGCCGCCTTGTTCGAGGCGGCGCGCGCCGCCTTCGGACGCATCGACGCCGTGGTGAACAATGCCGCCGTCAGCCACGACGCGCTGCTCGTCTCGCTGCCCACCGAGCGCTGGGACGAGGTGATCGCCATCAACCTCACCGGCTCGTTCCTCGTCGCTCGGCAGGCCGTACGCGTGTTCCTCGAGCAAGGAAGCGGCGGGCGGATCGTGACCGTCGGCTCGCTCGCGCAGGAGGGAGCGCCGTCCAATGCGTGCTACGCGGCGAGCAAGGGTGGGCTCGTCGGGCTCACCCAGGCGATCGCCGCCGAGCACCGAGGCCGCGGCATCGCCGCGAACCTGGTAGTCGCCGGCTACGTCGAGACGGAGCTCACCCGTGGCCTGCCCGGCCCATCGCGCTCGGCACTGATCGAAGCGTGCCCCGCGCGCCGCCCGGCCACACCTGAAGAGATCGCCGCCGTCGCGATCTTCCTCGCCTCGCCCCGGTCCGCCGGCCTCAGCGGCCAGATTCTCCGCGCCGCCGGCGGGCTCACTGCCATTCCCTCCTGAAACCGATGACCCCGCCGCCCGAGCACCGCCCATGTCCGAGCTGACCATCACCCCCCTCGATGACGGGCTCGCGTCGCTGCGCGTCGCCACCGACGAAGAGCCGTACCTCGGTCCCGACACGGTCCTCCAGCTCCGGGGCGCCGTCGCCCGCCTCGCCGCGCTGCCGTGGCTCCGCGCCGTGCTCGTCGAGGGTGGCGCGCGTCATTTCTCAGCAGGGGCGAGCCGCGACGCGCTCCTCTCGGGCACCGCCGCGGAAGCGATCCCGTTCTATGCAGCCGAGCTGCCGCGCCTCCTCCTCGCGGTGCCGGTCCCGACGATCGCCGTGATGGAGGGCCACGCCATCGGCGGAGGCTTCATCCTCGGCCTGTGGTGCGACGCGGCAGTGCTCGCGGAGGAGAGCCTCTACGGGGCGAACTTCATGGCGCTGGGCTTCACGCCGGGGATGGGCGCCACAGCCGTCCTCGAAGAGACGCTCGGCGCGCCGCTCGCCCGAGAGCTGCTCTTCTCCGGGCGCATGGTCAAGGGACGCACGCTCCGCAGCTCGCTGCTCGGGCACGCGGTGGTGCCGCGCGCCGAGGTGCGGGGCCGCGCCATCGCGCTGGCGCGGGAGATGGCGGACGCGCCGCGCGAGGCGCTGCTGCTGCTGAAGGGGACGCTCGCCGCGCGGCGACGCGAGATCCTCGAGCGGGCCGTAGGCGAGGAGCGGCGCATGCACGAGGCCGTCTTCGCCCGCGGCGAGGCGCGCGCCCTCATCGCCGAGCGCCACGGCGCGGTCGGTGCCCCGGAGTCGACATGACGCCCACGGCTCACTGCGCCGGGCGGGTCGCGCTGGTCACGGGCGCGACGCGCGGGCTCGGCCGGGCGATCGGCCGCGAGCTCGCGCGCGCGGGCGCGCGTGTGGTGCTGACCCACAAATGGGAAAGCGGGGACGCGGCGCAGGTCGCCGCCGAGTTCCAGCGAGAGGGCCTCCCAGAGCCGCTGGTGGTCGCCTCCGACGCCGGTGATCCCGAGGCCGTGCGCGCCCTGATGGCTGTGGTGCGCGAGCGCTTCGGTCGCCTCGACGCCATCGTCAGCAACGTCGCGTTCGCCAAGGTGGTACACGAGATCGGCGATCTCCGGCGCGGCGTGTTCGAGCTCTCGCTGCGCTACTCGGCGTGGCCCCTCGTGGACCTGGTCCAGGCCGCCGGCGAGGTGATGCCGGCTTACCCGCGTTACCTCATCGGCGTCTCCAGCCTCGGCGTCGAGACGTGCCACGATGGCTACGACCTCGCCGGCGCCGCCAAGGCGGTGATGGAGACGTTCTGCCGGTACCTGGCGCTGCGGCTCAAGCCGCACGGCGTGCGCGTCAACGCGATCCGCCCGGGGTTCCTGGACACGGACAGCTCGCGGGCCACCTTCGGGGACGAGGCGATGAACCGACTCCGCGAGAGCGGCGCCGTCCTCGAGCCGGACGGTGCCGCCCGCGCCTGCGTGGCGCTTTGCTCGGGCTTGCTCGACGGGATGTCCGGGCAGGTGCTGGTGGTCGACGAGGGGTGGTCGCTGGTGAGTCCCATCGCCTACCTCACCGGTCGCGGGCTGCCGCCGCCGTTCCCGAGCGATGCTCCGATTGAAGACCCTGACAAGGAGAGACCATGACGCGTGATGAGATCCTCGGCGCAATCAAGACCAACATGCTCGAGGTGATCGAGGGAGCCCGCGGGCGCGAGATCCGGGAAGAGCACAGCCTGGTGCGGGACTTCGGCGCCGACTCCCTCGAGATCGTCGAGGTGGTCTCGCGCACGATGAAGCAGCTCAAGCTGAAGGTGCCGCGCACCCAGCTCTCCGATGCCCACTCCATCGGCGAGCTCTGCGACCTGTTCCTCCAGGCCGCCGTCACCGCCGGGCGCTGACGCCACGTGTCGATGAGCGCGCGCAGGCGGGACGGGGTGGCGCGCGTGGTCGTGACCGGGATGGGGATCATGACCACGCTCGGTGAGGATCTCGACGGATTCTACGGGGCCCTGATGGAGGGGCGCTCCGGCATCGGCCGCCTCCGCGGCATCGACGAGCGGGTCAGCGCCCGGATTGGCGGAGACCTGAGCGCCTTCGATCTGGGCGCGCACCTCACGAGCGCGGGGGGCCGCTACCCTGCCGAGCTCGTCGAGCGCGCCCGCAAGCTCCTGCGGATGACCCCGCTCTCAGGGCGCCTCACCGCCGTCGCGGCGCTCGGGGCCTTCGTCGACGCCGGGCTCGGTCCCGGGGTCGTCGACCCCACGCGGATCGGGCACGTACTGGGCGGCCACAACCTGAACCCGGCGTACACGTCGAGCAACCTGGCCATGCTCCGCGAGGAGCCCGAGTTCATCGATCCGCTCTTCGGCCTGGTCGGGCTCGACACCGACGTGCTCGCGGTGTCGTCGGAGATGCTCGATCTCCGCGGCCCCAGCTACCTGGTGGGCGCGGCGTGCGCGAGCAGCAACATCGCCATCCTGTCCGCTCTGGATCTGCTGCGCGCCGGCCGCGCGGACGCGGTCCTGGTGACCGGCGGCGCCATGGATGTCGATGCGCTCTGGCTCCAGGGCTGGGTCATCATGGACGCGATCTCGTACCGGTCCTTCAACGACGCGCCCGAGCGAGCGAGCCGCCCCTTCGACGCGCTTCGCGAGGGGTTCGTGCCGAGCGTCGGGGCAGCCGCCGTGCTGCTCGAGACCGCGGCGAGCGCTCGGGCGCGCGGCGCCGTGGTGCGCGCCGAGATCCTCGGGGCCGCGGCGAGCTCGTCGGCGTCGCGAACCTCCAAGCCCAACCTCGACGCGCAGGTGCGGGCGATCGGCGCTGCCCTCCAGGACGCGGACGTCCCGCCCGCCCGCGTCGACTACGTGAACGCCCACGCTACCTCCACGACCCAGGGTGACGCGGTCGAGGTCGCCGCCATCAAGGAGGTGCTCGGCGCGAGGGCGTACCAGATCCCGGTGAACAGCACGAAGTCGATGGTCGGGCACTGCCTCACGGCCTCCAGCGTGGTCGAGCTGGTCGCGACCGTGCTGCAAATGGAGCGCGGCCGCGTGCACCCGACCATCAACCAGGAGGTGCCCGACCCCACCCTCGACCTCGACTTCGTCGCCAACGTCTCCCGATCGCAGCGAATCGACGTCGCGGTCTCCAACGCCTTCGGGTTCGGCGGCCTCAACTCGTGCGTGGTCATCGGGGCCGCGACGTGAGCCGCCAGGCGCTGAGCGCGCGCGGTGACCTCCCGTCACGATCCGCGCCCGTCGACCGGGGCTCCGGCGGAGCCCTCGAAGGGCGCCGCATGGTCTTGATCGGCGGTCCTGGCGGCGCCATCCAGGCGATTGCCGAGGCGGCGCGACGCGAGGGAGCACACGTCGCATGTGGCTGCCTCGAGCTGGCGCCATCTCACGAGGCGCCCCGCGACCACGCCCTCGTGGACCAGGGATTCTCCGCGCTGCTCCCGCGCGTCGACGAGCCCTCGATCGAAGCCTTCGTCAGCGCTGCGATCGAACGGCTCGGCGGGCTCGACGTGCTGGTCACCGCCTTCTCGTCCGGCGCGGCGGAGGCGGACGCGACACCGTTCTCCGAGACGACCCTCGCTGCCTGGAATGCCCGGCTCGAGGGTGCGCTGCGGCTCCCGTTCCTCGCCACCCGGCGGGCGCTCGAGGAGCTCCTCGCCGGTGGCGCCGGCGGCCGGATAGTGATCGTCCACGACCGCTCCCTGGGAGACGTGGGCGGCCTCGCCGCGACCACCGCGCTCTCCTCCCTGGTTCGGAGCCTGGCGCGTGAGTACGGGCGCCGGGCGATCACCTGCAACGCGGTCGTCGCGGGTCCAGCAGCCGCCGACGGCGCCGCCCGAGCCACGCTGTTTTTCGTCTCGGAGGACGCTGCCTTCGTCAACGGCGAGATGGTGGTCGTCGACCCCTCATGAGCAATCCGCCCTCCGCGAGTCGAAGAGATTTGCCGTCGGGTGCCGCCGACGGCGGCATCGCCGTGATCGGGCTCGGCTGCCGCTTTCCCGGCGCTGCCGACCCGGAGGCCTTTCGGCGCCTCATCCTCGACGGGGTCGATGCCGTTTCGGCGCCACCGCTCGACCGCGGCTGGCCGATCGACGCCGAGGCGCCCGTTCGTGGGGGCTTCCTCGAGGGGATCGGCGATTTCGACAACACGTTCTTCGGGATCTCGGCGATCGAAGCGAAGAGCATGGACCCGCAGCACCGCCTGCTGCTCGAGGTAACCTGGGAGGCCCTCGAGCACGCGGGGGTCACGCCCCTCGATCTCCGGAGCGTCACCGGAGGCGTCTGGATCGGCATCGGGCACAGCGACCACGCCGCCCTGTCCCTGGCGGACCCTGACAGCCTCACCGCGTTCTCGGCCACCGGCATCGCGCTGAGCCTCGCCGCCAACCGGCTCTCGCACGTCTTCGACCTGCGTGGCCCGAGCCTCGCCGTCGACACCGGGTGCTCGGCGTCGGCGGTCGCCGTCCACCTCGCCAGCGAGGCCCTCGCGCGCGGCGAGGTCGATCTCGCCCTCGTGGGCGGCGTCAACGCCGTGCTCAGACCCGAGGGCGGGATCGCGCAGGAGCGCGCATGGCTGGCCGCCGCCGGGGGGCGTTGCCGGAGCTTCGAGACGGATGCCGATGGCTACGTGCGCGCGGAGGGGTGCGGGGTGACCGTCCTCAAGCGGCTGGCCGACGCGCGCCGGGACGGCGATCGGGTGCTCGCGGTCATCCTCGGCTCCGCGATGAACCACGACGGGCGCCGCCGCGGGATCACGCTCCCGAGCGCCGCGTCGCAGGAGGCGGTCGTCCGCCGTGCCCTGGCCCGCGCAGGCGTGACGCCCCGGGACCTCGACTACGTCGAGGCGCACGGCGTTGGCTCACCCGCCGCCGATGCTGCCGAGCTCGAGGCTCTGGGTGCCGTCTTCAACGACGGAGCGCCCCGCTCGCGCCTCGTCCCGATCGGCTCCGTGAAAGCGAACATCGGGCACCTCGAGTGGGGCTCGGGCATCGCCGGGCTGATCAAGATCATCCTGGCCCTCGAGGCGGAGACGCTTCCTCCCCATCTCCTCCGTGGAGAGCTGGCGGCTTCGTTCCCGCACGGAGTGCTGCGCGTCCCCACTGCGCCCGAGGCGTGGCCCCGCGCCGAGCGCCCGCGCCGAGCGGGCCTGAGCTCCTTCGGCCTCGGCGGCACCAACGTCCACCTCGTCGTGGAAGAAGGTCCGCCCACCTCCGCCGAAGCGACCGAGGAGCCCGGTGGGACCCACCTCTTCGCGATCTCGGCGCGCAGCGACGAAGCGCTCCGCGCGCTCTCGGCCCGCCACGCCGCGCGGCTCGCAGCGGCGCCCGGCGTCGCGCTCGGCGACTACACGCGCGGTGTCCTGACCGACCGCGCTCGCTTCGAGCGCCGCCTGGCGCTTCCCTCCACGTCCGTCGAGCAGCTGTCCGCCGATCTCGGCCGCGTCGTCGCAGGCGAGCCGATACCCAGCGCCTCGCTCGGCAGCGTGCCGGAGGGCCACCGCCCTCGCGTCGCTTTCCTGTTCACCGGGCAAGGGGCCCAGTTCGCCGGAATGGGACGCGGCCTCTACGACACCGAGCCCGTCTTCCGTGGCGCGCTCGACGCCTGCGACGCCGGCCTCCGGGGCCTGCGTGACGGATCCTTGCTGGCCACGCTCTACCCGCTGCCCGGCGTGGTCTCTCGGATCCAGGAGACCGAGTGGGCGCAGCCGGCCCTGTTCTCGCTCGAATACGCCCTGGCTCAGCTCTGGAGCGCGTGGGGGGTGCGACCAGACCTGCTCCTCGGCCACAGCGTGGGCGAATACGTGGCGGCGTGTCTCGCCGGCGTCTTCACGCTCGACGAGGGACTGCGGCTGATCGAGGCCCGCGGGCGCCTGATGGGATCGCTCCCGCCCGGCGGGCGCATGGCGGCCGTGATCGCCAGCGAGTCGGAGGTCGCCGCGGCGATCGCCCCTCACGGCGCTCGCGTCGCCATCGCGGCCGTCAACGGTCCGAGCCACGTCGTGATCTCCGGCGACGGAGATGCGGTCGACGCGGTCGTCGCTGCCCTCGAGGACGCGGAGGTGCTGAGCCAGCCGCTGGCGGTATCGCACGCATTCCACTCGTCGTGCATGGATCCGATCCTCGACGCCTTCGAGGCGGAGGCCTCGCGGGTGAGCTTTCGCGCGCCGCGGATCCCCATGGCCTCGAACGTCACGGGAGCCCTCCTCCTGGCGGGCGAGGTGCCGGGGGCCGCGTACCTCCGCCAGCACCTACGCGGCGCCGTCCGCTTCGCCGACGGGGTTCGCGCGCTCGCGGCGGCGGGCGCCGACGTCTTCCTCGAGATCGGGCCGACCGACGCGCTCACCAAGGTTGGCGCGCGCTGCGTGACGCCGCCCGCGCCGATGTTCGTCGCCTCGCTGCGCAAGGGCAAGGCGGACCAGAGCGCGATGGTGGAGGCGCAGGCCCGCCTCTTTGCAGCCGGCGTCACCGTCACGCACCCGCGCGGCAGGCGCGTGACGCTCCCCACCTATCCGTTCCAGCGGCGCCGCTTTTCGGTCGGCGGAGCTGCGCCGGCGGCCTCTCGCGACCCGGCCACGGGCGGCGTCCCCGCCGTGTCGTTCCTCGCGGGGCTCGCCGCGCTGCCGGTGCAGGAGCGCGTCGACGCGATGACCGCGTTGATCCGGGCGGAGGTCGCCGAGCTGATCGGCCGAGATCCCGACGACGACCGCGGCCTGTTCGACCAGGGCCTGGACTCGCTGCGCGCCATCGAGCTGGAGCGGCGGCTCCGGCTCGCAGCGGGATCCTCGACCGCGCTGCCGCAGAGCCTCATCTTCGATCACCCCACCGTGGCTGCGCTCGCCGTCGAGCTGGTGCGGCGCGTGTCGGGCGGCAGCGAGCCTGCCCCCGCCTCCGCAGCGAGTCGTCCCGCCGGCGCGCGCGACGCCATCGCCGTCATCGCCATCGGCTGCCGGCTGCCGGGCGGCGCCTCGGATCCGGAGAGCCTCTGGGCGCTGCTCCGTGACGGCATCGACGCCATCACCGAGGTCCCGCGCGACCGCTGGGACGTCGACGCGATCTTCTCGGCCGACCCGGACGCGCCCGGGAAGACGTACGCACGCTGGGGCGGCTTCCTCTCGAGCGTGGACGCGTTCGATCCCGATTTTTTCCGGATCTCACCGCGCGAAGCCGCCGCGATGGATCCGCAGCAGCGGCTCGCGCTCGAGGTCACCTGCGAGGCCCTCGAACGCGCCGGGCAGACCACCGACATGCTCTCGGGGACCCGCACCGGCGTGTTCATGGGCGCCATCAACAACGAGTACCTCCAGCGTTTGGTCAAGGCCGGCGACCCCACCGCCCTCGATGCGTACGCTGGCCTTGGCAATCTGGGGAGCGCCATCTCCGGCCGGATCTCACACGTGCTCGGCCTTCGCGGCCCCTGCCTGACGCTGGACGCGGCGTGCGCGTCATCGCTCGTGGCCGTCCACCTCGCGTGCCGGAGCCTGCGCAGCGGCGAGTGCAACGCGGCCATCGCCGGGGGAGTCAACGTGCTGCTCGGGCCCGAGGGCTCGATCTTCCTCGCTCGCGCGCGGGCGCTGGCCCGCGACGGGCGCTGCAAGACCTTCGACGCGTCCGCCGACGGCTACGTACGCGCGGAGGGCGCCGCGGTGGTGGTCCTGAAGCGACTCGCCGACGCGCGAGCGGACGGGGACCCGATCCTCGCGGTGATCCGCGGCTCGGCGATGAACCACGACGGGGCCAGCAGCGGCTTCACGGTGCCGAGCGGTCCGGCCCAGCAGGCGCTCGTCCTCGACGCGCTCGCGGACGCAGGCATCGAGCCCGCGGCGGTCGACTACGTCGAGGCGCACGGCACCGGCACCTCGCTCGGTGATCCCATCGAGGTCGCCGCGCTCGGCGCCGTGCTGGCGCGCGGGCGCGCGCGCGATCGCCCGCTCCAGCTCGGCTCGCTCAAGGCCAATGTCGGGCACCTCGAGGCGGCTGCCGGCGTCACCGGGCTCATCAAGGTCGTGCTCGCCCTCCAGCACGCCGCGATCCCTCCGCAGCTCCACCTGCACCAGCAGAACCCGCGCCTCTCGCTCGACGTCATCCCGGCCGCGATCCCCACCGTGCTCACGCCGTGGCCGCGCGGCGACCGTCCCCGCCTCGGCGGCGTCAGCTCGTTCGGGATGAGCGGAACCAACGCCCACGTGATCCTGGAAGAGGCGCCGCCCCCCGGCGAGGTCGGTGAGCAGGGCGCCCCCGGGCTCGATCTCGACGGTGGGGGCTCCGCGCTGCTCCTCCTCTCCGCAAAGACGCCGGAGGCGCTGGCGGAGCTCGCCGCTGGCTACCACGCATTCATCGCCCATCGCGGCGTCGCCGCGCCGCTCCGCGACATCTGCTTCACGGCAGCGCGCCGCCGCACGCACCGCGAGCACCGCGCCGCGGTCTTCGCGCCCTCCCTCGCCGAACTGCTCGAGCGACTCCAGGCCCTGGCCGCGGGGATCTCGTCGCCCGGAGTGACGCTCGGGCGCGACGCGACGCGCAGCGCCTCGGAGCCCCGCGCAGCGGGCTCGCCGATCGAGCTCACCGCGTCGCGCTACGTCGCCGGCGCGCCCGTCGATCTCGTGGCCGCGTTCCCGGGGCCGGGGCGCGTGGTCGCCGACCTGCCAACGCATCCTTTCCGGCGCCGACGCTGCTGGCTGGACCTCCCCGACCGTGATGGACCCGGCGCCGCGCCGAGCGACGTGCCGGTGGTGGACACGATTGACTCCATCCCCACCGATCCGGACGAGTGGCTCCACGAGATCCGCTGGCACGAGGCCCCTCTCCGCCATCCACGCCCCCCCGCAGGCGCGCGAGGAACATGGATCGTCCTCTCGGACGGGGCCGGCGCCGGTGCTCGCCTCGCCGAGCGCCTGGCGGCGCACGGCTTGCCCGTCGTCGCGGCCCTCGCGGGCATGCGGACCGAGCGGCTCGCCCACGACCGGTTCGCGATCCGCGCCGGCGAGCCGGACGACGTCCGCTGGCTGCTCGACGCGCTCGGGACCGAGACGACCCTCGCGGGCATCATCCACATGCAGGCGCTCGACGTGCCCGAGCCTGCGGCGTCGATGGAAGCGGCAGCGGTCTTCGCGGAGGCCCGGCGATCGACGGGTGACGTCGTCGTGGCGCTGGTGCGGAGCCTCTCCGCGTCCGGGCGCAATCCATCGCCGCGCCTCCTTCTCGTGACCTGCGGGGCGCAGCGCACCGGCGTCCCGGGCGAGGTGATCCGGCCGATCCAGTCGCTCGCGTGGGGGGTTGGTCGCGTCATCCTTCACGAGCACCCTGAGCTGCGCTGCACCCTGATCGACCTCGACCCTACCGGACCGATCGCGGGGCAAGCACTCGATGCCCTCACCGATGAGGTCAGGGCCGATGCCACCGAACCGCAAGTCGCCCTGCGCGCTGGGACGCGCCTCGTCGCGCGCCTCGTCCGCTGGGCGCCGCCCCCGACGCCGCCTGCGCTCGACGCGTTCCGGATCGAGACCGTCCGCCCTGGCTTTCTCGCAGATCTGCGCCTCACGCCCGTCGCGCGGAGATTCCCGGGGGCGGGTGAGATCGAGATCCAGGTGGGCGCGATCGGCCTCTCCTTCCTCGACGCGATGAAGGCCGCCGCGCTCCTGCCCGATCCGCCCTCGGGCCCGGCGTGGCTCGGCCTCGATTGCGCTGGCACCGTCGTGAACGTGGGCCGCGGGGTGACCGACTGGTCGGTCGGGGATGACGTGCTGGCCCTCACGCCGCGCGGAGCCGGCTCTCACGTGACGGTCCCGGCGACGCTCGCGATCCGCAAGCCGCAGGGCATTCGCGTGGCCGACGCGGTCACGGTCCCGCTCGCGTTCCTGGCCGCACGCTATGCGCTGCTGCACCGGGGGCAGCTCGCGTCGGGCGAGCGCGTGCTGATCCATTCGGCAGCAGGGGGCGTGGGCCTCGCGGCGATCCAGGAGGCGCGCCGGGTCGGCGCCCAGGTCTTCGCGACCGCCGGCGACGCGAGGCGCCGCGCCGCGCTGCACGAGCTCGGCGTAGAGCACGTCTTCGACTCGCGCTCCCTCGATTTCGTGGACCACGTGCGCGACGTGACCGGCGGCGAGGGCGTCGACGTGATCCTGTCCTCGATCGCCGGTCGCGGAGTGGCCGCCGGCCTGTCGATCCTCCGCGACCATGGGAGGCTGGTGAACCTCGGCCGCCGCGATCGCGCGCCGATGGTCGCGCCGGAGCTGCGCGCCGCCAACCTCTCGCTCCTCTCCGTCGACGTGGAGGGGCTGTTGACGAAGCGACCCGCCGTCGCTGCCGACCTCCTCGCGAGCATCGCCCGAGATCTCCACGCCGGGGCGGTCACGCCCCTGCCCGCGCGCGCGTTTCCGGTCCGGCACTTCGTCGACGCGATGCGGGCGCTGCTGCGTGCCACGGGTGTCGGCAAGGTGGTGCTGACGCTCGAGGGCGGTGGGACGGTGACCGCCCCTGCCACCACCGTGCCGCGGACGGTTCGCGGCGACGGCGTGTACCTCGTCACGGGAGGGCTCGGCGGGCTCGGACTGCTCGTGGCCGGCTGGCTCGCCGACCAAGGCGCGCGCCACCTGATGCTGGTGGGGCGGCACGACCCCACCGCGACGGCCGAGACCACGCTGGCGGCGCTCCGTCTGCGCGGGGTCGCGGTCGACGCTGTCAGCGCCGATGTGGCGGACGCCGCGGCGATGGAGCGTGTCCTGGCGACGCTCGACGCCAGCGGGGTGACCCTCCGCGGCGTCGTCCACGCCGCGGGCGTGCTCGACGACGGGGTGATCGTGGAGCTGGATCCGGCGCGGTTCGATGCCGTGCTCAGGCCCAAGGCCCTCGGCGCGTACCTCCTTCATGCTCTCACCCGCGAGAGGCCCCTCGACTTCTTCGTCCTGTTCTCCTCCGGCGCAGGGGTCCTCGGCTCGCCCGGGCAAGCCAATTATGCGGCTGCCAACGCCTACCTCGACGCGCTGGCGTGGGCGCGGCGCGCGGCCGGTCTGCCCGCCACCAGCATCGCCTGGGGCCGCTGGGGGCAGGTCGGCATGGCCGCGCAGCCGGCGCGGGGCGCGCACCTCGATCGGGGGGGCGTTGGCGTCATCGACCCGACCCAGGGGCTCGCGCTGCTCGGATGCCTGCTCGAGCATCGCCCTGCCAACGTCAGCGTGCTGCCGGTGTGTTTCCGGCGGTTCCGTCGCGCGTTTCCCGGCGTGGGCGGGACGCCGCTCTTCGACGCCCTCGCGGGGGGCGACGAGGACCTGGTCCTGGTTGCCGATGGCCCGCGGGAGACCGCGTTCGGGGCCGAGCTACGCGCGCTTCCGGTCGAAGAGCAACGCGCGTTCCTCGCTGGCCGATTGCGCCGGGAGATCGCATTCGC
>Ga0302283_1001471_pt1 | contig 19758 bp, 16 predicted proteins | sample III_Fen_E1_4_FD_198770 | JGI IMG/M metagenome (GOLD analysis project Ga0302283, IMG submission 198770) | Peat permafrost microbial communities from Stordalen Mire near Abisko, Sweden - III_Fen_E1_4 | ecosystem: Environmental > Terrestrial > Soil > Wetlands > Permafrost | place: Sweden: Abisko... | reverse complement strand
CCTCCAGCGCCTCCCCCCTCGCCAGGAACCGCCGGTAATCCTTGCGGATCCCGCTCCCCGCCGGCCGCAGCTCGAAGTCGGTGATGCGCGTCACCGCGAACCGCAGCGCCGCGAAGCTCCCCTCCGCGTGGAGCCGCGCAGCCTCCGCCTCCGGCACCGGCCGGACCCGCGCATACCCCTGCGCCATCGCCCGCGCGAGGTCGGCATCGAGCCCGTCACCGAAGCACCAGGCCAGCAGGGTGACCATCAGATCGAAGGGATAGCTCTCGTGCGAGGCGCTCTCGAAATCGAGGAGCGCCGCGATGCGCCCGTCCTTCCACAGCACGTTGTCGCGGAACAGGTCCCCGTGGACCAGGCCGGAGACCTCCGGCGCCGGCACGCGCGTCGCGTGCTCCTCCAGCCGGGACGAGAGCCTGGCGACGTCGGCGGTCAGCTCCGCGGGGAGCGTCATGGCCCGGAGCGACCGCAGCCGCACGTCGATCTGCGCCGGCCCGAAGCGGCTCGGCGGGGCCTCCGGGAACGAGGCGCCGGCGAGGTGGACGCGCGCCAGCGCCTCCCCCACCTGAGCCGCGGCGTCCGGGGTGACGCGAGCCTGGCAGAGGCTCTCCCCCTCGACCCAGGGGAACACGCCGACGGGCTTGCCGGCGTGCTCGGAGACGAAAACGCCAGGCTCCGCCAGAAGCGCGAGGGGCATCGGGCTGGCCACGCCCCGCGGCGCGAGGTGGGCGAGGAGGCGAGCGTCGCCGGCGGCCCCCGCGAAGCTCTGCTCCTCGTAAACGCGCAGAAAGGCGCGGCCCCCGCCCGCGAGGGTGAGCTCGACGTTGGTGTTGACGCTCCCGGCGAGCAGGGCACGGGCGCCGGTGACGTCGAGGCCGTAGAGGGCGCCGAGGCGGCAGGCGTCGGCGAGGGCGAGGGGAGTGAGGAGGGCCATGAGGGGCGGAGGGTAATGGGCCCGGTCGGTCCGGCGCTACGCGAGAGATGCGGGACGCCAGGGATCCAACCCCGCTCGCCAGGTCGTCGCACCCGAGCGCCAGGTCGTCGCCCCCGAGCTCCAGGCTTCCAACCCCGCCCGCCAACCCGTCGAACCCGAGCGCCAAGGATCCCTACCCTCCCGACGCAGCCCCCGCCGCCTCGGCGGCCCTCCGCCCCACGATCAGCACGTTGGAGAACGGCGTCTTCCCCCACGCCGGCACCACCTCGCAGCCGAGCCCCGCCTCCGCGAGGATCGCCACGATCTCCCGCGCCGGCCGCAGCTTCACCCGCTCTCCGCGGTTGAACCTCGCCGCCGTGAACACCCGCTCCTCCAGCAAGGTCACCGCACTGCGCAACCCCCGCTCCGTATCCGCCTCTCGCACCAGGAGCCGCCCGCCCGGGCGCACCGCCGCCGCCGCCCGGCGGAGGATGGCGTCCTGCTCCTCGATCGTGAAGTAGTGAATCAGGTCGATGAGCAGCACCGTATCCGCCGCTCCGTACTCCGCCGTCCGCGCGTCTCCCTGGACGAGCACCACGTCCACGGCGCGCCCGACCCTCGCCGCCTCGTTGCCCGCGGCGACCTTGCCCTCGTCCCAGTCCACCCCGCGCGCCCGCGTCGCTCGCCCCAGCTCCACCAGCAGAATGGCGAGCTGCCCGCGCCCGGCGCCGATGTCGAGCACCTCGCCGAGGACGCCCTCCCCTTCCCCCTCGAGATCCGCGACCAGTCGGGCCACCGGATCGCCGAGCAGCTTGGTGCGCACGTAGTGAAAGCGGCTCCGCTCCGCCGCGGTGGCGCCGTCTCCAGGGGCATAGCGGCCCGCGAGGCGCTCGACGGCCTGCACCCACGGCGGCGCATTCGCCGGGAGTCGGTACGGCTCCAGCGGAGCCCCCGCCGGCCGCAGGCGCTGGCCGACGCCGAGCACCCCGAAGGTGACCACGTAGCCCACCACCGCGAGCCCGGCGCCGAGGATGGGAGCGCCGAGCGCGAGGTCCCCGGCGAAGTGGCCGAAGGCGCCGGCGCGGTCGAGGGCGTGCTCGAAGTGGGGGCGCTCGCCGGTGCGGATCAGGGCGCCGATCTCCACTTCACCGGTGAGGATGGCCGGCGCCATGAAAGGATTGGAGATGTTGGCGGCGACGTAGGCCACCAGCGCGTCGAGCCGGAGCCAGAGGCAGAGGAAGATCACCACCGGCAGGTGACACCCGAAGATGGGCTGGCAGCCGACGAAGAGGCCGACCGCCACCGCGGCCGCGCCGCGGGCAGGGGAGAGGCGCCCGCCGCGGAGCTCGCGGAGAGCGCGGCGGAGCTCCTCGCGGAAGAGTGAGAATTTGGCCAAGGGGGGTCGGATCGCGGTCAGGTCAGCGGCTCTTCGGGGACGGGAGGCGGCGTGGTCTTGCCGGGGCGCAGGCTGCGCTGGGCCTCGACCATGCGCAGGTACATGCGGGCGCTGCGGTTCTCGGGGTCGATGGCCAGCGCCTCGCGCCACTCGGCGGCGGCCTCGTCGACGGCGCCGAGCGAGAGCAGCGTGACGCCGAGGAGGACGCGCGCCGGGGCGAAGCGGGGGTTCTCGGCGCGCGCGGCCTCGTAGCAGCGGCGCGCCTGCTCGAGGTTGCCGTCGTCGCGGTGGAGCGTGCCCAGCTTGGTCTGCAGGTCGGCGTAGGTGGGGCAGAGCTCGACGGCCTTGCGGAGCTGCTCGATGGCCTCGGGGCGGCAGCCGGCGTCGGAATAAGCCTGCGCCAGATCGGCGTGCATGTTCGCCAGCTTACCGCGGACGAAGGCGGGGAGCCCGCCCCCCGCCGCCGGCGAGGGCTCGCGGACGCGGGCGTAGACCTGGCGCGCCTCCTCGTACTTGCCCAGGTCGTTGTAGGTGACGGCGAGGTTGAGCAGGGCCTCGGTGTAGTTGGGGTTCTGCGCCACGGCGCGCTCGAAGAACCCCTCGGCGGCCGTGAAGTCGCCGCGATCGTGGCAGATCACCGCGAGCATGTTGAACACGTCGGCGTAGCGATCGGTGATCTCCAGGACCTGGCGGAGCGTGCGCTCGGCGCGGTCGTACTCGCGCCTCTCGTAGTGCTCGCGCCCGAGGACCAGGAGCTGCTTGAGCCGCTCATCCATGGCGCCTCTATACTCCGAGACCGCGTCGAGGAGGAACCGCGCCCGGCTCGAAGGCGCCCCTTCGGGTTGCCGCGGGCCACTCCTCTTGGTACGCCGAGGACGTGGCCACCGCAGCACCCCCCGTCCCCCCCGACGAGCCCGAGAGCGAGCTGCTCCCGGATCCCGCGGCGGATCCCGTGCTCAGCGGCGAGGAGCGCCTCCCCCCGCCGGCCGCGACGCCCGGTCCGCGCCGGGTGACCCCGCGTCCGGCGTCGGTCTACAACGGAGCCGGTCGCGAGTCGTCGCCCCGCCCCGGTCGGGTGACCCCGCGGCCCTCGCTCTCCGGGCCCGAGCTGCGCCCCATCCCGCGCTCGCAGAACGCGGCCAACACCCCGAGCCCCCGCTCCCCGATGGGCTACCGCCGCCTCGCCGGCGAGGGCGCGCCCGCGGCTCCCCGCCCCGGCACCGGCATCGCCTACCCGATGCCGGGGATGGGGACCGGGATCGGGACCGGGATGGACGGCGCTCTGGAAGGGGACGCGCCGCCGCCCCCGGGCATGCCCCGCCCGCCCGCGCCGGTGCACCTCTCGCCGCGGATGACGGCCGTGTTCGGGGGCCTCTTCGGGCTGGCCATCTTCACCTCGGTGGTGTCGGTGCTGATCCAGAGCGTGCCGCCCCGCAACGAGCGGGCGATCATCGCCAACACCGCCTCCGGGAGTGGCGCGAGCGGCGCGTCCTCCGCCGACGCGCCCCCGACGCGGGAGAGCGCCGTGCACCGGCGGGTCCGCGTGGCCCTCCCCGGCCCCTGGCGGCTCTCGGAGCTGGAGAAGGACCCGGGGATCACCGTCGTCCGCGGCACCATGGATCGCAAGTCGCTCTTCGACGCCCTCGGCGAGAAGGGCGTGCCCAAGAGCGAGGTCTACCGCATCGGCAAGGCGCTCGAGGGCGTCCGCAAGTTCGAGAAGAGCCGCAAGAAGGACCGCTTCGCGGTGGCCCTCGCCGACAAGAAGGTGAAGGCCTTCGAGTACGAGGTCTCCCCCGGCGAGGTCTACCAGGCGCGCGAGGGCGACGGCGGCCTGCTCACCGGCTCGCGCCTCGACATGAAGCTCGCCGAGGAGGAGTTCTCCGGCGCGTTCTACGTCGCCAGCGACGTCGCCGCCGCGGCCCGCGCCGCCGGGTTCGAGGACGGCGTTCTCGGCGCCCTCGACGAGGCCCTCACCGGTCACATGTCGACCGAGGGCTTCGAGGAGGGCGGCACGGTGCGGGTCATCGCCGTCGAGGAGACCGCGCTCGGCCTCTTCTCCCGCTACAAGCGCGTCGTCGCCATGGAGTACCGCCCGGCCGATCCCGCCGGCAAGCCGGTGCGCATCTACAGCTTCAACGGGCAGGAGGCGCACGGCTACTGGAGCGACAAGGGCCGCCAGCCCAGCAGCGGCGGCTGGCGCTCGCCGGTGCCCGGCGCGGCGGTGACCTCGCCCTTCAACCCCAAGCGCCTCCACCCCGTCCTCCACACGGTCATGCCCCACACCGGCACCGATTTCCGCGCCTTGACGGGCACGCCCATCTACGCGGCGTACCGCGGGGTGATCTCGACGGTGGGCCCGCTCGGGCCCTGCGGCAACGCGGTGCAGATCGAGCACCCCGGCAACATCCTCACCGGCTACTGCCACATGTCGCGCTTCGCCAACATCAAGGCGGGCGAGCACGTGGGCACGCACCAGCTCATCGGCTTCGCCGGCGCCACCGGCCGGGTGACCGGGCCGCACCTGCACTTCTTCGCCAAGAAGAACGGCGTGTTCTTCGACGCCCAGACGCTCCACATGGACGGCGACCGCGCCGTGCCCTCGGCCGACCGCGCCGGCTTCCTCGCCGCCAAGGCCGAGCTCGACCGCCGGCTCGACGCCATCCCCCTCCCCGAGCCGCCGCCCGAGGCCGAGAAGCCGGCGGTGTCGGTGCCTGCCGTGGGCTCGGGTGAGCCTGCCGGCGATGCGCCGGCGGTGGCCTCCGGCAAGGAGGGCAAGGGGGCGAAAGAGGGCAAGGAGGGCAGCACCTCGCGCCGTGGCGCCATGCAGGTGGGCTCTCCCGAGGCGCTCGCCGCCGCGCGCGCGGAGCCAGGGATCCACCCGTCGCAGCTCATCGAGAGCAAGGGCGGCGACGAGGACGACGACGTCAGCCCGCCGGGCAGCCCGCCCCCGCCGGCGACGACCGGCAAGGGCAAGGGCAAGCCGGATCCGGCGGACGACGAGGAAGAGGAGAAGTAGGGCACAGTGCTCGGGACGTTCCTGAGCGCGTGACCCCGAGCTGCCGACCGGGACCCGCGCGCGTCTGGACGCGATCCCGGAGAACATGGAGCCGACCGCGTCCGCGGTCGTCCTCGGTCGCCAGCTCAGCCCGGATCTTTCTTCCGCACGTTGGTCGTGGTACACGAGCAGTATGCTGGCGCGGGACATCGGACGAGCCATTGGGACGGCCCGGGTGCGCCTTGGCGTGTCGCTCGATCACCTAGCCGCTTCCACGTCGCTGGATGCAGCCCTGCTCGGCTCGATCGAACGGGGGGAGCGGCTAGTCTCGACGGCAAAGCTCGATCGCATCGCCTCGGCCTTGGGGATCGATGCGTTCGCCCTCTACGGTGGTCGCGACGTGGAGCGTACCTTTGTAGTGTTGCCCCGCTACGCCGCACGAGGCGATTTTCAACACGGGGATCTCCCCGTGCTTCGCCGCGCTCTTGAGCGGGCGACGGCCCTCCACGAGGTCTCGGCGATACTTGGTAAGACAAGCCTCGTCGGTCAGTTCCAGCCCAACCCGCCCGGAGCCGACCCAGCCCAGGACGGGTATTATCGCGCCAGGATTGTTCGGAAGGCTCTCGGACAATTCACGGAGCCGCTAGGCAGTCTGCCCACGCTCCTCGCCGAGCGTTTCGACGTCCCCGTCGTAGCTGCGCGGTTGGCAACAGGGATGTTGCAGGCTGCCGCCGTTCGTTCCTCAGCGACTCACGCCGCCGCCATCGTGCTCAATCCGTCGGCGAAGGACGGGCCCACGGCTGGCACTTTCCAGGCATGGCTTGTTGATCGGGTAAGCATCTGCCACGAGCTGTGCCACATCCTGTTCGACGAGTCCAAGGGAGGCATCGTCGACGTTACCCTTGACGACCTGATCCGAGAGGGTCTGGAGAAGCCACCCATTGAGCAGCGAGCCGGCGCCTTCGCGGCCGAGCTGCTCATCCCGCTTTTTGGCTTGAAAAGCCTGTTGGGGGAAGGAAGGCAAACGGACAATGTCGCCCATGCAGATCGCATGGTGGACGAGGTCCGGACGCATTTCAAGACTCCCGCCGAGATCGCGGTCAACCACCTCTACAATCATGCCTATGTCGCCAGGATCGCCGATTTCCGGAAGGAATTGATCGAGCGCGCCCAGGGGCGGGAGCTCCGCCAGGCAGCCATTCCGCCCGCCGACGAGACCGATGCCTGGCGGCGAACTCTCATCGCTCGCACACAGGAAGCCCACGACGGCAGTCGCATCACGGATGGTGCGGCACGAGCGCTGCTCGAATTGGAGCCTGGCGAGCCACTCCCCTGGGAGCGCGATGTGCCTTGATTTTCCTGCTCGACACGAATGTCCTCCTGGACTTTCAGAACTCCGAGCTCTTGCCCTCACTCGTGCGTGCAGCGCAAACATTGGAGATGGCCGTTGCCGAAAAAGTCTTCGATGAGGTCACGTTACCCAAGGCAGACGACTCAAGTGACCTCGTCGGCAAGAAGAGACGGGCGGCCGCGGCCCTCGATGGCGCACGAATCACAAGGATCGAAATCCTCCCGGGAACGCGTGAGGCGACGCTCATGCAGACTCTCCTCGCACCGCTTCAAACGGTCAGGGAGAAGGACCAAGGCGAGGCGGCATCAATTGCGATCGCAGTGAGCAACCCAAGCCTGCTGTTCGTGACTGGCGACAAGACCGCCATTTTGTGGGCCCTGAACGAGCTTTTCCATACGGGAGAGCGCGTCATGCGAGTGCCGATTTTCGTCCGAACGCTGTTCGATCGGGGGGCGCTCGACGCGAACGCGGCAAGGCAAGTGGCAACGAAGGCCGCCAGCCACGGCGCCATCCCAAGTTGGTGGCAGTCGTGGCTCGGGGCGTTGTGAACGGGCTCCCAATGCCAACGCGTTGCCGTGACCTCCGGCTCTCTGCTCGCCCGCCCCGGACCAGAACGACGATACCCGCCCGCCCGGCAGCTCGCCTCCGCCGCGACGACCGGCAGGGGCAAGCCGAACCGGTCGGACGACGAGAAGTCGGGCTCCCAGCGCGCCGGGGGCGCCTCGATCAGCCGCGCCTCACCACGAAGCTCGCCGCGAAGTACCCGTCGGTCCCCTGCACGTGCGGCAGGATCCGCAGCGCGCTCGCCTCGCCCGCCAGCGCGCGGCCGAAGTCGCTCGGGAAGGGCACCGCCTCGAGCTTCACCCCGAGCTCGTCGCCCGCGAGCAGGCGGGCGACCACCTCTTCGCCCTCCTCGCGGAGGACGCTGCACACCGCATAGACGAGCCGCCCGCCGTCCCGCACCCGCGTGGCCGCGCGCCGGGTGATGGCGACCTGGAGGCCGGCGAGGCGCGCCAGATCCTCCATCTCGCGGCGGCGACCGATCTCGGGCCGACGGCGCAGGGTGCCGATGCCCGAGCAGGGGGCGTCGACGAGGACGAGATCGTAGCCCTCGGGCACGGCGCCGGCGGTGACCGTCCAGTCGGTGTCGTAGGTGGCGCGGGTGCGCGCCCCCGCCGGGCCGCGGCGGAGCTGCTCGAGCTTGTGGGGGTGGAGATCGCTGGCGTCGACGGCGCCGCCCGGCTCCACCTCCTGGGCCAGCAGCCAGGTCTTGTTGCCGTGCCCGGCGCAGGCGTCGAGGACGCGGTCGCCCGGGTGGGCGCCGGCGAGGAGGGTGAGCACCTGAGCGCCCTCCTCCTGGATGATCCACGCGGTGCTCGCGCCGGGGAGGCGGCGCACATCGCCGGCGCCGCGCACCAGGATCGCCCGCGGCGAGACCGCGCCCGCGGTGAGGGTGGCGTCGGGTACGGCGGCCGAGAGGGTGGCGATCCAGGCCTCGCGATCCTCGCCTCGCGCAAGACAGAGGCCGATCGGGGGCGGGACCGGCCCCGCCGCCAGATACGCGGACGCGCCGGACCGACCCAGCGATCGACGGAGCGCGCCGCGCAGCCAGCCGGCGGCGGAGGCGACCACCGCGTCGGCGAGGACCGGGCGCCCCTTGGCGGCGAGGTCCGCGGAGAGCTTGCGGAGGATGGCGTTGGCGAAGCCCCCGGCGCGCGGTCCCCCCGCGGCCCGCACCCCGGCCACCGCCTCGGACACGGCGGCGAAGACCGGGACCCGGTCGAGGAACGAGAGCGAGTAGGCCGCCATCAACAGGTGCGCGCGCACCCGCGGATCCGGGGCGTAGACCCGGTGCGAGGCCAGCTCGGCGAGGCGCTCGTCGAGGAAGCCCTCGGTGCGCAGCACTCCGTAGACGAGCTCGGTGGCGAGCCCGGCGTCGCGCGGATCGGGCGCGCCGCGGTAGATCTCGGCGTCGAGGGCGGCGGAGGCGAAGGCGTCGGCCGCGAAGACGCGGGTGAGCACCTCGGCGGCGACGGCGCGGGCGGGCGAGATGGTGTCGCTGTGAATGGGGTCAGTCAACGAGCTCCTTGAGCTGGCCGAGGATGACGTCCCGGCGGCGTTCGATGTCGTTGGTGAAGGCCACGCCCATCAGCGCGACCAGGAAGACCAGCCCGGCGAGGCTGGCGATCTCCCGCACCCGGAGCGGGAGCGGGCGGCGGAGCACCGCCTCGAAGAGGAAGAAGAGCAGGTGGCCCCCGTCGAGCACGGGGATGGGGAGGAGGTTGACGAGCCCGAGGTTGATGGAGATCACCGCCATCGCCCAGACGAAGTAGCTGACCCCCTTGGCGCTCTCCTCGCCCACCACGTCGTACACGGTGATCGGCCCCCCCAGCGTGGAGATGCTCACCTTGCCCTCGATGATGCGGACGATGCCCACCATGATGAAGCGGACCACGTCGTAGGTCTCCTCCACGGCGCTCTGCAGCGCGTAGCGGAGGCGTGACGGGTTCTCCACGTAGGGCTCGAGGACCGAGGGCGCCCAGTTGGTCATCCGCACGAAGAAGCGGGGGCGGTGCTCGCTGTACTCGTCGAGGTAGTCCTCGCGGCGGAGCTCGACCGTGCCGCTCTTGCGCTGGCCGCCGCGCAGCCAGCTCAACGTGTGGGGGCGGTCGGGCGCGGCCATGAGACGCTCGACCAGCGTCGACCACGCGGTGACCTCGACCTGGTCGAGCTCGACGATGCGATCACCGGGGCGCAGATCCGCCTTCCACTCGGCGGAGCCCTCGGGGACGTGGGCGACGTAGAGATCGGCCGGCTCCAGCCCGGTGCGCGAGGCGAGGTCGCGCTGGCCGGCCTCGGGGGTGAGCGCGGCCACCCCCGACTCGTAGACCGCCAGCTCGGCGAGGTTGCCGAGCCCGTGGGGCACCTCGACCGCGCGCAGGTAGGTCACCGGCACGGTCTCGCCGCGGTTGTCGCGGAGGGCGTCGTCGAGGTCGGCGAAGGTCTTCACCGCGCGGCCGCGCACCTCGGTCACCAGATCGAAGGTGCGCAGGCCCGCTCGGTACGCCGGCGACTCGGGCCGCGACACGCCCACCACCGCCGCGGGGCGGCTCGGCTTGACGCCGATCTCGCCGACCCGGTCGATGATGTCGAGGGGCTTGCGGATCACCTCCTCCTTGGGGACGATGTTGACCTCGATCTGCTCGCCGTCGCGGAACACCTTGAGCGAGAGCTCCTTGTTGGGGCTCTGGGCGACGATGCGGTGCAGCTCGGCGAAGGTGGTGATGCGGTCGCCGTTGACGGCGAGGACCCGGTCGCCCTGCTGGAGCTTGCCCTCGGCGGGGTGGCCGGGGAGCACCACGCCCACCGTGGGCGGGACGAAGCGGGTGTCGCCGACGAAGACCACGAAATAGAGCAGCACCGGGAAGAGCACGTTCATCGCCGGGCCGGCGACGATGATGATGATCCGCTTCCAGAGGGCCTGCGCCTCGAAGGTGCGCTTGCGATCCTCGGGGAGGACGGGCTCCTGGCGGTTCTCCTCGAGCATCTTGACGAAGCCGCCGAGGGGGAGGATGCCGACGCAGTACTCGGTCTCGCGGCCGCGGATGCGGATGATCTTGGGGCCGAAGCCCACCGAGAAGGTGAGGACCTTGACGCCGAAGACCTTGGCCCAGGCGAAATGGCCGAGCTCGTGCACGAAGATGAGCACCGAGCAGAGCAGGGCGAAGTAGAGCAGGTCCACGGCGGGGGTGGTTCTAGCCGATGGGGCGGGCGGGGGGTACCTCGGCGACGGGTGGGGGTGGCGGGGGGGCGGCATGGGCGTTGAGCGGCCGCTTCCCGTGGGCGTGGCCGTGGCCGTGCCCGGCCTCCCCGTGTCCCGGGTCGGACCCCGGATCGGGGCACGGGCGGACCGGCCACGGCCACGCCGACACGCGGCCGGTGGTGGAGCGTGCGCCGCCAGGGCCTGGTGCGCTGGGGAGGGTGTCTGAGGTGGCGGACAGGTATCCGCCGAGCTGCAGAGAGCAGGCTCACTTCCGGGACTGCTAACCTCTCACTCCTCCGTGCACGGTCGTCGGGCTCGATTAGAGGCGTGCGCATGAGGACGCCTTCGGTCACCGATTACCCCGTTCTGGGTGGGACGCTGGTCTCCCTGATTGGCGGGCTTTTCACGTTCACCATGGCCCACTCTCTCCGGCGATTGTGCGGCGCATGTTCGGGCAACCTCAGCGACAGGCAGGTGTTGGTGACCAGTTGCGTCGTTGCGTCCATCTTCCAGATCTTCTGGTGGTTGCACGTGGCCAGGAAGTGTCGTCGCAGCCCGGGATGTCCTCTAGCTTCTGCGTCATCGTCGCCTCCTTCATCCAGCGCCTCACCCACCGCGAGGCCTCCGGGTCGGCGCCCGGAAGGCGGCTGAACAGCCGCAGGAACCCGTCGTGCTCCGCCTCCGCGACCTCGTCGATGGCGGCGACGTAGAGAGCGTACACCGCCCCGTCGATCCGTCGATAGCCGCCTGCCCTCTCTACGCGCCCGCCGTCATCGACCATCCTTGCGGCAAGGGCCGGGTCTCAATCACGTTGACAGGCTCCGCAGGCCGTAGTCTCCGTGGGCTGTACCTTGCTTCCCCGAGAGGATTCGAGCACATGAAATGGAACGCTCTTCATCTGGGCGCCGCGGCGTTCCTCAGCGCCGGGATAGCCCGAGCGCAGCAGTCCGCCGTGGAGCCACCGCAGGCGCCAGAGCCGGGGGCGGGTGGCTCACCCTGGTGTGCTCGCCCTCGTGCGATCACGTGTCCGACGGTGCGACCTCGCTCGGCCCCGGTCCCATCGTCCACCGGCCGATGCTCGCGGGCGAGCATCACCTCTGGGTCTCGCGTGGCTCCGCGTGGCGCACGGTGGACGCGACCTTGAGCTCCGGACAGGAGAGCTCGATCGCCGTCGACTGGAACAGCCCTCCGCCGCCCCCGCGGGAGCCGCGGCTTTCCCCCCACATACCGCAGGGATACCGCAACGACAGGATGCGCGTCGCCGGCATCGTGCTGACCTCGCTGGCCTCGGTCACCCTGGTGACGGGGGTGGTGCTCTTCGCCACCGGCGGCTCCGCCGGCGATGGCTACAACACGGGGGCCCTCGTCGGCCTGGTGGCGCTGCCCCCCGCCAGCGTGCTCTTCGCGGCGGTCGGCATCCCGCTCTGGGTCGTCGGGGCCTTGCCTCCGAAGGGGCCGACCGGCGTGCCGTCCGCGGCTCCGACCGTCTCGTTCGGGCCTCTCGCGCCTCGCGGCCACCAGCCGCCGCCGTGGGGTGGATCGCTCGGCTGGACGTTCTGAGACGGAGCGCGTGGCCGAGGCCAGCGACGGCAGGGATCGGCGCCCGTCGTCGATCTCGATCAACACGCCCGATGCGGTCCGGATGCGGTGATAGGTCGGCCCGGGCGACGACCTTGCCGTCCTTCCACCGGCGGTTGAAGACCTCGTTGCACACGATGGGCCCCTCGGGGCCCACCCTGTCGAGCGTCCACTCGCTGAAGCTCCAGCCTGGTCCCCTGCCCCACCCGAGCCCGCGGAACCACCTCGGGCTTGGTCGAAATCCCTGGTTCGAGCAGGACCTTCTCCCGCTCCTGCGGCCCGCCGTCGCCGAGGTGCTCGAAGAATCGACGTAAGAGCCGGCTCCTCACCCTCTCCAACGATCCGGGACGCGCAGCACGCGCCAGGGTCCTCCAGGTGTGCGCGGAGTGCGCGGAAGAGCTCCGGGCCTGTCTGCTCGCGCTCGGGCGGGAGCCCGTCCCCGAGACCGGCGCGACCCCGCGGCATCAGGGCGTATCGGCAAACCCTTTCAACCACAGCCGGACGGCCGCGAGCGTGGTGGGCCAGGAGCAGAGCCCGCCGGCCGCGCGGGAGCTTGACCGGGCGCTCGCCGGGGAGGCACCGTGGGAGGATGAAGCGCGCTCTGGCTCTGGCCCTCTCGCTCGCCCCCCTCGCCTGCGCCGGCGCGGAGCCGGCCCCTGTCGCACCGATCGCGCCGAGCGCGACCGTGGCCCCACCTCCCGTCGCCGTCGATCCCGCCTCACCGCCCCCGGCCCCCGGCGCTCCCGCACCGAAGGCCACCGATGGCCAGGTAGCGCGGACGCAGGCTCTGATCGAGGCGGCGCAGTACGGGTCGCCCGGCGCGCTCAAGGCCGCGATGGAGCCCGGCGGCCCGCGCGGCAACCCTCCCAAGATCCGCATCGGCGCGGTGACGGTGAGCGGCCCGCTCCCCCCCGAGGTCGTCCAGCGCATCGTGCGGCAGACCTTCGGGCGCTTCCGCCTCTGCTACGAGGAGGGCCTCCGCGCCAACAGCAGGCTCGAGGGCACGGTGTCCGTCAAGTTCACCATCGAGAAAGACGGGACGGTCTCGGCGGTGGGCGACGGTGGCGGATCGACGCTGCCCGACCCGAAGCTGGTCACCTGCGTGGCCCGCGGCTTCGCGGGGCTCAGCTTCCCCGAGCCCGACGGCGGCGGGACGGTCGCGGTGGTGTACCCGATGACGTTCAGCCCCCCCGACGCGGCGAAGGCCCCCGCGAAGAAGCCGTAGGCCCGGCCAGGAGCCGGAGCGCCCGCCCCGGTGAGTGAGCGAGAAGGCCCGCGGGCCCTGGTGGCCAGGAGCGGAGCCCGCGGGCTGGTGCAGGGACCGGAAGCCGACGGCGAGCTCCTGGTGGTCGCCCTGGTCGAGCTCCTCGACGTCGCCGGCGGCGAGCTCGTCGGAGGCCGGGGGACCACCCCCGGCGCGTCGCCGGGGAGGTGTGGAACGCCGTTGCATGACCTTCAAGCAATTTGCGGCAGCAGCCAGGTGCTCGGCCCGTTCTGGGCCTTCCACGCGAGCACCGCCCCTGGCTCGAAGCGTGCAAGCGCCGCCCGCCGTGAACTGCCTCGCCCTCGTCCTGGTTGCGCTCGGCTCCCTCGGCTGCGCCGCCAGCAGGGTCGAGCCAGCCACCCCGACCGTCGTGCAGGTCCAGGCCACCGCTGCTCCGCGCACGTGCAGCTTCGGTGACGAGGCGCAGTGCCGCGCAGCGTGTGACGGCGCCGACGCCCCGAGCTGCAACAACCTGGGCGCGATGGTCGAGGCAGCCCTGGTGCCGGAGGCATCTGAGGAGCGGGCCGCGGAGCTCTATGCCCAAGCGTGTCGAGGCGGTGCCGTGGCAGGTTGCGTCAATGCGCGGCGGCTCGCGTCGAGAAGGCTCGAGCCAGCCCCCCCGCCCCCGGCCCCGCCGGCCCAGGTCGAGCCCGCAGCGGCACCGACCGTCTCGCTGGAGGAGCAGCGCACGCAGTGCATGCGCGGCGATCGAGCGGCGTGTGACATCCTGCCGGGTATCCACATCTCCGGTAACGTTCATATCCATGGCAACGTCGTGATGCTCGGCGACGTCTTCCTGGACGGCGCTGCCACGAGGTAACCTCCCCATCCACCCCGACCTTTGCCCAAGGGGCCACGATGCGCTTCCTCTTCGTTGTTCTCCCGTCGCTCATGGTGCTCGGCTGCGCGACTCACGCACCTCCGCCTCCGCCTCCGCCTCCGCTTCTGGCTCCGGCTCCGGCTCCCAAACCGGTTCCCAGGGTCCCTCGGTGGACCGCGAAGAGCGACAACACGGCTGAAAACTACGACTGCCTCGGTCCAGCGGCATGCCCTCGCACCATGGTGGAGCGGGCACGGCGGCGCGCCGCGATCGCCTTCAAGTGCCCGGCCGACCAGATCAGCACCACCGCGCGGCCGGCGCAGGGTCTGTCGTATCAGCCCACGATGATGCAGTTCACGTCTCAAGGCAACGTGCAGATCGCGGTGAAGTCCTCAAAACCAGCCGACGCGTTCGATGTGAGCGGCTGCGGCCAGAGGGGAATCCTCCTGTGCGTGTGGGCGAACCGCTCGGTCCGCACGCCCGACACGACCTACGAGAACACCGAGGATCGTCTCTGCCTCTGGGCGGACGCGTTGTTGCCTCGGGGAGGTTAGGGCGTGTCGGCAAACCCCTTCAACCACAACCGGACAGCCGCGAGCGTGACCATGGCCAGGGAGTTCGCAGCGCGCTTCTCGTGGCGGGTCGCGACGCGGCGGCGGCGGCGGCGACCTCCTGCCCTGGTCAGGCGCCGGCCACCAGCAGCCCTTCGGCGACCATCGCGCCGCGGACGGCGGGGCGGGCGGCCGCGCGGCTCTGGAAGGCGCGCAGGTTGGGAAACGAGGTGAGATCCACGTTCACCATGCCGGCCCAGCTCGTCACCACGAACAGGTAGGCATCGGCGATCGTGAAGTCCTCCCCGAACAGCCATGCTCCCCCGGCCAGCTGCCTCTCGATGGGCGCGTAGCGCTTCGCGAGGTACGCCACGCTCTCGGCGCGGACCTCGGGCGAGACGCCGGGGCGGAACAGCGGACCGAAGGTCTTGTGCAGCTCGGTGCCGAGGTACGCGAGCATCTCCTGCAGACGGTACCGCTCGATCGTGCCCGACCGCGGCGCCAGTCGGCCGCCCGGGTCCTGGTCGGCCAGATACTGCACGATCGCGGTCCCCTCGGTGAGGATCTGGCCGTCGTCGAGCTCCAGCGCCGGCACGTAGCCCTTGGGGTTGATCGCGACATAGTCGCGACCGTCGGCGGTCTTCTTCGACGCCAGGTCGACCTTGACCAGCGTCAGGTCGATCCCCAGCTCACGCGCGACGATGTGGGGAGAGAGCGAGCAGGTACCGGGAGAGAAATAGAGCTTCATGGGAGGTGCCTTTCGGTGAGGAATGCAGCGGTGAACGACCAGCAGGCTCAGGGGAGCGGACCATAGGAGAGCAGCCCCACCTGCGGGGTCTTCTTCTCGAGGTACGAACCGATCCCGAAGTTGGAGAGGAAGGCGTACTTCTTCGCGCCCAGCGTCCCGAGCGAGACGCTCGCGGGGCCGTCGAAGAGGCCGCCCTGGGAGAGCACGGTCGCCTTGCCCTCCGTGCCCACGTGGACGAGCGAGTTGCCCCCGTCCCCCGCGATGAAGAAGCTCCCGTCCGCGTCGACGGTGATGCCGTCGGCGCCGTGGAGGGGCAGGCAGGTCGCCGGGTCCGACGCGGAGAACACCGACGCGGCGCCCGCCGACCCGTCGGCCTGGATCGGGATCCGGACCAGCGTGGCCTTGTCGCTGTTGGTGACGTAGAAGGCCTTCTGCGAGAGCGCGATGCCGTTGGCGCCGAACGGGATGCCGAGCGGGGTCTTGCAGGGGTTGGTCGCGGAGGCGTCGCCGAGGAGCAGCGGATCGGTGAGCCAGTCGGTCACCGTCTGTCCATCCGGGCTGATCTTGAAGATCGCGCCCACCACCGAGTCGGTGACGAAGAGATTGCCAGCCTCGTCGAAGAGCAGCCCGTTGAGCGCGCGGAAGGCGGCATCCGCGGCGAAGGCCTGGGTCACCGCGCCTCCCGCGGCCGGGAGCTTGTAGATGGCGCCCGGGTAGGCGGCGGCATCGACGGTGGCGGCGGCCACGTAGAGGTCGCCGGCGAGCGACTGGGTGATGCCGGTGACGAAGCCCTTGCCCGCGGGCGGCGCGGGCACCGTGGCAAAGTCGGTCACCGTGTCGTCGGCGAGCGCGACGGAGACGATCTGGCCGGTGAAGGCGAAGCCCAGATAGGCGGTCTTGCTGTCGGCGGTGACCCAGAGTCCCTCGGGGAGCTGGGACTGCGCGGCGTCGAACCTGGCGAGGAAGCTCAGGCTCGACGCCGCGCCGCCGGTGCCGAGGCTGCCGCTGGAGCTCACGCTCGCGCTCGCGGTGGTGCTGCCGGAGCCGCCGACGTTGCCCGTGTCGGCGGGGGTCTGGGTGCCGCACGCCGCGAGCGTGGCGCCGAGCCCGAGCGCGGCCAGGAGGATCGAGCGGAGGGGAGTCGTGATCGCTTTCATGGGAGATCCTGCGGTGAGGGTTCGAGGGTCGCGGGGCGGCGCGGTCGGTTCCGCGTCCGTTCGCTCTTGCACCGTAGGTCTCGTCCTGTAGAGTCGCTATGTCTGAAACGCGCAATGGATGAACCGATCGTCCAGCGCAAGCGGCGGACGATGCCGGAAAGAACCACCCCACCATGGACGCCCTCAGCCAGCTCTTTGGTCCGCTCCGTGTCGAGAGCGCGCTGTGCACGCGCTTCGAGACGACCGCCCCGTGGGGCCATCGCGTCACCCATCGCGGCCGGCTCAAGTTCGTGCTCGTCGCCTCCGGCTCGTGCTGGCTACGGACGCGCGCGCTGCCCGAGCCGACGCAGCTCGGCGCCCATGATCTCTTCCTCGTGCTGGACGGCGAGCCGTACACGCTCTCGGATTCGCTCGACTCTCCCACCGTGGATTGCACGGACCTCGAGCCGGTCCGCGACGGGTACCTGATCCGCTACGGGGGCGGCGGCGCCCGCTCCACGCTGGTGAGCGTGGCGTTCGAGGTCGACGCGGCCGAGGCCGAGCTGCTCCTGCTCGCGCTCCCTCCGTTCATCCATCTGCGCGTCGATCAGAGCCGGAGCCACGGCTTGCAGTCGCTCCTGGAGCTCCTCCGTCTGGAGGTCTGCGCGGCGGAGGTAGGCTCGATCCCCATCGTCCGCCGGCTCGGCGAGGCGCTCTTGATCTCGGCCGTGCGGGCCTACCTGCAGAGCGCCGACGGGCCGCGGTCCGGAGTGCTGGCGGCCATCGCCGACGCGCAGCTCGCGCGCCCTCTCGACGACATGCACGGCGACCTCGCCCATGCCTGGACCATCGACAGCCTGGCCCGGAGCGCCCGGATGTCGCGCTCCTCGTTCGCGGCACGGTTCCGGGCCACCGTCGGCCAGACGCCGCTCGAGTACCTGACCCGGCTGCGGATGGACCGAGCGCGGGCGCTCATCCGGGGGGGCGTCCCCATCGCCGAGGTCGCCACCCGGGTCGGCTACGACTCGGCCATCTCGTTCACGCGCGCCTTCGGGCGCGTCACCGGCCGGACCCCGGGCTCCTACAAGCGGGGGGCCGAGCCGGCGGCAGGAACGCCTCTCACTCCACCGCCGTCAGCCGCGTGAACTCCGCCCCCTGCCCCCGCAGCCGCCCCTCGGTCAGCGTCACCGCCAGCTCGCTGCGATCGCCGGCGACGAAGCGCCGCCCCAGCCGCGCCGCCACCGCCGCCGTGGTGCCGCTGCCGCACATCAGATCGGCCACCGTCTGCCCCTCCCGGCTCGACGCCCGGACGATGCGCTCGAGGAGCTTCTCCGGCTTCTGCGTCGGATAGCCGGTGCCCTCGCGGCGCAGCGGGGTGTTGGCCACCATCCCGGGGATGTCGGTCCACACGCTGCCGAGGCGCCGCCCCTGGTCGGCGTAGTAGCGGTACGCTTTGCCGTTGATGACCCGCTCGCGGTAGCGCCGCCCCTCCTCGTCGACGCTGCGAAAATGCATCTTCAGGCTGGTGGCGGCGTAGCTCTCGCGGAGCGCCGGGTCGTCGGCGTTGTAGATCACCAGCGAGCGCTCCTCGGCGCGGCGCGCGTAGACGAGCAGGGTCTGGTGGGTCACCGAGAAGCCGCGCGCCCCCCGCGCCCCGTTGCCCGGCGACCAGATCACCTCCCCGAGGAAGGCGCCGCGGCCGAAGATGCGGTCGGCGGCGACCTTGGCCTCGTGGACGGCGCGGTGGTCGAGGTGCAGGTAGAGCGTCGCCCCCGCGGTCATCCGCCCGCGGATCGCGGCGAGGCGGGGCGTCAGCAGGGCGGCCAGGGCCTCGGGATCGTCGCGATCCTCGTAGGCGGCGGGCCCGCTCTCGGCCTTGCGCGCGCCGCGGGCCTGCCCGGGCTCGAGGCGGGCGGCCATGGTGGCGCCGACGCCGAAGGGCGGGTCGAGGTAGACGAGATCGAAGCGCGCGTCGTCCGGCAGGCGGTCGCACAGGTCGAGCGCGTCGGCGAGCGCGAGCAGGCTGCCGGAGCTCACGGTCGGCCGGGCGGCGCCAGGAGATCGCCGACGAGGGCCTGGAAGAGCTCGGCGTCGGGGGGCGTGGCGAGCTGGGGCAGGCCGGGGAGCCAGGGCCAGTAGGGGCCGCCGCCGAGGCAGCCGGCGACCGCCTCGTCGGGGGTGCAGGCGATGCGCAGGTGGAGGTGATCGTCGTGCGACTCGCTGTCGCCGGGCTGGAGCAGGACGCTCTCGGCGTACCAGAGCAGCTCGGGGTCCTCGCCGCGGGCGCGGGCGTACTCGATCACCTGCGCCTCCAGCCAGCGGGCGAAGAAGAGCCACTGCACATTGGCCTCCTTGGCGGTGACCAGCGCCTTGACGAGCTGCCACTCGCGCTCGAGATCGATGCGCGCGTAGTGGCCCTTCTCGATCTGGGCGAGCCCGTCGGGGCCGAAGCGGAGGAAGCCGGGCGACTCGATGGAGCGGCCCTCGGGCGTCATCGCGAAGATGAGCAGATCGGCGTCGCGCCCGGTGCGGTGGGAGCGGTGCCCGCTGGCGCCGCCCCCCCAGCGCGCCGAGAGGTCGCCGACCACGAGGCGGGCGCCGCCGGGCCGCGCGCGGGCGACGGTGCGCGCCGCGCCCTGGATGGCGGAGACCAGCCTGGGGTTGCCCCAGTTGCGGCCGTTGCTGCGGAGCAGGGCGTAGCCCTCGCCCCTCTTCGGCAGGGAGACCGCGCCGGTGAGCATGCCCTCGTGGGGCACGCCGATGGAGCCGTGGATGGAGGGCGCCAGCGGGCTGGGGGTGCCGGTGCAGGCGGCGAGGAGCGAGGCCGTCAGGGTGAGGGCGAGGGTGCGGAGCCGGCGGCGCATGGCGGCGGCATCCTACATGAAGCGGGGGCGAGATCAGGCGAGGCGCGCGCTCACCAGCTCCCCTCGCCCGACCGCCGCAGCAGGTAGCTCGCCACCCGCGCCTCGATGGTGGCCGCCGTCTCCTCCGAGGCGAACGACTCGGCGAGCCCGAGCTTGCCGTCGACGCGCTTCAGGTACCCCTGCTCCAGGAAGGCGGCGAAGGCGTTCTCCAGGGTGGGCTGGCTGACCGCCTCGGCCCGCTCGATCTCGCCGCCGAGGAACATCTGCTCGCCGACGCGGAGCGCCTTCTCGGCCAGCTCCTTCTCGGCGAGCGGGCCGCGCAGGAGCACCCGCGCCGAGCGCGCCGCGATCCGGTAGGCCTCGAGGAAGTTGCGCAGCACCG
>Ga0302283_1001464_pt1 | contig 19804 bp, 15 predicted proteins | sample III_Fen_E1_4_FD_198770 | JGI IMG/M metagenome (GOLD analysis project Ga0302283, IMG submission 198770) | Peat permafrost microbial communities from Stordalen Mire near Abisko, Sweden - III_Fen_E1_4 | ecosystem: Environmental > Terrestrial > Soil > Wetlands > Permafrost | place: Sweden: Abisko... | reverse complement strand
CGTCCGTCGGCGGCGAACGCGGCGGCCACGTCCCCGGCCAGCAGTCGCCGGATGGGGCCGCCGGCGATGTCCCCCCGCCACCCCTGGTCGAGCCGGCTGGATTCGCCGACGACCAGCCGGGCGATGTCGGACCGGGTGGCCAGGAGGCCCTGGTCGAACGCCAGCTCGTCGGCGATCTGCCGCACCAGGCCAGCGCACACGGCCACCGCGACCTGGGACGCCCGGGACTCGGCGGCGTCGGGAGGGAGCCGGAGCGCACCGGGGTCCAGCGCCTGGCCCCGTTCGACCGCCTGGAGGATCTCGGCGGCGGCCCCCTGAGACAGGTGCCGGGTGTCCACGCCCCGGAGCTTCTCGAGTTCCTGGCGGCTGTGCGGCGACCGCTGGGCGATGGTGAGAACGGCCAGGTCCGACAGCACGCTCCGGCGCGGCCGGTCGACCTCGGCCGCCCGCCGTTCGCGCCATGCCGTCACCTCCTGGGCCACCCCCCGCGAGCGACCGGTGAGCTTGCGGACGTCCCCAACCTTCCACCAGGCCTCATCGGGGACCACCGCCCGCGCCTGGAGGCTGAGCACCTGGGCGCACTCCTCGAGCGCCCAGGTGAGCCTCCCGCGCGTCTCGAGCTGGTCGACCATGGCGCTCCGCACCGCCAGCAGGTGGTCGACGTCCCCTGCCGCGTAGGCGAGCTGGCGCGGGGGGATGGGCCGGTGCAGCCAGTCGGAGAGCTGGTCCGACTTGGGGAGCGTGATGCCGAGGACCCGGTCGACCAGCCGGGCCAGGGAGGGCGAGGACATCCCCAGGAAGCCCGCGGCGATCTGGGTGTCGAACACGATGGCCGGCGCCACCCCGCAGGCCGTCCGCAGGAGGTTGATGTCCTGGCCGGCGGCGTGCGCCACGGCCGTGCCGGGCCCGTTGAAGATTCGGCTCAGCGGTGCGGGATCGATGGCCAGCGGGTCCACCAGGGCCACCTCGTCCCGCCACCCCAACTGGATGAGGGCCAACTTGGGCCAGTAGGTGCGCTCGGTGTGGAACTCGGTGTCGAACGCGTAGAACTCCTCGTCCACCAGTTCGTCGCAGAGCGCCTCGAGCCGATCAGGGTCCGTGATCAAGGCGAGGTCGCGGTCGGGAGAGGTCACCGCCTGGAACGTACTCCAGTCCGGGCGGCCGCCCGACCCGGGCCGTCAGGCCAGCGGACGGACCAGCTCCCGGCCGTTGACGCTCATGACCGTCCGGACCTCGTCATCGGTGAACCCCTGGGCGCGCAGGTCGTCGGCGAACGTCCGCGGCTCGGCCAGCCCCTCGGCGTGGGGCCAGTCGGAACCGAACAGCAGCCGTTCCACGCCGAGGACGTCCTTGACGGCGGCGAGGTCGTCCTCGTAGTACGGGGCGACCCAGGCGTGCTCGCGCAGCGTCTCCACCGGGTCGGCAGCGAATGCCATCGGCATCTGGCCGTAGACCTTCTGCAACTTCTTGACCAGGGGCAGCACCCATTCGGAGCCGGCCTCGATGCTGGCCACCCGCACGTTCGGGAAGCGGTCGAACACCCCTTGGCAGACCAGGGCGGCCATGGTCTCGTACGGCGGGCGGTCGGCGGACAGCACGATCCGCAGCGGGGTGTGGCTGAACGCCCGGAACGCACCGTGGGGTTCCCAGTCCTCGACATAGCGGCCGTACCCGGCATCCCCCGAGTGGATGCCCACGGTGACCCCGGCCTCGTTCACCCGTGCCCAGAACGGGTCGAACCGCGGGTTCGCCGGTGATGTCAGCCCGGTCGGCGTGTGGGCGGGCCCGCCCTTGATGCACACGATGCGCGCCCCCCGGGTCAGCACCTCCTCGAGCTCGGACACGGCGGCGTCGACGTCCACGAGGGGGATCATCGGGGCGGCGAAGATCCGGTCCTGGTAGTGGTACCCCCAGTCCTCGTCGAGCCACGTGTTGAACGCGTGGAAGGCGGCGACGGCCGCCTCGGGGTCGTCGGCCAGCGCCTCCTCCATGCCGACGGCGAGGGTCGGGAACATGAAGCAGCCGTCGATGCCCTGGACGTCCATGACGGCCAGCCGCGCGTCGCGGTCGCGGTACTCGGGCCGGATGGGCTCGAGCTCGCCGAACAGGGCGGCCATGCCCTTGCCGCCCGGGTTCCGGCCCCGGAAGTACTCGTCGAGGGCGCCCGGCCTGGCCACCGGGTCGAAGGTCGGGTTGGGGATGAACCGATTGACGGTTCCGGCCACCAGCAGGCGCTGGCGCCCGTCGATCTCGGCCCACTGCATGGCCCGCCGGGCCATCTTCGGGTCGAGGTGCCGGGTGAACGCGTCGGTGGCCTCGTAGTAGTGGTTGTCGGCGTCGAAGGTGGTGTAGTCGATGGTCATGGGGTCTCCCGGATCGTGGTGGTTCAGGACTCGTCGAGGCCCAGCACCCGCAGCGCATTGGCACGGAGGAATTTCGGCCACACGTGTTCCTTGAACCCGACGTCACGCATCTCGGTCATGATGCGCTCGAGCGAGAGCCCCATGGGGAAGTAGCCGGCGTAGATGATCTTGTCGCTCCCCCGGGTGTTGGCGAAGTCGACGACGTCGCTCGGGTAGTACTTCGGGGCGAAGGCGCTGGTCGAGTAGTGGAGCCCGGGCCACTTGAGCATGAGCTTGATGGCCAGCTCGGTCCACGGCTCGCAGCCGTGGCGGGTCACGAAGACCAGATCGGGGAAGTCGTACATGACCTCGTCGATGAGGGCGACGTCCTGGGGGGCGTACCGGAGCCGGGGGCCCGGGACCCCGGCACAGCAGAACAGCGGGATACCGAGCTCCACGCACTTGGCGTAGACCGGGTACATCTTCTTGTCGTTGATGGCCACCTGGGGATAGGTCCCCGACGGAAAGACGCCCACGGCCCGGATGCCCCACGTCTCGTAGGCCCGCACCATGGCCCGGATCCCGTCCATGCCGTCGTTCGGGTCCACGGACATCGAGGGGATGAACCGGTCGGGGTAGCGCCGGAGCGCCTCGTCGCCCGTTCCGCCCGGGTCGTCCACCCCGATGAGGCCCTTCTCGACGCCCCACAGGTCCATCTCCCCGATGGTCACGGCGATCGGGTCGACCCGTCCCCGCAGCTCCTTCTCGGGCACGTCCTTGAACATGTACTCCGCCGGGAACTCGAACTCCTCCTTGGACTGGGTGTCCTTGGTCTGACGGGTGATGAAGGCGTAGACGGCCTTCATGTCGTCGTGGGGGAACCCGATCATGGTGTCCACGATCCCCACGTCGTTCGGCATGCCCACGGTGCAGTCCCCCTCCTGGTCGGTGGAGGTCATCGTAGGGCACGGGACCGCCGCCGACGCCCGGGACGACCGTTGCGACCGGTACACTGGGACCGCTAATCCAGATCGGGACGAGAGACCTAGCTCGTCGACTCCCGAGCCAACCGGCCCGACGGGCATCGGTGGTCCTGCTAGAGCGATTGGAGCGCCTCATGAGCACCACCCTCGACCGTGCCGTGCCCGGCGGCACCCGGGCGGAACCCGTGTCGTCGCCGGGACCCGGCCGCCCGGTCCCGCCCGACCTCCAGGCATCCCGGGCCCTGCACGGCCGGCTCAACGCCGCCCTCGCCGAACTGGGACTGTCCGGCGCGCTGTCGCCCCGGTGGGCGACCCCGGCCCGCAGCGGGCTCTTCTTCGCGCCGCACAATCTGCACCAGGCCACCCGTCTCGTGCTCGCCCTCGAGCACCTCGGCGAAACGGTCCGGGAACCGGGGGTGGCACCGGACGGGCGACGGGCCGCCCACCCCGGGCCGGGGCAGCTCTCCCTGCCCTTCGACACCCCGGCCTGAGGCCTCCGGCCCCCGACCCGGTGCCGGCGCCGCACGACCGGACCCGGTCCTGCACGCCCCCTAGGGTCTCGGGTATGGGACCGCCGACCACCGCCGAGCTCCGCACGCTGGTCGACGCCGAGACCGACCGGATGGTCGACCTCCGGCGGGACCTCCACCGCCACCCCGAGCTCGGGTTCGCGGAGACCCGGACGACGGCCCGGATCGCCGAGACCGCCCGGACGCTCGGGCTGGACGCGCTCCCGTGCCCCACGGCCACCGGTTCGGTCTGGTCCCTCGACGGTGGCCGGCCCGGCGGCACCGTGCTGCTGCGGGCCGACATCGACGCGCTGCCCATCGAGGAGGCGGCCGACATCGAATTCGCCTCCGAGGAACCCGGACGGATGCACGCGTGCGGCCACGACGCCCACACGGCGCAGCTCCTGGGGGCGGCGGCCGCGCTGGCCCGAAGGGCCGAGGACCTTCCGGGCCGCTACGTCTTCCTCTTCCAGCCGGCGGAGGAGGGCATCGGGGGCGCCACGGCCATGATCGAGGGTGGTGTGCTCGACGGCCTCGACCCGGCCGCGGTGGTGGGCTGCCACGTGGCGTCGATCGTCCCCACCGGGCTGGTCGGCGTGCGGGCCGGCATCGCAATGTCCGCTGCCCGTGCCCTGCGGGTGGACGTCCACGGCATCGGCGGCCACGGGGCCGCCTATCAGGACGGTGCCAACCCGCTGACGGCGGCGGCCCGACTGGCGCTGCGGCTCGACGGCGTGGTCGACGGGCTCTCGCTCGAGGGGACCGGGTGCGCGTGCACCGCAGGGATCCTGCGGGCCGGGACCGCGGTCAACGTGATCCCGTCGCATGCCACCGTGTCGGGGACGCTCCGGACGTTCACCCCGGACCACACGGCGACGGCCCTGGAACGGCTCCGTGCGCTCCTCGCCGAGCTTGAGGCGGACACCGGGTGCCGCTTCGAGCTGACACAGACGGGACACACCCCGGCGGTCACCAACCATGTCGGCGTCACCGGACTGGTGCGGGCGGCGGCGGTCGAGGCCGTGGGGGCGGGGGCCGTCGTGGACCTGCCGCCGGTGTCGCCGTCCGACGACGTGGCCGAGTTCCTCGACCGCATCCCCGGCAGCTACTTCTTCGTGGGAGCGGGTCGGTCGGACGGCACCAGTGGGATGCACCACAACCCCGGGTTCGCCATCGACGAGGCCTGCATGCCGATCGCCGCCACCGTCCTGGCGGCATCCGCGGTCCGGGCGGCGTCCCCGTCGCCCTCGTATTGAACCGCAGGCGACCGCGGGCCAGGGGTCAGCGGTCCGGGATCACCAGGTGGCCGGCTCCGGCGCCCCCGGCGCCCGCACGGCGATGGCATCCCGACCGGACCGCTTGACCTGGTAGAGCGCCAGGTCGGCTTCGTCGAAGAGGTGCTCGGGCGTGGGATTCGACCGGTCGAGGCTGCTGACGCCGATGCTGAGGGTCACCGGGACCTCAGCACCACCGGCGAGGTCCCGGACGATGCGCTCGGCCACCAGCATCGCTGCCCGGGGGCCGGTCTCGGGCAGCAGGAGGGCGAACTCGTCACCGCCCAGCCGGCTGGCGACGTCGAAGGTGCGGACGTTCTCCAACAGGACCGTCCCGACGGCGGCGAGCACCCGGTCGCCGACGACGTGGCCGAAGGTGTCGTTGACCCCCTTGAAGTGGTCGACGTCGATCATGAGCAGGCTGAGCGGGCTGCCGCTGCGCACCGCTCGCTCGATCTCCTGGTCCGTCCGCTGGCGGAGCACGCGGCGGACCACGCACCCGGTCAGTTCGTCGATGGACGCCAGTTCCCCGAGCCGGGTGAGCAGCGCCTGCTCGTGCCGTTCGATCTGGCTCCGGTTGATGGCCGCCGTCACCGAGAGGGTCGCCGCCCCGGCGAGCGAGGCGAACAGCATGAACGCCCATCCCTCATGGGCGGCCAGCCCCCGGTCGACGGCCGCCACGATGGCCAGTGTCGCCACCGCCGACACCCCGCACACCGCAGCCGAGCGCGGGGTGAACATGAGCGTCCCGTAGATCAGGGGGAGGAAGAGGAGCAGGAGGATCGGGCTGGTCACCCCGCCGTCGAGGATGGCCACCAGTCCGACGGCGTAGGTCGCGGCGATGGTCCACGTGACCGAGTACGTCGACCGCCACGACCGTGAGGCGATGAACTGCGCACTGGCGATGCCGGCGACGGCGAAGGCGGCCCACGAGGCGGCGATCCACCAGAGGAGGGGACGGTGGGGACCGTCCGGCGTGAGAGCCAGGTACAGGAGCACGACGAGCGACTCCAGGAGGAAGACGCCGAATCCCAGCAGCATGTGGGCCAGCCAGAACCGCCGACGCGCGTCGTCATCCCCTCCGGCGCCGATCGTGTCGGCGATCAGGTCGTTCTGTATCGAGTCCATGGGCGTCGAGCCCTCCGGGTGCCAGGATGTCCTCCTGGTCATCGACACGCCGGTCCCCGACCTTTACGATCTGCCCACCCGCCGCCGGCGCCTCTTGGAATCACGACTTCAGGATCGTGTGTGATGCACCGATGCGAAGGGATGGGCATCGGGTTCGACGAGCCGGCACCGTGGCGCGGCTGGGAGCAGCACGGGGGATCCGCCCGGTCCGTCCCGACGGCGGCGCGCCTGGCTCCGGCGGTCGGCGCCACGGGGGTCTGGTTCCCCAAGGCACGGTCCTGGCTGGCCCTCGACAGCCCGCTCGAGCTGCTTAGCCCGCTGTCGGTTCTCCGTGTCACGTTCGCGTTCGGCGCGCTGGCGTTCACCCTCGTCGGCTGTCTCGGCTCCACCACCTGGGGTGACGTGGTGGCCGCCGCGTCGGTGGGGGTGTGCACCTTCGCCGTATGGGTCCTCCTGCTGGGCATCGACGACATCGGGCCCCGTGCCTGTCGCCTGCTCAGCGCCTTCTGGACGAGCGCCGTGGCCATCCTGGTGGTGGTCGACCGCTCGGGTCGGACCGCCGCCGTGCTCGGGTTCCTCCTGGTCCCGAGCGCCGTCTTCGTCAGCCTCTTCTTCGGCCTGCGCATCGTGCTGTGGCAGATCGGCCTGGCCTCCCTCGCACTGTGGCTAGCGCTGTCGACCGACCGGGGTGTCACTGCGGGCCTCGTCCTGGCGCTGGTGGCCGTGACGGCGATGGCCACCGCCCCGCTGGCGGTCCTCCTCGTCTCCCGGGCGTCCCGTCGGAGCGGCCTGGTCGACCCCGAGACGGGTCTGTCCAACGGGCCGGGACTGGCCGCCGCGGTAGGTGACCTCGCCGGCCGGCCCGTCGTGGTCGCCGCCGTGTCGTTGAGCGGGATCGGTGAGTGCCGGGAGGCGCTCGGCCATCCCCCGGCAGCCGACCTGGTGCGCCGGGCGGTGGAGCAGCTCGGCGCCATCAAGCCGTCCGGGGCGCGGATCGGGCGGGTCGAGGGGGACGAGGTGGTGGTGGTGGTCGACCGGGACGCCCTGGGCCCTGACGGGGACGACGGTGGGGGCCCCGTGGGGACCGCCGGCGATGCGCTCGCCCGGGTGCTGGTGGCCGCCATCAGCACCGGCCGGTACCTGGTCGGCGGCATCGAGGTGTCCCTGCGTGCCCACGTCGGCCTGGCCGAGTCCCCGACCGACGGCGACCGGCTGGCCGACCTGATCCGGCGGGCCTCGTTGAGCGCCGGCCGGGCCGTCCGCCTCGGCGTCCCGAGCTGCGCCTGGGACGGCGACCGGGACGCCATGACCGTGGAGGACCTGAGCCTCCTGGCCGCCCTGCGCGGAGCCTTGACCGGGGGCGGCCTGTCGCTCGCCTACCAGGCCCAGTTCCCCCCCGGGTCCGGGGCGCCGGTGTCGGTGGAGGCGCTCGTCCGGTGGGACGATTCGGCCCGGGGCCGGATCCCCCCGGACCGCTTCATCGTGCTGGCCGAGCGCACGGGCCTGATCGACCGGCTGACCCGATGGGTGGTCACCGAGGCCCTCGACGCCCAGGTGCGCTGGCGCGCCTCGGGCACGGACCTCCCCGTGTCCGTGAACGTGTCGGCCAAGAACCTGGCCGACCCCGGCCTCCCCCGTTGGGTGATCGAGGCCCTGGACGAGCGGGGGCTGCCGGCCTCGTGCCTCACGGTGGAGGTGACCGAGTCCGCGGTGACCGACGCGGACCAGGCCCGGGCCGTGCTCGGTCCGCTCCGTGACCACGGCATCCGCATCTCGATGGACGACTTCGGGACGGGGTTCACGTCGCTGTCGGCGCTGCCCGAGCTGCCCCTGGACGAGCTCAAGATCGACCAGGGGTTCGTCCGGCGCTCGACCACCTCGCCGGCGGATGAGGCCATCGTGGCCGTGACGTGCGACCTCGGCCACCGGCTCGGCCTGACCGTCGTGGCCGAGGGCGTGGAGGACGCCGACACCGAGGCCGGGCTCGCGGCCCACGGGGTCGACCTGCTCCAGGGGTACCACCTGGCCCCACCCGTGTCCGAGGCGGAACTGCTCGCCCACGTGGGCGCCGGCGCCGTCCCGTGGAGGGGCCCGGCCTGAGTTCCGGCGCCGTGCCGGGGAGGGCCCGGCGGGCACCGGTCCGCAGAGGTGCCGCCAGCCCGGAGCAAGGTGGCGGGACCGTGCTCGACGGGCTGGCGGCAGGCGCGACCGTAGCAGGTGGGAAACACGTGTTGCATGATCTGCCACAGGGGTTGTCGGTCCGCACCTCGGTGTCCGGTCCGGTCGTCCGTGCGGGCCACGGCGACGCGGTCTACCGTCGAGGTGTCGGGCAGTGGTCCGGCCCCCGGGGGGAGCGAGAGGAGCGGCACATGCTCGATGTGGTCATCAAGGGCGGGACCGTGGTCGACGGCACCGGGGAGCCGGCGTACACGGCCGATGTGGGCGTGCGGGACGGCCGGATCGTCGCCCTCGGCGACGTGTCGGAGCCGGCAGCCCGGGTCGTCGACGCCGACGGGGCGCTGGTCACCCCGGGATGGGTCGACGTGCACACCCACTACGACGGCCAGGTGACCTGGGACGACGCACTCGAGCCGTCGGCGTCCAACGGGGTCACCACGCTGGTGATGGGCAACTGCGGCGTGGGCTTCGCCCCGGTCCGGCCCGCGGACCACGAGGCGCTTGTCGATCTGATGGAGGGGGTCGAGGACATCCCCGGTTCGGCGCTCAGCACCGGCATGCCGTGGGGTGCGTGGGAGTCCTTCCCCGAGTACCTCGACCTCCTCGACCGGCGGCGCTATGCCATCGACGTCGCCGCCCAGGTGGCGCACGGCGCCGTCCGCTTCTACGCGATGGGGGAGCGGGGTGCGGCCAACGAGGACGCAACGTCCGAGGACATCGCCGCCATGTCCGCCCTGGTGGGGGAGGCGATGGCCGCCGGGGCGGTGGGCTTCACCACGTCGCGGACGATCGGTCACAAGGCGCGGTCCGGCCGCCCGGTCCCTGGCACCTTCGCCCCCGAGGACGAGGTGCTGGCCCTCGCCCGGGCCATGGGGTCATCGGGGCACGGGGTGTTCGAGGCCATCGTGGCCGGCACCATCGGGTCGCTCGACCCCCTGGGCGGTGAGCGCTGCAAGCAGATCGACGAGGTGCCGCTGCTGGTGGCCGCCGGGGAGGCCTGCGGGAGGCCCGTGACCTTCACGGTGGCCCAGTTGTGGGAGGACCCCGACCATTGGCGCCTGGTGCTCGACGCCGCCTCCGCGGCCAACCGGGCCGGGGCGCAGCTGCGACCCCAGATCATCCCCCGGTCGGTGACCATCATGACCAGCCTCGACAGCTACCACCTCTTCATGGTCCGTCCAACCTACCGGAAGATCGCCGATCTGCCCCTGGCCGAACGGGTGGCGGAGATGCGTCGACCCGAGGTCCGTCGGGCCATCCTCGACGAGATGGTGGCCCCGGGCCACGATGTCGACTTCTCGGCCATGATCGTCGACCGGTTCACCGAGGCCCTCCCGATCACGTTCCCCCTCAACGACCCCGTCAACTACGAGCCGAGCCTCGACCAGTCGGTCTGGGCGAAGGCTCTGGCGGCCGGGGTCGACCCGGTCGAATACATGTACGACCTGCTGCTGGTCGACGGGGGCACCGCGTTCTATGCCGTCCTCGGCTCCAATTTCGCCGGCGGGAACCTCGACGTCTGCCGCGATATGCTGCTCGACCCCGACACGGTGACCGGCCTGGGCGACGCCGGGGCCCACGTGCTGATGATCTCGGACTGCTCGGCCTCGACGTTCCACCTGACCCACTGGGCCCGGGACCGGACCGCCGGCGAGCGCCTGCCCGTCGAACTCCTGGTGCACAAACTGAGCGGTGCCAACGCCGAGCTCTACGGGTTCGCCGACCGGGGAACCCTCGAGCTGGGCAAACGGGCCGATGTCAACGTCATCGACTTCGACCGGCTGCGCATCCTGGCGCCCGAGCTCCGTCACGACCTCCCCGCCGGTGCCGCCCGGATCCTCCAGCGGGCCGAGGGCTACCTGGCCACGCTGGTCGCCGGCGAGGTGACCCGGCGCCACGACACCGACACCGGCGCCCGGTCCGGTCGCCTGGTGCGGGGTACGGCCGCCTGAGCCTCAGCGCACCAGCCGGAAGAACGACCGCAGCTCGTCCACGAACAACCCGGGCTGCTCGAAGGCGGCGAAGTGGCCGCCACGGTCGAGCTCGTTCCAGTACACGATGTCGGTGAACCTGCTGGCGGCCCAGCGCCGGGACATGCGCATGATTTCGTGGGGGAAGATCGAGCACCCGGTCGGGACCGGTACCGGATCGAATCCCGGACGCACGAAACTCTCCCAGTAGAGCCGCGCCGACGAAGCCGCCGACGCGGTCACCCAGTACAGCATGACGTTGTCCAGGAGCTCGTCGCGGGTCAGGACGTTCTCGGGGTGCCCGTCGCAGTCCGTCCACGCCCAGAACTTCTCGACGATCCAGGCCGCCTGGCCCGCCGGGGAGTCGACGAGTCCGTAGCCGACCGTCTGGGGCCGGGTGGACTGCTCCTTGGAATAGCCCGTGCCCCATTTCCGGTGCTCGTCGAAGGACGTCAGGGCGGCCAGTTCGGCGGGGGTGGGATCGGTGAGGTCGAGGCTGCCCGGCGACACCATCGGCATGTTGAGGTGGATGCCGGCCAGATGGGCGGGGTCCTGGCTCCCCAGTGACGCCGTGACCATCGCACCCCAGTCTCCGCCCTGGGCGCCGTACCGGCCGTAGCCGAGCCGCTCCATCAGCGCCGCCCAGGCGTCGGCGATGCGCTGGACGGTCCACCCCGTGGCCGTCGGCTTGGCGCTGAAGCCGTAGCCGGGCAGGGACGGGACGACCACGTCGAAGGCGTCGGCGGGATCGCCGCCGTGGGCCGCCGGGTCGGTCAGCGGGCCGATGACCTTCAGGAACTCGACGACCGACCCGGGCCAGCCGTGGGTGAGGACGACCGGCAGCGCCCCGGGGTGGGGGGAGCGCACGTGCAGGAAATGGATGTCCAGCCCGTCGACCTCGGTGACGAACTGGGGGAAGGCGTTGAGCCGCGCCTCGGCGGCCCGCCAGTCGTAGCGGTTGGCCCAGTAGCCGCAGAGCTCCCGCGTGTAGGACAGCGGGATCCCCTGGGACCAGTCGTCGACGGTTTCCTGCTCGGGCCACCGCGTGCGGGCCAACCGGTCGCGCAGATCGGCCAGCTCGGCCTCGGGGACGTCGATGCGGAACGGACGGACGGCGTCGCTCATGGGGGTCACTGTAGGTTGCCTACCTCCCGTCCGCCCCGGCGGTTTGCCCGGGACGGCGCACCTGGGGAGACTGTCGCGGTGCCCGGTGACCGCTCGGATTCCGCCCGCGCCGCCTTCGTGGCCGCCGTCGACGGGTTCCTGGCCACGGTGGACGCAATCGGGCCCGGCCAGTGGGTCCGGGACGTGTCGGACGCGTGGACCGTGCGCCAGCTCGTCGCCCACGTGGTGCGGGGGATGGCCGTGATCAGCGAGTACCTGGACGCCGGCCTGCCGGCCCCCGACGTCCTGCTGCCCGATGCCGCCGCCTACTTCCGGGCCGCGCTCGGCATGGACGGGGTGCATGCCGGGATCGCCGACCGTGGCGTGGCCGCCGCCGCAGGGGCCGGGGACGACGTGCCGGCGTGGGCCCGGGAGGTGGCCGCGTCGGCCGTCGCCCGGGTGGCGGCGACGGCCGACGACGAGGTGGTCGTCCACTTCGCCGGGGCGATCCGGTTCCTCGACTACCTCGACACCCGGACCACCGAGCTGGTGCTGCACTCGCTCGAGCTGCAGGTGGCCTGCGGGCTCGGGCCGCACGCCCCGGCGGATGCCCTCGCCGTCGTGAACCGCGTGCTGCTCGCCCTGGTGGACCGGGCCGACCCGGTCGCTCTGGCGCTCGCCCTGACGGGGCGCCCGGGGCCGCCGACCTGCAACGTGCTGGGCTGACTGCTGTCCCGGGGCCGTCCGGCACGGCAGTCGGGATCACATTCGGAACGCGAAGTGATAATGATAATCATTATCGGAACCGTTCCGGCCCGAAACCGATCCGGCCGTACGCTGGCCGACGGGGCCGACCCGGGGGGAGCACCGTGCAGTTCACCGTGACCGAGACCATCGACGCCGGACGGGACGAAGTCCTGCGCGCCCTGGCCGACCCCGGCTACTACGCCCGTCTGGGCGAGGCGGCCACCGCCGTCCGGGCTCCGGAGCTCCTGGCCGTCTCCGAGGAAGGTGGGACCATCCGGACATCGGTCCGCTACGCGTTCGACGGCACCATCTCCGGCCCTGCAGCGCTGGTGGTCGACCCGGCCAAGCTGACCTGGGTGATCGAGACGACCTACGACACCGGGACCCATACCGGGACGGTGGTGGTCGTTCCCGACAACTACCAGGGCATGCTGCGGTGCCGCGGCACCCTGGCCCTCGAATCGGGTGGGGAGGGGACGACGATCGAGACGGTTTCGGGTCGGCTCGAGGTCAAGGTCCCCCTGGTGTCGGGGGCGGCCGAGAAGGCGATCCTCGGGGGCTTCACCCGCCACGTCGAGCTCGAGGCTGCATCCATGGCCGCCTACTGCGCGACGCTCCGGTAGCCCCCGGCTCCCGGCTCCCGGCTCCCGGCCCCCGGCCCCCGGCTCAGGCGTCGTGCTGCCCGGCGAGAAGGTAGCCCTGGCCGCCCCCGGTGGCACTGATGGCGAAGAACCGGTCCGGCCCTCCCGACGAGGCACGGGACCCGAGGAACGGTGCGTCGAAGGCGAAGATCCCACCGTCGGCCCCGAGCATCCAGTAGCCGCCGGTGGCCGGATCCGCGGCCAGGCCCACCACCGGGCTGTCGAGGGGTGTCCCGCCCATGGAGCCGGCGAAGGCGGCATCGCCGTAGTTGAACACGCCGCCGTCCGTCGCCACCATCCAGTAGCCGTCGCCGTCCGGAGTCGCACTGATCCCGACGATCGGCGCGTTGAGGTGCGAGCCCCCCATCGACCCCTGGAATACGGCGTCGCCGAAGGCGAAGATGCCCCCGTCGGACGCCACCTCCCAGTAGCCGTGGCCGTCCCGGGTGGGTGCCAGTGACACCACCGGGCGGTTCAACGGGGCGCCACCCATCGACCCGTAGAAGCCGGCGTCACCGAAGGTGAACACCCCGCCGTCCGAGGACACCTCCCAGTACCCCTCGCCGTCCGGGGTCGGCGCCAGCCCGACCACCGGTTCGACGGGCGTCACCCCGATGCCGGGGAGGGACCCGAACCACGACGCGCCGTCGAAGCTGAACACCCCGCCGTCGGATGCCGACATCCGGTAGCCACCCGAGGTCGGGTCGGCGGACATCCCGGTGAGCGGCAGGTTCGAGATGACCGGGGTGGGGGAGGCGGTTGCCGTGCCGAATCCGTAGACGGTGCCGGCCTGCGGCTTGGGCGGCGACGAGGTCCCGCACACCGACACGAACGAGTAGCCCTTCGCCTCGAGCCCGGAGATGATGGCGGGCAGGGCGGCGACGGTCTGGCTCCGGTCGCCCCCGCCGTCGTGGAGCCCGGCCACCGCGCCGGGGAACGCAGCGCCCACCACGTTGTTGACGATGGCCTGGACGCCCGGAAGCTTGTAGTCCCCCGAGTCGATCGAGTAACTCATCGTGGTGAGGCCCCGGCTGCCCAGCTGGCCGAGGACCGTGGCGTTGAAGGCGTCGTAGGGGGGCCGCACGCAGTTCGGGGTCTGTCCGGTCGCCGCCGTGATGGCGTTCTGGGTCTGGTCGATCTCGTAGGGGTACTTCGACAGCGGGATGGTGGTGAGGTCCGGGTGGTTCCAGGTGTGGTCCTCTACGGGGTAGCCGGCATCGCTGACCATCTTGGAGATCTGCGGGGCGGCGGCCACCTCGTACCCGATCTCGAAGAAGGTGGCCGGCACGTGGTACCGCTCGAGGACCGACAGGACCTGGGCCGTGTAGGGGCTCGGGCCGTCGTCGAAGGTGAGGGCGATGACCCGCTTCCCCGCGGTGTCCGCACCGCCGGGTGCCTGGTACGTGTAGAAGGCCGGCGGGGGTGTCCCTGCCCCGGCCGCCCCGGCCGATGCCGACGCCGTCAGCGTGCCCCCGAGCCCCAGCCCGCCGGCGGCCAGCGCCACCGCCGCGCCCGTCACCCGTCGCCATCTCCCCCGCTGATCCATGCCCGATTCCCCCTGGCCCGTGATCGTTCTCCGTGGTGCAGGGTAGAAGGACAACGGGCCCGGCAGGTGGCAATGCCGGCGTGGCTCAAGATCTGCCGGTACGTGCCGATCCACTTGTGGTCGGATGTCGGACAGCGAGGAGTGGACCCCATGAGTGATGCCGAGGCGTTCCGGACGTGCCCCTACTGCGCGGCGGAGGGTGTCCCGAAGCTCGTGGTGTACCCCCGCCTGGTGGCCGGCACGGCCACGAGTTGGAAGTGCCGTTCCTGCAACCGATACTGGTCCGACACCCAGCTCCTCCTGCTCCAGGCATCCTGAGCGGGACGGCCGGCAGGCCGGTGCCGTCAGGCGTTCGCCCGGGCCGCGTTGTGTTCGACCAGGAGGGTCACGGCGGTGGCCATGGTGGCCAACGCCTGTTCGGCCTCCTCATCCGTGGCCCCCAGGAAGGGCCCGAACGCGGCATAGCCCATGATGTAGGTGAGGAACACGTTGGCGCAGATGGGGACGTACTCGCCCTCGAGGCCGAAGATCAGGGTGATGGCCTCCTCGACCGAGGCCACCAGTGCCGGCTTTTCCTTGGAACGGAGGCCGGGCAACTCGCGTCCCGAGAGGTAGCGGTAGACCTTGAACCACATGGCGACCTCGGGGATCGTCATGATCCGGGTCACGTAGTTCCCGGGCCGGTCGATCTCGATCACCGACTCCTCGGAGCGGACCAGGCCGCTGATCCGGAGGCTGAGCTGGCTCGCCACCGCCAGGAACAACCCGTCGCGCCCGCCGAAGTACCTCGAGATGTAGTTGGTGGCCGTGCCCGACGTCTGGGCGATCATGCGACTGGTGATCTCGTCGACCGGGTGGTCCCGGAGCAGCTCGATGGTCGCATCGAGCATCCGCGCCTCGTTGGCGATCTGGATCGGCAGGCGGCGCTTGGGCACCGGCTCGGCGAAATCGGGGGTGCGGGTGATGGTCATGATGACCAGACCCTACCTGCTTTTGTACACAAATGGCCTTCGGTGAGACAACTCTCATCTACGGATCGCACGAGTGCGATTACGACCCGTAGCGGGGCAACGCCGACACCCAGTCCGTGGCGATCGCCTCCTGGGCCACGGCCAGGGGGAGTCGGCCGGCGCACACCAGTTCGCGGAGGCGGTCCTCCAGGCCGTCCTTGGTATTGGTGACCGTCGTGGCGTCGGACCGGTCGTTGGGCTCGAGCCACAGGTTGGCCGGATCGTTCGGGTCCCCCCCGAGCTCGAGCGGCACCAGGTGGTCGTACTCGGCCGTGGAGAAGGACCCGGTGTAGCCGTAGGCGGCCGCCGAGCCGACCTTCTCGGGGCCGGTCACGTCCTCGGGTGGGCGCACGGTCGCCGTCCACCCCGGCCGGCAGATGGTGGTGGCCACGTCGGCCGCGGTCACCAGGGGGTTCACCGCACCCGGGGTGCACGACGGATCGGGGAGCGGGTAGCTCCCGACCCACCGGTAGTGACAGGTTCCCGGGGCCGGCTGGGGCTGCACGGCATAGGTGGCCTGGGTCCCGGGCCCGGACGTGAGCCCACCGGGTGACGGCGCGGGGGCCGTGGTCGGCACCACCGGCGGTGCGGTGGAGGGTGCGGTGGAGGGTGCGGTTGCCGGTGCAGTGGCCGGCACGGTGGCCGGCACCACCGACGGTGCCACCGACGGTGCCACGGACGGCACCACCGACGGTGCCACGGACGGCACTACCGACGGTGCCACGGACGGTGGCACGGACGGTGCCGGGGACGCAGCCGTGCCACAGGCCGCCGACAGCCCGGCGAGGCCGACCGACGCGGCAACCAGGCGGCCGCGTCGGGGCCGGTCCGTCGGGTTCACGGCACGGGGTAGTGGATGGTCGCCGCCGAGCCCTGGTTGGTCGACGCGATGGTGATGCCGTTGGGGAGGGCGTCCTTCAGCTCCTGGACGTGGCTGATCACGCCCACCATCCGCCCGCCGTCCTGGAGGGAGCGCAGGACGTCGATCACCGTGTCCAGCGATTCGCCGTCGAGCGAGCCGAACCCCTCGTCTACGAAGAGCGCCCCGATGCCGTGGTTCGACCCCGCGGCGACCACGTCGGCCAGACCCAGGGCCAGCGCGAGTGCCGCCATGAACGTCTCGCCGCCCGACAGCGTGGTGGCCGGACGCCGCTGGCCCGTCTCCGCGTCGAGGACCGAGAGGTCGAGCCCCGATGCCTTGCGCCCGTCGGTCGACCCCCGGTCGAGCTCGAGCGCGTACCGACCGCCGGTCATGGTGTCGAGACGCACGTTGGCCTGGGCCAGCACCTGGCGCAGGTAGTAGGCCAGTACCCAGTTGTGGAGGGAGACCCGGGAGCCGACCGCGCCGGCCCCGAGCCCGGCACAGGCCGCATAGAGGGTTTCCGCCTCCTCCTTGAGTCGCCGGGCGTCCTCCAGCTCGCCGGTCCGGGCGGCGAGCGCGGTCCGTGCGGCGTCGATCGCGTCGATGCGGGACGTCACCACGGCGTGACGGCCGATCAGGTCCTCGTGCCGCCTGCTGGCCGCCCGTACGGCCTCGACCAGGGGTGCCACGTCGGGCCGATCCGCCGGGCCCGAGGCCTCGGCGTACTCGCGCAGCCGGGTGGCGACCTCGCGCCGGTGCTCCGCCCGGGCCGCCAGCGCCCGTGCCTCGTCGTCGACCTGCGCCGACGGCCTGGCCCACTGCTCGAGTTCCGCCGGATCGTCGACACCGAACTCGGCCAGTGTGGGCCCGAGTGCGGCCAGGCCCTGGTCACGGGCGGCCGCGGCCTCCTGGGCCGACTGGAGTGTGGAGGCCAGCCGGGTCAGGTCGTCAGCCAGGCCCCGGCGCTCCCGGGCGGCCTCGGCCATGGGTGCGAAGGCGCCGTTGGCGGCGATGAAGGCATCCCGCTCGCCCGTCCACTGGTCGCGGCGGACCCCCTGGGCCGCCCGGTCACCCTCGAGGGCCTCGGATTCGCTGGCCGCCGCAGCACGGTCCCCGAGGAGGGTCTGCTCCCGGACGTCGAGCTCGTCGCGCCGGCGCGCCGCCTCGGCCTCGGCGGCGATGCACGCGCCGAGCTCGGTGCGGGCGGCGTCGAGCCGGGCGGTGAGGTCGTCGGTGTCCCCGGCCACCGCCGTCGCCGCCTCGGTGGCGGTGGCCTCGGCCGCGGCGAGCCGCACACGTTCCGACTGGGACGCCTCGCTCCGGACCCGGAGGACCTCCTCCGTCTCGGCGAGCACATCGTCGGACGGGGCGTCGCCGGCCGGTCGGGCCGGCGCCGGGTGCCCGGTCGCGCCGCACGTCGGGCACGGCTCGCCGTCGACCAGGGCGGCGGCCAGGCGCCCGGCCAGACCGGCCCGCCAGGCCGTGCGCAGCGCGATCACCCGTTCGGCTGCCTCGTCCTCGGCCCGGGTGGCGGCGTCGAGCGCCGAACGGTACCGGGCGACGTCGGCCAGGGCTCCGTCGCGCCGGGCCACCGCCTGGGCCGCCAGCTCGAGCCCGTGCACCCGCACCTGGGCGTCGGCCCGGCCGACGGCCCGGGAGACGGCGTCGTCCAGCGCGGCGCGGACGGTGGCGAGCTCGCCCTCGGACGTGACCAGGGCGGCCGCCGCGGCCGCCGCGGCATCGATCCGTCCGGCCAGGGCGACGTCGGCCGCGTCGAGGGCCGCCCCCCTCCGGACCAGGTCGCCGTGGGCTCGGTCGGCCGCCTCGCGCACCTCGGCGTCGGCGCCCACGCGGGCGGCGAGGGACGTCGCACCGGCCGCACCGGCGAGCGCCCCCCGGTCGTACTCCTCCACCCAGGCGGCGTCGATGGCCGGCCGGAGCCGTTGCTCGTCGGACGTGGCCCGGGCCAGCGCGTCCGAGGCCGCCCGCCACTGGGTGAGGGCCGGTCCCATCCTGGCCACGGTTCGGGCCCGGTCGAGCGATTCGCTGGACCGGGCGTCGTGGGCCTCCTGGACCGGGAAGGCCCGCGCCTCCTGCTGGTCCGACTGCCACCGGTCCCAGCGCTCCGCCATCGCCCCGGCCTCGGCCCGGCGGGTCCGGGCCGTCTCGAGCTCGGTGCCCGCGGTGTCGCGGGCACCTTCGACGGCGGCGGCCAGTCCGTCGAGTGCGGCACGGTGGTCGTCGAGCTGCAGGAGATCGAAGCCGTCAGGGGTCAGGGACAGCTCGTCGGGCCGTGCCACGTCGAGCCCGTCCGGCGCCCCGTCGAACGCGTCCACCAGGTCACCCCGGATCTGCTCGACCAGGGCGCCCTCGGACACGTGGAGCCCCTCGAAGGCGGTGCGACGGACGGCGGCCAGCTCCTTGAGCGCCTCGGTGGTCCGCCGGAAGACGTCGACCGGGAAGAGGCGTCCGAGCAGGTCGGCACGGTCCTTCGTCTCGGCCTTCAGGACCTCCTCGAACTTGCCCTGCGGGATGAGGACGACCTGCTCGAACTGGTCCTTGGTCAGACCCACCAGGCGGAGCAGCTCGTCGGCCACCGTCTGCTTGCGGGTGAGCCCACCGCCGTCGGCGCCCACCTCGCGCAAGGTGACCCGGGAGTCGTCGGTGACGGGCGCACCGTCGCCCCGCTTGCGGGGGCGTGCCTGGGTGGGCGACCGCTCGACCACCCACTCCTTGCCGTCGGCCTCGAAGGTGAGGGCGACCGACGTCGGCGTGCCGGCCTCGGCGTACTGGCTCCGGACGTGGCTGTCCGTCCGGAACCCGGGCAGATCGTCGTACAGCGCGTAGACGATGGCGTCGAAGATGGTGGACTTGCCGGCCCCCGTCGGCCCGGTGATGGAGAAGACCCCGTGGCGGCCGAGACGGGCGAAGTCGACCTCGAGTGCGCCCGCGTAGGAACCGAAGGCCTCGAGCCGCAGGGCGAGCGGCTTCACCGGTCGACCGTCCCGAGGGCCGCGGCCAGGGCGTCGTGCACCAGGGCACGCTCGGAGGGGGCGGGCTCCCGGCCCCGTACCTCGGTGAGGAACTCGACCACGACGTCCTCGTGGGGACGCTCCTCGAGCGTGGCGCCGTCGACGCCCCGGGCCGCCGCCGGCACGTCGCCGACCGGCACGTAGCGGAGGTTGACGGCGTGGGGGAAGCGCCCGCGGAGTCGCTCCATCGGCTGGGTCCGGACCGTCTCGTCGGTCAGTCGGGCGGCGATCCAGTGGTCGAGCCACCGGTCGAGGGACGCGTCGGTCAGCAGCTCGTCCAGCGTGCCGGTGAGGGTGGTCACCGGCCGGCCGACCGGGACCGCCACGGTGCGGACATCGGTGACGCCCCTCCGATCGAGCTCGAGGAGCCGGACCGACTTCGGGTGGGACTCGCTGAACGAGTACGGGAGCGGCGATCCCGAATAGGCCACCGTGTCGAGGCCGCCGATGCGCTGGGGCCGGTGGAGGTGGCCGAGGG
>Ga0302283_1001462_pt1 | contig 19836 bp, 19 predicted proteins | sample III_Fen_E1_4_FD_198770 | JGI IMG/M metagenome (GOLD analysis project Ga0302283, IMG submission 198770) | Peat permafrost microbial communities from Stordalen Mire near Abisko, Sweden - III_Fen_E1_4 | ecosystem: Environmental > Terrestrial > Soil > Wetlands > Permafrost | place: Sweden: Abisko... | reverse complement strand
AACCCGTCGTCCCCGAGCAGAGCGTGGCGGTCGAGGATGCCGAGCATCCTGTCGAGCGGGGCCTGCGGGTCCCCCATCGCGGCGCGAATGCTCCGGACGCGACCGTCGGGCTTGGTCTCCACGCGAGGCGACGCTGCGAGGTCTCTGGCGGCCCGGCTCGCCTGTGCGACACGATCCATCGAACGAAGATACCAGCCCGCGGCGGCTGGACGGCATCCCACGGCCGCCGGGTGCGCGCGGACTTCAGTCCGGGGTGCCCGTGAGGGTATCGTGCTTGTGCACCGACCCATGATCTCCCTCCTTCGAGAGCGGCTCGCCCTCAAGCTCGTCCTGCTGACTGCCATGGCGGTGGCGATCGGCTTCGCGCTCGCCGCGCTCATGAGCACCCAGATCCAGGCGCTCTCCGTCGACCGCCTGCACAAGGAGAACGCGTCGACCCTCGCGCACAGCCTCGCTGCGGGCGTGCGCAACGCCATGCTCACGGGCAACGGCATCGCGGTGCGGGGCCTGCTCGACGACACCCTGGCCGGCCTCTCGACGGTCAGCGTCCACGTCTTCGCCCCGAACGGCGAGGAGGTGTTCGCCGCGAAGCCTCCCCCTCCACCGCCCGAGGCCCAGCCGGCCTACGTCCGCGCGGTCCTGTCGACGCACGCTCCGGCCGCCGCCGCCGATGAGGCGCAGGCGATCCCCATCACCAACGACAAGCGGTGCCAGGCGTGCCACACGGAGGGGGAGCTCCGGGGCGTGCTGACGCTCGGCACGAAGGGCGCGAAGGTCGCGATCGACGGCTCGGACGCCTCCCTCGATGCGCTGGCCAACATCTTCAACGCCGGCTTCATCCAGATCATGACGGCCAAGCGGGACGAGAAGCTCGACGCGTATTTCGACGAGGCCACGGCGCGCACTCCCGGCGTTCGCGGCGTCACCGTCTACGACAACGGCGGGACCTACCACTACGGCACGATGAAGCTCGGCGTCCCCGCGGAGGCCATCGCGCGCGGGATCGAGCCCAGGACGAAGGCCTTCACCGTGGCCGCCGGCGGGCTCGCCTACCGCGTAGTCCCTCTGCCATCGCAGCCGCGCTGCAAGGGCTGCCACAAGGACGCAGGCGAGGAGATGCGTGGCGCGCTCGTCGTGGCCTTCGATCCAGCGCGGCTCGAGGGCAAGTCCACGCTGCTCATGGCCAGCGAGACGTCGCTGGAGCACGTGATGCTGTCGGGCCTCGGCCGCATCGTGCAGGGCTTCATCGACGACGTGGCGGCGACAGGTACGGTCACGACGCTCCGCGTGCACGACGACCAGGGGCGCCTCTACCACGACGCCTTCGAGCCTCCCCTCGCTCCCGGCAAGGTCGTGCAGGATGCGCTCCGGACGGGGCAATCGACCGAGACGGCGGCGTCGATCGACCAGCCCGAGTTTCTGCTCGTCGAGCCCCTCAAGAACGACAAGGCCTGCCAGACGTGCCACGGCCCCGACAAGCCTCTGCGCGGCGCCATCGAGGTGCGCCTCGACACCTCCGCTGCGACGCGGGAGATCCTGAGCTTGCGTCACAAGAGCGAGATCTACGCGGCGGTGACCGTCAGCGGCGTCATCCTGCTCCTGTGGGTCGTGCTTCACGTGATGGTGCTCTCGCCCGTGAGCAAGATCGGGTCGGTGGCGGAGCGGGTCGGCGCGGGCAACTTCGACACGCTCGTGCAGGTCTCGAGCACCGACGAGATCGGGCGCCTCGGGACGCGGATCAACGACATGGTCGCGGGGCTGCGCGACAAGTTGAACCTGACGCGGTACGTCTCCCAGGCAACGCTCCGCAACGTGGAGCAGCTGAAGGGCGGCGCTGCAGCGCGCAAGGTCGAGCGGATGCGGATGACTGTCCTCTTCTCGGACATCCGCGGTTTCACCGCGTACTCGGAGACACGCGAACCCGAGCAGGTAGTGGAGATGCTCAACACCTACCTGCAGGTGCAGTCGGACGTCGTGGTGAAGCACGGCGGCGACATCGACAAGTTCGTGGGTGACGAGCTGATGGCGCGGTTCGAGGGCGAGGGCATGGAGGCTCGGGCCGCGCGCTGCGCTGTGGAGATGGTGGCGGCGGTGGGGGAGCTCAACGCGAAGGCGGGCGCGCAAGGCATCCACATCGGCGTGGGGGTCAACGCGGGCGACGTCGTCATCGGCTCGATGGGATCGGAGCAGCGGATGGACTTCACCGTCATCGGCGACTCCGTGAACCTCGCGGCCAGGCTATGCTCCGCGGCCAAGTCGGGTCAGGTGCTCGTGACGGGCACGATCCGCGAGGCCACGGGCGATGACCCAGGGCTCGAGTTTCTCACGCTGGATCCCATCAAGGTGAAGGGCAAGCAGGACGTCGTCCCGCTGTTCGAAGCCGTCGCCGCGGGGCAGGGGGCCCCACCAGGCAGCGAGGGTTTGATGGCAGCCGGATGAGTCGCTTCCCTCGAGCGCTCGTCTTCGGGCTGATCGGCTCCTTCGGAATTGCGTACGCGGTCTTCGCCAAGGCTGCGCTTCACGCGTTTCCGTTCTCGGGCGACGAGTATTCGTACCTGCTGCAGGCCCAGATCTTTGCCCGTGGGCTCCTGCACACGGCAGCGCTCGCGCACCCCGAGCTCCTTCGTGTCGACCACGTCGTCATGGACAGCCTGGTCCGGAGCAAGTACCCGCCGGGCACCTCCGCGCTCCTCGCGCTCGGAGTGCGTGCGGGGATGCCCTGGATCGTGACGCCCGTGGAAGGCGCGCTGACCCTCGCGCTCGTGTGGAAGGCCACGCAGTCGACGCTGGGCGAGCGACCTGCGCTCGTCGCCGTTCTGCTTCTCGGTCTTTCGCCGCTCTTCTTCTTCCAGTCGGCGTCCTTCTACTCGCACACGCCGGCGATGATGTGGCTCGCGGTGAGCTTCGTTGCGCTCGCCCAATGGACCCTCGACCGGCGCTCGCTCTGGCTCGTTCTGGTCGGTGCGGCGCTCGGGAGCGCTTTCGTTACGCGCCCCCTCGACGCGTTGCTCTTCGGTGCTGCCCTGTTGTCCTTTCGTTCGCTGCGCGTCGTGCTGATCGCCATCGCCGGCGTCCTCCCCTTCGTCGCTCTCACGCTGGCGTACCAGAACGCCCAGTTCGGCTCCCCCTTCGCCGACGGCTACCATCTCTACGCCGCAACCTTTCCGGCGCTCGACGGGGTGCCCGCGGTGGGAGGTCAGCTCTCTCTGCGTTACGCTGTGGACGGCGCGGAGCTCTGGAATCACCTCGATGTCTGCCGGGCTTTCTTGCTGGAGTGGATGGTACCCGGGACCGCGATCCTCGCGCTCCTGGGATGGTCACGGCTTCGCGTCGACGCGAAGGCCGCGCCCATGCTCCGCTTCTGCCTCACCGTCATCGTAGCGTTCTCCGTCGTGCTGCTGCTCACGACCGTGGAGAAGGACGATGGCGCCCGCGCCAGGTATCTGTCGCCCACGCTCATCCCCATCGTGTGGCTCGCGGGGACAGGCTGGGGTGTCGCGGGCGACTTCCTCCGCGAGAAGGTCGGGCGTCGCGCTCCGGCGGTCGTGGGAGCTCTCCTCGGCGTGGTCGCGATCCTGGAGATTGGCGCCTTCTTCGATTCTCGAGTGCCCAAGCAGTGGGTCCGCGAAGGCCTGGCCACGGCCGTCGCGAAGGCGGGAGTCGCCGCGGGGGTGGTCATCGTGCGTGCCGAGCACCCGACGCGTTACGCCCGGAACGGCCCCTTCTTCGACCAACCAGTCCTTTATGTGTCTTCCCCCCCGTCGGTCTCCGTGAACGAGGTCGCCGCGGCATTCCCGTCCCGCCCGATCTTCCTGGCGACCGAGCCGCACGGCGATCGCTGGGAACAGCTCTCGTGGCAGGTAGAGCGCCTTCGGTGACCCCTGCGTCGCGAGCGCGATGGCCGTGGTGGCCGAGCCGTCGGCGCCGCGCCGTTTGAGCTAGACTCAGGCCGATGCGCAAGACACCGCTCGCCGCGTGGGTCGCCGGGCTGCTCACGCTGGGTGGCTGCGGCTCCTCCACCCATCCGCCGCCCCCAGGCGCCGAGTGTACGGGCACGAGCTGCGCCAGCGCCATGGACGGCGGCGTCGATAGCGGCGTGAGCGAGCTCGGGGGAGGGGACAGCGGGCCGGTCCTCGGCTCCTGCGACGGCGGGCCGTGCGTCGCGAGCTGCGAGAGCCTGCCTGCCAATACGAGCCTCGGCTGCGACTTCGTCGTCGCGACGCCCGCGCTGCTCGAGGTGGCGACGGGCGACTGCCTGGCCGTGTTCGTGGCCAACAACGGAACCTCGCCCATCCTGCTGTCGCTGTCGAGCGGAGCCCAGAGCCTCGACGCGGCGTCGGTCGCACGCATCCCCACGGGCCCGGACGCCACCTCGTGGCCACAGGTGCCAGCGTCCGGCCTGCCCGCGGGGCAGGTCGCGGTCGTCTTCCTGTCGGGAGATGCCTGCCCCGTGGCCGCCGTCTCCGGCAGCACCTCGTCGGTGACGAACACGACCGGACAGGCCTTTCGCCTCACGACGAGCGCCCCGGCAAACGTCTACGACATCTACCCATTCGGTGGGGCGACGACCTTCGTGCCGGGCGCGACGCTGCTGTACCCGAGCACGTCCTGGGGCACGAACTACGTCGTGGCGACGCCACGGCGCGAGTCCGTCTACGGGGGGCCGCAGTCGCCGACGAACACGAGGTGGATCCAGATCGTGGCCGCAACGGACGGCACGACCGTGAGCCTCGTGCCCACGACCGACCTCGTCGGCGCCCCCGCCAACACCGTGACGACCTTCACCTTGGACGCGGGAGAGTACCGGCAGTTCGCGGCCGACGGCGAGATGTCCGGGAGCGTGATCTCGAGCGATCATCCCGTCGCCCTGAACAGCGGCAACTGGGCATTCAACCTCGTGTCCAAGACGTCGCCCAGCGGCTACGTCGACGAGTGCCACCAGCAGATCCCGCCGGTGACGGCCCTTGGCTACGAGTACGTGGCGGCGCCGTACACCACGAGGCTCTCCACGCTCGCGCCGGAGTCCGTCCCCTACCGGTTCGTCGGCGTCGTCAACGGCACGACGCTCTCGTACGACCCGCCCATCGCCGGGGCGCCGACGACGCTCAACCTCGGCGACGTCGCGGACTTCGAGACCACATCGCCCTTCGACGTGAAGAGCGACGCTACCCATCCCTTTTACATCGCACAGTTCATGCCAGGCTGCGTCTTCACCGTCCCGAGCCGGCCCGACTACCCGGGCTCGACGGACCCGATGCTCGGCGACCCCGAGTTCGTCAACGTGCTGCCCGCCAAGCAGTTCCTGTCCTCGTACGTCTTCTATACGGACGTCACGTTCCGGACGACGAACCTGGTTCTGACGAGGCGCGTCGGGAGCGGCGCCGTGACCGTCGACTGCCTCGGCGCCGTGACCTCGTTCACGGCCGTTGGCACGAGCGGCTTCGAGATAGCCAACGTCGATCTGGTCCGTGCGGGCGTGAACGTCGGCGCGTGCGCGAACGGACCGCACACCGCGTCCAGCGCGGATCCGTTCGGTCTCGTGGTCTGGGGCACGGATACGGCCGCCTCTTACGCGTACCCGGCGGGCGGGAGCGTCGCCGCGCTGACTACCGTGGTCGTGCCGGCGACCACGCAGTAGCGCCAGAGCACAGCCGCACAGGCCCTTGATCCGGGCAGCAGGGCCGAGCGGACGCGGTCGCGAACGGCGCCGATCTCAGGGCGGAAGGCCTGCGTGCAGCCTTTGCATGCTCGCGACTCGAGGCCGTGCCCGCGGTCGAATCCATGACTACTTCTCTGACCCATCTCCAACACGATCTGAAGAGCATTCGTGACGGGCGCTTCGACGAGGCGAGCCCCAGGCAGCGCGATCGCGCGGTTCGCGAGCTGATCCACACGAGCTGTGCAGCAGCGTCTGTCGTGGCCCTCCAACCCGTGCCCTTCCTCGACACGGCGCTCCTCGTCCCGCTCCACGTCGGAATGGTCCAGGGCATCGCGCGCATCCGCGGGTACCGGCTCGACAAGAGGTCGACCTTCGAGATCCTGCGGACGATGCGGGCGAGCCTGCTCACACAACACGCGATGATGGCGGCCGCGAAGTTCGCGCCCTACGTCGGATGGATAGTCACCGTCTCGGTGGCTGACGCGCTGACGTACGCCATCGGAGCGCTCATGGACCGCTACTTCGTCCGGGGCCGAAGCATGCTGCCGGCGGAAATGCGCGACGCGCTCCAGCGCCTGTACAAGGAGAAGTTCGAGCACGCCTACCGTGGGCGCCGAAGTGAGCTCAAGATGAAGCTCGGTCGCGCACCTTCGATGCGCCGTGCGCTCTGCGAGCTCGACGAGGCGCGCCGCGAGGGACGCATCGACGACGACGAGCGGGATCGACGGAAGGAAGAGATCCTCTTTCGCGGCTGAACGGACCCTCGCCAACCGCGACCCGCGCTAGCATCGGTCAATGGCATCGCGCTGGTCCTACCTCGTCGTCCCTGCTGCGTTGGTCGGCGCGCTCCTCGCGTGCTCCAAGGAAAGTACCGTGCACGTGCCGTGCAGCGGCACGGCGTGCACCTGCGTGGGCACGCAATGCGGGGGCAACGCCAGCCTCGACTGCGGCGACACTCTGATGTGCGCGCCGACGTGCACCGACTTTGCGAGCAGCTGCAACGCGACGTGCGGGGATGGATGCATGTTCGGGTGCATGAGCGGGCCCGGGTGCACCGTCACCTGCGGCGACCATTGCAACGTCGCCTGCCAGGGCACGACCACCTGTGCAGCCACGTGTGGGGCCGATTGCACGTACAGCTGCAACAACGTCAACGACTGCGGACCCACCGTCGGCGACGGGAGCGTCGTCACGTGCACCTCGTCGAGCAACTGCCAGGCGAAATGCACGGGGAGCTGCCGCGTCCACTGCATCTCGTCCGAGCCGTGCAGTGCTGCCTGCCCAGGAGGCGAATCGCCGATGACGTGCGACGACGGATTCGCCTGCGGAGAAGGCTGCTGACGGAAAGCCGGCTCGACTGGTGAGCGAGCCGCGAGGCATCGAAGCCGCGGCCCAAGGAGTGCCGCGGGGCGCCGGGCCCCACCCGCGCGATCGCCAGGTCCAGGATTCGCGGCCGATCCATCGCCTCGCGCGCTGGCACACGCCACGCATATCGGCTCGTCCTGCACTCGACGGGAGGGGAGACCATGCGGCGCAACGCTTCGTTAGTGGCTCTCGTGGTTATCGCGCCGCAGCTCGCGGTACCGGGCCGCGCATGGGCCGACGGCCCTCCGGCCGCGACCGCACCGGCGCCCTCCGCGACGACTGCCCCGTCGACCCCACCGCCAGCACCATCGAGCTCACGGGCTGACGCAACCACGCCCAGTCCCGTCGAGGCAGGCGGCCGGGTCACCGTGCACGTCGTAGCGACGGAGGTCCCATCGCCCCGGCCGCTACCGCGTCGTGGGTCCCATCATCAATGTCTCGCGCCCCTTCCATCTGAGCGCCGCGAAGGGCGAGAGCCTCACGCTGTTCGTCCTTCCGAAGCGAAAGTCGGAGGAGAGGAGCAGCGCGGCCGTCGCCATCGCGGGCGGCGTCCTCCTCGTCGCGGGGGTCCTGGCCGCGGCGAAGGGGTTCAGCTTGCCGGCGTCGCCGGGAGCGAGCGGCTTTGACAACGTCCCACGCGAAAACCGGCTGACGGTGGCCTCCGGTTTGTGCGTGGGCGGTGCGCTCGGCGGAGTCTTCGGGGTCGCGGGCATGGTCAGTAGCCGGCACACCTCGGTCGAAGGAGACGTCATGGTGGCCCCGCCGGCCCCCGACGCCCACACCGATCAGACCGGAACACGAGCTGCGCCGCTGACCGCGCCACCGCTCATCGTGCCGCTCCTCAGCGCGAGCTTCTAGCGAGTGCGCTCCGCAGTCTGCAAGCACCCCGGCGCGGAGCGTTCGGAAGGAAGAGCATCGCGACCTTCCGAGGTCAGAACGGGTGCCAGGGGGTGAACACTTTCTCACCGGACGCCTTCGCGTCGCTGTCGAGCCAGCGGAGCATCACGGCACGGGAGATATGGACATCGCCGGGCTGACGCATCAGCTTCCTCACGGCCTCGGCCCGCGCGTGGTCCCCGCCGGCCTCGAGCCCCACCACGACGAGGTAGAGATCCTCCAGGTCGCCGTCCTCCACCGGGTCCACCCGCTTCGCGGCGCGCAGCGCGGCGTCGCCCTTGCCGTCGAGAGCGGCGAAGTAGGCCTCGAGGACGGCGATCGAGTCCTCGTTCGTGTGGAGCTGACGCGCACGAGTGCGGTAGTCGCCCAGCGCGGCCTCGGCGTCGCGGATGAGTGCTTGCCGCTCGGCTCCAGCGCGCGTTTGCGCGAGCATGCGCGTCAGGTATGCGCGGTGCCAGCGATCCTTGAGGTACGCGAGTGTTGGGCGCTCCTCGGGCGCCCAGGTTCCGCGTGCGGCAGCCTGTGTGGCCTGATCGTCCTCCGCGAGCGCCAGAGAGGGTTTACCCGCGGCAGCCCGGAGGATCATCAGCTGGTTGTGCGCCGAGAACTCGTCGGGCGACTCCGGGTGCTTCGCGAGGTCGGGCACCATCGCCGTCAGCGCCGTGGCTGCGCGCTCGAAATCGCCCGAATACGCAAAGCGCGTCGCGCGGTACAGCGCGACGGCAAAGAGAAGGTGAACATCGTTCGCCGCCGCCCCCGCGGCGGCGTCGAGCTGCTGATCCGCGCGGACGTAGTCGCCCGCCTCGATGGCCTGCTCCACCACCGTCATCGCCCGGATGAATGCCTCCGTCGGAGCGTGGGGACGCAACGCGGCGGGAGCAGGCGTCTCGGGGACATCGGGCACCGCGCTCGTCGCAGAGGCGGTTCCAGGAGCGGGCGCGGCGGAGGAGTGCGACGGGCCCTCCGATGGGCGATCGCACGCCGCGAGCAGCCCCCCGAGGAACGCCGCACAGGGCACGACCAGGGAAGCGAGACGCACGGTCCGGTCAGAGTAGCTCAGGCGGCACTCCGGCGTCGGCTCCACCGAAGCCGAAGGCCGCCGTGAAGGGGCTCGCGCATCGCTCGGCACGTCAGGAGTTCGAGCTCTCCAGCTCCGCCGTCACCTCGACCCCGCTCTTCACGCTCGCACCCTCCCGTGCAAGCTCCGCGAGCGCTCGGCTACGCGCGTGGTCGCTCCTTGCGCCGATCCCATCGCGAACGAGCGCAAATCGATAGCCCGCCCGCAGGGCTTGTCGCGTCGTGGCAGCGACGCATGCGCCCGCGAACGCGCCGAGCACGATAAGATCCGTCACGCCAGCCGCGCGCAGGAACGCTCCGAGCGCTGGATTACTGAAGGCGTCTCCCTGCGCCTTGGACACATACGTGCTCGACACCCGCTTGACCCGAGGGTCGATTCGCCGCCACGGGAGCCGGTTAGAGCCGCGTTCCGGCGAAAGAGATTCGCCAGCCATTGCGACCGGGGGAATTCGTTGCCGACGTAGACGACCTTCACTCCATGAGCCGCCGCGCTTGCCGTGACCGAGTTTGCGGCGGCGATCAGCGCTTCCACCTGCGAGCGTGCGACCGGTATGCGGCCTTCGTCCTCGAGAAAGTCGCGCTGCAGGTCGATCGCGAGCACTGCGCGCTTGCGGGCTTGGTCAGGCGTCGGCAACACGAGCAGAGCATACGATGACCTGGTCGCAACGGGCCCGCCATGCGGCCTGCGGATCTCGCGGTGGTCCTCGCCCAGCTCACTCGATCTGTAGCGTGCTCCTCGGGAAGGCCACCGGCACGGCGCCGTCCTCGAGTTCGTAGGCGCGTCTCGGCCGTCGGCGTTCTTTGCGCGGTCGCGCAGATTTCGCGCGCGCCTGAGCGGCCACAGCCGCGGTGGGACCAGACGACGTCGCGGAGCGCCGAGCGGTACGCCGCATGCTTCGGGCACTCTCATGGCCCCGACCGTCCGCGACTAAATGAACAAACAGCTCGTCTACCTCCGTGACGGAGACCGTGTGGAAATCGCGAAGCAGCCCATCATCGACTTTGGCATCACGGCGGTCCCCGTGCTCGACGACGCCCACCGGCCCGTCGGGGTGGTGTCGCTCCGTGACCTGGTCGAACATGGCGTTCGTGCCACGCGCTCCACGGAGCCTGTCGCGATGGTCGCAGTCGATGCACCGATCACGGCGGCGGCGAAAGTCCTCGCAGAGGCAAACGTCCACCACCCCGTCGTCGTGGATTCGCAGGGGACCGCGGTGGGGATGATCTCGGCGCTGGACGTCGTACGCGGCCTCACGGGACTCCCGCCACTGCACCCAGGAGCAATTGGCGCCTTCGCTTCTCCCGCTGCGGGAGGCTGACGTGTCAGGCCGACCCTTCTCGGCAGGTGGAGACGTGCGCCGGGTTTGCCTCCTCAGCGGTGGGGGGGATGCCCCGGGCGTGAAAGCCGTCGTTCGCGCCTTCGTCCATGCGGCCCACAGGCGATCGGTCGAGGTCCTCGGCAGCCGTTACGGCTTCGAAGGATTGCTCGACCCAGTGGGGATCACGCCGATCACGCTCGCGGAAGTGCGAGGAATCCTGCCCAAGGGCAGCTGCGTCCTCGGGTGCTCTACCCGCATCAACCCGTTCTTTCTCCCCGCGAAGACGGGCACCGGGACGGAGAGCGCTGGGCCGGCCATCGTCGATCGCCTCCGATCACTCGACGTCGACGGCCTCGTCCTCATGGGAGGCGACGGAACGATGCTCGCCGCCCGTCGGTTCACGGCGCTGGGGATGCCGTGCCTGGGCATCCCAAAGACCATTGACAGCGATCTGGCGGACACCGACTTGTCCTGCGGCTTCCACAGCGCCGTCTACGCGGCGACCCACGCGATCGACGCACTTCACTCGACGGCGGAGGCGCATGCCCGCGTGATGATCATGGAGGTCATGGGCCGCCACGCCGGCTTCATCGCCCTTCACGCCGGCGTGGCCGGCGGGGCGGACGTCATCCTCATCCCGGAGCTCCCCTACGGCATCGAACCCATTGTGGCGAAGATCCGCGAGCGCGAGGGGCTCGGGCTCAGGTTCTCCATGGTCGTGATCGCCGAGGGGGCGACCCCGAGAGGCGACACGACGGCCTCCGAGATCGAGGGGCCCCGACCGGGCCGCCTCGCGCGCCTCGGTGGTGCAGGGGCCCGGCTGGCCGACGAGCTTGTGCACGCCGAGCTTGGCCACGAGATACGGCTCACCGTCCTCAGCCACCTGCAGCGCGGCGGCTCACCTTCGGCGCTCGATCGCGCCCTTGGCACGCAGCTCGGCGCGCACGCGCTCGACCTCTGCGCCGCGGGAGCCTTCGGTCGCATGCTGTCCATCCGCGATGGCCGGATCGCGTCCGTTGCCTTCGCGGACGGACGGTCGCTTCACAGATCGGTGGATATCGACGGCCCGCTGATCGCGTCTGCACGCACGATTGGCGTCACGTTCGGGTGACCGGACCGAGCCACGCTGGAAGCGAAGGGACTTCGGCGCTGACGACCGGACGTACTATGGCGCGCTTGCGTGGCCTTTGGGTCCAGGCGCCACGGTCGGTCCGCTGGAACCGGCGAGGCGAGACGCGACGGCAGTGGCCACGTCGGAAGCAGCGTCGTCCATGGCGCCAGCGATTGCCGCGACGACCGGCTCGGCTGCGCCGGACTCCGCCGAGCGCTCACGCGTCACGAGGCCGCTGGCGAGGATCCGCCCCTCGTGCTGAAGCTGGTACCGGAGCTCGACGCGGCCCGCGCGGTGAGCGCCACGCCGGACCTCTTCGAACACGACGACGTCCACGTCCAGGGTGGGCGGCGCACCGACCACCTCTTGCTTGAGCGGTCGCTCTTCGAACAAAGCGCGAACGAGGGCCCGCCGGACGTACACCTCCGGGTCGTCCGTCCACCGCAAGCTCTCGTACTCGCCCATCTCGAAGTCGGAGTCACGGTGAACGATCCTGTAGCGGAGGTTGGCGCTCGAGGTGAAATGACCGAGGCGTAGTGGGGCTGCGCCCTCCTCGCGAGGCGATGACGCGGTCGAGGCATTCACTCTCTCCGGCGAGAAGTAACGGATCTCCTGAGGCGTCGTCTTCGCGAACAGAGCGCAGCCCGGCAGCAAGAGGGCCCAGAAGAGCGCTCTCATCGCACCCTCTCTCTCGCCCGGCCCTTTACCAGCATGTCCGGGTCTCGCTCGACGCCCTCTGCCAAGTCGCGCACTGCCTGTGCCGCCTCGTCGAGATCTCGCAGAGTTTGGCCGAGATCCGTCGCCGACCCGGACGTGATGCGTCCAAGGTCGCCGATGCTGTCCGTCGCCCGCTTAGCGCTGGCCACGAGGCCCGCATCACCATTAACGCGATTCATCATCTCCTCTACCTTCGCGACGGCAGCGGTGAAGGTCTCGATCGCGTTCGCTGCCTTGTCGGGGATGCGCGCACGATCCACTCCATGCAGGAGCGCCCGGAGGTCTCGCGCCGCACCGTCGGCGTCGTCGAGCGTTTGCCCGATGCGCCCCGGCAGCCGCTCGCCATAGAAGTCGCCGAGGATGGGCTCGACCCGCTGCAGGGTGGCGACCGCAGTGTCGACGAGCACGGGCAAACGTTGAAGGACCGGCTGCAGGCTGTCCCCCAGTCCCTTCAACAAGGAGGGCGTCGTGGGAATGTAGTGCTCGGCCGGGCGAAACGAGAGCGCGGATGCCGGACTAGTCCTCGGGTCGAAGAAGTCGATGTCGATGAACTTCACCCCCGTGATCCCCTGCGTTCCGAGCTGTGCACGAAGCTCTGGAGAGACGTTCTGCAATCCAAGCCGGCGAACATCGCTCGCAGCGAGATCGAGTGTGACGTCGACTCTCCTGTTGTCAGGTGCAATCTGAAATCCGTGCACACTCCCGATCGGCATGCCCCGGTACTTGACTGGTGCCCCGACCTCGAGTCCTTCAACCGACTCGTCGAAGTACGAGTGATAGTCGACCGTATCCTGTCGGGTCACGCGCATCCCGAGGCCGAACGCCGCGACGGTCGCAGCACTCAGTCCGACGATTGCGAGGAACCCTACCTTGAAGTACGTCGTGCTCGCTGACATCACGCGTCCTCCGGCTGGCGATTCAGAAAGCTCTGCACGCGCCGATCGGCGCTCCCGCGGAGATCACGCGGGACGCCCGTGGCCACGATGCTCCGGGACACGCGGTCGAGCACGACGCACCGGTCGACGATCGCGAAGATGCTCCCGAGCTCGTGGGTCACGAGGACGACCGTGAGGCCGAGGCCTCGCTGAAGTGTCGTAATCAATCGGTCGAGCTCGGCGGAGGTCACGGGGTCCAGGCCAGACGACGGCTCATCCAGGAAGAGCAACGAAGGCTCGAGCGCCATTGCGCGGGCGATGGCCGCGCGTTTGCGCATCCCGCCCGAGAGCGTTCCCGGGAGTTGGTGCTCGGCTGCCTCGAGGCCCACGAGGCGGAGCTTTGCGCGGACGATGGCGCGAATGGCGTCGCCTGGAAGATCGGTCCATCTCTCGAGAGACAGGGCGATGTTTTCCCCCAGCGTCATCGAGCCGAACAGCGCTCCCTGCTGAAACATCACGCCGAACTTGGGCCTCGTCGCACCCAGCGACGGCGCGCCGATTCCGGCAATCGAAATATGCCCGGCGAGCGGCTCCTCGAGGCCAATGAGCTCGCGGAGGAGCGTGGTCTTGCCGCAGCCGCTGCGTCCAAGAATGCCGAAGATCTCGCCCTCACGGATGTCGAAGCTCGCGCGCTCGACGAGCACCTCGGCCTGGCTCCACCCGATCGAGACATCTCGAACTTCGATGATGGTTCGGGGGCTCATGCGCCGAAGACTCGGAAGAGAACGGTGAATAGCGTATCGACGACGACGATCGTGAAGAGACATGTGGCGACCGTGGACGTGGTCCCGCGCCCGACCCCCTCGGCCGCCCCGCGCGTCGCGAAGCCCTGCTGGCATCCAATAAAGGCGATCGCGATACCGAAGGCGAAGCTCTTCGCGAGGCCCGTCCAGACGTCGGATGGCACCACGGCCGTTCGTAGCTCGGCGAGGTAGCCGCGGGGGGTGACGCCGAGGCTGGAGACGGCAACGACCACCCCGCCGGAGACTGCGACGATGTCGCCGAGCAGCGTCAACACGGGAGCTACCACCGCGAGCGCGAGGATCCGCGGGAGCACCAGGTACGGGCCCGGAACGAACCCCATGGTCCGAAGCGCGTCGATCTCCTCGGACACCTTCATCGTCCCCAGCTCGGCGGCAAACGCGGCACCCGAGCGCCCGCTCATGATGATGGCGGTCATCAACGGCGTCAGCTCTCGCGTGACCGAGATGCCGACCACGTCAGCAACGAAGATGTTGGCGCCGTATAGCTTGAGCTGGTGAGCGGACTGAAAACCCATGACGAAGCCGACGAGGAAGTTGAGGAGCAATACGATGGGAATTCCGTCCGTCCCCGCGCGCTCGATGAGCCCAGGCAGGGCGCGCCAGTTGCCGGTACCTTTCTGGCGCACCAGCATCCCGACAGACGCGGTCACCTCGCCGGCGAACGTGACGGCGAGGCGGAAGCTTCCGGTCCACCGGCGCGTCGCGTGCCGGATCCGGTCCACGAGGGAGTCGCGAGTATGCGGGACGCTGGCGTGGAGTGCCTCGTCGCCGTGGTACAGGTGAACGAGCGGTCGTATGAGCTCGGGGGCGCCGACGATGCCGCATCGGATTCCCTTGGCGACGAGCCGCGCGCGCATCTCGACGAGCAGAGACATCACCGCCCCGTCGAGGGCGGTGACCTTGGCGAGGTCGATGTCGAGGACGGGTCCCGTGGCCTGGGCGGCGATCCGGGAGATGTCCCGCCACAGTCCCGCGGCGTCGGTCATCCGGAGCTCGCCGACGAGACACAGTGTGTGCCCACGTAGCTCCGTTCTTGGCAGGGCGGGGGGCATGGAGGCTAAGCAGAGACCGGGCCAATCAACCCGTAGTGGACCGCACGGCGCGGTCCTTTGCGAGCTCCGTTTCCACGGCGAGCACGCGAAGAGTCGTGCGAACGAGCGCGTCCGCGTTCAAGCTGAGCGAGTCGATTCCGCGTGCAGCGAGGAACGCTGCGAAGTCGGAATAGTCGCTCGGTGCTTGCCCGCAGATGCCTACCTTTCGGTGCGCTTCGTGCGCAGCGGCGATGAGGCGTGCGCACGACCACGCGACGGCTTCGTTACGCTCATCGAAGAGGGATGCCACGGTCGTCGAGTCGCGATCGACGCCGAGCGTGAGCTGCGTGAGGTCGTTCGAGCCGATCGAGAAGCCATCGAATATCTCGGCGAAGCGCTCCGCCAGAAGGATGGTCGAGGGGATCTCCGCCATCACGTAAACCTCGAGCCCCCGCTCGCCCCGAGCGAGGCCTGCCTCGCGCATCGTCTCGAGCACCTTCTTTCCTTCTTCGGGGGTGCGGCAGAACGGGATCATCAGCTTGAGGTTCATGAGCCCGACTCCTCACGGACCCTTCTCACTGCAGCGCATTCGAGGAGAAAGCCCTCCTTGTAGCTCGGGTGGTAGTAGCGGCTCGCTCCCCGCCAGCCGAGCATCCGCGCAAGACCAACTCCGTCGCTCGGGCTCCAGGCCGGCGGCGCGCAAGAAGTATCGGTACGCATCGGCCGTTGCGGCAAATCCGTCGGGCACCTTCACGCCGAGCGGCGCGAGCTCGCGAAGCATCTCGCCGAGCGAGGCGTTCTTTCCACCGACGATGGGCACGTAGTCCAACGTCACCTCCCTGAGCGGTAGCGTCCACGCCATTGGAGACCTCCTTCCACCCCCGTCGCACATCCCATGCCGCTCGTCGCCGACGCCACGGGCCCTCCCCGGGAGCGTCTGTTCCGGGTGCCACGGACGTCGGGGTCCGCATCGAAGGGGGCCGGGCGTCCAGATCGTCGAGCGCAGAAGATGCGCCGAGGCGCAAGTTTCTCCGTTCGCCGTCGGGACATCCCGAATGCGGTCGACGACGACGAGGGGCATGGGGCGTGCAACCGATGCCACGCCCATGAGCCTCACCAGGACGAACGCCACACGGATTGAAGCCAGCCTCCTCGCCGGCGTCGCCGTCGGCTCCAGGGAGGCGCGTTTCACGGGGGCGGCCGACGACGCTAGTCACTAGTGGCTCTGTCGTGCGTTCACGAATGACGACGGAAGGAAGAACGACAATGATCTCGAAGAAACTGCCACGCATCGGCCGAGCACCGTCCGTTGGCCGTCCCCCGCGTTCCTCGCTGGGCAAACCCGTCGTCCTGCCACCGCCCAATTTGCGCGCTGGTAAATCGCTACCGGAATCCCTCCGACGTCGGCAGACGACGCGGGAGATCAGCGATGAGAAGCTCCCGATTCCACTGCTGTCGAACCTGCTATGGGCAGCGTGCGGGGTCAATCGGCCGACGGGCCCGTTTGGCGGCCGCGGCGTAACCGCCGCCTCCGCGAGCAACTCGCAGGAGGTCGACGTTTTCGTTGCCCTGGAGGAGGGGGTCTATCGCTTTGAGGCCGGTCGCCACAGCCTGCACCTGGTCCTGCCGGTCGACGTGCGCGCGATGGCCATCAGCCCGGGCCAGAAGAACGTAGCGATGAAAGCCCCGGTGCAGCTCATCTACGTCGTCGACATCGAGCGCCTCACTCATACGTCGGGATTCCAGGAGCCGGGCCTGCAGGACCCCGAGGTGCAGAAGTCGTACTACTTCGTCGATACGGGGCTCATCGCCGGCAACGTGTACCTGTTCGCAGCCTCGCAGGGACTTGCCGCCTGGTTTCACAACTGCGACAAGGTGGGGCTCGCGCGAAAGCTCAAGCTGCGCGCCGGGCAGCGCGTCCTCTTCGGCCAATCGGTCGGATATCCGGAAGGCAGGTAGCGCACAGGCCGGGAAGTCTCGAGGCCGTGGAGCCTCCAGTAGGTGACGGACGCAGCCTGCAAATGCGAACATGAACCGTGGCAGAGGAGCAGCCTGCGTGGATCGCGCGCGCCAGCGGGTCGTTTCTCGCCGCGTGGGCCGACGGCGACATGGATCGCTGCAGAGAGACGCTCGTCGGCGCGCTCGCGGCGTGCGCGGACGCGGCGCAGGTCGAGGCGGTGCTGTTCGCCCGAGGGATCGACGAGGTCATCTTCCATGACTCGCTGCTCTGGCCGGAGGTCGCCGAGGTGCTCGTCGCGCGCGCCAGGGCGATGTCGCCTCCGGACGGAGCACGAGCGCTCGGTTGGCTGGCGACGCTTGCGGCCCTCTCGGGGACGGCCATCATGTCGGCGCCCGCGGCCTCGAGGCGGCTCCCGACGACGCGCAAAGACATCGCCGCCGTCGTAGACCGGAACATCGAGCTCTATCGCGCGTGGTCGATGGACGCGTCGGCCCACCGCCGCGTCGCAGGAGCGTATCTGCTGGCGTCCTGCGCGAACGCGACAGTCAACGATGCCCGCGCGCTGCTGTCGATCGCGGCAGAGGAGCGGAGCGCGGAGGCGCTTGCCACGGGGCTACTCACGCTCGGAGTCGTGCACGACCGGCTAGGCTTACCGGGGCATTCCCTGCGGGAGCTCGCCACCGCGAAGCTCGCGGGCGACCATGCGCTCGTCCGGCTCTCCGCAGCCGTCGCGCTCGCGTTCCTGGCGGATGCGCTGTCCCGGGAAGGGATTGCTGCGATTCTCGCACACGTGACCGAGCCCGTGGCGCTGCCGCCGGAGTGGAGCTGGTCGAGGGGCCCGCACCAGGCGGCTTCGAGCGATGTGCTCGCCATGGCCGTGCTCCCCTGGGCGAGGACCGATGCCACAGAGTACGCCCTCCGGGCGCTCGCCGCGCTTCGCGGCGATCCACGCTTCGACCCGGACGCGCTGCCGGCTGGCGTCCCGCCCCCGCTGGCCGAAGCAACGCGTGGCATGCCGACGCGCGCTGCGCGGACTGCGCTCGGCAAGACGATCGAGGCGCTGATGTTCGCGGGCCCGGGTCGGACGACCCACCGTCGGAACCTCGCCGCGGAGGAGCTCGGGGACCTGGAGCGGCTCGCCGTCGAGACGCTCGTGGGCCTGAAGGTCGCGTGTCCGGCGCTCGGTCTCCGTCGGCCGGACGAGCTCGAGGAGCTCCTCACCGGCAGTACGCTCGCCTTTCGCCCGATCGCTATAGAGGTCGAGGGCCGCGCGCGCCGCTGGCACTTCGAACGCATCCTCGCAGCGGTCGCGTTCGAGGGGCTCGACCTGGACCACGCTCGCGAAGCCGTGCTCGGGCTGTCGCCTGCGGACGCCGCGGATCTGGTGAGCCGATCGTGGGGCCGTGTCCTTCTCGACGAGCGCGCCGCGACGACGGAGCAATGCGCCCGCATCCAGGAACTGAGTCTATCGATCCTCGCGACGCTGAGGGAGCGCGGCGTCGACACCGACGCATTGTTCCGAGCGGCGCCCGACGACAGCTCGAAGAGCTCGCCCGACGTCGGACTCCTCGCCATCGCCTGCCTGCGCGCTCACCCAGCCGAGCTACCCGCGGATCTGGTTCCGCTGGTCGCGAAGGCGATCGCGCAGGGGTGGTGGAAGGACTCGCTGCTCGAGCACGTGCGAGGGATGCACGAGCCCTCGCTGCGAGAGGTGCTCCACGCCGTGACCGTCAACCCAAACGCGATAGTCTTCCTCGCGCTCAGGCTGGACGACGTCGTTGTCCGAAACCTCGTGTTCTTCACGGTCCGAGCGTTTGCACCGGAGGACGTCGACGCGGTCATCCGCGTGCTCTCCGGTGGAGGCGCCGCCGTAGCGCGGATGATCGAGTCGCTCGAGTACCCGAACGCGCAGCTCCGCGAGCACGCGGCGCCGTTCGTGGAGAGGGCGCTCTTCGCCATCCAGTCGGCCCGCTGATCTCCCGGCCGCATACCGAGAGGCTGCGCGAGCTTTCGCGGTCGGGATCGCGCAGCGCAAACGTCCGCTGGTGTCACGAGATCTGGCATTCTGCGAGCCATGGGCCCCTGGGTAGCGTCCGCACTTCGTGATCTCGGAGTCGAGCTCGACCATCGCGGCCTCATGCCGCTGGCCGACGCGCACGAGCAGCCGAAAAATTCGTCGTGGGAGGCCCGCACGTCATTCCTGGACAGATCGCGCGCCCTGCGGACGGCGACTACGTCTGGGCGGCGCTGCTGTCGCTCGCCGACGCGCAAGAGTTCATCCGCGAAGCGTGCCGGATAGAGTGGCGCAACTCCCCACGGGGCGACGACAACATCGCTCCCTACGAGCGGTACGGAGACGCCGTCCTTCCGTGGCTCGCGCAATTCGTGGACGAGGACGGCACGCTGGCGCCTGGTGCACGGTTCGTCCTCCACGGCGATCCGCACGATCAAAGGATGGCTGCCGCCCGAGGGCGAGGTCCCCGCCGCGCTCACACGCTCCGCGATCCTCGACGTGCTCGACGCGGCGGCAACGACGACGAACGATACTCCCATGCCCTGGCCAAGCCTCGGCGCCGCCGTAGGTCACTTCGAGCCTCACGCGATGCGCGTCATCGCCGCACGCCCCATCGGGATACGGAGGGTGTTGCCCGAAGGCTCTCCGCCCACGTCCGCCCGGTCCAAGAGCTTTGCCGGCGTTCGCGTCGTCGGACCGAAGGGTACGAAGCCGTTCACGCTCACCGACGCCATGCTGAAGAAGCTCGAGCCGGGGCTTTCCTGCAGTCCCACGATCGACGATTTGGCCGACCGTCCTCTCGATTCGCGGCAGACGCGCGCGCGATCCCGAAGCGTTCTGGGTGAATGAGCAGGCCCTCGCGAGGAAGGCGCTCCGGATCCCCGATGCGACGGTGGTGGTCGCCACGGACGCCTTCGAGCACGTCAGCGGGCCGGTGTCGGGTGTGAGCCCGAAGGATCGACGGCTGCCGAGCGCGACGCACACGTA
>Ga0302283_1001461_pt1 | contig 19839 bp, 14 predicted proteins | sample III_Fen_E1_4_FD_198770 | JGI IMG/M metagenome (GOLD analysis project Ga0302283, IMG submission 198770) | Peat permafrost microbial communities from Stordalen Mire near Abisko, Sweden - III_Fen_E1_4 | ecosystem: Environmental > Terrestrial > Soil > Wetlands > Permafrost | place: Sweden: Abisko... | reverse complement strand
CGTCGTCCAGCAACACCCACGGCGCCTCCGGCGCATACGCCTCCGCTCCACCCACCGCCAGGCGTGGCGCGTCCGCGAGCCGCGCAAACCCAGCCCGCAGCTCCATCCCGCGCGCGGTGATCCGGTAGACGTGCGACTGCATCGGGAGGTCCTCCATCCCCGCAATGGCCGCCCGCTCCACCGCCGGGCTCGTGCCGTGCTTGGCCCAGGCCGCCAACCGAGCGGCCATCGCCGCATCTCCCGAACAACTGAAGAACTCCCAGAACTGCTGGAGCACCTCGCCGACATACACCTTCCCAGGCGTCTGCCACTCCGTCGAGAGAGCCCGCAAGAGGATCTCGTCGTAGCGACTGAGGCACAGCGACCGCTCCGCGCTGAGGCGAGGAAAGAAGCGGGAGAGAAACGACCCCAGGGAACCAAGCTCGGGAAACCCCTGGACACCCCGAAGGCAACGCCGGGCGAAGCGCCGCGGATCCGGGCTGAGGTACTGCTCCCAGAGCGTCACCGCCTGGTCGTAGCGCTCCTGCGGCCATGGCCGCGCTGCGGTGAGGTGCGCATGGAGAGCCTCGTCCGATTGATGGCACAAGGAGTCGCTGCACTCGAAGGGTTCAGCGCGCGGGCGTGCGCCGGGGCCGCGAGGCGTCGGAGGAAGGTCGATGATGAGGACGTCCCGCCGCGGGATCCCCCGATCGCGCAGCCAGCAACAGGTCCTCCAGAGGTTCAGTCGATCATGGAGAGCCTGTGTCGCCCACACGACGACGGGCGCCTCCCAGCGAACCCCGGCGGAGTAGAGGCGATCGTACCCCTCGTCCTCGGAAAGCACCTCGTCATCGAACCAGTCCTGACGCGCCCTGGTGTGAGCCAAGGGATCCCGGCGGCTCGGTCCAATGCCGAGAAGATCGAACGCGAGCACCACGTTCATCGCCCCGAGCTCCCGGAGTCGGTCTGCCCCGGGCTCATCGAAGGCGACCTGGGTCCCAGGCCCGAGGGCGGGAGGGCTACAGGGCCTCATTCGAATCCGCACTCCGTGCACTGCTTGAATTGGTAGCTTCGCCTGGCGTTGCAATCGTCCAGGCAGTACGAGCAAAGGACCTTCCTGTTCTTCCCGAATACCTTGTTGCAGGGCCGATAGTTTCTGCTCGCGCAATCTTCGTACATATCCAGGCAGGTCCTCTTGGCGTCGTCACGGCAACCTTCGCGGCAGCTCTTGTAGCTCGCGTATGCACTGTCCGCGCACCTCTTGCGCTCCGTCAGGCTCCCCAGTGATCCGCAGTTGGCGGCCATCTCCTCGTAATCCTTGTGGCACTTCTTCTCGCACGGCTCCAGGGGCATGACGCCCGGCGAAGGAGTATGGCCACCGGGACTGTACCCTCCCACGGGCACGCTGCCGGTGCTGCCGGTGTCTGGATCCGGAGGCGGATCGTCCACCGAGTCCTCACCGGACGGCACGGACGAAGGAGGCGACCAGGAGTAGTTGGGCTCGCTGGGCTCGCCGCCGACCTCCGGATCGCCCCCGTGCTCGCCATCGTCCCTGATCTCGACGGCCGGTGCGTTGCCGCCTGCGCCTTCGGCCTTCGGTTTCGCCGTCGGGCTTTGCATACCGCAGGAGGCTGCGAGACAGCAGCCCACAAGAGACACGACGACGGCGGCGGCCAGCTTGCGCAGTTGCATGCTCGGCCCTTTTGCCAGCACTGCGCCAACGCTGGAGCTGCGCGATGCTGCACAGACGGCACCGCATCGACAGGGGCCGCACGGGTCGTTTCGTTCCTGATCTGCCGCCCCCGACGGCGGCGACGGCACGGGCGAGCAGAGGGCGCGCGGTGGCGGAACGAGAACGGTGCTCAGCAGTTCACGGCATGATCGATCCGTGGGCGTGGAGGGCCACCGGTGCGGTGCCGCCTCCCCACCCTCCAGAAGCGGTGGCGCGAGCGCCGCGCCGCCCTCCCCCAATTCAGCCGCCGTCCAGCCCCGCTCCCGACGGTTGCCAGCCCAGGACGCGCTGCGCGTTGAGCGAGAGATTGCCAGGACCTCGTCCTAGCTCATCCCCCGCCAGCGCCAGGCCGCGGCGAGCGCGGGCAAGGTGGAGGCGTCCTCAGAGGCGGGCGTGACCCTCGGTCAGGGCCGGCGAGCGCTTCTTGAAGGGGACCTTGCAGGGGATGTCGACGTGCAGGTCGACAACCCCGATGGGCGGCGCACGTCGGTTCTTCGACGGCGCCCGCCCCGCCCTGCGCCGCAGCCTACGCACTGCGACCAGCGCGCCAGACATGCGACCCGAGCGCCCACCCGCGAGCACGCGAAGTGCCGCCGATCCGGGCGCCGGCACGACGCGTGCACGCTGCGTCGGCCATGATCGCACCTTCCTTTCGCACCTCGCTCATCCTCCTTGCCGGCCTCTCGCTCAGCGGTTGCTCCCTCGCCGGAGTGCGCGCGCAGAGCGACGCTTGCCCGGCCGGGCAGACCTGCTCCGACGAGGCCCCCAGCGGCCTCTTCTTCCTCGGCGCGACGTTCTCCGACGCTCTGCTGATGAGCGCCAGCGGCGTCGCCCCGGTCGCCGTCGGTGGGACCGAGACGGTGACGGCGCTGACGGGTGCGAGCAACGGCAGCCCCGCCTTCACCGGCGGCTTCTCGGCCTCCAGCACCGACCCCTCCCGGCTCGCGATCGGCACCGTCTCGCCGCCCACCGTCGTGATCCGGGGCGAGGCGGCCGGCGCCGCCGAGCTGCAGCTCTTCCAGGTCGGCACGGCGGAGCTGCTCGACGAGGTCGCCCTCTCGGTCGCGAGCCTCGCCACCGTCACGCTCGTCCCGGCCGAGCTGGTCCTTCCCCTGAACGTCATGACGACCAGCACCCCCCCGCCCACCTGGGCCCTGCTCGCAGGCAGCGCCGTCCCGGTGATTGTCCGGCTCGAGGACGCGGGCATGAACCGGCTGGTGGACGAGACGACGGCGATCCGCTCGGCCTCGGGGGCGCTCACGAGCACCGCGTGGGACCTCTTCGGCGTGCCGGTCCCTGCGGCGGCGGGTCCGGCGTCGTTCGCGATCCAGGCGGGCGGAGCCTCGTTCCCCGTGACGGCTCCGGTGGTCGCGGCGATCGACGACATCCTGCTGCTCACCTTCGACGGCACCTCCGGGTCTCCCCAGCAGCTCGGCTCCGGCACCCTCCCGTTCTGTCTGGTGGCGGAGTCCGGGGGGGACCTGGTCGCCGGCGCGACGTGGACGTTCACCGCCTCGGCCAACCTCGGCGTCTCGGGCGAGGACACGGTCGTCGCGCCGAGCTGCCTGATGCTGAAGGGCACCGCCAGTGGCGCGGCGACGCTGGAGGTCACCGCGAGCGGGTTCAGCAAGACGTTCTCCTTCACCGTCGACACCAGCAAGGCGATGCGCCAGCCGCACCGGACGCTGCAGCGCCCGGCGGCGCGGCCGGCTGCGGGCTCGCGCGCCGCGTGGGCGGCGCGTGAGTGACACGTGGTCCTGTTCGACGCCTGGCTCGTGATACGTTGCCCGTTTCGGCGGGGGTGCCGTTGCGCAGCCCGCCGTGAGGTGCCCCTCGTGACGCGAACCAACACCGCCCTTCTCGCCTCTCTTCTGGTCGGCTCCGGCCTCGCGACCGCTGCGGGCTGCCACGCGTCCGCGGCGTCGTCGTCCTCCCATGCGGCCGGCGGAGCCAGCGGCGCGGGAGGCGACGCCTCGTCGAGCGGAGCGGGCACCGGCGGGGGCGCCGCGGACGCGGGGCCGACGTATCCTCCGCCCGCCGAGAAGCTGCTGGCGTGGCTCAAGCTCGACGACGGGGCCGGCGTGGTGGCGACGGACTCGTCCGGCAACGGCAACGACGCGACCCTCTCGGAGCCCGACGGCGGCGGCGGCGACGCGGGCGTGAGCGCGTGGACCACGGGCGCGATCGGCGGCGCGCTCTCGCTCGACGGCGTGGGCCGGCTGGCGATGGCGCACGACATCCTCGGCGCGAGCGCGTTCACGTTCTGCTCCTGGTACGACACCACCACCGCGCCCTGGGGCTCGGTGCTCGTCTCGAACGGCGCCTTCGAAGTCTACGTCGGCACGGGCGCCTTCGAGGGCTCGAGCGACGGGACCCACGGGGCGCAGTCCGCGCCGGCGACCCTGCCGCCGGTGCGCTGGTCGCACGTGTGCGTCACCCGCGACGCGACCGGCCAGATGGGCTTCTTCGTGAACGGCATGGCGAGCGGCGGCGGGCCGAGCGGCACGCCGACCGCGGGCCTGTCGAACGTCACCTTCGGCAATCACCCGTGGAAGCCCGCAGGCTGGGCCGTCACGCTCGACGACGTGCGCCTCTACGAGGGCATCCTGACGCTCGACGAGGTCCGCTCCCTGTACCTGCTCGGCGTCACCAATCCGCAGCCGAAGACCGTCACGGCCGCGTCCTGCGCCGAGGCCGACGTCCAGGCGGCGATCAACCGGACCAGCTTCGGCGACACCGTGGCGATCCCTGCGGGGAGCTGCACGTGGACGACCACGCTCAGCGTCGGGACGCCGCTCACCCTCCAGGGCGCCGGCATCGGCACCACGACGCTGGTGGACGGCGTCGACGTCACGAGCACCGTGAACCCGCACCAGGTCCTCACCCTGGGCGCGACGTTCGCGGGCCTCGTGCGGCTCACCAACCTGACCCTGGAGGGCGGCACCGGCCCCGACGACGCCTACAACAAGGGCATGCTCAGCGTCTCCGGCAGCGAGGGGCCGTGGCGCGTCGATCACGTGCGCTTCCACGCCAACCACACCGCGGCGGTCGAGGTGTACACCTCCGGCGGCGTCATCGACCACAACCAGTTCGATCTCGACGGCTGGCACTACGGTGTCTACGGCTTCAACGGCGGCGACTTCTATGGCGACCTGGCCTGGACGCAGCCGCTCGACCTCGGCGGGTCGAACGCCTACTTCGTCGAGGACAACGTCTTCACCGAGATCCAGACCTCCGCCGGCTCGTACTCGGTCGCCAGCGACGGGTGGAACGGGCAGCGGGTCGTCTTCCGCCACAACACCCTCGACAACGTGATCTGGGGCAACCACGGCACGGAGTCGTCCGGGCTCCTGCGCGGCGCGCGCGCCTTCGAGATCTACGACAACACGATGACCTACACGAGCACGGTGGGCGCGCTCCCGTACGCGATGGGCTTCCGCTCGGGCAACGGCGTCATCTGGGGGAACGTCATGACCGGGCTCCCCTACGGGGCGATCTACACGGACAACTACCGCGACTGGTCCCCGTTCGCGCCCTGGGGCCAGTGCGACGGCACCAGCCCCTACGACGACAACGATCCGATGACCTACGACACCGGCACGCAGACGGCCGCGAACGGGACCACGGAGGTCGACGGGAACATCACCCTGACCGACGCGACCAAGAGCTGGACCCCGAACCAGTGGGTCGGCTACTCGGTGCGGGACACGACGCGCGGCGACGGCAGCATCATCGTGTCGAGCACAACCACGACGCTCACCGCGCGCTGGGACAACACTCACAACCCGATCCCGCTCAGCTTCGCGGTGGGCGACGCCTACGTGATCACGCGCGCCAAGGCGTGCATCGATCAGATGGGCCGCGGCGTCGGGGCGCTCGTCGCGCGCGATCCGACCACCGGCGTCCCCACGGTCGCGGCATGGCCGAACCAGGCGGCCGAGCCGGCCTGGGCGTGGGGCAACACCAACAACGGCGCGAGGGTGAAGCTCTCGAGCGGCTCGCCGCACGTCGTCGACGGCACGGACTTCAACAACGACGCGTGCCCCCCGGGCTACGCACCGTATGCGTATCCGCACCCGCTCACCGGCGCACCCGCGCAGCCACAGCCGACGAGCTGCCCGTGAGGCGGGACTCGATCCGAGGTCGATTCATGCCGTCCCATCGAACGGATCGCGCGCGCTCGTTCTTCCTCCTCGCGAGCCTCGTGGCGACCGCGGCGTGTGGCTCCACGGCCGGCCCCGGCGGCGCGGCGTCGAGCGGGACGACCGGCAGCGGTGGCGCCGGCTCGGCGACCAGCTCCAGCACCGGCCGGGTCGGCGTCGGCGGCGGCGCCAGCACCTCGGCGTCGACCGGATCGAGCTCCAGCGGCGCTGTGCTCGACGGGGGCGCTTGCAACGCGCAGCTCGCGGACTTCAGCGCGAGCCACTGGCCACCTGCTTGCTATCCGTTCTATGCGCCGACCAGCTTCTGGAACACGCCCATCGCGCCGAGCCCGGCCCTCGATCCCAGCTCGGCGGCCATCCTCACCTTCTACGCGAACAACTACCACGGCTTCGTGGGGCTCGGGGCGCTCTCCCTGGGAGATCCCGACTCGACCCAGGCCTTCGATCATCCGCTCTACTTCGCGGACGCGAGCGATCCGCTCTTCACCCTGCACTGCACCGAGTCGGCCTGGGGCACCTGCACGCTCGAGGGGAAGCAGATCCACGTGCCGAGCGGCGCGCAGCACGCCGACGGCACGGACGGGCACATGGGTATCGTCGATACCACGAGCGGCATCGAGTACGACATGTGGCAAGTCACCGCCGTGCCGACGAGCGCCGGTGGGACCCTCTCGTGCTCGTGGGGTGGCTACGGCTCCTTCACCGGTCCCGGGTTCACGACCTCGGGAGGCGGGGCGACCGCCTCGGGAGCGAGCCTCGGCGCGGGGACCATCCGCTCGGAGGAGCTCATCGCGGGGCAGATCAATCACGTGCTCTTCGGCGTGGTCTCGTGTTGCAACGGCACCGCCGTCGGGGCCTCGGCGATGTACGGAGGCCACTGCGACACCAAGTGCGTCAACAACCAGGGAGGTGCCGTCGGCCAGGTCTACATGCTGAACATGACGGACGCCGAGATCGACGCCCTGGGCAAGTCGCCGGCCGCGACGGCCATCCTCAAGGCGCTGGCCCACTACGGATTCATGGACTCCGACGAGAGCGCCTACGCGGTGGGCCTGCTCGCCACCTCGCCGACCTACGAGCGCACGTCCCTCGGCGCCACGGATCCGATCGTCGCGTGGGCGAAGGCCCAGGGCCTCCCCAGCGACGGCAATGGCGGCTACACCCTCGACTACGGGACCGACATCGACTGGGCGAGCAAGCTCGTGGTGCTCGCGCCGTGAGGTCGCTGGGGTCAACGGTGCAGGTAGCCGGTCACCAGCCGCGTGAGCTCGTCGGCGAGCTGGGGCCTCTCCAGGTCTGCCGGCCGCTGGGCGATCGTCAGGTGGATCACCGCGTGGACCGCGCTCCTGGCGATCCATAGCGTGAGATCGGGATCGGGCAGCGGGCCCGCGCCCGTGTCGAGCCACGCCTGGGCTTCGCGCTCCAGCTCCCCGTCGGTGGGGGCGTCGACGGGGCCGAGCCCGAGGCGCGGGGCCTCCTCCGTGAAGATGCGGTGCAGCGCAGGCGTGATCCGGTGTGCTGCGATCCCGGCCTCGACCATCGCGCGCGCGGTCGCCTCGAGGCCGCGACCGCGCTTCGACACCAGGACGGCGAGCGCCGCCGCGCGGGTCTCGGTCACGTGCCGGCGCAAGAGCTCGGCGAAGATGGCGTCCTTGCTGGGGAAGTACTGGTAGAGCGTGGCGATGTTCACGCCCGCGCGCTCGGCCACCCGGTTGGTGGTCAGCGCCGGGTAGCCCCCCGCGACGAGAATGTAAGCAGTCGCCTGGAGGATCGCCTCGACGGTCTGCCGCGACCGCTCCTGCGACGGCTCCTTCCTCGGTCTCAGCTTGCGGCGGTCGGGCATCGTCGGGGATGCAAGTTGTCGATCCAGGTGATCACTCGCATATTTGGAGCATGAGCGAACACGCCGCGAATGGCCAGCCCAGCGTCGACGTCCTCGTGGTGGGGGCGGGGCCGACCGGGCTCACGCTCGCCTGTGATCTCGCGCGGCGAGGCGTCACGGCTCGGGTCGTCGACAAGGCCCGCGAGCCGTTCGGGGGATCGCGGGGCAAGGGGCTCCAGCCTCGCACGCTGGAGGTCTTCGACGATCTGGGCGTGATCGACGCCGTGCTCGCCGCGGGGAGCGAGTATCCGCGTCTCCGCGTTCATGCAGGCTGGCTCGCCTTCCCCTGGGACATGCAGCACCGGGCAAAGCGGACATCGAACTTGCCCTATCCGAACACCTGGCTCCTCCCGCAGGCGCGCACCGAGGCGATCCTCCGCGCCCGGCTCGCGGAGCTCGGCGGCGGTGTCGAGCTGGGGACCGAGCTCTCGAGCTTCGAGCAGGACCCGGGCGGCGTGACCGCGAGGCTCGCGTGCGGAGGCGCGGTGGAGCAGGTGCGCGCGCGCTATCTCGTCGGCGCGGACGGCGGGCACAGCGTCGTGCGCAAGGCGCTCGGTGTCCACTTCGTCGGCCAGCCCCTCGAGGGCGCGCGCGCCGTCGTCGGAGACGTGCGCGTCGACGACCTCGATCGTCGCTTCTGGCACGTGTGGCCGTGGGCCCGATCGGGACCCGTGGCGCTCTGCCCGTTGCCTCACGGCGACCGGTTCCAGCTCTTCGCCCCCCTCCCCGGGGCCGCCGATCTGGAGCTCACCGAGAGCTCCGTGCGCGAGCTCGTCCTCGCGGCGATCGGCCGCTCGGCCCCGCGCCTGCGCGATCCGAGCTGGCTCTCGCTCTATCGTCCCAGCGTTCGCCTCGTCGATCGGTACCGCGAGGGGAGGGTCTTCCTCGCGGGCGACGCGGCGCACGTCCATCCAGCCACCGGCGGCCAGGGGCTGAACGTCGGGGTCCAGGACGCGTACAACCTCGGCTGGAAGCTCGCCGCCGCGCTCCAGGGAGCGCCCGCCGCGCTCCTCGGCACGTACGAAGAAGAGCGGCGGCCCGTCGCGGCCGGTGTGCTCGGCCTCTCCACGGCGCTCCACCACCGGAAGTGGCAGCGCCGCGGAGACGCCACGAAGCAGCTCCGCACGACCTACCGCGGCAGCTCGCTGGCGGCGGAGGCGAGCGGATCGGCGACGCGGGTTCGCGCAGGAGATCGAGCCCCCGACGCGATCTGCAGCGACGGGCAGGGCGGCGCGGTCCGCCTCTTCGACGTGCTCCGTGGTCCGCGGGTCACGCTCCTCGCCTTCGGCGAGAGCGCCCGGCGCGCGGCTGCGGAGGAGTGCGCCGGGCGCGGCGTGCGGGTGATCCACGTGGTGGCTTCGCGGCGGGACACCCGGGGGGAAGCGCTCGTGGACGGAGACCGGGGCTTGCAGCGCACCTACGACGTCGGCGAGGGATCGCTCGTCCTGATCCGACCGGACGGCTACGTCGGCGTCATCACGCGCGCGCCCTCCGCGGCAGTGGTGGGCCGCTACCTCGATCGCATCGGCCCCCCGGTGCTCGCGACGGCCTCGGGGCGCTCGGCGGGCTCGATCGCCAGGTTGACCACCACGGGCTCCTGATCGCTCCGCACCACCACGCACTCGAGGTCATCGCTGGCACTGGCGTTGATCTCCTGGTGCGGAACGTAGGGAGGCACGTAGATGAAATCGCCCGGTCCCGCCTCGGCCATGAGCTCGAGGTGCTCGCCCCAGCGCAGGCGCGCCCGCCCCCGCACCACGTAGAGCACGGTCTCCAGCGGACCATGATGGTGCGGCCCGGTCCGGGCATCGGGATCGACGCGCATGGTGCCGGCCCAGAGCTTCTGCGAGCCGGCGTGCGCGTGGTCGATTGCCGCGGCGCGGCTCATCCGGGGCGTCTGCGGCGTGTTGGGGTCGAGCTCTCCACCGGGGATGACGCGCACGCCGTGGTCGCGCCAGTCGGGACGCTTCGTGATCTCACTCATCACCCCTCCAATCCCGCGTCTAATGCTGGAGCATCGGCTCGCCCTCGTGCGCGACCAGCAGATCGTGCATGTCGTTGGCGTGATCCTCTTCCTGAGCCAGGACGCGCTCGATGAGCACTCTGGTCGTCGGATCGTTCTGCGCGAAGAAGCGGATCAGGTCCCGGTAGGTCTCGATGACGATGCGCTCGGCGATCAAGTTCTCCTTGATCATGTCCACGAGGTTGTCGCCCTCGACGTACTGCGGCGCCGAGCGGCCGCTGACCTCGGCGGGGTTCAGGTTCGGGTTGCCGCCGAGCTGGTTGATGCGCTCGGCGAACCAGAGCATGTGCTGCTCCTCGTCGCGCGCGTGCTGCTCGAACTCCACCTTCACGGAGTCGCTCGCGATGCCGGTGGCCACGATGGCGTGGTAGCGGTAGCGCAGCATGCACACGATCTCCGCCGCGACGGCGTCGTTGAGGAGACGAATCGCGGTCTTGACATCACCTCCATAGTTGGGCGTGACCGCCCCCTCCTCGAGGTGCTCCCTCGCGCGCTTGCGGACGGCCTCGATGTCGGACGTGAACTGCCCTGCTGTCGTCATGGGCAGCATATGAGGCGGATGGAGCCGCCGTCAAAGGGCTCCCCGCTCACGCCAGCCACGGCCGCCACCGCTCCTCCGTGACCTCGATCTGCCCCTCGCGCGGCGACGCCTCCCAGCGGGTTCGCTCTCCCTCGCGCCAGAACCGCAGGTCGAGCTTGGCGTGGCCCACGCGCAGCCCATGGAGCGTCACGTCGGGCAACCACGCGGGCAGCGCGGGATCGACCCGGAGGCGGCCGCGCGGGGCATCGGCGCCGAGGCCGAGGATCGCCTGGAGGAGGTGGAAGACGGCGCCGGCCGCCCAGGCCTGCGGCACGTTGGCGCCGAGGTACTGCACCGGGAAGGTGCCGGGGCTTCGCTCCACTCCGGCGTAGAGCTCGGGCAGCCGGTGGCTCGTGAAGCAACTCGCCGCCGCGCTGATGTCGCGGGCGATCCGGGCGGCCTCGGCGGCGAAGCCGTAGCGCTTGAAGCCGAGCGCGATGATGCCGTTGTCGTGCGGCCACACCGAGCCGAGCTGGTACGAGAAGGGGTTGTAGGCCGGGTTGTCCGCGGAGAGCGTCCGTATCCCCCAGCCGCTCCACATGTCGCGCTGGAGGAGCCGGGCCACCACCCGGGCGGCGCGGTCGGGCCGGACCATGCCGCTCCACAGGCAATGACCGGCGTTCGAGGCGATGGTCTCGATACGCTCCTTCCGGGAATCGAGGCCGAAGGCGTAGCAGCCGAGCTCCTCGGACCAGAAGCGCTCCTCGAAGCGCGCCTGGAGCTCCAAAGCCTTGCGACGCAGCTCGCGGGACAGGGAAGGCTCGGCCAGCGCATCGTAGACCTCGGCCATCCGCATCCACGCGTCGAAGACGTAGCCCTGGAGCTCGCAGAGCGCCTTCGGCTGCGGGACCTGGCTGCCGTCGGGGTACACCACCGCGTCGCCCGAGTCCTTCCAGCCGACGTTCTCGTAGCCGGCCTCGCTCCGCGTCCGGTACTCCTGGAACCCGTCGCCATCGAGATCGCCGTAGCGGTCGATCCACGCGAGGCAGCCCTCGGCGACCGGTCGATAGCGGCGGAGGAGGGCGTCGTCGCCGAGCCATCGCCACGCCTCGTGGAGCGCGATGAGATAGAGCGGCGTCGCGTCCGCGGTGCCGTAGTAGGGCGTGTGGGGGATCTTGTGGAAGTGGGCGAGCTCGCCGAGCCGGAGCTCGTGGAGGATCTTGCCCGGCTCGGCGTCGCGAAAGGGGTCCAGCTCCGTCGCCTGGTAGGTGGCGAGCGTCTCGAGCGCGCCGCGCGCGAACCCGGGGTCGACGGGCATGGTCTGCAGGCTCGCGATGAGGCTGTCGCGGCCGAAGAGCCCGACGAACCACGGCACTCCCGCGGCGGGCACCCAGACGTCGGCCGCGCAGTCGTGGTCGTGGAGGCGGAGGGCTCCGAGGTCGTCGACCGACTGCCGGTAGAGCCGATACACCTCCTCGTTCGCCGAGGTGAGCTTGGTGGCGCGCTCCTGCCACTGCCGCTGGAGCGCGTCGAGCGCGAGCTGACCACTCGTGTGGTCGCAGCCGTGGAGCGGCTCGAGCGCCTGGCCGTCGCAGTGCAGCACGTAGTGACAGCACGCGTGCCAGCCCTCGCCGGGGTCGAGCGCGATCTCGAGGGTGACGCGCCCGTTGGCGTAGCGGGGAGGCGAGCTGCTGTTGGTCACGCGAAAGACGAGGGCTCGCCGGAAGTCGCGGTTCTCGTAGCTCACCCGCAGCTCGCCGCGCCCGTGGTCCCACTCGCTCTCGATGCGGCCGCGGCGCACGAACTTGTTGGACTTGACCTCGAAGATGTCGGCGAAGTCCGACCGGGTCGCGATCTCGAGGTTGAAGCGGACCGCGCCTCGCCCGTGGTTCTTGACGTCGAGGTCCTCGTGGATCCCCTCTCCGACGGCGCGGCTGATCACCAGCTCCAGCTTGCCCGCGGGGACGTCGCCCTCCTCGGTGGAGAACGGCGCGTTGGTCAGGTAGACGCGCGCCGCATAGTAGGAGACCGCGCTCGAGCTGAGCCGCACCCACGGCGTGCCGTTGGCGAAGATGGCGTAGTAGCTGAGGAAGCGCGTGTCCCTGGCGAAGATCCCCTGGTCGCTGTCCGCCGCGATCTCCCCGCCGAGATCGGTGACCATGAACGTGCGGCCCTGGCTGATCGCCAGCACCGGCGGCCCGACGCTGATCTCGACAGGCATCCGCGCGACATGGGACGCGGTGCTCCGCTCGTCAACGGAGGCCCCACGTCGCGGCCGACCGCCGAGGAGCCCGGCTGCTGCCGCTCACGCCCGACGCGCGCCCGAGGAAGCGGCGTCCGCGCCGGCGCTCACCAGGCCCGTCCCGCCGTCCTCCCAGCGCCAGCCTTCCCGGTCCTCACCGCGCCCTTCCCGGTGCCCCGCACCGGTGCCCGCGCCCACCGGGAGCGGGCCTCGCGACGAAATCCTTGCGCCTCCGGGCCCCTCAGGGGCACTTCTGCGAAAGGAACGTGCCCGGGCCTGGCCGCGCCGCGCGCTTCTTGGTATCTCGTCCGCTCGGGGCGATATGGAAGCGGCGAACGTTCGACAGCAGCTCAAAGAACTCATGGTCACGGAGCTCAACCTGGAGGGCAAGGCACCCGCCGACATCGACGACGCGGCGCCCCTCTTCGGGGAGGGCCTCGGGCTCGACTCCCTGGACGCGCTCCAGCTCGCGATGAGCGTCGAGGAGCGCTTCGGGGTGCGCATCCCGGAGGGGCCCGAGGCGCGGCCCATCTTCGCGTCGGTCGACGCCCTGGTGGCGCACATCGTCTCATGCGCATCTGGGTGACCGGGATCGGCGTGGTCTCGCCGCTGGCGCGCGGCGCGGGCGAGACCATGGATCGGCTGCTGGCCGGCGATCGGGCCGTGGGGTCGCTGGCGCTCTTCCACCTGCCGGGGAGCCGCGTCGACATCGCGGCCGAGGTGCGCGACCTGCGGGTCTCCGCCGTGGCGCCCGGCGGAGACGCGGAGGGCTGGTCGCGCACCGACGCGATGGGCGTGATCGCGGCGCGCGAGGCGCTCGCCCAGGCGGGCCTCGACCCGCGCGGCGCGGCGGTGGACCTCATCCTCGGCGGGACCACGGCGGGGATGTTCGAGACCGAGGCCCCCCTCGCGGAGCTGTCGCGCGAGCTCTTGCCGGATGCCTCCACGCCGCACTTCATCCCCCCGGAGGCGGTGGCGCCGCTGCGCCGGATGCTCTCCCACCCGCTCTCGTCGACCGCCGATCACGTCGACTCGGCGGCGGGTCCCTTCCGCCAGGTGCGCACGGTGTGCAGCGCGTGCTCGAGCGGCGCCAACGCCATCCTCCTCGCCGCCGCGTGGATCCGCGCCGGCCGCTCGCGCGCCGTGCTCGCCGGCGGCGCCGACGGCCTCTGCCGGCTCACCTACTCCGGGTTCGGCGCGCTCGCGGCGCTCTCGCCGGAGCCCTGCCGGCCCTTCGATCGGCGGCGCGCCGGCCTCAACCTGGGCGAGGGCGCCGCGTTCCTGGTGCTCGAGCCCGAGGAGGCAGCGCGCGCCCGCGGGGCCCGCCCCCTCGTCGAGCTCCGCGGCTGGGCCGTCGGCGCCGAGGCCAACCACATCACCAACCCCGAGGCCAGCGGCGAGACGGCGGCGCGGGTGATGCTCGCGGCGCTGGCCCGCGCCGAGCTGTCGCCCGCGGACCTCGACTACGTCAACGCGCACGGCACCGCGACCTCGCTCAACGACTCGATGGAGACCGCGGCGCTGCGGCGCTGCCTCGGCGCCGACGCCGACCGCGTCCCGGTGTCGACCTGCAAGGGGCAGATCGGGCACACGCTGGCGGCGGCGGGCGCCATCGAGGCGGCGGTGACCGCGATGGCCATCGCGCGCGGCGTGCTCCCGCCCACCATCGGCCTCGAGGAAGTGGACCCTGCCTGCGTCCTCCCGCACGTGACCGTGCAGCGCCCGGCGCGCATCCGCGCCGCGATGAGCAACTCGTTCGGCTTCGGCGGGACCGACACCGTGCTGGTGCTGGCCGAGGTGGGGGCGTTTCCGGCGCCCGCCCTCGCCCCGACCCGCCCCGTGGTCGTCACCGGAGCGGCGACGGTGGGCCCGCTCGGCGTGCTCGGCGTCGAGGGCAGCCGCGCCTACCTCGATCCCGGACCCGAGCCCTCCCCGGGGCCGATCGCGTTCCAGGCGTCCGCTCACCTCGACGTGGCGCGGGCGCGACGGCTCGATCGCGCGGGCAAGCTCACCACCACGGCGATCGCGCGGGCGATGGCCGAGGCGCGGCTGGAGATGGCGCCGCGAGCCATCACGGAGGCCATCACGGAGGCCATCACGGAGGCCATCACGGAGGCCATCACGGAGGCCATCACCGAGACTGCGACGCGGGCCGAGCGGATCGGCGCGGTGGTCGGCTCCGCGTTCGGCAGCATCGAGGGCTGCACCGCGTTCATGCGCCGCGTCTACGACAAGGGGCCCAAGTTCGCGAGCCCGGCCGACTTCCCCAACCTGGTGCCCTCGTCGCCGGTCGGGCACGCCTCCATCTACCTCGGGCTGCGCGGGCCGGTCTTCGCCACCTGCGATCTGGAGGCCTCGGCCGAGAGCGCCATCGCCACCGCGGTCGAGCTGCTCGGGGCCGGGGAGGGCGACGCCATCTTCGCCGGCAGCGTCGAGGAGGCGAGCCCGATGATCGAGCGCTGCCTCGGGCCGATCTGCTCGGGGATCACCGACCGCGGCGCCCGCAGCGAGGGCGCCGCCGTGCTCCTGCTCGAGGCCGAGGAGACGGCGGTCCGCCGCGGCGCCCGCGTCCTCGCGCGCGTGGCGTGGTGGCGATCGTGGCGCAGCGCGGGGACGGGAGGCCCGCGCCCCCTCGCCGAGGCGCCGCGGCCGTCGTCGCCGGGCACCTGCGCGGTGTTCCTGGGGCGCGACGACGAGCGGGTGCGCCGCGCGCTGGAGGGATCGGCCTGGGCCGAGGTGCCCCGCCGCAGCGTGGCGGCGCGGGCCGGCGATCACGAGGGGGCAGGGGGCTTCGCGGCGGCGGCGGCGGTGGGCGCGCTCGCGGCCGGCGAGATCGAGAGCGCGCTGCTGCTCGGGCTCGCGCCGGATCGCGGCTACGCGGTGCTGCTGGTGCGGCCCTCGACCGAGACGACGTGAGGCTGGGGATCGCGGCGGCGGCCTTGCTCGCGGCCTGTGCGCCGGCCGCCGCGACGCCGGCGTCCGCGCCGGGGCCCACGCTCGTGGAGTGGCAGGCCGCGCGCGCGGCGCTCGCCAGGCTGAACGCCGTCGCCGCCACGCCGCGCACCGTCCGGCTCGCCCTCACCCTGCGGGAGCCGCGCACCGGGCGCGTGCTCTCGGCGCGGGGAGCCGTGGCCGTGCTGCCGCCGAGCGCCCTGCGGATGATCCTCCTCGGGCCGGGCGGCACCACGGCGCTCGATCTTTGGATCCAGGGGGACCACTGGCGCTTCGCCGTGCCGGCGATCGACCTGCGGAAGCGCGGCGAGCTCTGGGCTCCGCGGGAGGAGCGCCAGGGCTTGCCGGTGGACTTCCTGGCGTTCTGGCTGCTCCGTCCGGCGAGCGGGCGGCTGCTCTGGCACGCCCGGGACCCGGACGGCGATCGCTTCGTGCTCCGCGACGGGGCGGCGATCGTCGATCTGCGCGCCCTCGACGACGGGCGCCTCGAGGCCCGCCGCGCCACCTGGTCGGACCCTTCGACGGACGGCGCGCCGGCGCACCTCCTCGACGAGGAGACGGTGTCGGCGAGTGGACCCGGTTGCGCCGAGGTGCGCTACCACCAGGCGTCGACCGGGCTCGACGTCACGGTGCTCTGCGAGGGCGAGACGACTGGAGCGCCCCCCGCCCGGGCGCTCGCGGACCCCGACGCGGAGGCTCCGTGAGCGCGACCGACGCGTGCGCCCTCGCGGTCGGCGCGATCTCCGGGCTCGGGCTCGGCGTCGCGGCCTACCGTCCCGGGCCCGTCGGCGCCGCGGCGCGCTCGGTGATCACCCGCGATCCGGTGCTCGCGGCGGCCGGCCTGCAACGACCGTTCGCGGCGCGGGCGCCGGCAGACGTGTGGGACTGCGGCGGCGATCTCCCCCCGCCGCCCGGCACCGAGCGCGCCGTCGATCTCATCGGCGCGGCGCTGGCGCAGGCGCTCGCCGGCCTCGACGCCGCGCGCCCCGGGTGGCGCGGCGAGCGGATCGGGATCGCCATGGGCACCTCGAGCGGGGGCATGCTCACCGCCGAGCGCTTCTTCGCGGCGCGCGCCCGCGGCGAGGGGACGGCGCTGCTCGCCCGCAAGGCCACGTACTTTGCGCCCCTCGACGAGGCGCTGGGGGCCGAGGGCCTCCTGCAGACGGAGCGGCGCACCCAGATCCTCGCGGCCTGCGCGGCCTCGACCATCGCCCTGGGCCTGGGGCTGCGCTGGCTCTCCCGCGGCGCCTGCGACGTGGTCCTCGCCGGCGGCTACGATGGCCTGAGCGTCTTCGTGGCCTCCGGGTTCGAGGTGCTCCGGGCCACGACCGCGTCGAGCCCCCGCCCCTTCCGCGTCGGGCGCGACGGGATGTCCCTGGGCGAGGGCGCCGCCATCCTGGCGCTGGTGCGCAGCGACGACACCCGCGGGGCCCGCGTGCTCGCGCAGGTGGCCGGCTTCGGGTGCTCCAACGATGCGGTCCACATCACCGCGCCCGATCGCACCGGCTCGGGGCTCGCCCGGGCGGCGCGGGCGGCGCTCGCCGATGCCGGCATCCTGCCGGCGCAGATCGGCCTGGTGAGCGCGCACGGGACGGCGACGCCGTTCAACGATGCCATGGAGGCGCGCGCCATCGCGACGGCGCTGGACGGCGCGCCGCCCCCGGTGGTGCACCCGTTCAAGGCGCAGATCGGGCACACGCTGGGCGCGGCCGGCGTCCTGGAGACGCTCGCGGCGGCGGACGCGCTGGCGACCGGCGTGGCCCCTGCCACCGCCGGAGGCGCCGAGGCGGCCATCGACCCCGACGCGCCGGCGCTCCTCCTCGATCGGGCCGAGCCTCGCGATCTCGTGGCGGCGCTCAAGCTGTCGGCGGCCTTCGGCGGCTCCAACGCCGCCCTGGTGCTGGTGCGGCCGGGCGCCTCCGGCCCGGAGGTCCTGCGCCGGCTCTCGTCGCGCCCGCTCCGCGCCGTGTACCTGCGGGCCTCGGCGCGGATCACCGACGTGGATCTCGTCGCGCTCGCCGCCGCCACCGGGGTGGCCCGCGATCGCCTCGCGCGCCTCGATGCGCTGTGCCGGCTCGGGATCTCCGCGGTCGCCGCGCTCGGTGGGCAGGTCGGGCTCGCCGCGCTCGCGGGCGCGGGGGTGGTGGCCGGGCACGGGCTGGCCACGCTCGACACCAACGACGGCTACGCCGCCCGCCTGCGCGCGCGCGGTCCGGGCGGGGTCGAGCCGCGCGTGTTCCCCGCCACCTCACCCAACGCGCTGGCCGGCGAGTGCGCCCTCGTCTTCAAGCTGACGGGCCCCGGCTTCGCCGTGGGCGCGGGGCTCGACGGCGCCCTGGAGGCGCTCGACGCGGCCGCCGAGCTGGTGGCCTGCGGCGACGCCGATCGCATGGTGGTGGTGGCCGCCGACGACGCCGGACCGGCCGCCCGCGAGCTCTTGCGGCTCGCCGGCTGGGGGGCGCGCGCCCTCGCGCCCGGAGCGGCGGCGCTGTTGCTCACCGCGGACCCCGAAGGCTCGGCCCGCGAGGTCCCTCTCGACGCCCGCGCGGCGCACGCCGGCGACGGTCCCATCGGTCACCTCGGGCTCCTGCGCTGGCTCGACGGATGACCGGACGATGGAGGCCCCGGGCGGATTGTCAGTTTGTCGGAACCAGCGGCCGGCGCGGGGCCGTTTTTGCCACGTCTGTCAACGGCCGCCCCTGCCGACCGTGCCCTTTCCCTTCGCCACCGCATCTGGCAAGGTCCGGCCCGGAATTCGCTTCAGGTAGAGCAGGTTCCCCAAACCGTATGTCGCGCCCCAACCGAACTGCTCTTCTTTTCGCCGCGCTCCTCGGCCTCGCCACGCAGGCTGGGTGCGCCACGCATTACATCCCCAACACGGACGTCGAGGACAACGAAGACAACCGCAAGCTCGTCGGGTTCTGTGAGCGCTACCGACACGCCGTGGAGCAGAAGGACGTCGCGACGCTGCTCAAGCTCGCCGCCCCCAGCTACTACGAGGACGGCGGCAACGTCGACCCCACGGACGACATCGACTACGCCGGCCTCAAGGCGTACCTGACCACCAAGTTCCAGGATGCCACGGGCATCCGCTACGAGATGCGCTACCGCCGCGTGGCCCGCGAGAAGGACCTCTTCTTCGTGGAGTACACCTACAGCGCCAGCTACCGCATCCCCGGCCCCAAGGGCGACGAGTGGCGCCGCAAGGTCGACGACAACCGGCTCGAGCTGGTGCCCTACCAGGACGAGTTCCGCATCGTGGCGGGGATGTAGGCGGTCACCCTGGGGAACGCCCGAGAGCGTTCCCCGACGGGGCGGCGTGCCTTGCGCGCGCCGTGGCGGCGGGCGTCTTGGGGGCCGGGGGGCCGAGCCCCAGCCTCGCTACGCCGGCGAGGCCTAGCCGCACACCTTCATGCCCATCGTGCCGACCGAGCACTTGAGGCTGCCGGCGCAGTCCGAGTCCACCAGGCACTGCTGCATCGCCGCGCACCGCGCCGGGCACGCGCCGCCGTCGAGCGCGGGGGAGTGGACGGTCGGCCCGCCGCAGTCGATGTCGGTCTCGAGGCCGTCCTTGAGGCCGTCCATGCACAGCTCCAGGGCCGCGGGGACCGCGCAGTTGAAGTAGACCACCGTGTTCGCGGTCTGCACCGGGACGGTCTGCGGATCGGACGCATCGGGGTACGAAGCAGGCGACCCCGAGGCGGGCGTCGGCGGGTAGGTGATCGCCAGGCTGACCGCGCCGGGGACGTCGATTCCGCCGAGGAAGACCTGGAGCCGGGCCGTGGGCATCAGCGGCGCGAAGCCCGGGCACGAGCTGGTGGGGCCGCCGTCGAGGCCGGGCGGGCCGACCAGCTCGTTGAGGTTGAAGTGGTGGGTCTCCCCGGAGGGACAGGTGACGTCGACCTCTTCGGTGCCCGGCGTGGCCGCCTGGGTGTACGTGCCCGCGGTGTAGAACTGGCCCCCGTCGAGGGCCGCGGCGGCCGCGGCGGCATCGGCCTCGGGGCTGAGGGCGCCGGCGTCGTTGATGGTCAGCGCGAAGTCGTAGGTGCTGTTGTACGTCACCAGGCCGCACACGGTGCCGTCGGGCTGGAGGAAGCTGATGGTGTAGGTGACCGGCCCGGCGTCGGCGGCGGGGGGGTACATCGTCGGGTCGATCGGCGGGTTGAAGGTGATCTCCCCGCCGGCGTTGAGGATGCAGGTGTCGAACATCGCGCGCTGCACGAACGACCCGTTGGGGTTGCCCTGCGGCTTGCTCGGGTCCGGGTTGGAGTACACCTCGGTGGGCTGCGCGTCCGCGCCGGCGTCGGCCGGGGTGGGCCGGCAGTCGCCGCTGGGGTTGTCGATGG
>Ga0302283_1001457_pt1 | contig 19869 bp, 15 predicted proteins | sample III_Fen_E1_4_FD_198770 | JGI IMG/M metagenome (GOLD analysis project Ga0302283, IMG submission 198770) | Peat permafrost microbial communities from Stordalen Mire near Abisko, Sweden - III_Fen_E1_4 | ecosystem: Environmental > Terrestrial > Soil > Wetlands > Permafrost | place: Sweden: Abisko... | reverse complement strand
GCGGGACGCCCAGGGGTGATCGGCGGCCACCACCACCACCTGGCGGCTCCGGGCGGCGGGGACCGCGAAGAGGCGGGGGTCCTCGACGCGGTCGGAGAGCGCGGCGACGTCGGTGCGGCTGTCGAGGAGATCGCGCAGCACCTCGCTGGAGTTGCCCAGCGAGAGCGACAGGGACACCTGGGGGTGCGCCGTCCGGAACGCCGCCAGCATCGGCACGACGACGAAGGGGGCGTCGGCGCCGACGCGGAGGTGCCCGCCGAGCAGACCGCCGGCGCGACCGAGCAGCTCGGCGGCCTCGGACTCGATGGCGTAGAGGGGGCGGATGGCGTCGAGCAGAGCGCGGCCGAGCTCGGTCGGCTCCACCGCGGCGCGGCCGCGGGTGAGCAACTCGACGCCGTAGGCCTCCTCCAGGGAGCGCACCGCCATGCTCACCGCCGGCTGGCTCACCCCGAGCGCGCGCGCCGCGGCGGTGAAGCTCCGCGCCAGGGCCACGGCGTGGAACGCGCGGAGCTGCGCGTGGCTGGGCGCTTCGGGCGGGGACGGCGCGCGCGGCGGCATAACCTCAGCTTATCGCGGCGGTCAGGGGAAGTGCTTGGACGCCTGCGCCGGCGGGGCGCAGCCTTCGCGCATGGAGAGCGCCGGGGGCATCGAGGCGGTCATCTTCGACTGGGCAGGGACCACGGTGGACCACGGGTGCATGGCACCCCTCGCCGCCTTCCGCGAGGTGTTTCGCCGCCGCGGTGTGGAGGTCTCCACCGCCGCGGCGCGCGGGCCGATGGGCACCCACAAGCGCACCCACCTCGAGCGCATGTGCGCCCTGCCGGAGGTGGCGGCGGCATGGCGGGCCCGCTTCGGCACAGCCCCCGGCCCCGCGGACGTCGACGCGATGTTCGCCGAGTTCGTCCCGCTCCAGCTCTCGGTGCTGCGCGCACACGCCGAGCCGGTGCCGGGCTGCGTCGCCGCCGTCGCCGCGCTGCGCGCCCGCGGCCTCCGCATCGGCTCCACCACGGGCTTCACGCGGGCGATGATGGACGTGCTCGCCCCCGAGGCCTCGCGCCGCGGCTTCGCGCCCGACGTCATCGTCACCGCCGACGAGGTGCGCCGCGCCCGGCCCTGGCCGGACATGTGCCTGCGCAACGTGATGGAGCTCGGCGCCTCCTCGGTCGCCGCCTGCGTGAAGGTGGACGACACCCTCGCCGGGATCGAAGAGGGGCTCCGCGCCGGGATGTGGACGGTCGGCGTGGTGATGACCGGGAACGAGGTCGGCCTCACCGAGGCGGAGCTGGCCGCCCGAAGCCCCGAGGAGCGCGCGCGGCTCCGGGCCGAGGGGTACGCCCGCCTGCGCGGCGCGGGGGCGCACGTCGTCATCGACGGGATCGCCGAGCTCCCCGCCGTGATCGATGCCCTCGGGTCGCGGTCCTCCAGCGGAACGCCCGAGAGCGTTCCGCAACGGGCGCGCGCCGCCTGAGGACCGGGTATCCTCGGCGGCCGTGACGACCCCGAGGCTCCGCGCGTCCTGCCGCTCGCTCGCTCGCCCGCTCACCGCCTTCGCCCTCGCGGCCTCGGCGCTCACCGGGTGCATCCCCAACCCCGAGCCCATCACCGCCGGTCCGGTGCTCCGCCCGGTGCCCCGGCCGCAGGGAGCGAACCCGCTCGCCGAGGCGCGCCTCTACGTCGATCCGGTCGGCCCGGCGCGGAGCCAGGTGGACGCGTGGAAGGCCTCGCGGCCCGCCGACGCCGCCGCGATCGAGCGCATCGCCTCGCAGTCCCACGCCGACTGGATCGGCGAGTGGAGCTCGCCTCCGGCCGCGACCGTCGACCAGCGCGTCTCTCACATCGCCGACGCGGACGCGGTCCCGGTGCTGGTGGTCTACAACATCCCCCTCCGCGACTGCGGGCAGTACTCGGCCGGCGGCGCCCACGATCCGACCGCCTACCGGCTGTGGATCCGCGAGGTCGCCCGCGGCATCAAGAACCGCAAGGTCGTGGTCATCCTCGAGCCGGACGCGCTCCCCCTGATGACCAAGTGCCTCTCGCCCGCCGATCAGCAGGGGCGGATGGACCTCATCGCCGACGCGGTCCGCGTGCTCGCCGCCAACGCCGGCACCAAGGTGTACCTCGACGCCGGCCACGCCAAGTGGATCCCCGCTCCCGAGATGGCGACCCGGCTCAAGGCGGCGGGCATCGAAGGCGCCGACGGCTTCGCGCTCAACGTCTCCAACTACATGGGTACGCCGGAGTCGGTGGCCTACGGCAAGGAGCTGTCGGCGCAGCTCGGCGGCAAGCACTTCGTCATCGACACCAGCCGCAACGGCAACGGCGCCACGCCCGACGCCCAGTGGTGCAACCCCGACGGGCGGGCCCTCGGCCATGTGCCGACCGTGCAGACCGGCGAGCCGCTCGTCGACGCGTTCCTCTGGATCAAGCCGCCCGGCGAGTCGGACGGCACCTGCAACGGCGGCCCCCGCGCCGGCGAGTGGTGGCCGGACTACGCGCTCGGGCTGGCCAAGCGCGCCGCCCCCTGAGAGCTCCCAGCGCCGGTCACCGCGTCCGGCGCGCGACGACGTAGGCGCGCACCAGGGCCGGTGTGTCCATCGATTTACCGCGGATCGCCTCGGTGAAGAGGAGCTTCACCAGCCCGGGCTCGAGCCGCACCACCGCGGCGTAGGTCAGCAGCGACGCCTCCGGGCCCCAGGGGCTCACCCGGAAGTAGCCCCAGAAGTCCTCGATCTGGTGCGGCTGGGAGACGTCGAGCCAGAAGCGGAAGAGCCCCTGCGACTCGCGGCGCACCAGGATCACGTACGCGGCGCTGCTCAGCTTCACGCCCTGGCGGAGATAGACCTGGGAGTCGACCCCGCGCCGCGAGAGCAGCCGCGCCTCCAGCGTCATCGGGAGGATGGACGGGTAGGTGCCCGGATCGTCGAGCGCGGCGGCCACCGCGCCGAGGGGCGCAGGGACCACCGCATAAGAGATGCCGCCGAAGTAGTCGCCCTGCGGCAGGTCGAAGTCGACCGGCACCTTCACGATCTCGCCGCGGGTGAGGCGCGCGAGATCGTCCGCCGACAGCGGCGACGCGCCCGCCGACCGCTCCGGGAGGAGCGCACCGAGCGTGGCGGCGCCGGCGAAGCGGATCAGGGATCGACGACGCGGACGTCCAGGAACCATGGGCCCGAGGCGAGATCGTAGCCGTCGACCTGCACGTAGTAGGTGCCGGCGCCGAGCTCGAGATCCAGGTAGCTGCGGGTGGGGCCGAGGCCGATGGTGCACCCCAGGGGGATCTCGGTGCCCGGGCAGCCCGGCCCCTGGCGGATGTCGAGGAGGGTGGAGTAGCCGGAGCCATCCATGTCGAAGATCACCCGCTGCGGCGCGGTGAGGGTGAGCACCAGGAGCTCGTCCGGGGCGCCGTTGCCGGCCACCCCGCCGTTGTCGCAGCCGGCCGGGAAGCTGGCGGTGGAGTTGGCGGTGTTGCCCTGGAAGAAGCCGCCGGTGGCGGGGATCGGGAAGGCCTCGGCGCAGCCGGCCGCGAAGGGCACCAGCGTCGGCGGGACCGCATCGCGGACGAAGGCGCTGAGCTGCGCGTCCTCCGCGAGCAGGCTCTCGACGACCACCCGGTAGGGGCCGGCAGGCACGTTGCGCTTCGACGCCCGCACCGGCGACTGGCCGCCGGCCTGGCAGAACAGCGCCGTGGCCGCGGTGCACGCCGGGGTGGCGAGGCTGACCGCGCCGGTGTCGCCCTGCGTGGTGCGCTCGACGAGGAGCACGTCGGAGGGCGCCGCCAGATCGAGCTCGTAGGCGGCGTCGACCGCGCCGGTGTTGCAGCCGAGGTAGGCGTCATCCTCGTGGGTGGAGAGGGCGACGGGAATGGTCTTGTTGGGGACGATCACCGGCGCGCCGGTGCACGACTGATCGGCCGCGGGCTGGGTCGGCGCGGAGAGGTCGACGCTGAGCTCGAGCGAGGTGGGCGCGGTAGCCGAAGCAGCGAGGTAGTAGGTGCCGGCCGCGAGCGCCTGGCGGACGATGTGCACGGTGGTGCTCGACTGGCAGGTGATCTCGTCCGTGGGGAGAGCGCAGCCGGCGTCGCGGAGGGAGATCGCCGGGGCGCCGGTGCCGTCGTTGGAGCTTGCGTACACGTCGACGTTGGCCGGGGCGCTCAGCGTGAAGGAGTAGACCAGCGAGCCGAGCTGGGTGGCGCAGGCGCTCCCCAGGTTCTGCGTGGCGTCGAGGATGTCGGCGGCGACGGGGACGCCGGGGGTGATCGGCGTCGCGGTGCCGCAGGTGAGGTTGGTGGGGGCCGGGACCGGCGGCAGGATCTGCACGTCGACGGCGACGGTGGTGCCCAGCGAGGTCTCCACGTAGATCGGGTAGGCCGTCGCCATCGTGGTGCTGCCCAGCGCGCGGGCGCGGAGGCGGGCGACGTTGCCGCCCTGCGGAGAGGAGAAGCTCCCGCCGCAGGCGAGCTCCGTCGAGGGGTCGCCGCACTGGCCGGCCATGGCGACGGCCACCTGGGCCCCGCCCGTCTGCGCGGTGACCTCGACGTCGACGGGGGCGCCGGCCGGGAGGATCACCGCGGCGACCACCTCGCGCGCGCCGACCACGGCGCCGAGCCCGCACGAGGTCGCGTACTGGAAGGGCGCCCCGTTGGTGTTCATCGCGTACGTGCCCGAGGCCGAGATCGAGAGCGCGTCGAGGCAGGTGGAGTGGGTCACCTGCACGCAGGGCGTCTCGTCGATGAGGCCGTTGCAGTTGTCGTCCTTGCCGTTGGCGCAGACCTCGGGGAGCAGCGAGCTGACCGTGGGGTCGTTGTCGTCGCAGTCGTGGCCGCCGCAGTGGTCGTCGGGGTCGCCGTCGCCGTCGGCGTCGCGGGGGGTGTGGGTGCAGGACTGGGTCGCCTCGACGCAGGCGTCGACGGTGCACTCGTTGTTGTCGTTGCAGCTCACCGGCACGCCGGGCACGCAGCCGTGCTGCGGCTCACAGATCTCCATGCCGTTGCAGTAGACGCCGTCCTGACACTGGGAGTCGTCGGGGATGTTGCGGCAGCGGCCCAGGGCCTGGTCGCAGGTGTCGAAGGTGCAGGCGATGCCGTCGTTGCACTGCCCGTCGTCGAGGCAGGGGCCGCCCAGCGTGGGATCGGCGTCGGCGCCGGCGTCTCCAGGGAGCGATCCGCCGCTGCCGCCCGTGCCGCCGCCGTCGTCGCTCGAGCCGCCGGCGCCCGCGTCGGGCGGGAAGAAGGGGTTGGGCGCGCTCCCCGTCCCGCAGCCGGCGCCGAGCGCGATCGCTGCGGTGGGCAGGCCGACCGTCGCCGCGAGGCCCCAGGCGATGACGCGGAGGTTCATGGTCCTTGGCTCATTTCGATGCGGCTTAACGTAGCAGGCCCGCCCGGGCTCTGGCATCATCGCGCTGCGCTGCGCGCACCAGAGGATGGAGCACCCGTGACGGATCGACTCACCAAGAACGAGCTCACGTGGCTCCTCGCCCAGGAGGCGAGGACCGCAGCGCAGAAGCTCCGCCGCGGGGTGGGGATGTCCTCCGGCGACGAGATCCCCGCCCCCACCATGACGATCATGGAGGAGGGCAGCGGCGGCGTCGAGGGCACGCTCAATCGCCTCGACGAGGCGGTGAGCATGCTCGCCTCGCTGCACGGGCACCCGGTCCCGCGCGGCCGGCGCGGCAAGATCGACCTCGCCGCCCTGGTGTGGGAGGTCGCGCCCGAGGCGCGCGTCCAGATCGAGATGGGCGAGGGCACCACCGTCTTCGGCGACGAGTCCGAGCTGCGCCGCATGCTCCACGTGCTCATCGGCCAGACCGGCGATCCGCGCACCGCGGGCGCCTCGCCCAGCGTCAGCATCCGCCGCGAGGGCGACGACATCCGCATCGGCGTCAACCTCGGGCCCGACACCCCGGCGGCCTTCACGGCCGAGCGCGGCTGGCTCTCGCGCATGGCCACCCGCTACGGCGGCCGGCTCCTGCTCGACGGATCCATGCAGACGCTGGTGCTCGCCGCCGACATCGACCTGCCGCGCCGCGAGCTCGAGGTCCTGAAGAAGGAGCTCGCCGCTGCCCAGGCCCAGGGCGAGGCCTACGCGCGGGAGCTCGCCGCCGTCTTCAGCCGCGGCGAGACCGGGTCGAGCGTGACCTCCGTTGCCTCCGTGGGGACTCCGGGCTCCCCTGGTACCACCCGGCCGTCGCACCTGCCCTCGAGCAGCAACGACGGGCTCGCGGTGCTGGTCGCGGCCGTGCGGGCCCTCGCGGCCGACGTGCGCGGGATCCTCTCGGCGATCGGTCGCGACCTCGGCCCCCTCCGCGATCGCGGCGGCGACGTCGGCGAGATCGCCGCCTCCGTCGGCCGCCACGTCACCGGCGCCTCCGAGGTCGTCTCCGATCTCGCCCGCCTCGGCACCTGCCCGGTCGGGGAGCTGCCCCGCGTGGTCGACCTCGCCGACCTGCTCCGCGAGGCCGTGCACAGCGAGCGCAGCCGCGCCCAGCGGCACGACGTCGAGCTGGTGATCGAGGCGCCCGAGAGCGCGGAGGAGACCATCGAGGCCGGCGCCCTCGGCGTGCTCTTCCAGGTCCTCATCGACCACGCCATCGAGGCCTCGCCCGGCGGCTCCCGGGTCACCGTCGAGCTCAAGGAGACGCCGGCCGCGTTCCACGTGCTCTTCGACGACGCCGGCCCGGCGCTCCCGCCCTCAGCGCGCGGCAGCGTCCTCAGCCGCGACTTCGACGCAATGGCGCACGGCCGGCCGCCCGGCCTCGCGCTCATCGCCGCCTCGACCATCGCCACCCACCTCCGGCTCGTCCTCGAGCTCGAGGAGGGACCGCGCGGTGGCACGCGCGTGCGCCTGATGATGCCGCGGGTCGCGTCCTAGAGCGCGTCCTAGAGGATCGAGGTCGAGGGGAAGTCGACGTCGATGGCGAGGTCCGTCCCCGCCACGACCTCGATGGCCGCCAGCGGCTTGGTGACGCTGCGCGAGTTTCCGGCCGGGTCGACCAGCGTCACATCCGCGGAGTACGTGCCGTCTGGCAGCGCGAGGGTGAGCGAGAAGCTCTCGCACGGGGCGTTGGCGGTCGTCACCTGGTTGCCCGCCGCGTCGTAGACGACCAGCTCGAGCGTGGTCGCGTTGTACGAGCCGCACAGCGACCCGTTGGTGGTGCCGGCCACCAGCCAGCGGACCGTCAGCGTGCCTGCGGCCGCCGTCGTCACGGGCGGGCCGACGGGTCCGTCGACTCCGACCGCGCACCCCAGGGTCGCCGCCGCCAGCGCGCAGGCAGAAAGAGGGATCACGAGCTTCGCGAGGTACATCGCCGTGGTTCGTCCTTTCCGGCCACGTTGCGCCGCGGGCAGAGCACCGTGCTCCGGCCTCCGCCCCGCTGCCGCTCACGTGTCTCTCGTCCGGGTCGGTCAGCAATGCGGGTGCCACCCGGCCCGCGGCGCGAGGTCCGTCCGGGCCGATGAACGTCCGATTCAGCCCGGCACGGCGCGGAGCTGCTAGGGTGCAGCCGCCCTCGCCATGCAAGAGCCGCCTGCCGACACCACCGACGCCGCCGCTTCCTCTCCCGCCCCCGATCGCCGCGACGCGGAGGGCTTCCCGCTCGACCGGGAGCCGACCCTCGACGACGTCCGGGGTGGGGCCAACCACTTCCGCTTCGCCGTCGGCTGCTCGGCGGTGGTGGCCCTGCTGGTGGTCGCGTTCTGGGTGCTGCGCCTGACCCTGGCGCGCTGACCTCAGGGCTCGGGCGCGGCCACGGTCTCGAAGTGCAGACCAAGGGCGAACCCGAGCCACGCCCCCTCGACCACGCCCGGGGCGCCGGCGGTGCCGACGAAGTGGACCGGCCTCAGGATCGCGCCGGGCTCGGCGCCGAGGGTCAGCCACATCGGCGCGGCAAGGCGCGCCTCGATCGCGAGCAGGCCGCCGGCGCGGCTCGACCACGACTCCCGCTGGCCGGGCTGGCTCTCCACGGCGGTGGCGTCGGCCAGGTGCACGGACGAGAACGCGCCCGAGCCACCCAGCGCCAGGCGCCAGGAGGGGTCGAGCCAGACGCGGTACTCGGCCGCGAGGCCGATCTCGAGCCAGCGCAGGCCGCTGCCGCGACCCGCGCCCGAGAGCCACCGACCGAAGATGGACTCGCTCACGCCGAAGCGCCGGAACGAGGCGGCCAGCGAAGGCCCACCGAGCACGCCGGCGACCGCCGGGAGTGACGTGACGACGCCCGAGGGCGTGACCATCAGCGCCGGGGCGGCGCGGGTCGCGCGCTCCAGCTCCATCGGGGTCCGGCGGGGTGGACGGGGCGGCGGAGGCAGCGGCGGGGGCCGCGGCACCATGCCGGCGTGGAGCATCTCCGAGACGGCGATGGCCACCAGGCGCGCGGCCACGTCTCCCGCGAGGCCGCGCACGGCGATCTCACGGCGCTCCACCGCGTGGTCGCCGACGCGGCTCTCCACGATGACCTTGGCGGCGCTGGGTTGATCGACCCACACGTAGCCCACCTGATCGCCGAGCGGCCCGGTCCCGCCCGGCGCGAGCACGGCGAAGCTCTCGGTCTCGATCTCGACCAGGCGCCGCACCCGTGGCTCCGAGAGGGTGCGGGCGGCGGCCTCGGAGACGGCGAGGCGGATCTCGAGAGCGCGCGCCGCGCCGGCGGGAGCGGTGGCTGCGGTGGCAGCGGCGGTCGACGGGGGAGCCGCCGTCGTCGCTGGAGCGGTTGGCGGAGGGGCCGCGTTGGCAACCGGGCGAGCTGCGGCCGGGCCGCCGTGGAGGAGCAGGCCGAGGAAGGCGAGGACCGCGCTCCCTGCAGGGACGGGGCTAGGGAACCGGGGGAGCCGGCGCGGGCTCGGGGGCGGGAGAAGGCGCGTCGCGCTGGACCAGCCGCTCGAACTCCTCCCTGCACTCGCCATCCGGGTACTTTGCCAGATACTCCTTTGCCGAGAGCGCTGCCTTAGTCTTGTCGGGCTCGCGGCGGATCAGGTCGCAGATCAGCGAGTCCGAGCCGGTCGTGGCGCTCTGGGCCAGGATCTGCACCTTGTCCTTGTAATTCTTGGCGCGCTTGGCATCCCCGTGGGCATCGTAGATGCGGCCGAGCCGGTCGGCGGCGAGGGACGCCCGCTGGTCGCTGGGGAAGGCCCGGACGAGGCGCTCGAGGGCGCGGATCTCTTCGCCCTGATCGCCGCCCTTGCCGCTCATCAGCTCGGCGATCGCCATCAGCTCGTTGGCGCCGCGGGCGGTCTCGATGGCCTGGGCGACGCCCTGCTTGCGGAGCGCGACGAGGGCGCCGGTGTCGTCGGCGGGGTAGTGGGCGAACCACTCTCCCGCCTTGGCGGCGACGGGGCGCTGGCTCGCCCGCGGGCGCAGCGGGAGCAGCACCGGGTTGCGGCGCGGCTTGGTGTCGGTGGGGGCGCTCGAGATCGCGGCGTGGAGGGGGATCGCCTCGCGCTGGTTCTTGCCGAGCTGGAGCGCGCCTGCGGGCGAGGTGACGCTGACGGTGCCGTCGGTGACGTTGACGTCGAGATCGTCGGCGTTGCGCGTGACGCTGATCACGCTGCCGGCCTGGGTGTTGATGCGCGCCTCGCCGGCGACGACCGCGAGCGCCCGCCCCTTGGACTCGATGGACGCCTCGCCCTGGAGCAGCGAGAGCGTGACGGCGCTGCCGGTGCGCTCGACCTCGACCGTGGAGCCGGGCAAGAGGGTGAGCGATCCCCCGCCCTGGAGCGGGAAGGCGCGGAGCTGGGTGCCGGCGGCGAGCACCTCGACCACGCTCTTCTCGTCGATGGCGGTCGCCACGAGCGCGCCGGCGCCCCGATCGGCGGACCGCTTGTCCCAGGTCACCTTGCCGAGCAGGACGCCCGCGCCGAAGGCGCTCAGCGTGGCCGCCATCGCCAGGTAGGCGAGCGTCGATCGGCGAGGAAGAACGCCACCCGCGCGATCCGTGCGGCTCACCAGATCGCGCTCGACGCGCTCCCAGACGCGCTCGATGCGCGCCTCGTCGGCGGGGTCGGCGACGTCGCGCAGCGCGGCGGGATCGATGTGCGGGAACGAACGGCGGCTCATGACGACACTTCCTTGATGCTCGACTCGGGCGGCTCAGAGGGCTCAGCGGGCTCCGCGGGCTCCGCCGTCGGGGTCGCCCCGTCCCCGTCCGCGTCCCCGTCGGTCTCCACGAAGTGATCGTCGAGGAAGCGCTGGGCGCGCGTGATCCGTCGCTTCACCGTGGCCAGCGAGCAGCGGGTGAGGCGGGCGGTGGTGTCGAGGTCGTGCCCCTCGACGCAGCGGAGGGTCCAGGCGATCCGGTCGTCGGTGGGGAGGGTGCGGAGGAGGGCGTAGATCTGCGCGATCTGGGCGCGGACGTGGGGGGAGGCGTCCGGGCTGGCGAGCGCGTCGAGATCGACCGGCTCGCTCGAGCGGCCCAGGCCGAGCACGTTCATCAGGCGGTGGCGGCGCATCCGCGAGCGGACCGCGTGGACGACGATGGCGCCGAGCCAGGAGCGGAAGGCGGCCCGATCGGTGAGCTCGTCCAGGCGCTCGAAGGCGCGGACGAAGGCGTCGTGCGCAATGTCCTCCACGTCGCGCGACGAGCCCTCGATGCGGGCGGCGAGATGGATCGCGAACGCGGCGTGGCGCCGGTAGAGGATCTCCAGCGCGCCCACCTCGCCCCGGCAACCGAGGGTGACGAGCTGCGCGTCGGAGAGCGCCGCGAGCTGGGCCCGGCTGGCCCGGCCCTCGAGGCGGTGCTCGCCGGGCAGCGGGGTCTCCGCCACGCCGGGATCCGACGCCTGCGGTACCCGCGCCTCGGCCACGGGGGGCCGGGGGCGCTCCTGCAGGGACGCGTTGGGGAGCTCGCCTGGCTCCACCAGGCGCAGCCGGCCTCGATTCGTGCGCGATGCCATTGGCTCTAGGCTCCCACGAAGGCTTGACGCATAGCCACCTTTGGGCGGCTCACCGGACACCGATCTTGGCTCGAGCAGCGGGGCGAGGACGCCTGGGGGGCTGCGGCCGGCGGGGCTCCCTCGCGTTTTCGCCGATCGTGAGGCTTCCCGGAGCCCCCTGGAGTATGGTGCGCGCCACCTCGGGGACGGATGCGCCCCGGGCCGGTGCTTCCAATGACGTACTCCCCTCGATTCCCCCTGGTCGTGGTCGGCGCGCTCGTCCTCCTCTTCTCCGCCCTCGGCGGGTGTGGGCGGACGGATCTCCTCGACGTCGGCGTCGGCGGCGCCGGCGGTTCCCTCAGCACCGGAGGCGGAGGCGCCCACCCGGCGTGTGGCAACGGCGTCTGCGATCCGGCCACCGAGACCTGCACCAGCTGCCCGCAGGACTGCGGCGTCTGCGCGGGCTGCGGCGACGGCACCTGCAACGGCACCGAGACCTGCACCAGCTGTCCGCAGGACTGCGGCATCTGCGCGGGCTGCGGCGACCACGTCTGCAGCGCGGGCGAGACCTGCGCGAGCTGCCCGGTCGACTGCGGCAAGTGCTCGACCTGCGGCGACGGCACCTGCGACGCGGCCCACGGCGAGACCTGCTCCAACTGCCCCATCGACTGCGGCCTCTGCACCACCTGCGGCAACGGCACCTGCGACCCCAGCGAGACCTGCCAGTCCTGCCCGCAGGACTGCGGCAAGTGCGTCACCTGCGGCGACGGCATCTGCACGCCCCCTGAGGACTGCGTGACCTGCGCCCCCGACTGCGGCGCCTGCCCCTCCTGCGGCGACGGCGTCTGCAACCACACCACCGAGAACTGCTTCACCTGCCCCGCCGACTGCGGCAAATGCACGGGCTGCGGCGACGGCATCTGCGACATGAACAAGACCTGCGCCTCCTGCCAGGAGGACTGCGGCGTCTGCTCCGTGTGCGGCAACGGCAAGTGCGAGCCGCCCTACGAGACGTGCACCAACTGCCCGATGGACTGCGGCGAGTGCACCGTCATGAACACCTGCCTGGAGACGGTCACCTGCGCCTTCCAGTGCATCAATCCGGCGATGGGGGGGTTCGACGCGACCTGCATCACGGGCTGCGTGTCGCAGGGCTGCGCCAACGCGCAGTTCTTCGTCAACCAGGTGCTCAACTGCGCCGTCGGCGCCATCCCCAAGTGCATCACCGGAGGCACCGGCGGCCTCGTGGCCTGCCTGATGAAGACCTGCGGCACCGAGCTGGCGGCCTGCATCGGCTCGAGCTGCCAGTAGCTCGGTCACCCCGGGGTCCTCGAGCACCCCGGATCGAGCGCGCGCGGGCGCCCCCCAGGCCCTGCCGTGCGGCGACTGTCGATCCGCGGGCCGCCCCGTACTAGCGTCCGCGGGTGATGCCCCGCCTCTCCGGCCTCCGGCCCCTCGTGCTCGCGATCGCGCTCCTCCCCTTGCCGCTCGGCGCCTGCTCGTCGCACGGCGGCGCCGACGGCGGCGCGGCCGTCGAGGCGGTCACGCCGCTCCCGGCGCCGGCGGGCCACCTGGGCGACCTCTTCTTCCCGGCGCCCGGGGCCACCTGGGGCAAGGCGCGCGGGGCGCTCGGCCCGGCGGCGTCGTTCCTCCCGCAGAGCTTCGGCGCGCTGGCGGCCACGCTGATCGGGCTGCCCATCACCCTCTCGGCCGAGATCGACGAGGCGGTCCCGCTGATCGGCGCCGGCGCGCGGCAGGGGCCCGGTCCCGTGCAGATCGCGGTCGGCTTCCACGTCAAGGCGGGCGATCGCTTCATCGGCATGGTGACCAAGGGGGAGGGCGCGCGCTTCAACGCCACCGTCGACCCGGCCACCCACGTCACCCTGCTCACCGAGAAGGTGGCGCCCGAGTCCGCCCGCTTCGCCCTCGGCGTCCTCGGCAACTACCTGCTCGTCGCCGCGCGCCCGGCCGATCTCTACTCCCTCGGGCCCTACGTGGTGCGCACGCTCGGCCCGAAGCCGGCGCCCGCCGACGACCTCACCGTGGACCTGCCGGAGTCGGCCCTGGCCGGCCCCCTCCTCGAAGAGGTGCGCACGCTGCGCGCTCAGAGCGAGGGTGCCGCGGCCACCGTGGTCCCCCTCGGGGCCATGCTCGACACGGCGACCACGCTGCTCGGCGACGCCTCGCACGGGCGGCTCACCTTCAACCTGGACGCGAGCGGCGCCACCCTGCACGGTCGCCTCGCGGTGACGCCCAAGCCCGGCGGCGCGGGCGCCAAGCTCGTCTCCGATCTCCTCGTCGGCGACCTCAAGCCGTTGCTCGAGCTCCCCGAGGCCACCACGCTCGGCCTGCTCTGGCGGGAATCGGCGGCGGCGCGGGCCGAGAACGCGCCCAAGCAGGCGGACGCCCTCTCCCGGCTGCTCGGCAGCGACGTCACCGCGGACGAGAAGACCTCGATCGCGACGGCTCTGAGCGCCGAGGCCGCGGCGCGCGGCGACTGGCAGGTGGTGGGCATCGGCCTCGCCGGCACCGGGCCAACGGCGGTGGTGCGCACCCCGGTGGGCGACGCCGACCGGATGAAGAAGGCGCTCCACCAGCTCGTCGATCTCGTCCGCATCGCCAGCCTGAAGAAGGCCCTCGGTGGCCTCGGCGTGCGGCTGACCGTCGACGACAAGGCCGTGGTCGAGAACCTCCCCGGCGAGGTCACTCGCCTGCGCCTCTCGCGCGGGACCGACGATCCCAGGGACCCGAAGAAGGACGCCAAGGGCCACGCCGCCGACAAGAAGGGCGCCCAGCCCGAGGCCGACCTCGCCAAGTCGATCGACCTGCTCTACCTGGTCGACGGCAGCAGCCTCTACGCCGCCGCCGGCTTCGACCCCAAGGACAGCCTGCGCGACCTGGTCAAGGCGCCCGCCGGGCCCAACCTCGGCGGCAACGCGCCGATGGCGAGCGCGATCGCCGCGATCGGCGGCGAGGCCGCGTTCGTCCTCGTCGCCGACGCGCTGCGCATCTCGGCGCTGACCTCCGGCAAGGTCCCGCCCGCGGTGACCGCGCCGGTGGTGGTCGCCGCCGGCCGCTCCACCGCTCCGGCCGAGCTCTGGGCTCGCATCGACCTGCCGACCGTGGTCGGACAGATGCTCTTCCAGGAGTACAGCCGCCGGAAGGGCGCGCCCGCCCAGTGAGCGGCCGCAACCTCGCGGTGCTCCTCGCGGCCGCGCTGACCGCGCCGGCGTGCTCCGGCATCCAGCGCTGGCCCGCCGGCGAGCCGCCGCTCCACACCGGCACCACCATCGAGGACCCGTGGCTCACGCCCGAGCCCGGGGGGACGCCCGCCGGCGGCAGGGCCGGCAGCGCGGGCGCGGCGATCCCGCCGGGCCCGGCCGGCGCCGCCGAGCGCCTGGTGATCGAGGGCGGAGACGACAGCGTCTACCGCAACACCTACTACGACTTCCCCAGCGAGGGCGGCGGGGACAAGGACGCGACGATCTACGACGCCGCCTGCGCGCCCATCGCCCGCGTCACCCAGAAGTTCCACGATCAGGTGTGCGTGCAGGGCAGCGGCCGCCTCGGCTCGGGGCCGACGGTGAGCTTCGCCCGGCGCGACTGCGCCTGCGCCGCCGTGTGCCCGCGCACCGGGCAGAAGATCTGCTTCGAGCGCCTCGACCCCGCGCGCTTCCCCAGCGGGCGCGGCGCGACCGGCGGGCCGATCACGCCGCTGCGCACGGTGGCCGTGGACACCACGGTGATCCCGCTGGGCACCGCGCTCTACGTGCCCGAGCTGGTGGGGCTGCCGCGCGTCGATGGCACGCCCCACGACGGCTGCTTCGTCGCCGAGGATCGCGGGCTCAAGGTGGTGGGGCGGCACCTCGACGTCTTCACCGGCGATCCCGCGATGACGGCGCGGTGGAACGCGCGCGTCCCCTCCAACCAGGGCGTCCACGTCCGCGTCGGCGATCCCCGCTGCCCCCGGCGCTGATTTTTCGCCGTTCGCCCGTGCACGAGGCGCCTTCCACAACTGCACGAGCGCGGCGAGCGATCGGCGTGATCTGCGCCGCGATCGGGGTCGACCTGAACGCACGAGCAATCGCCGCCCGCGGTGGGCGCGCGTTGTGCGTTGACGCGACCCGGCGGACAACTAGACTCCGCGAGCGAAACAGGGCAGTTTTTTTGATGTGAGCCCACGCAGGAGCAGCGCGCAACCCGATTCGATCGATTCGATCGATGCGCGCGCCAGCGTCCCCCGCTCCCACCTCGAGAGCTTCCCCCGAACGATTGCGGAGCGACCATGAGCAAGCGGACCAAGTTCGTCTTCGTCACGGGTGGGGTCGTCTCGTCGATCGGAAAGGGGCTCGGCGCCTCCTCGATCGGCGCGCTGATGGAGGCGCGCGGCCTGCGCGTCACCCACATCAAGCTGGACCCGTACATCAACGTCGATCCGGGGACGATGTCGCCCTACCAGCACGGCGAGGTCTACGTCACCGACGACGGCGCCGAGACCGATCTCGACCTCGGCCACTACGAGCGCTTCACCACCGCGCGGATGACCCGGCAGAACAACATGACCACCGGCCGCATCTACGAGGCGGTCATCTCCAAGGAGCGCCGCGGCGAGTACCTCGGCGCCACGGTGCAGGTGATCCCGCACGTCACCGACGAGATCAAGCTCCGCATCCGCAGCGCCTCGGAGGGCGCCGACGTCTCCATCGTCGAGATCGGCGGCACCGTCGGCGACATCGAGTCGCTCCCCTTCCTGGAGGCGATCCGTCAGCTCAAGGTGGAGAGCGGCCCGCAGAACGCGGTGAGCGTGCACGTCACGCTGGTCCCCTTCATCGCCAGCGCCGGCGAGCTCAAGACCAAGCCCACCCAGCACTCCGTCAAGGAGATGCGCGAGATCGGCATCCAGCCCGACATCCTCCTCTGCCGCTGCGACCGCCCCCTCTCCCGCGCCATGAAGGAGAAGATCTCGCTCTTCTCCAACGTCGCCGTGGAGAGCGTCATCTCCGCCGTCGACGTCTCCTGCCTCTACGAGCTGCCCATCGCCCTCCACGGCGAGGGCATCGACGAGAAGCTCACCGAGCAGCTCAACATCTGGGCGCGCCAGCCTGATCTCTCGAGCTGGCAGCGCGTCGTCGAGCGCTTCAAGAAGCCCTCGCGCGGATCGGTCAAGATCGGGGTCGTCGGCAAGTACGTGCACCTGCGCGACTCCTACAAGTCGCTGCACGAGGCGCTCATCCACGGCGGCCTCCTCAACGACGTGCGCGTCGACCTCGAGTACATCGACTCCGAGCTGATCGAGCAGAAGGGCGCCGAGCCCTTGCTCGCCGGCCTCGACGCCATCCTCGTCCCCGGCGGCTTCGGCGACCGCGGCACCGAGGGGAAGATCGAGGCCATCCGCTACGCCCGCGAGACCCGCCTGCCCTTCTTCGGCATCTGCCTGGGCATGCAGCTCGCCGTCGTCGAGTTCGCGCGGCACATCTGCGGCATGGCCGGCGCCAACTCCGTCGAGTTCGATCGCACCACCGCCTTCCCCGTCATCGACCTCATGCCCGACCAGAAGGGCGTCCTCGAGAAGGGCGGCACCATGCGCCTCGGCGCCTACCCCTGCACCCTGGAGAAGGGCTCCATCGCCGCCGAGGCCTACGGCACCACCACCATCAGCGAGCGCCACCGCCACCGCTACGAGGTCGCCAACAAGTTCCGCGAGCCCATGGCCCAGAAGGGCCTGGTGCTCTCCGGCACCTCCCCCGACGGCCGCCTCGTCGAGATGATCGAGCTCCGCGACCACCCCTACTTCGTCGGCTGTCAGTTCCACCCCGAGTTCAAGAGCCGCCCCCACGCCCCGCACCCGCTCTTCGCCCGCTTCGTCCGCGCCGCCGCCGAGCGCCAGCGCGAGCGCGCCAAGGGCAGCGAGAAGCCCAAGGCCGAGGTCCAGCCCAGCTCGAGCGTCAACTGAGAGCTTGCTCAGCAGCCTGCTACGCGCCCCGATGCCCTCCGACGAGAGTGCGTCGGCCTCGGTCACCGTACAGGAGTACGGCTCCCTCGGCCTTCCTAGCCTCGGGGCGCTCGCGACGGCTGCTAAGCAAGCTCTGAACGCTCACGGGGGAGGACAGGGCTAGGGCCTGCCGGGGCAGGTGTCCACTGCGGTCGCGAAGGCCAGCTTCGCCCCCACGATCGCGCAGATCGGGGTGCACGCGGCTGCCCCCGTCGGGCACTTGCCGGCGACGCAGAGCTGCGCGCCGCCGGGCGCTCCCCCCACGCCGGCGCAGTCGCACTGCCAGCACCCGCAGTCGCTCGCCTGGGCGCATGCTTGCTGGGGTTGGGTCGAGCCTGGGCCGGGGAGTCCGGAGGGTGGATCGGAGCATCCGGGCGCGAGCGCGCCGAGGGAGAGCGTGACGGCGAGGAGGAGTGCGCGCGAGCCCACGCGCGCATGCTAGGGCCCGCGCGGGCAGGGGCGTCAAGCGGTCGATCGGGTCCGGCGGGAGGGCGACCGGCGACGCCTCGCCGCCCCGCGAGGGCAGGCCGCCGTGCCGACGCCGTCGCCGGCGCGTCCGGCAAGGAGCTGCAGCGTTGCTCCGGGGGGCGTGAATTTCGGGCAAATTCACGCGGAGCTCGAGGGGCGACACGCTGCACGCGTGCAGCGTGTCGCTACCGGCGAGCAGCGTGTCGCAACGGGCGCGCAGACCACGCCACCGTCGAGCAGCGTGACGCTGCGCGTGTGCAGGAGGACGCTGCACGGGTGCAGGAGGACGCTGCCGTCGAGCCGCGTGAGGCTGCACGGGTGCAGGAGGACGCTGCCGTCGAGCCGCGTGACGCTGCACGGGTGCAGGAGGACGCTGCCGTCGAGCCGCGTGACGCTGCGCGGGTGCAGGAGGACGCTGCCGTCGAGCCGCGTGACGCTGCGCGGGTGCACGAGGACGCGGTCGTCGAGCCGCGAGACGCTGCGCGCCTGCAGGAGACGCTGCACGGGTGCAGGAGGACGCTGCCGTCGAGCCGCGTGACGCTGCACGGGTGCAGGAGGACGCGGTCGTCGAGCCGCGCGACGCTGCACGCGTGCAGGAGGACGCGGTCGTCGAGCCGCGGGACGCTGCGCGCGTGCACGAGGACGCTGCCGTCGAGCCGCGTGACGCTGCACGGGAGCATCGTCACGCCGCCGCGCCGCGCGATGACGCTACCGAGCCGCGACGTCGTTTCCACTCACGGTGGAAGGGTCGGCCGTTTTGGGGGCCGTTTGCCGCAGGGGCGTCCGTTGACACGCGTCAGCGTCGTGTGGGACAAGCCATGCGATGCAGATCACCGGCGAAGCCCGCACGCACCTCCCCTCCGCGGTCTTGCCGATGTCCTCCGAGGGGTACCGCGAGGCGACGTACCCGCACCCCTATCCCAATGGCTGGTACTGCCTCGCCGAGTCGGAGGACGTGCCGCGCGGGCGCACCCTGGCGGTCTCCGCGCTCGGGCAGCGCTTCGTGGTCTATCGCAGCGACCTCGATGGATCGATCGGCGTGCTCGACGCCCACTGCCCCCACCTGGGCGCCAACCTGGCCGACGGCGTGGTCGAGAACGGGTGCCTGACCTGCCCTTTCCACCGCTGGACCTTCGGCGCGAGCGGCAAGGTCTGCTCGATCCCCTATGCCACCCGCATCCCCTCGGGCCTCAAGGCGCGCGCCTGGGCGGTGCGGGAGCTCGACGGGCAGATCTTCGTGTGGAGCGCGCCGCACGGCCGCGCCGCCGCGGAGCCGCCGGGGTACGGGATCCCCGAGGTGGCAGCGATCGCCGACGGGCGCATGGTCTACCGCGGGCGGCACGACGCCGGCACGGTCCGCATGCACCTCTGCGAGTTCGCCGAGAACAGCGCCGACTTCCAGCACTTCGCGCCGCTCCACGGGCAGCTCCGCGTTCCCTGGACGTCGTGGCAGGTCCCGGCCCTCGGCATCCACCACAAGGCCACCTGGCGCCCCGATCCGGGGGCGCCGCACCTGGCCTACTTCGACGACGACGCCGTGCTCACCTTCCGCGGGCGCGAGATGCCCCGGAGCGCGGCCCACGCGACCATCACCTTCGTCGGCCCGGGGAGCCTCGTGCGCTTCCAGTTCCAGATCCCCAGGGTCGGCGAGATCGTCATGTACCAGACCCACACCCCGGTCGCGCCGCTGGAGCTCCGGGTGCGCTTCCGCTGGTTCGCCGATCGCGCCATCCCCCGACCGCTCGTCTCCTACGTGGTCGGCAACTGGGTGGCGCAGTGGGGCGCGGACATCTCCATCTGGGAGAACAAGGTCTACAACCCGAGGCCGATGGTGATCGCCGAGGACGGCCCCATCCACGAGCTGCGCCGCTGGTTCCGGCAGTTCTACGCGGCCTGAAGAGGCCCCGCGGCGTCAGGGCCGGCCCGGCGCACGGCCCGAAGAAACCTTTCCCCACCCTGCCGCGCCCTTTCATGACGCGCCGCGCGCTCCCCCGGCGCTCCGGCCCGCGCGCGCACCTTTCTCCGTCGCGGCCGCCTGGCCGGCCGCTTGCTACGCTCCCCCGAACCGACGGAGGCCCGCGATGGATGGATCCGAACCTCACCCCCCGGAGGCCGAGGTGCGCGCCCTGGCGCGGCCCGACCCGCTCCTCGATCCCGTGCTCTCCCGCGAGATGCGGGAGAAGTACCTGATCTGGGACGCCTTCTTCGCCGGCGAGCGCCGCGTCGACGTGCTGCCGCTGGTGCTCTCCGAGCGCCTCCACCGCGGCGCCGTGGCCGCGGCCGAGGGCGTGGTCGCCGCGGTCGACGCGGCGGTGCGACGCGCCCACGAGGATCCGGAGGAGGCGGCGCGCTACGGCTATCACCGGGACGTCACCCGCCTGGTGCGGGCGTCGTGGGAGGCGGGCGATCGCTCCTCGTGGGTGCGCGTCGACCTGTTGCTGGGCGAGGACGGGGTGTGGCGCGCCTGCGAGATCAACGCCGACTGCCCCGGCGGTCACAACGAGGCGTTCGGCCTGCCCCGGCTGGCGCGGGCGGCGGGCTTCGCCGAGGG
>Ga0302283_1001437_pt1 | contig 20032 bp, 19 predicted proteins | sample III_Fen_E1_4_FD_198770 | JGI IMG/M metagenome (GOLD analysis project Ga0302283, IMG submission 198770) | Peat permafrost microbial communities from Stordalen Mire near Abisko, Sweden - III_Fen_E1_4 | ecosystem: Environmental > Terrestrial > Soil > Wetlands > Permafrost | place: Sweden: Abisko... | reverse complement strand
GAGTCCACGCGCTTGGCGTGGAGATCGTGGTCATAGAGGCCGTCAATGAACGCGTGGATGTCCTTCAGCCGTCCGCCGTCGCGCAGGTCCGCCGTTGCCATGTCCATGCCGCCTATCCATCCAAGACCAATCCTGGATCTGGTAGGGAATCGGCCCGAATCGGCGCAAGATGTGGGATAGAGAAAATGAGGGGAGTCGTGAGATCGTGCGCCGGTGCGCGACATGCAGTTCGTGATCAACGAACTGGCCGACCTCAAGGGCTTCGCCGCAATCCCCGGCTTCGAAGAGGTCACGCCCGACCTGGTGGAGGCCGTGCTGGGGGAAGCGGCGAAACTGGCCGGCGAGGTGCTCGCACCCCTCAACCAGACCGGCGACGAGCAGGGCGCAGCCTGGACGCAGGATGGCGTGGTCGCGACGGAGGGATTTCCCGCGGCCTACCGCCAGTTTGTGGACAATGGCTGGAATGCCCTCGCGGGCGATCCCGAACGCGGCGGCCAGGGGCTGCCCAATCTCGTGGCGGCCGCGGCGGTGGAGATGTGGAACGCGGCGAACATGTCCTTCGCCCTGTGTCCGCTGCTGACCGCCGGGGCAATGGAAGCGATCAACGCGCACGCCTCGGATGAGCTGAAGGACCGCTACCTGCCGAACCTGGTCAGCGGTGAATGGACCGGTACCATGGACCTGACCGAGCCGCAGGCGGGGTCCGATCTGTCCGCGGTCCGCAGCAAGGCGGTGCCTGACGGCGACCACTACCGGCTGTTCGGCCAGAAAATCTTCATCACCTGGGGCGACCACGACATGGCCGCCAACATCGTGCACCTGGTGCTGGCCCGCCTGCCGGATGCGCCGGAAGGCACGAGGGGAATCTCGCTGTTCATCGTCCCCAAGTTCCTGGTGAACGCGGACGGCTCGCTGGGCGCGCGCAACGACGTGGCCTGCGCCTCGATCGAGCACAAGCTGGGTATCCATGCCAGCCCGACCGCCGTGATGGCGTTCGGCGACAAGGACGGCGCCGTCGGCTACCTGGTTGGCCAGGAGAACAAGGGCCTCGCCCATATGTTCACGATGATGAACGAGGCGCGGCAGAAGATCGGGCTGCAAGGCCTGGCGATCGCCGACCGGGCCTATCAGGCGGCGCGCGACTACGCCAGGGAGCGGGTCCAGGGCCGGCCGGCGGGCCAAAGAAGCGGCGACCGGGTCACCATCATCCATCATCCCGACGTGCGGCGCATGCTGCTGACGATGAAGTCCCAGGTCGAGGCGATGCGCGCGTTCGGCTACGTCGTGTCGGCCGACAACGACCTCGCGCGCAAGCACCCCGACGCCGCGGAGCGCCAACGCCGTCAGGCGCGGGTGGACCTGCTGACACCGGTGCTGAAGGGCTGGTGCACCGAACTCGGCGTGGAGATCGCCTCGCTCGGCGTTCAGGTCCATTGCGGCATGGGCTTCATCGAGGAGACCGGGGCCAGCCAATTCCTGCGTGATGCGCGGATTGCTCCGATCTACGAAGGCACCACCGGCATTCAGGCCGCCGATCTGGTCGGCCGCAAGCTGACGATGGACAACGGCACGGCGATGGCGACGCTTTTGGCCGAGATGCGTGCCGTGGACTCGCAGCTTGCCGATGCCGGCGGCGCCGGGTTCGCGGCCATCCGCGCGCATCTGGCCGCCGGCACCCAGGCGTTGGAACAAGCCACCGCGTGGGCGCTGCAAACCATCGGCCAGGACCAGGATGCGGCGCTGGCGGCGTCGGTCAGCTATCTGATGCTGACCGGCACCGTGTGCGGCGGCTGGCAGATGGCACGCGCCGCGCTGGCCGCGCAGGCAGGCCTGGCAACAGGCGGGGATGAGGCTTTCTACCGGGCCAAGATCGCGACCGCAACGTTCTATGCCGATCAGATCTTGCCCAAGGCAGCCGCCCTGCTGACCGTCGTGCGGAGCGGCGCGTCCACCGCACTCGCTTTACCGGAGGAGCAGTTCTGAGGATAGCAGGCAGCCGCGGCCAGGACAGCGCGTCGGTCTGAACGGCGCGCTGCCCTGCGAGGGGCTTCTCTGTGGCTTCAGCCTGACAAAGCGCTATCGATAAGCTGGATGGCATGAGCGCGGTCGCCGCTGCCCAGGGCGCGGCGTGCGTCGGTGATCCGCGAGACCAACTGGCTGTCGCTCGGTGTGTTCGTCTCGCCTTGCGCCACGGAGCGATCGAGTGCGCGCGTCTCGGCCATCTCCAGCGATTGCTGCGCCTGCCCGGTGTGGCCGGCGACCAGCGAGGCACGGGCGGATCTCAGGTAATCTTGCGGCGCCGCGTTCTCGCCGACTGCCGAGCGCGGCAAGGTCGGCGCGATTCTGGATCGCGTATCGCCAGGCACAATGTTGCTGGCTTTGTCGGACCGCGGCAGCGAGTCGCCGACGCCGACCTCATGGCCTGGCCGCGCGCCGGTGGCACTGTCGGTGCTGGATGGCGCCAGCGCCAGGGCCGGCGTGACGCTCATCGCAAGCAGTGCAGCGGTGGTGAAATGAATGCCGCGCATGGGAACGAACTCCTTCGGGCCGGATGAAACGAGGTGATCACGGCGACGGGCCAGTGCTTCCCCCCGGACGTTCCGGGCGGCGTCGCGCAACGGGAACTGGCCGTTGAGCGACGCCGTAGCGGCACACCGGGACCGCTTGCGGAATGCCAGGAACCAGGATCGGTTCGGCAAGAACGCTGATAGGCGCTCTATCCCCTCAACTCGTCCTTCGCGCTGCCGGCCGCGTTCTGCAGCTTGCCTTCGACCTGCTCGGCCTTGCCATCGACCTGCAGCTTGGCATCGCCTACGAGTTTGCCGACGACTTCCTTCACTGAACCGATGACTTGTTTGCCGGCGCCGATGACCCTGTCCTTGTCCATCTTATTTGCTACCTTCTTTTGTTGTCTGCGGGGCACCCGCTGGCTGCGGGCGGAGGAACGTCGAGCCAGCCTGTGCGGGCTTTTTCTCCGCCTTCGGCTTCTTCGGTTCCCGGTTGCTGCGACTGCGATCTTTGCCCATGGCCGTTCTCCGTGTTGATCCGATCGCCGTTCGATAAAGCCGCGGCGTTTACGGCGTGAGCTTGTCGGCCGCGTGCGTGACCGCATGTCCGGTGGCGGAGATGTCCTGGCCGGCGCCGGCGGTGGTATGGCAGGCCGCCAGAAGGGGCATCGCACCAATCAGGACCAGAAGCGTCACGGCAATCGAGATCGTCTTGCGCACGGTGATGATCCTTCTCTTGTAAAGCCAGGTTTTTGCATGCTCGGCGCCACAGTCGGATTTGCTTCGGTTCTGGTTGTTGCCGCAGAGTCGGCATCGAGCAAGCCGGCCCCTGGGGACGGCACGGCCTTCCGGTCGCCTGGCCACGACCAACAAGGCCACATCCTGTTGGCCTGCTCTTCTGCGCTGTGCGAAGATATCGGGCGGCGATCCCGCGAGCATAGGGTCGGAAACTACTTACCCGGTCGCCCCGGACCGGGTTCCAGTGAGTAGATTCCGGCCCTGCGCGTCTCGATGCGGGTTTGATAGTGTTTGGCTCGCAATGGTGGCCGGCGATCGTTCAGGTTTCGGCACCTACATGGAGGATCGTGATGTCTCAAGACAGTCAGCTTCAGGAGTCCGTTCTGGCGGCCTTCAACTGGGAGCCGAGCGTTTCCGCCGGCCATATCGGGGTCGCTGCGAATGCGGGTGTCGTGTCCCTCTCCGGTTACGTCGACAGCTATGCGGAAAAACATGCCGCGGAGACGGCCGCCCGTCGGGTCAAAGGGGTGCGGGCCGTCGCCGAGGAGATCGAGGTCCGATTGGCGATGGATTCGCGGCGATCGGACGCGCAGATCGCGGCGGCGGCGATCGAGCGTCTGTCCTGGAACGTGACGGTGCCGAAGGACAGCGTGCAGGTGAAGGTTGAGAACGGTTGGGTCACGCTCACCGGGCAGGTCGACTGGTGGTATCAGAAAGAAGCCGCCGCGAGCGATATAAGTCCGCTGCACGGCGTGATCGGCGTCTCGAACCAGACCACCATCAAGCCGCGGGTGGACACTGGCGCTCTCAGCGACGACATCACCCACGCGCTGCATCGTTCGTGGTTCTTCGATCCGGACAACGTCCAGGTGCGAGCCGATGGCGGCAGGGTCACCCTGACCGGGACCGTGCAGTCGTTCCACGAACGACAGGTCGCCGCCGAGGCGGCATGGTCGGCCCGGGGCACCACTGCCGTCGAGAACCACATCGAAGTCCTGTGATCGAACGGCGCCGGGACGCTCTGGCGGGGCGCTCGCGAGCACCCCGCCGGCCGTGATCGCGCGGATTTGGATTGAGGACGCCGACGACACGTCGCTGGAAAAGATGCTTTGCGAGCGCGCGGGCCTGCTTGGCATGGCGGGCATTAGTGGAGACACGCGGGTGTTACACCAGAGCACCGAGCACGCGGGAATCGCTGCCGTCCACGGTTTCGCCAATGCGATGACGAAATACGCCGGCGCCTATGTGGCCGCGCTCGGCGGCCTCGGCGCCCTGATGTTGACCGCCGGCAGGCGAGCATTCCGCGCCGGTGCGCGCGGCCCTCTGCAGCAGGCTGGCGTGGTACGGCGTGACCGCGGACCCGGCGGCCAACGAGGCAAATGGACCACGCATTTCCAGCCGGGACGGCCGCGTGTCGGCGTGGGTCATCCCGACCAACGAAGAACTGACGACTGCTTAGCACACGCGTGCACTCGTTCGTCCTGGCTGAACCGCGGGGATCAGGCGTGCCACCAACACAAGGAGTTTCTTCATGGATCGCGCCGAGCACATCCCCGATTCACCCAATCCAGTCGACCGCAACGCCGCCAGATTCACGCTTGTCGGCAGCGGGATCGCTTCGATGGCGGCCGCCGTCTTCTTGATACGCGACGGCGACATTCTCGGCCGTAACATCACGATCCTCGAGGCACTCGATACGCCCGGCGGTAGTCTCGACGCCTCCGGCTCTGCAGAGCACGGCTATGTGCTGCGCGGCGGGCGGATGTTCGAAAGCAAGTATCTCTGCACCTTCGAGCTGTTCTCCTCGATTCCGAGCCTCGACGACACCCGATCGGTGATGCAGGAGATCTTCGCATGGAATGAGACGCTGAAGACCTCCTCGAAATCGCGGCTGTTCCGCGACGGCCAGCGGCAGGTGGCGCCGGAGTTCGGCCTCAGCGAGCGACACATCCTGACGATCGAGCGCCTGGGCCTGGAGCCGGAGGCGTTGCTCGGCCAGGCGAGCATCGCCGAGCAGTTCGATGCCGACTTCTTCACCACCAATTTCTGGTTCATGTGGTGCACCACCTTCGCGTTTCAGCCCTGGCATAGTGCCATCGAGTTCAAGCGCTATCTGCTGCGGTTCGCCCATATGGTCGGTGGCTTCAACCGCCTGCTGGGGATCATGCGCACTACCTACAACCAGTATGATTCGATGGTGCGGCCGCTGCTCAAATGGCTCGATGCGCGCGGCGTGACGATCCAGTACAACACCCGTGTTACCGATCTCGGCCTCAGCGAGAGCGCCGGCGGTACGACAGTGACGCACATCGCCACCGAGCAGGACGGCAAACCCGGCAGGATCACGGTCGGCGCCGGCGACTGCGTTCTGGTGACCCTCGGATCGATGACCGAGGCGTCCAGCCTCGGCGGCATGGACACGGCGCCGGTGCTCAACGGCAAACAGCGCGGCGGCGCCTGGGCGCTGTGGGAAAAGATCGCGGCCGGCCGCCCTGCATTCGGCCATCCCTCGGTGTTCTGCGACCATATCGAACAGTCGAAATGGGTGTCGTTCACTACGACGCTGCACGACCCGACTCTGCTGCGCCTCATCCGCGACGCCACAGGCAACGTGCCTGGTGAGGGCGGGCTGATCACCTTCCCGCAGTCGAAATGGCTGGCCTCGATCGTCATTCCGCACCAGCCGCATTTCATGGCCCAACCTGCTGACGTCAGCGTGTTCTGGGGCTACGGCCTGTTCGTCGACAAACCCGGGAACTTCGTCGAAAAGCCCATGTCGGCCTGCACCGGCCGCGAGATTATGACCGAAATACTCGGTCACCTGCGCATCGACTCGGAGGCGGCGCGGATTCTGCGATCGGCAATCTGCGTCCCCTGCATGATGCCTTTCATCACCAGCCAGTTCCTGCCGCGCCAGCATGGCGACCGGCCGCAGATCGTGCCCGCGGGATCGACCAACCTTGCGTTCATGGGGCAGTTCTGCGAGCTGCCACTGGATGTGGTGTTCACCGTCGAATACTCGATCCGCTCGGCGCAGGTGGCGGTCAACGCGCTGCTTGGCCTGAGGCGCGAGCCGCCCGCGGTCTATCAGGGCAAGTTCGATCCGCGCGTGCTGTTCAAGGCGTTCGGGGCGCTGCACTACATCCGCGCGTGACGAGGCCCTCGCCGGTGCCGGCCGCCCCGGCGTCTCGGTTGGTGGCCGACGACGTCGTCATGCTCTCGCTCGGCGGTGTTTTGGCGGCCCTCGGCGAGCGGCGACAGTCCCGGTGCGTGCGGTCAACGTTCCGGCTCCTGGACGCCGTACCAATCCCGGCGTCCTTCCCGTCTTGCGCGCTGTATCAGGTCTGTTCGGAAGCCAGGACATCCATGGCGAGTTCATCCAGGGCTGCGCGGACTGGCTGCTCCGGGTGCACGCCGAACATGAACGCGCCATTCCCGCCAGCCGCCAGGCCATCATGCCGGTGGATGTAGGAGACGGCAGGCATAGCCCGAGCGCCGTTCCGTGCAGCAAGAATCGCTTCGCCCAAAGATACGGCCGACTCCGGAATCAGGCTGTCCGCGTCAAGGGAACCGAACATAAAGGCGGAATAAGGAGGGAGTTGGGTCATACGACCGGTCACGGTAAGCATTTTTTGACCTTCCTTGCACATCAGGCCTTCCAACCTGACTCAATTTCCATTAAACGGTAGGCACGACCTTGCTATGCATATGCCGAATGCGTTTACTGATTCGGACTATGGACGGGCGGTTCAGTCTAATCGCCTCGGCCCGTGGCGGCACAAACCCCTGCGCCGGCATGGCGCCCGGCTGCCGTGTAATCACGCCGGGCGGAGGCATAAAGGCGCCGCGCCACATCGTACTCGTCCTGCGCTGCCTGAGCTGCCTTGCGTGTGGCTCGCCAATGCAGTTCCGCTACATCCATCAGCGTTTCGGCTGTGTGAACGAAATCACTTGTGGCCATAAACCGTCTCCTTTGGTTTGGTGTTACGGTTTCTTGATCGCAACCTCCTCATTTTGTTGGCGCCTTGCACATCATCGTCGACGCTGGATGTCCGCTTGATTGCAGCGACACGCCGCAATGCAGCGCCATCCACCTTCGAATCAACACACACCGACACGCCGTTCGACAGCGTAATCTCGATCCGCCCGTTCGGCTGGGCAGCCGCGCGAACAAGACCAAGCCAAGCAGCACACCAAAAACGATGTGTAGGGAGGTATATTCGGTGCGCTGCGCCCCTTTAGGCACGAAGTCAATGGTCGGGCCGGTGCTCCAAAGGTACGATCACCAAGCTAGCGCTGACCTAGTGCAGTGACATATAGCTGGCAGGAGATCGTCGCGTCCAGGTTCGGAAATTACTCAAATCCGGCAAATAAAGACGATCTCTGTGGTCGGGCTTTGCCAATCCGGGGCTCCCACCCGACGGCCACTACCCCTCTTCCTCAGAGACGGCGGTGAGCCCCACCGGCGGCGCGCACATCGCGAACGATATCCTCGAAGGGATCAACAGCCTGGTCCAGGCAGCCAAGGCCAAGGCGCGCGGTTATCGAACCTCGCGCAACCTGAAGCCGATGATCTACCTGCATCCTGCAGCTTGGCCGGACCTGTTCCACATCACCCGACCTGTCCCACATCAATTGCCGTCCGGGAGCCTGGAAACCTCAATGGATGGTCAAGCCCTCATCCGCACGGCGCATCGCCCGAACCAGGTCCGGTCCGCGAAACGGCTTCTGAATGGCCACCGCGCCCGGCCTGACCGCCGCAACCGTGGAAATATCGCCGCTGATGAACACGTGCGGAGTGGGCGCGCGCTCGTCTCGTGTTATTGCCTCGACGGCGGCGACGCCGCTGCCAACGCCCAGCTTCACATCGACGATCATGAGTTGCGGTCGCCATCGCGCGGCGGTGGCAACCGCGCCGGCCTCGGTCGAGGACGCGAAGCGTTCTCATCGGCTGGCCTATCGGCTCCAATATTTGCATTGTTGCGCCCTGATACCCTGAAAGAGGGGCCCCGGCCTGTCAGCCAGGGCTCCAGTTTAGGGGAGGAAACGCGCCCCAGGGGGGAACTCCCCGGGGTTCCTCGGACACCCGCCGCATCGGCGGGACCGACGATCGGATGTGTATAGCTGAAGGGAGATCGCCATGCGCAGAGTCGGAAACTACTCAGACGACGCTTCATCAGCCAGATGAGCTGGTCAACGACCTACTGTCTCGCAGCCGTAATCAGGCTGTGATAGGGTAATGATGCGGTCTCGATCCGCAGACTCATCGGATACGGCCGAAGAATGACAGATAGCCCCCCGCATCAGGCTAAAATGGCCCGACCGCGATCGAGCCGGCGCCCCTTGGCCGCGCCTGACGCCCCGCGCGGGGTTGGTGCGTTTCCGATCGTCGGAATCGGTGCATCGGCGGGGGGGCTTGAGGCCTGCCGGACACTTCTGGGCGCGCTGGCTCCCGGGAACGGCATGGCTTTCGTCCTGATTCAGCATCTCGATCCAACTCACGAAAGCATGATGGTGGATCTGCTGGTCGGGCACACCCCGATGACGTTGCAGCAAGCCACCGACGGTGTGCCGATCGAGCCAAATCACGTATATGTGATCCCGCCAGGCACCTACCTGTCCGTCAGCAACGGCGCCCTGCACCTCTCGCAACCGCAGGCGCGCCGCGGTGCGCGGCTGCCATTCGACTTCCTGCTGTACTCGCTGGCCGCGAACTATGGTCCGCGCGCCGCGTGTGTGATCCTTTCGGGCACGGGCGCGGATGGCAGCCTTGGGCTGATGGCCGTGAAGGAGAAAGGCGGGCTGGTGGTCGCGCAGGAGCCTGACGAAGCCGCCTATGACGGCATGCCGCGCAGCGCGATCAAGACAGGCGCGGTTGACTTCGTCCTTCCGGCGGCGAAAATTCCGCAAGCGCTGGTCGAATATGGTCAGCGACAGGCGCAGAGCAGTTCACCTCCGCAGGCAGCGGCAAGGCTCCCCCTGCCCGAGATCATCGAGCTTCTGCGAACGAAAACGGCCCACGATTTCAGACTCTACAGGCAAGGCACTCTTCGGCGTCGCGTCGAGCGGCGCATGGCGCTGGCCGGGATCACCACAGGCCAGATGGATCGGTACATCCAGATCCTGCGCAGCGGCACGGACGAACTCGACCTGCTTGCCAAGGACCTGCTGATCAACGTCACCAGCTTCTTCCGTGATCCGAAGGTGTTCGATCTTCTGTCTGAGAAGATCATTCCTGACCTGGTCCGCGGCCACGCGTCCGATCAGCCGATCCGCATCTGGGTTGCGGGGTGCAGCACGGGGGAGGAGACCTATTCACTCGCCATGCTGTTCCGCGAGGCAATCGTGGCAGCGAAGCTGAACACCAAGCTGCAGGTGTTCGCCTCCGACGTCGATGCGGATGCGGTCACGCATGCCAGGGACGGGTTCTATCCCGAGGCGATCGAGGCAGACGTGTCGCCGGCGCGACTGGAACGCTTCTTTTCGCGCGAAGACCACGGTTATCGAGTCTCGGACGAACTGCGCGCGGCGGTGGTGTTCACCGTACAGGACGTGCTGGCCGATCCGCCATTCTCCCGTCTGGACCTGGTGTCGTGCCGGAATCTGCTGATCTACCTGGCCCCGGAGGCACAGGCCAAGATCATCTCCCTGTTCCATTTCGCGCTGCGCGAGGGCGGCATTCTGCTGCTTGGCAGTTCGGAGACGGTCGGCGACGCGGAAGGCCGCTTCGAAGCGATCGCCAAGTCGGAGCGGCTGTACCGGCATGTCGTCCGCGCGCGGCCGGGAGACGCCGGGTTTTCGCTCACCGGTGACGGCAGCCGAATCCACGCACGTCCGGGACCAGGCCGGGCGCTCTCGCGACAAGCCGCGCTTGGCGACCTCGGTCGGCGGCTGGTGATGGAGGCGTACGCCCCGGCGGCGGTCTTGTCAACCACAGGCACGAATGTCTCTATTCGCTGGGACCGACAGACCGCTATCTGCGCGTGGCGCCGGGTCATCCGACGCATGATCTGCTGGCACTCGCCCGCCAGGGGCTGCGCGGCAAACTTGCGGCGGCTATCCAACAAGCCATCCAACAGAACGCGCGCGTTGTCGTCGCCGGTGGCCGGACGAACCGCGACGGCGACGCGCCTTCCTTCAACATCGACGTGCGCCCCGTGACGGCCGATAGCGATAAGCTGCTGTTGATCTGCTTCGTTGACGCGCCACTGCAACCGGACAAGCAAGCGGGCCTCGTCACGGCGGGCGACGCGTCGCTGGTGGCCCGGCTTGAGCAGGAGCTTGAAGCCACGCGGACTGAGCTGCAAGGCGCCATCCGAAGCCTCGAGATCTCCAGCGAAGAGCAGAAGGCGATCAACGAAGAGGCCCTGTCGATCAACGAGGAATACCAATCGACGAACGAGGAGCTGCTGACGTCGAAGGAGGAATTGCAATCGCTCAACGAGGAGCTGACCGCCCTCAACAGCCAGCTCCATGAGACCCTGGAACGGCAGCGCACGACATCCAATGATTTGCAGAACGTTCTCTACAGCACCGACGTCCCAACGCTGTTCCTCGACACCGACCTGAATATCCGATTCTTCACGCCAGCCACCAAGTCGCTGTTCAGCGTCATACCCAGCGACGTCGGCCGGCCGCTTCAAGACCTGCACTCGCTGGCTGCCGATGGCGCGCTGCTGACCGATGCCCGGGCGGTGCTTGAGACCCTTGCGCCGATCGAGCGGGAGATCGAAGCGCAGAACGGCGCTTGGTACAACCGTCGTGTCCTGCCTTATCGGGCCCAGGACAACGGAGTCGAGGGCGTCGTCATCACCTTTGCCGATATTACCGACCGGCGACACGCGGCTGACGCTCTGGCGGCAGCCATGCGGCAAGCGGAGCTGGCCAATGCCGCCAAGTCGCGCTTCCTTGCCGCCGCGAGCCACGATCTTCGTCAGCCGCTGCAGACGCTTGCCCTGCTGCAGGGGCTCCTGGCGAAGACCGTCGAAGGCGAGCGCGCAGAGAAGTTGGTCGCGCGGCTCGACGAGACACTGGGCGCCATGACCGGCATGCTGAACGCACTGCTCGACATCAACCAGATCGAGGCCGGCAACGTCCGCCCCGAGGTGGTCAGTTTCCCGATCGACGATCTGCTCAGCCGGCTCAGGGATGAGTTCGCCTATCACGCGCATGCGCAAGGCCTTATGTTTCGCACGGTCCCGTGCAGCCTTCCGGTGCAGAGCGATCCGCTGCTGCTGGAGCAGATGATCCGCAATCTGCTATCGAACGCATTGAAATACACCAGTCACGGCAAGGTGCTGCTTGGCTGCCGGCGCCGCCGCGGTATCCTCAGCATCGAGGTCTGGGATACCGGCGTCGGCATCCCAGACGAGGAGCTGCAAGCGGTGTTCGAGGAGTACCATCAACTCGGCAACGCCGCGCGTGAGCGGAGCCGTGGCCTCGGTCTTGGCCTGTCCATCGTGCAGCGTCTCGGGAATTTGCTGGGCCATCGGGTGCGCGTCCGCTCGCGTCCGGGCAAGGGCTCGGTCTTCGCCATCGAGATCGTCCTTCAACCGGGCGAGATGGCACCGGAGCTGGAACAACATGGGCATGGCGTCGATAACGGGAGCACCGACGCTGTTCGCCGGACCGGCGTCATCCTGGTCGTCGAAGACGATCCCGAAGTGCGCGGACTGCTGGAACTCGTGCTCGGCGAGGACGGCCATCGCGCGGCAACGGCGCCCGACGGCATCGCAGCGCTTGAGCTGGTGACGCGAGGTCCGATCCGACCTGACCTCATCATCGCAGACTATAATCTTCCCAACGGTCTGACCGGCCTTCAGTTCATCGGAAAGGTGCGGGAGAGACTTCATCGTGAGATCCCGGTCATCATCCTGACCGGTGATATCTCGACCGTTACCTTGCGGGAGATCGCGCTGCAGAACTGTGTCCATCTTAACAAGCCGGTGAAGCTGGGCGAGCTGACCCAGGTCATCCAGCGGCTGTTGCCGGTATCGCAGGCCGGCGCTCCGCCGTCTGAACCGGGCGGCTCTGCGGGTGCGCCGCTCATCTTTGTCGTCGACGACGACAGCAACGTGCGCGAGGGGTTTCGCAGCCTGCTCGAGCAGGATGGCTGGACGGTCGTGGACTTTGCGTCCTGCGAGGCATTCCTCGAACACTACCGCCCCGGGACAGGGGCCTGCCTGTTGATCGACGCGTACCTGCCGGGAATGAGCGGGCTCGAATTGCTGAGGCGGCTGGCGGGCCATCGGCTGCCGGCAATCATGCTCACGGGCAGCAGCGACGTGGCGATCGCGGTTCAAGCCATGAAGGCGGGCGCTGCGGACTTCATCGAGAAGCCGGTCGGCCGTGCCGAGCTGCTTGCCAGCATCGAGCGTGCTGTCGAGCAGTCCCGCGACTCCAGCAGGCTGGTCGCGGTGCGGGAAGACGCTGCCAACCATGTCGCGGGTTTGACTCCGCGACAGCGGGAGATCATGGCGCTGGTCCTCGCCGGAGCCCCCAGCAAGAACATTGCCGCTGATCTTGGCATCAGCCAGCGCACTGTCGAAAACCACCGTGCCGCGATCATGCAAAAGACCGGGTCGAAATCCCTTCCGGCGCTGGCCAGATTGGCACTGGCCGCCGCCTGGCAAGCCGACGACGAGCCCTCGTTCGAGCCGGATCTCCCGTCGCCGCTGCCCGGCGGATAGCCTGTAGGTAGTTTCCAACCCTACCAAGGCCGCGTCTCTATCAGCCGGCACAACGGGCAGGGCGGTCCTAACGACCGCAATGCCGGTCGGACTGGCTGAGACGGTCGGCGGGGCGTTGAACGTGCCGACGATCGCGGCCCTCCCGAGCCACGATGCGGCGACCGTCCCGGGTACCAGACAGAGCGGTGCGACGGCTAGCGGTGTTGGGGATGAGTAGATTCCGAAGTTTTTTCAGTGCGTCTTGTTGGCTATGATCGAACAGGTCGGCGTTGATCGCCAATCAGGCGCGAGGCCCTCTGCATAGCAAGTCGTGGTGCTGCCCCCATCGCCGCGCGGGAGGTTCATGTGGGCGAAGGCATTCATTCCTATACCGTTCAGAGACAGCCCTGCCGGATCGAGCGGATGGCGGCTTCGGTGGGTGTGATGTCGATACAGCGTCAAGCCGTGCTTGGCGTTCTCCTTGATCGAATACTGCCGTGCTCGTCCAATGGGCTTATGGATCTTCAGCCGCTTTGGGCTAACGAAGCGATGCACCGGGCATACAGCATGGTCCGCCTGGTCAGCGAGCTTGAGCACAGAATGCCGGTCGGCATGAGGTATCCGCTCGGCATTGCCACCGAGTACAGGCTCGCCGCGGAGCTTGCGGCCTTGGTCCGCTCCCTCGGCTTAAACGACGGGGCAGAAGCGTTGCCTTGTGCGAGCGCACTTCGGACGACGGTTCGCAATCTGATTCAGCTGTTCGGTCCGGTCGTGGGGCAGATCCACATCAGCTCCTGGATCGAGCCGATCGAGATGCCCGCTCAGAAGGGCCGGGCCATTGTGCTCGCCACCTCCGAGCTGGTGGTCAATTCCCTGCTTCACGCGTTTGGCTGCCGCAGTTCCGGGTGTATCGCGGTCACGCTGAGCAGGACAGAGCCCTGGCAAGCACTATTGGCTGTGGCCGACGACGGCTGGGGAAGGCCGAAGTATCGAGCGCACCAGCATGAAGGCATTGCCTCCGATCTTGCGGCACTTCTTGAGTCGGAGATTGTCTACCGCCCCACCACAGGCGGCGGCACCCTCGCGGAAATCAGCTTCCCTGTGCGACATCTGGCAAGCGGAGAACGTGTCGGGGCGTTGCTGTCACATGCCGGCTAGAATCCGGGCCATCGCATGAATTGCCGCAGTACGACTGCCACGCGGCTCCGGTCTTGGGCTCATCATACGGCACACGCGGCTCGAAGGATTCAATCAACTCGACCACACTGCGTTTATTCGGGCCTCGCGCCCATCGAGTGTCGATATTACGCTCGGCGCTGGTGGTGGCGATCGTTCCGCTTACAAGCGCTACCATTCGGGAGAAAATAGATGAAATTTCGTCCTATCCACGACCGGGTCGTGGTCCGCCGGCTGACAGCCGAAGAGAAGACCGCGGGCGGCATCATCATTCCCGACACCGCGAAGGAAAAGCCGGTGGAAGGCGAAGTCATCGCCGTCGGTCCCGGCGCGCGCAACGACCAGGGGCAGATCGTCGCCCTGGACGTGAAGGCCGGCGACCGCATTCTGTTCGGCAAGTGGTCTGGCACCGAGGTCAAGCTCGACGGCGAAGAGCTACTGATCATGAAAGAGTCAGACATCATGGGCATTATCGAAGGCGGCGCGGCCAAGAAGAAGCCTGCTTGAGGTGGCTGCTGGCTTCGCGACGACGTTCACGAACAAGGAACACTGACAATGGCAGCCAAGGACGTACGGTTCGGCACCGACGCTCGCGCGCGCATGCTGCGCGGCGTCGATATTCTGTCCGACGCGGTGAAGGTGACGCTGGGTCCGAAGGGCCGCAACGTCGTGCTCGACAAGAGCTACGGCGCGCCGCGGATCACCAAGGACGGCGTGACCGTCGCCAAGGAGATCGAGCTTAGCGAGAAATTCGAGAATATGGGTGCGCAATTGGTTCGTGAGGTTGCCAGTAAGACCAATGACATCGCGGGCGACGGCACCACGACGGCGATTGTTCTGGCGCAGGCCATCGTCCGGGAGGGCGCGAAGGCGGTCTCGGCAGGCATGAATCCGATGGACCTGAAGCGCGGAATCGACAAGGCTGTTCACGCCTTGGTGGACGAACTGAGCCAGCGCTCCAAGAAAGTTACCACCCAAGAAGAGATTGCGCAGGTCGGCACGATCTCCGCCAATGGCGAGACCGAGATCGGCAAGATGATCGCGGAGGCGATGCAGAAGGTCGGCAACGAGGGCGTGATCACGGTCGAGGAAGCCAAGGGTGTGCAGACCGAACTCGACGTCGTTGAGGGCATGCAGTTCGATCGCGGCTATGTCTCGCCATATTTTGTCACCAACCCGGAGAAAATGGTCGCGGATCTCGATCAGCCCTATATCCTGATCCACGAGAAGAGGCTGTCCGGCTTGCAGCCGATCCTGCCGCTGTTGGAGGCAGTGGTACAATCTGGCCGCCCGCTGCTGATCATCGCCGAGGACGTCGATGGCGAGGCACTTGCCACGCTGGTGGTGAACAAGCTGCGCGGTGGGCTGAAGGTCGCGGCGGTCAAGGCGCCTGGCTTCGGCGATCGCCGCAAGGCGATGTTGGAGGACCTTGCTGTTCTTACCGGTGGCCAGGTGATCAGCGAGGACCTCGGCATCAAGCTGGAGACCGTCACGCTGGCAATGCTCGGCACGGCGAAGAAGGTGCTGATCGAGAAGGAGACCACCACGATCGTCGAGGGCGCAGGCAAGAAGGACGACATCAAGGGCAGGGTGGCGCAGATCCGTGCGCAGATCGAGGAGACCACCTCGGACTACGACCGCGAGAAGCTGCAGGAGCGGCTGGCGAAGCTGGCCGGCGGCGTGGCGGTGATCCGTGTCGGCGGCTCGACAGAGGTCGAGGTGAAGGAGCGCAAGGACCGGGTCGATGACGCGCTGCATGCGACCAGGGCCGCGGTCGAGGAAGGCATCGTGCCGGGTGGCGGCGTGGCGCTGGCGCGTGCCTCGCTGATCCTGTCCAAGCTGAAGGCGGAGAACGACGACCAAAGCTTCGGCATCGAGGTTGTGCGCAAAGCGGTTCTTACGCCACTGAAGCAGATCGCCGAGAACGCCGGCGAAGACGGTGCCGTGATCTCCGGCAAGGTGCTGGACAAGAATGATTACAACTACGGCTTCGATGCGCAAGGCGGCGAGTTCAAGGATCTGGTGAAGTCCGGCATTATCGACCCAACCAAGGTCGTCCGCACGGCTCTCCAGCACGCCGCATCAGTCGCGTCATTGCTGATCACCACCGAGGCGATGGTTGCCGAGAAGCCGGCTCCAGCCAGCGCCCCTGGCGGTGGCATGGGCGACATGGGCTTCTGACCGCGGACGACGAGCGCCAGCATCAGATCGCGACGCCGGTTTTCCTCGGGACCGAGCAGTACATCGAGGCCGATCTTGCGCGCGGTGCCAAGCGCGGCGGCGACATGGCCGTGCGGCAGCGAACGCTCGATGCGGATGGCTGTTGCTCGGCGGGGATGACGGCCGCTCTTTAGCACCCTGGACAAACCTTCGACGTTCGGCCAGTCCGCGAGATTGCAGAGTGCGCTTCCAACCCTGCAGTACCGGCAATAGCTTTCGCGCAGCAGGATGGCGGGGGGCTGTCGATTGGGGAGACCTTTCGGGCGCCGTACGAGCATATCCGGCGCCAGGCTGCAACTCTCAAATGTTGGATTGTTGGCTACGATTTGGACGGTGTGTCGTGGCGCTCGCGGCCGGAATCATGGGTAGATTCCGAGCCTGTCATCGCCGCAGATTAGGTTTGTAGTCTGCATATTTGCTAGTCGCCGTTCCAAATGTCGTCGCCTTTGTGAGTGCCGTCAGACCCATCGTGGCAACCGCAGTCCAACCAGCACTGGAGGTTCGATCATCGCCGGCAAAGTTGGGCAAGCTCATGGAGCTCCTCATGCAGTCCATGCAAATCGAAGAGGCCGTCGATAGCCGTCTCACAGCTTTCTCCACATTGCTACCCCCAGCGCAGGTGTCTGGGCAGATGATTTTGAGGCTTCGCCTGATCGGACAGATGGAGGCCCGCAGCCTCAACAGCGAGAATGTCCTGCCCCCCGGGCGCAAGACTCGCGCGCTGCTGGCGATCCTTGCCCTGTCGGCGCCGCGCCCGGCGTTGCGCGGGCATCTGGCCGAGCTGCTATGGAGCTGCCGGCCGGAAGAGCAAGCCCGTGCCTCGCTGCGTCAGGAAATCCATCGCTTGCTGGCGGCATTGGCTTCGGCCAAGGGTGAGATCCTGCAGATTACCCGCGACCACTAGTGTCCGGTTCGTTGAACCGAGTTTCCGGATAAACCACTGACACACATGGCTTTTCGGCACTTCGTTGCTGGGGCGGATTTGAATTGCCGGCGGCTCTCCCCGACGATGGCGCGGGGAGAGGGTGGTCATGAACATCGGCAAGACGCTATTCGCGCAGCTCATGGATTTCCTGCCATGGAGTACGTTCGACCGGATCGTCGCGCGCTACGAAGGCAATCGCGCCGTGCGCAAGCTGTCCTGCGCCGCGCAATATCAGATCATGGCGTTCGCCCAGCTGACCTATCGCGAGAGTTTGCGCGACATCGAGGCGTGCCTGTCGGCACAAACGGCGAAGCTTTACCACATGGGTCTCCGCGAACCGGTCCGCCGTTCCACGCTTGCGGATGCCAACGAGTCACGCGACTGGCGCATCTACGCCGAGTTCGCCCAACGGCTGATAGCTCAGGCCAGACGCCTATACGCCGACGAAAGCTTGGGGGTGGACCTAACGAACAGCGTCTATGCGCTGGATTCAACGACCATTGATTTGTGCATGTCGATGTTCCCCTGGGCACATTTTCGAACGACCAAGTCCGCCGTGAAGATGCACACGCTGCTTGATCTTCGCGGCAACATCCCGAGCTTCATTCATATCTCGGACGGGAAGCTGCACGACGTTCATGCTCTTGACATGCTTATCCCCGAACCCGGCGCCATCTACGTGATGGATCGTGGGTATATCGACTTCGGCCGGCTCCATACCCTGCACCAGGGAGGCGCGTTCTTCGTCACGCGAGCCAAGTCCAATCTCGACGCCCATCGGATCTATTCCTCGCCCACCGACCGAACCACCGGCGTGATCGCTGACCAAACCATCGCACTGGACGGTGCTCGCACCAGCCAGGACTACCCCGGACATCTGCGGCGTGTCCGTTTCCGCGACGTCGAAAAGGCCAAGACGCTCATCTTCCTGACCAATCAGACGGCGTTGCCGGCGTTGACGATCTGCGACCTATACAAAAGCCGCTGGCAGGTGGAGCTCTTTTTCAAATGGATCAAACAGCACCTGCGGATCAAACGGTTCTATGGCACGTCGGAGAACGCCGTGAAGACGCAGATCTGGATCGCCGTTTCGGTCTATGTGCTGGTTGCGATCGTGCGCAAGCGGCTCCAGCTGGAGGCGCCTCTCTACACATTGCTGCAGGTCTTTTCGGTGGCGGTCTTTGAAAAGATCGAGATCCAGACGGCATTCTCTCGCGAGGCCGCCAGTTTCGAAGTTGCACAAGATGATAACCAGTTGAATTTCCTGGATTTTTAACCGGACAGTAGTGACCCGCGACCATATCTCGCTGAAGCCCGGTGCTGTCTGGGTCGATGTGCACGAGGTGATGCGCGCGACGACCGACCAACACGGCTCGCTGTCGCTGCTGGACGGCGATCTGTTGGAGGGACTGGGGGGGATCGGTGGGGCGTTCGATGCCTGGCTCGCCAGCGAGCGTGAGCGCTTGCGGGACCACGCCCGCAGGGTGGCCGAAGCGGTGCTGCGCGAGCAGGTCGAACCGGAGGCGGCGTTCCTGGCCGCGCAACGTCTGCTGCAGATCGACCGTGCGCATGAAGGCGCCTGGCGCACGCTGATGGGCATCCACGCCTCGCGCGGCGAGAAAGGTATGGCAATTCACGCGTACGACCGCTGCCGAACCGTGCTCGCCGACCTGATGGATGCGGCGCCGTCGCGCGAAACCCAGCAGATGCTTGTCGAAATCCGCGGCCCGGCGGGCAGCCGGATCCCCGCCCGTCCGGTCCATACGCCGAAGGCGGAGCAGCCGGCCCCGGTCGCCGGCGAAACCGCCGCTGGCCCGCCAAGCGGGACACTGGACGAATCCGCGCCGACCGGCGAGCCACTGACCGAGCCGCGCGACGCCCGCGACAGCACCCATATCGGCGTGCTGCCGATGCACCTCATCGGCACCAGTGAAGAGGAAGCGCCTTTGGCGCCGGGGCTGGCGGCGGAGATCACCTTGGCGCTCTCGCGGTTTCGCCGGATGTTCGTGGTCGCCTCCGACTCGCTCGCCCGCGACGTCGCGGACTTCCGGGACGAAGGTGCGGATTCCGGTCGATCGTGATCACCGATTCCGTTTGATCGTGATCACTCAATCCAGTCGATCGTGATCACCGATTCCGGCGGATCGTGATCACCGATTCCGGTGATCGTGATCGCGCTGGGACGGGGCGTCGTTCCGGCCACCCGCTGACAGTCTTTCAACCGTGGGTAGTGTCGGTCCTTTGCAGAGGAGCGAGGGACCGAGATGCCTGGCGAGAGGGTGGCAATGCGGAAGATCCGGGAGGTTTTGCGGCTGCGGTTGGGCCAGGGGCTCTCGCAGCGGGTGGTGGCGCGGAGCGTGGGGCTCAGCCAGGGTGCGGTGCACGGCTATGTGGCGCGAGCGGGCCGGGCGGGACTGGCGTGGCCGCTGCCCGAGGGGCTTGATGACGGGCAACTGGAGGCGCTGCTGTATCCGGTGTAGCGCGACAATCAGGACGGTTGCTGGCGACAATCAGGATGGATACCTGTGAGTGTCCGTCCGGAAAGATATGGAGTCATTTCAATGACCGGCCAGCCAGGGGCGGTCCCCGGCAAGACTTACACAGCGAAGTTGCCGAGCCTTCGGCACCGGCGGTCGGAGAACGCGAGTCATATCAGAGACTTGTTTCCGGACGGACTCTGACACCGCTTGGCGGCATGATTGCCGGGTCTGATTGCCGCTGGCAAGGCGTGCTGCGCGGCCCGGTCCTGATTGCCGCTGGGCAGCGACAATCAGGGGCATCCGGGATCAGCCTGGCTC
>Ga0302283_1001431_pt1 | contig 20060 bp, 18 predicted proteins | sample III_Fen_E1_4_FD_198770 | JGI IMG/M metagenome (GOLD analysis project Ga0302283, IMG submission 198770) | Peat permafrost microbial communities from Stordalen Mire near Abisko, Sweden - III_Fen_E1_4 | ecosystem: Environmental > Terrestrial > Soil > Wetlands > Permafrost | place: Sweden: Abisko... | reverse complement strand
GCTGAGGTCCGCGCCGGAGAGATTGGCGCCCCGAAGGCAGGCGCCGCGCAGGTCCGCCCGCCGCAGGATCGCGCCGCGCAGATCGGCCTTGCGCAAATCCGAGCCGAACAGGTTGGCACGCTCCAGCCGGACCCCGGCCATCAGGCAGGCTTCGAACACCGAGGCTGACAGATCAGCGTCGTCGAGGATGCGTTGCTGGAAATTGAGGCCGGAAAAGTCGACGAAGCGCAGCGAGGCGCGCTTGCCGCCCGGACGGCCGCCGATGAACCGTTCGTGGGCGTAGAGGATGATGTCGAGCTCGCCCTGCGAGAGGCGCTGGCGGCCGGCGCTGGGCACGGCGCTGTGACTGGCGAACATGCTCTAGAGCACGTCGAGGCCGCGGACGCCGTCGCGGGTGGCGCCGGTCACGTCGACACCCTTGAGGATGGCGCCGGTGAAGTTAGCCCGCGAGAGGTCGGCGTAGGCCATGATCGCCTGGCGCAGGTCGGCCCTGGCGAGATCGGCGTTCTTCAGCGCCGCCCGGGTCAGGTCGCAGGGCATCGGCCGATTGGGAGCGATCACCAGCGGGCCCATCTGGGCGTCGCGCAAGTCGGCGCCGGAGAGCCGCGCCCCGCCCAGCCGGGCGCCGCGCAGGTCGGCCCGGCGGAGATTGCAGGCCCTTAAGTCCGCGCCTTCGAGCCGGGCGCCCTGAAGCTGCACGCCGGCCATGTCGAGGCCGTAGAACACCGCGTTCTTGGCCGAGAGCGCGGTCAGGTTGAGGCCGTTGATCGACTTCAGCGAACGCAGGTCGGCGCCGTCGAATATCGACGGCGTGCCCGAGCGGCCGCCGGTCTCGCACCACAGCGCGTGCGAGCGCAGCATCTCGTCGAAGGGCAGCTCGGAAGCGTCCTTGCCGGCCGCTTTGTCGGTGAGCACGCCGGCCATGTTGGCGTTCTGGACGTTCCAGGAATAGGTCTTGGCCCCGATCAGCACGCAATCGGTCAGGTCGGCGCCGGAGAGGTCAGCGCCGGAGAGATCGCAGCCGGACATGTTGGCGCCGCTCATGTTCGCCTGCTTCAGGTTGGCGCGAACCAGCTTGGCGTCCTTGAGGATCGCGTCGGTGAAGTCGGCCTTCAGCGCGATCACCCCGCTCATCCGCGAGCGTTCCAGGTTGGCCCCGGCGAGCACCGCGCCTTGGGCGTTGGCGGCCCGCTCGACCGGTTCGAGGATGCGCAGGCCCTTTTCGCGGTCGGCGGCGGCGATGGTGCCTTCGCGCAGGTCGGCCTCGAACAGATCCGCGCCCGAAAGGTCGGCGCCGCGCAGGCAGGCCCCGCGCAGGTCGGCCCGGCGCAGCGAGGCGTCGCGCAGATTGGTGTTCTGCAGGTCGGCGCCGAACAGGTTGGCGTTGTCGAGCCGGGCGCCGGACATGTTGCAGTCGGCGAGGATCGCCCCGGTGAAATCGGCGTCGCAAAGATTGCGGCCCGAAAGATTGAGGCCCTGGAGGTCCTTCCAGGTGAACACCGCCCGCGCACCGCCCATGCGCGACGACCACAGCCGGTCGTGGCGCAGGCAGATTCCATCGATCTCGGCCTGGGTCAGGCGGCGATGATGAATAACCTGGGTGGCGGGCTCGGCCATGGGCTCCTAGGAATCGGCGCGAACGATGGCGTTAATCCTACAATTGCGGGGATTAATGGCCTGTTCACGCGATCGAGAGCCGGCCGCCGGCGGCGTGGCTCAGGCGATCGACGGAAGGGCCTCGGCGCGGTCCGGATCCAGGTAGCGGGCGGCGGTGGGACGAAGCTTAGCGTCCAGCTCTATCCTCAGCGGATTGCCGGTGGGAATCTCCACCGCCACGATCGCTTCCGGGGTCAGACCGTAGAGCAGCTTGACGATGGCGCGCAGGGAGTTGCCGTGGGCGCCGATCAGCAGGGTTTCGCCGGCCGCCAGCGCCGGAGCGATCTGCGCCTCCCAATAGGGCTGCACCCGATCCAGCGTGGTCTTCAGGCTCTCCGTGGCGGGCACATCGGCGTCGGCGTAGCGGCGGTCGCGGGAGACGTCGAATTCCCCGCCCGGGGCCAGCGGCGGCGGCGCCACGTCGTAGGAACGACGCCACAGCTTCACCTGCGCCTCGCCAAGCTCCTTGGCGGTTTCGGCCTTGTTCAGCCCGGTCAGGCCGCCGTAGTGGCGCTCGTTCAGCCGCCAGCTCTTCTCGATCGGGATCCACAGTTGTCCCGCGACGGCGAGCGCCAGCTCGCTGGTGCGGATCGCCCGGGTGAGCACCGAGGCGAAGCAGCGGTCGAACGCCAGGCCCTCGGCGGCGATCAGCGCGCCCCCCCGACGGGCCTCGTCCTCGCCGCGCGGAGTCAGGTCGACATCCACCCAGCCGGTGAAGCGGTCTTCCAGGTTCCACTGGCTCTGGCCGTGACGCAGCAGGACGAAGGTGGGCATGGCGCTCCGGTCCGGTTGAAGGCGCCCCTGCTCGCACAGGCGCGCGGGTCGATGCAAGTCGCCGGCGGCCTTCCGGCGCGGTCGCCGGCGGGTTATATGCCGCCCATGCCGGACCGGATCGCCCTGCCGCTCATCGCCCTGACCGCCGCCGGACTGATCGCCCTGGCGATGGTCTGGCCGCAGGGCCAGGGCGCGGTCTCGCCGCCGCCCTTCGGACACCCCATCGCCCCGGTCAGCGACGTCCAAATCCCCGCCGCCCTCGGCATGCCGGCTAAACCGGAACCCAAGCCCCCCGTTCGGCCTTAAGCTCCCGCCTGTCACCGGCCGTCCCCTCCCGAAGGACCTGAATGTTCCCGAAAGCCCGCGCCGACCTCGCGCCCATGAGCATCGCCTACGAGACCACGCCGCTGGTCAAGCCGACGGGGTTCCGCGAATACGACGCCCGCTGGCTGTTCGGCTCGGAGATCAACCTGATCGGCGTGCAGGCGCTGGGCCTGGGGCTGGGGACCTACGTCCAGGAGCTCGGCCAGCGCCGGATCGTGGTGGGCCACGACTTCCGCTCCTATTCTCTCTCCATCAAGCAGGCGCTGATGCTGGGGCTGGTCTCGGCCGGCTGCGAGGTGTTGGACATCGGCCTGGCGATGACCCCGATGGCCTATTTCGCGCAGTTCGACCTCGAAGCGCCGTGCGTCGCCATGGTCACCGCCAGCCACAATGAGAATGGCTGGACCGGGGTGAAGATGGGGGTCGGCGCGCCGCTGACCTTCGGGCCAGACGAGATTGGCCGGCTGAAGGAGATCGTGCTCACCGGCGCCTATCGCGAGGCGGCGGGCGGGACGCTGAAACGCATCGACGGCCTCGCCGAGCGCTACATCGCCGACGCCGCCGCCCGACGCTCGCCTGGCCGGCCGCTGAAGGTGGTCTGCGCCTGCGGCAACGGCACCGCCGGGGCCTTCGCTCCGGAAGCGCTGCGGCGCATGGGCGTCGAAGTGGTCGAGATGGACTGCGAACTCGACTGGACCTTCCCGAAATACAATCCCAACCCCGAAGACCTGGAAATGCTGCACGCCATGGCCGCCACCGTGCGGACCACCGGCGCCGACCTGGCCTTCGGTTTCGACGGCGACGGCGACCGCTGCGGCGTGGTCGACGACGAGGGCGAGGAGATCTTCGCCGACAAGATCGGCCTGATGCTGGCCCGGGACCTGGCGCCGCTCTATCCGAACGCCAAATTCGTGGTCGACGTGAAGTCCACCGGCCTCTTCGTCACCGACGAGGTGCTGAAGGCCAACGGCGCCTCGACGCTCTACTGGAAGACCGGCCACAGCTACATCAAGCGCAAGACCGCCGAGATCGGGGCGCTGGCCGGGTTCGAGAAGTCCGGCCACGCCTTCTTCAACCCGCCGCTCGGCCGCGGCTACGACGACGCCCTGGTGGCGGCGGCGGCGATCCTGTCGATGCTGGACCGCAACCCCGGCCAGCGGCTCAGCGACCTGAAGAAGGCGCTGCCGGTGGCCTACACCAGCCTGACCATGTCGCCTCACTGCGCCGACGAGGCCAAATATGCGGTGATCGGCAAGGTGGTCGCCGACTACGAGGCCTTGGGCGCCGCCGGCGGCTCGATCCTGGGCCGCAGGATCATCGAGGTGAACACTGTCAACGGCGCCCGCGTCGGGCTGGAGGACGGCTCGTGGATCCTGGTGCGCGCCTCGTCGAACAAGCCCGAGTTGGTGGTGGTGGTCGAGAGCACCCGCTCGGAGGATGACATGCGCGCCCTGTTCCGCGATGAGGTGAAGCCCAGGCTGGCGCGCGAGAGCGGCGTCGGCGCCTACAACCAGGAAATCTGAGCATGCGCGTGGCGATGATCGGGACCGGATATGTGGGGCTGGTCTCCGGGGCCTGTTTCGCCGACTTCGGCCACGAGGTCTGCTGCGTCGACAAGGACGCCACCAAGATCGAGCGGCTGAGAGCCGGGGTGATGCCGATCTATGAGCCGGGGCTGGAGGCCCTGGTCGCCCGGGGCGTGGAGGGCGGGCGCTTAAGCTTCGCCACAGAATACGCCGAGGCGGTGAGGGAGGCGGATGCGGTGTTCATCGCCGTCGGCACCCCCTCGCGCCGGGGCGACGGCCATGCGGACCTGACCTATGTCCACGCCGCCGCCGAGGAGATCGCCACACTGCTGGACGGCTTCACCGTGGTGGTGACCAAGTCCACCGTGCCGGTGGGCACCGGCGACGAGATCGAGGCGATCATCCGCCGCGTGCGACCGGAAGCGCAGTTCGCGGTGGTCTCCAATCCGGAGTTCCTGCGCGAGGGCGCGGCGATCGAGGACTTCAAGCGCCCGGACAGGGTGGTGGTGGGCATGGAGGACGAGCGCGCCCGGCCGGTGATGGCCGAGCTCTATCGGCCGCTGAACCTCAACGAGACGCCGATCCTGTTCACCGACCGGCGCACCAGCGAGCTGACCAAATACGCCGCCAACGCCTTCCTGGCGATGAAGATCACCTTCATCAACGAGATGGCCGACCTGTGCGAGGCGGTGGGCGGCGACGTGCAGTCGGTGGCCCGGGGGATCGGCCTGGACAAGCGGATCGGGGCCAAGTTCCTGCACGCCGGGCCGGGCTACGGCGGCTCGTGCTTTCCGAAGGACACCCTGGCCCTGATGCGCACCGCCCGGGACGCCGGCGCGCCGCTGCGGCTGGTGGAGACCATGGCCGAGGTCAACGATGCGCGCAAGAAGGCCATGGCCGGCAAGGTGGTGCGGGCGCTGGGCGAGGACCTGGCTGGCAAAACCATCGCCGTGCTGGGCCTGACTTTCAAACCCAACACCGACGACATGCGCGACGCCCCCTCGCTGGAGATCATCCGGGCGTTGCAGGCCCTGGGCGCCCGGATCCAGGCCTATGACCCGGAAGCGCACGAGGCGCGCCAGCTGCTGCCCGGGGTCGAGTTCAAGGCCGGGCCCTACGACGCGGTCGAAGGCGCCGACTGCGCGGTGATCGTCACCGAATGGGATGAATTCCGCGCCCTGGACCTGGACCGCATCAAGCTGCTGATGCGCCGCCCGCTGATGGTCGACCTGCGCAACATCTACAAACCCGAGGAACTGCGCCCCCGCGGGTTCACCTATGTAAGCGTCGGGCGGAAGTAGCGGCTAGTTCAGCCAGGCCTGGGAGGCCCAGATGGTGCCGATCCAGAAGGCCGCAGGCAATCGAGCCGCCGGCGCCCTTGACGCGGGCCCTGGCTGCCGGTGGACGCTCCCAAGCGGGGTCGTGCGCCATGTCGCCTCCCAAAAGGCTTATCGTTGCGGCGCGCCGGTCGAGCGACGCACCTTCAGCGGAGTTAAGGCTGCATTAGCCAACATGTCCAGAGTGTAATGATCGGCCCGGGACGCTGGGCCGAGGCGCATGCTACGCTTGTTGTGGGTGGAGCATCAGGAACCGGATCATGGACCAGCGTAGCTTCCCACCCATCGCCTGCGTGGCGCTCATCGCCCTGGCGCTGGCGGCGTGCAACAAGCCCGCGCCCCCCGCCGCGCCGCCGCCCAGCGCCGCGAACGCCGCCGCACCCCCTCCGGCGCCCGCCAATACCGACGCCGCCGACGCCAAGGCGTTCCTCGACGGCCTCTACGCCCACTATGTCTCGCCGACGGACCACAGCTTCGAGATGTTCGACAAGAACGTCGCCGAGGTGTTCGACCCTTCGATGATCCAGCTGCTGAAGGACGACGCCAAGGCGTCGAACGGCGAGCCCGGGGTGCTGGACGGCGACTACCTGTGCAACTGCCAGGACTATGGGAGCCTGAAGACCACTATCACCGTTCAGACGGCGACGGCGACCACAGCCAAGGCCCACGCCAGCTTCATCGACACCGGCGTGGCCGATGCGAAGCCACAAGCGGACGATTTCGATCTGGTCAAGGTCAACGGCTCCTGGCGCGTCCACGACATCACCGACCCCAACGACACCAGCCAGGGCAGCCTGCGAACGGCGCTTGAGAACGAGATCAAGACGCTGGCCAAAGGTCCCAAGAAAAGCGATCCCAACGAAGCGCCGTAAGGCGACGACGCGGCCAACGAGGCGCGGGCGGGGAGTATCAGAATGAAGTGGCATCTGGCGGCGGTGTGGGAGGCTGTCAGCGACGCGGTCCCGGACGCGCCGGCGGTGATCGACGGCCAGGCGCGGCGCAACTGGCGGGGCTACGAGGACCGGGCCGCGCGGCTGGCCTCGGCCCTGGCGGCCGCCGGCCATGGGCGCAACTCCAAGGTCGCCGTCTACGCCTACAATTCCAACGCCTTCCTCGAGGCCTACTTCGCCGCTTTCAAGCTCCGTGGCGTGCCGGTGAACGTCAACTATCGCTACACCGAAGGCGAGCTGATCTATCTGCTGGATAACGCCGACGCCGAGGCGGTGGTGTTCGACGCCCAGTTTGGCCCGCGGGTGGCGGCGATCCGCGATAAACTGCCGATGCTGAAGACGCTGATCGAGATCGACGACGGCTCGGGCCTGCATCTGGACGGCGCGGCGCGGTTCGAGGCGCTGATCGCGGCTCACGATCCCTACCCGCGGCAGGACTACGCCGAAGACGACCTGTTCATGATCTACACCGGCGGCACCACCGGCATGCCCAAGGGGGTGATGTCGCGCCAGGGCGACCGGGCGCACTCGGGGGTGATGGCGGCGTTCACGCCGCTTGGTCTGCCAAGACCAGCCACCCGCGAGGACTTCCAGGCCTCGATCCGCCAGATCCACGCCATGGGCCAGGCCAAGGTCAGCCTGATCGCCTGCCCGCTTATGCACGGCACCGGACTGACCGGCGGCGCGCACCACCCGCAGCTGGCCGGCGGCTGCGCGGTGACGGTTCGCAACGAGCGATTCGATCCCGAGGCGCTGTGGCGCGTGGTCGAACGCCAGCGGGTGACCCAGATCGCCATCGTTGGCGACACCTTCGGCAAGCCGATGCTGGCGGCGCTGGAAGCCGCCGCGGCGGCCGGCCGGCCGTTCGACCTGTCGTCGTTGAAATGGATGTTCAGCGCCGGGGTGATGTTCTCGGCCGAGACCAAGCAGGGGCTGCTGAAGTTCGCCGACATGACCATCAACGACGCCATGGCCGCCACCGAGGGGGCGATGGGGGTCTCGCTGGTGTCCCGCTCGACGCCGCCGGGCGAGACGGCGAAATTCACCCGCCATCCGACCACCAAGGTGTTCGACGAGCACGATCGCGAGGTGCAGCCGGGCTCGGACACCATCGGCATGATCGCCAACGGCGGGGCGGCGCCGGTGGGCTACTACAAGGACCCGGAGAAGAGCGCCCGCACCTTCCGCACCATCGACGGCCACCGCTATTCGTTCCCCGGCGACTACGCCAAGGTGGCGGCGGACGGCTCGCTGATCCTGCTGGGCCGCGGCTCCAACTGCATCAACACCGGTGGCGAGAAGGTGTTTCCGGAAGAGGTCGAGGAGGCGCTGAAGGCGCATCCGGACGTGGCCGACTGCCTGGTGGTCGGGGTTCCCGACGAGCGCTTCGGCCAGCGGATCACCGCGGTCGTCTCGCTGGCTTCGGGGCATCGCCTGGACGAGGACGCGCTGCTGGCCTTCGTCCGCACCCGGATCGCCGGCTACAAGCTGCCGCGGCGACTGATCGTGGTGGACGAGGTCCGCCGCGGCGCGAACGGCAAGGCCGACTATCCGTGGGCGAACAAGGTGGCCAGCGAGGCGGCGGTGGAAGGTTGAAGGCCCCGGCCATCGCCGCCGGGGCCTCCGGCATCCCCAAAGGTTGTCATCCGCTAAGGGAAAGCAGCGAGCCCACAGAGGCGCTAGAGGTGTTACCAGCGCCTGAACGGCGGGCGAAGGCGTTACTCGGTATGGGTAGCCTGGGCTGGGTGATTAACGTTCGCCGAAGCAAATCGCGACAGCAATAGCGTCATCGCCGCGACTGATTCGCGCTTGCCCCAAAGAAGCTCAGCCGCATTGTCCGCACAGCCGTTCAGACGCAAACAGGGCCGCAGGCGCGCGGAGCATCCGCCGCTGGACGAGCTGCTGACGGCGATCGGGGCGTTTCTCCAGCAGTTGCCGCGGACCGCCGAGGACGCCGCCGACGGCGAGGCCGCGAGGCTCTATCGCGGCATCCAGGTCCCGCAGCTGGTGGTCGAAACCTATGGCCCCGCGCTGATGGATCGGTGCAAGGCCCTGGCCCATCAGCACGGTTGCGACGTCCACGCCCTGCCCGACGGCGGGCTCCGCTTCCAGAAGCGGACCTAGGCCCACCAGGGAACGCCAGCTTCGCCGGACGCGTTACCTGACTGCCGGGCCAGCAAACCCGGCTTTTGGGAGGTTAGAGGCCGATGCGTTCGCTGTTGCTGCTGTTTTTGGGCGTGCCGATCCCGATCATCCTGCTGCTGGCCTTCTGCACCCACCATTTCTAGGGGCTCAGGCCGCCGCCTGCTTTACCGCGCCGGCGATTTCCTTGACCAACTGGCCGACCAGCTTCTCGTCGTCGCCCTCGGCCATGATCCGGATCAGCGGCTCGGTGCCGGAGGCGCGGACCAGCACCCGGCCGCAGCCGTTCAGGCGCTGTTCGGCGTCGGCGATGGCGGATTTGACGGCGGCGTTCTCCAGCGGCTTGCCGCCGGCGAAGCGGACGTTCTCCAGCTTCTGCGGCACCGGCTGGAACTGCCGGGCCAGCGCGCTCATCGGCTGGCCGGTGCGGACCAGTTCGGCCAGCACCTGCAGGGCGGCGATCAGGCCGTCGCCGGTGGTGGAGAAGTCGGAGAGGATAATGTGGCCGGACTGTTCGCCGCCGAGGTTGAAGCCGCCCTCGCGCATGCGCACCATCACCGCCCGGTCGCCGACCGCGGTGCGGTGCAGGGCCAGGCCCTTGCCGGCCAGGAACCGCTCCAGGCCGAGGTTGGACATGACCGTCGCCACCACCCCGTCGCCGGTCAGCGCCCCCTTGGCCGCCCAGGCCGAGGCGATGATGGCCATGATCTGGTCGCCGTCGACGATCTGACCCTTCTCGTCGCAGATCACCAGCCGATCGGCGTCCCCGTCGAGAGAGATGCCGATGTCGGCGCGATACTGCTTCACCGCCGCGGCCACCGCCGCCGGATGCGTCGAGCCGCATTCCTCGTTGATGTTCATGCCGTTGGGCGAGACGCCGATCTCGACCACTTCGGCGCCCAGTTCGTAGAGGGCGGTGGGGGCGACCTTGTAGGCGGCGCCGTTGGCGCAATCGATGGCCACGCGCAGGCCGTTCAGCGTCATGCTCCGGGGCAGGGTCGCCTTGACGATCTCGACATAGCGGGCCTGGGCCTCGTCCATGCGCACCACGCGGCCGAGGCCCTTTGGGCCGGCCAGGCCCTCCTGCAGGCCCTCGTCCATCAGCGCCTCGATCTCGTGCTCGCGCTTGTCGGAGAGCTTGTAGCCGTCCGGGCCGAACAGCTTGATGCCATTGTCGGCGAAGTCGTTGTGCGAGGCGCTGATCATCACCCCGAGGTCGGCGCGCATGGAGCGGGTCATCATCGCCACCGCCGGGGTCGGCAGCGGCCCGAACAGGCGCACGTCCATGCCGACGCTGGCGAAGCCCGCCACCAGGGCCGGCTCGATCATGTAGCCGGAAAGCCGGGTGTCCTTGCCGATCACCACCAGGTGGCGCCGATCGCCGCCGCTGGTGAACAGCTTGCCGGCCGCCAGACCCACCCGCAGCGCCACCTCGGCGGTCATCGGGTGCACATTGGCCTGGCCGCGGATGCCGTCGGTGCCGAAGTAGCGGCGGGTGCTCATGGCAAGATCCAGAAACTTATGGAAACGGAGATTTTAATGACCCCCGGTTTGCGAATGCTAAAGGCGCGCGACGGCAACGCTGGAACGATAGTCTAGCGACGTCGCGACTAACCATAAAGGACCCTTCCAAGCATGTGCGGGATCATCGGCATCGTGGGCGTGGCGCCGGTGACGCCGCGCCTGATCGAGAGTCTGAAGCGGCTGGAATACCGGGGCTACGACTCCGCTGGCGTCGCCGGCGTGGTCGGCGACCACGTGGAGCGCCGTCGGGCGCCCGGCAAGCTGCGCAACCTCGAGGCGTTGCTGCAAACCGAGCCGCTGAGCGCCACCGTCGGCATCGGCCACACCCGCTGGGCCACCCACGGCGCGCCCAACACCGCCAACGCCCACCCGCAGAAGGCCGGCCGGGTGACCGTGGTGCACAACGGCATCATCGAGAACTACGCCGAGCTGAAGGCCGAGCTGGTCGCCGAGGGCCGCCGGTTCGAGAGCGAGACCGACACCGAGGTGGTCGCCCAGCTAGTCGACCACCAACTGGCTAAGGGCCTGCCGCCGCTGGACGCCTTCAAGGCGGCGCTGGACCGGCTGACCGGCGCCTACGCGCTCGGGGTAATGATCGACGGCTGCGACGAGCTGATCCTGGGCGCCCGGCATGGCCCGCCGCTGGTGGTCGGCCATGGCGACGGCGAGATGTACCTGGGCTCCGACGCCCTGGCTGTCGGCCCGTTCACCAGCCGGGTCAGCTACCTGGAGGACGGCGACTACGTGGCCATCGACCGGCACGCGGCGCACGTTTTCGACGCTTCCGGGACCGAGGTGCTGCGGCCGATCCACGTGGTCGCCGCCAGCGCCGCGTTGATGGAGAAGGGCAACTACCGGCATTTCATGGAAAAGGAGATCCATGACCAGCCGGACGCCGTGCAGCACACCTTGGCCACCTACCTCGACCCGGTGGCCCGCCGGGCGACGCCGCCGGCCGGGCTGGACCTGGCCGGCGTCAGCCGCCTGCAGATCGTCGCCTGCGGCACCGCCTCCTACGCCGGCCTGATCGGCAAATATGTGATCGAGCGGGTGGCCGGCCTGCCGGTGGACGTCGAGGTGGCCTCGGAGTTCCGCTACCGCCAGCCGGCGCTGACGCCCGGCACACTGGCTGTGGCCATCTCGCAGTCCGGCGAGACCGCCGACACCCTGGCGGCGATGCGCTACTGCAAGGACCACGGGCTGAAGACCGCCGCCATCGTCAATGTGCACACCTCGACCATGGCGCGGGAGGCGGACCTGCTGTTGCCGACCAACGCCGGGCCGGAGATCTGCGTGCTCTCCACCAAGGCCTTCGCCGCCCAGGTGGCGGTGCTGATGTCGCTGGCCATCGCCGCCGGCGTCGCCAGGGGCGTCATCGGGCCGGATGAGGAGCATCGGCTGGTGTCGGTGCTGCTGGAGGCCCCGCGGCTGCTGGCCGACGCCATGCGGGTGGAGGACGCCATCCGCGAGGTGGCGATCCAGACCTCCAAGGCCCGGGACGTGCTCTACCTCGGCCGCGGTCCGATGTACGCCCTGGCCCTGGAAGGGGCGCTGAAACTGAAGGAAGTCAGCTACATCCACGCCGAGGGCTATGCCGCCGGCGAGCTGAAGCACGGGCCGATCGCCCTGGTCGACGAGGCGACGCCGGTGGTGGTGATCGCCCCCACCGACGCCTTCTTCGACAAGACCGTCTCGAACATGAGCGAGGTGATCGCTCGCGAAGGCCCGGTAGTGCTGATCACCGACGAACACGGCTCCGCCCACGCGCCGGCCAAGGCCAGGGTGGTGGTCGGACCCACCTGCGACCCGCTGATCGCACCCCTGGTCTACGCCGTGCCGATCCAGCTGCTGGCCTACTATGTGGCCGTGCAGAAGGGCACGGACGTCGACCAGCCACGCAACCTGGCCAAGTCGGTGACGGTCGAGTGATGCAGCCCTAGCTGGGGCTGTTGCTCGGCGCGTTGGTGGCGTTGGAGTCCATGGAGTTCATCGCGCCCATGGAATTGGTGTCGGCCGGCGTGTTGGTGTCGGCCGCGACCGTGTTGTTGTCGGCGGAATTGTCCGCCGGCTTCTTGCAGGCCGTGACGCTGGCGGCGGCCAGCATGGCGAGCGAAACCAGGACCAGGGTGCGCGTGCGCTTCATCGATGGGACTCCCGTTGCCGCCCGCCAATGCCCATTCTCAAGCAATTGTTCCCGAGGGCGACCGATCTGTGATGAGCCTCGCCATAGGGCGTCAAGCGGCGCGGCGCTGGATTTGGCGCGCAGCCTCCGCTAGGGGCAGCGGATGATCAAAAAAGTGCGCAAGGCGGTGCTTCCGGTGGCAGGTCTGGGCACGCGGGTGATGCCCGGGGCCAAGACCACACCGAAGAATCTGCTCAACGTCTTCGACCGCCCGATCCTGGCCTATGTGGTCGGCGAGGCGCGCGCGGCGGGCATCGAGCACATCGTGGTGGTGCTGGGCCGCGGCCAGGGCAGCATCGAGGACTACTTCGACCGCCACGTGGAGCTGGAAGCCCACCTGGAGGGCAAGGGCAAGGCCGACATCCTGGCCGACATCCGCGCCGAACTGCCCGAGCCCGGCCAGATGAGCTTCGTGCGGCAGATGGCGCCACTGGGTCTCGGCCACGCGGTCTGGTGCGCCCGGGACATCATCGGCGACGAGCCGTTCGCGGTGATTCTGCCCGACATGCTGATGGACGCCCGCCCTCCGGCCCTGGCCCAGGCGATCGGCGCCTACGACGCGGTCGGCGGCAATATCGTCGTGGTCGAACAGGCCGCCCCCGGCGACGCGCACAAATACGGCATCGTCGCGTTGGGCGAGACCGAGCCGGGCTTCGACGGCCGCCTGCGGCAAATGACCGGCATGATCGAGAAGCCCGCGCCGGGGACCGAGCCCTCCAACCTGCTGATCAGCGGCCGCTACATCCTGCAGCCGGAGATCTTCGCCCTGCTCGCCGAGCAGGAACGCGGCTCGGGCGGCGAAATCCAGCTCACCGACGCCATGGTCCGGCTGATGGCCGGCCAGTCGTTCCACGCCCTGGAATATGATGGGGTCACCTACGACTGCGGCGACAAGGTGGGCCTGCTGCGGGCGACCGTGGCCTTCGCCCTGAAAGACCCGGAATTCGGCAAGGACGCCCGCGCGGCGATCGAGGCGCTGCTGGCGAAGTAGGGCAAGCGGCGCCTCCCAACTATCGGTCATGGCCGGGCTTTCGTCCCGGCCATCCAGGAACACCCAGCATCGGTACGAGCGGAGCCGCCGACGGCATGGCTCCGGCCTCACGGCCTCGCCCCGTTCCAGGGTGTTCCTGGGTCGCCGGGACAAGGCCCGGCGATGACCGAACATTGGGGAAAACTAAGATGAGCGTGGTCACCACCCCAGCCCAACTTCAGCTCACCTCCTCCACCGCCGCGACGATCCGCGCCACATCCTGCGGCCGCGACAGGCGGTGGTCGCCGTCGCGGATCAGGGTGAAGACGACATCCTCGCCCTTCAGGGTGTTGGCCAGCTCCAGGGCGTGGGTCCAGGGGACGTCGGGGTCGGCGCCGCCCTGGAGGATGCGCACCGGCGCGGCGATCGGGATCGGACCTGGCAGCAGCGACCAGCGGGCGCCGTCCTCCAGCAGGGCGCGGGTGATCGGGTAGCCGGCGGGATCGTATTGTGACGGTCGCCGCCAGACGCCGTCACGCGCCAGCGCCGCGTGCGCCTCGGCCGGCAATGATGGGCCGATCAGCCGTTCGGTGAAGTCGGTGGCCGGGGCGATCAGCACCAGCGCCCCCACCCGCTGCGGACGCGCCAACGCCGCCAGCAGCGCCAGCCAGCCGCCCATGGACGAGCCGACAATCACCAGCGGGCCTTGCGTCAGCTGGTCGATCACCGCCAGGGCGTCGGCCCGCCAGCGGGTGATCGTGCCGGCCGCGAAGTCGCCGCCGGAGACGCCGTGGCCGAAATAGTCGAAGCGCAGGAAGTCACGCCCGGCCGCAGCGGCCCAGTCGGCCAGCGCCGAGGCTTTGGTGGCGGCCATCTCGGAGCGGAATCCGCCCAGCCAGAGCACCGTCGGACCAGCGCCGGCGACGCGCCGCCAGGCAAGGAACGCGCCATCCAGCTCCAGTCGTCCGCTGTCCTCGGTCATGGCGTCCTCGCCCGCGTTTCGCTAGTGAAGAACCGCGGCGGCCCCACCTTAACCCGCCTGGAGGAAGGGCGATCAAGCGAGCGATCCAGAAGGTGCTGGTGATCAAGCTCGGCGGCATCGGCGAGCTGGTGCTGGCCTTCCCCGCTTTCGAGCGCATCCGCATGGCCCACCCGAAGGCCAAGATCACCCTTCTGACCACCCAGCCGTTCGAGGCGCTGACCAAGACCAGCCCGTTCTTCAACGCCATCGAGACCGACGGTCGGCCCACGAGCCCGGGGGGCTGGCTCAGCCTGATCGGGCGCCTGCGCGGGGCCCGTTACGACCGAGTCTACGACCTGCAGAACGACGCCGGTAGCGGACTGATCTTCCAGGGCCTGCGACCCTTCGCGCCGGAGTGGTCGGGCACCGCGCCCGGCGCGGCCCTGCCCCACCGCAACCGGGAGCGCGAGCGAATGCATCCGCTGGAGCGCCACGCAGACCAGTTGCGCCAGGCCGGCGTCTGGCCCGATGCGCCGACCCGGCCGCTGTCGGCGCCGCCGCCGGACCTGTCCTGGATTCTGGCCCGCAGCCCGCAGCCTCGGTCGATGTCCTCCGCCGCCGGCCAGCGGCCGCTGGTGCTGGTCTCGCCCGGCGCCGGCAAGCCGGAGGCCCGCTGGCCGATCGACCGCTACGCCGCCCTGGCCAAGCAGCTGCAGGACGCCGGCTTCGACATCGTGGTCATCGGCACCCTGCAGGAAAGTCCGCTGGCGCACGCCATCCAGCGCCAGGCGCCTAGGGCGCGGGACCTGACCGGCCGCACCGATTTCGCCCAGATCGCCGCCCTGGCCGCCCGCGCGGCGCTGGCCATCGGCAACGACACCGGCGTGCTGCACCTGATCGCCGCCGCCGGCGCGCCGACCATCGCGCTCTTCTCCGGCGCCTCCGATCCAGCGGTGAAGGGACCGCGCGGCCATGTCACAGTTTTGCACTCCCCGGCGCTAAAAGACCTGCCGGTGGACACAGTTGCGCACGCGGCGCTCGCTTTAGCCGGGCAGCCGGCTTGATTGGCGGGGGGGCGTTGGTCATATTTCAGTTGAGTTGGGGGATCATTAGTTCTCTAGCTTCGTTGCAACTGCTCAAGGAGCACAGCCTATTCGTCGTCCCATGCCCGCGCCCCCGTCCAAGGATGGGCCACGCATCAACGAAGACATCCGCGTCCCCCGCGTTCTGCTGATCGATCAGAACGGAGAAAAACAGGGCATCATGCCCACGTCCGCCGCCCTCGAGGCCGCCGAGGAAGCCGGTCTGGACCTGGTCGAAGTCTCCCCCACCGCCGACCCGCCGGTGTGCAAGATCCTCGACTACGGCAAGTTCAAGTTCCAGGAACAGAAGAAAAAGAACGAAGCGCGCAAGCGCCAGAAGCTGGTCGAAATCAAAGAGATCAAGCTTCGCCCCAACATCGACAGCCACGACTACGAAGTGAAGGCCCGGGCCATGCACCGCTTCTTCGAGGAGGGTGACAAGGTGAAGGTGACCTTGCGCTTCCGCGGCGGCGAGATGCGCCACCCGGAACTCGGGATGAAGCTGCTGGACCAGGTCAAGCTCGACTTCGAACCGGTGGCCAAGGTCGAGAACGAGCCCCGCATGGAGGGGCGTCAGATGGTGATGATCCTGGCGCCCAGATAGGCGCCGCCCTCCCCGCTTGATCGCCCGCGCGACGCCCGTCAGTGTGGCGCGAAACGGGGGACTCTACCTCATGCCGCGAATTTACCTCTGGCTGACGCTGGCGATGGCCATCGTCGCGCCGCGCGTCGTCGCCGCCGCGCCGCTGGAGGCCTATGGCCGGTTGCCGACCCTCGAGACCGCCGCGCTGTCGTCCGACGGGCAGCTGGCGGCGGTGGTGCTGACCGACGGCGACAAGCGCACGGTGGTGGTCGTCCACACCTCCGACGACAAGCCGGTGGCCGGGCTCAACGCCGGCGAGGCCAAGCTGCGCTCACTGCAATGGGCCGGCCCCAATCACCTGCTGGTCACCTCATCGGTGACCGGCGTCCCCGATGGCGTCATCGCGCCCCGGAGCGAATGGGACGTGGTGGTCGACTACAACGTCAAGACCGACGCCCAGCATGTGCTGATGCGTGGCCAGGAGGACACGATCTCGTCGGTGGCCGCGACGCCGTCGATCCGGATGCTGAACGGCAAGCCGTTCGCCTTCGTCGAGGCGGTGCACTTCGTCAATGGCGAGGGCCGCATCTCGCTCTACAAGATCGATCTCGACGGCAACCAGACCAACCTGGTGCTGGACGGCTGGCCCAACACCGACGGCTGGCTGGTGGACGCGAACGGCCAGCCGCTGGCGGAGACCGAGTTCGACGCCAAGGCGGCGCACTGGCAGCTGAAGGTCAAGTATCGCAACGACTGGCGCGTGGCCAAGGCGTTCGAAACCTCGCTGAACTACGGCGGCCTGATGGGCCTGGGCCGCGACGGCCATGCGATCCTGGTCGCCGACACACACGAGACCGTCGACGCCCTGCGCGAACTGCAGCCGGAGGGCGGCGACTGGGGGCCCCGGTTCGCCGAGCAGGACGACCAGGACCTGATCTTCGATCCGGTGACCGAACGGCTGATCGGAACCCATGTGCTGGCCGGCGACACCGATCGCTACACGTTCTTCGCGCCCGCCGACCAGGCTATTTGGGACGCCGTCGCCAAGGCCTACGCCGGGGCGCGGGTGACCCTGGTCGATCTGTCGGCCGACCACCGGCGGCTGATCATCTCGGTGGACTCGCCCACGGACGGGCCGGCCTACGCCTTCGTCGATGTCGACAAGGGCGACGCGCACTACCTGGGCGACGCCTACCAGGGCCTGAAGGCGGCGGACATCTCGCCGGTGCGGCCGATCGCCTTCAAGGCCAAGGACGGGCTGGCGATCACCGGCTACCTGACCCTGCCGCGGGGCCGCGACGCGAAGAACCTGCCGCTGGTCGTCTACCCGCACGGCGGCCCGGCGGCGCGCGACGAACCAGGCTTCGACTGGTGGGCTCAAGCGATGGCGGCCCAGGGCTACGCGGTGCTGCAGGTGAACTACCGCGGCTCGCAGGGGTTCGGCTGGGACTTCCAGTCGGCCGGGTTCGGCGAGTGGGGCAAGACCATGCAGACCGACCTCTCCGACGGCGTCCGCTACCTGGCCGCCCAGGGGACCATCGATCCGGCCCGGGTGTGCATCGTCGGGGCCAGCTACGGCGGCTACGCGGCGCTGGCCGGCGCGACCCTCGACCCCGGCGTCTATCGCTGCGCCGTGGACGTGTCAGGCCCCTCGGAGATGACCAAATTCGTCGCCTGGGCCAAGGACCAGAGCGATATCTCCGCCCAGCGCTACTGGACCCGTTACATGGGCGCCGACGGGCTGAAGGACCCCCACCTGGAAGCAATCTCGCCGGCCGATCACGCCGACAAGGCCACCGTGCCGATCCTGATCATCCACGGCAAGGACGACACCGTGGTGCCGTTCGAGCAGAGCCAGCTGATGGTCGACGCCCTGACCAAGGCCGGCCATCCGCCGCAGCTGGTGATCCTCAAGCACGAGGACCACTGGCTGAGCCACGGCGACACCCGGCTGCAGATGCTGCAGGCGGTGGTGAACTTCCTGAAAGAGAACAATCCGGCGAGTTAGGCTGGGTCGACGTTTTGTCGTCTCAGTACCGAGTGCGGCGCCGATGAGGCATGATCATCGACCTGCCCACAAACAAAAACCCACTCGATCAGGGCTGTGGATGGGTCTCCACCGCCGCCGATCGCGGCGGGCCGGGAGGATTGTACTTCTCGACGAAGGCATCGATGGCCTGCACCTGAGCGACGTTGTTGGCCTCCGTCGCCGCCTCGTCCACGTCCCCGTCTTGGGCCAAAAGTTCTACGGTTTTGCCCGCGCGGCGCAAAGCGTCCGACATGCCCACCGCCTGTTGCCTCGATGAGGTCGGATCGTCCTTGTTGTAGATCAGCAGGATCGGTGCATCGGCCTGCGCGGCGTTGTCGATCGGTGAGATCGCCCGCATGGCCGCCTCTGAGCCCCATTTTGGACCGACCATATCCCGCAGGAAGCGCGTCAGATTGTTTTCGCCCGCGGTGTTCTTCTTTGACTCCAACACAGCGTCATTTAGGTCAGAGTATCCGTCGACGGAAATAGCGCATCGATAGATGCCATGCTGGATGGTCACCGCCGCGAGCGCGTCATATCCGCCCCAGAATCCTCCCCCGATGCATACCCGCTTTGGATCGACAACGCCTTGTCTGACCAGTTCAGCCACGCCGTCTGAAATATCGGTTTGAATCTTGCCGCCGAGCTGGCCATAGCCTGCGTCGATAAAGTCGGCGCCATAGCCGCTTGAGCCCCGCGCATTCGGCCGGAACACGGCGTAGCCTCGCGACGCCAAGCCCTGAGCCACGGCGCTGAAGGCGGGATAGGCGCGCTCACCCATCCCGAGCGGCAAGACTATCATTGGCAGGCCTTTTGGATCGAGGCCCGGCGGAAGGATCAGCACGCCATGGATTCGAAGGCCGTCTCCCGCAGGGTAGTCGACCATCCTCGCCGGGCCGACATCCTCCGACTCGATCGTTGGATACGCGAACCCGATCGACTGAGCTTTGGCGTGAGGCAGGTCCACTAGGTAATAGGTTCCGGAGTCGGAGCCGCCACTCGTGAACAGGATCATCCAGGTGAACGCGTCGTTCCAGGACTTGAGCTCGGATGTGCGATCAGGAAACGCGTCGAAGATGGCGTGGACGCGGGACTCCAAACCGGGATCGAAAAGTTGGACGTCCGGCTTGTCTGCATCCTTAATCGTCCCGATCCAGCGTTTGCTGGCCCCGTCGACGATCACGCACTTCACGCATCCGCCGTCGGGCACCTCGACCGCCGGGCCGCCGCTCAGGGGAATGGTCTCGAGCGTCGGGGGACCCTCGGCGTCGGCCGGGCGGGCGAAAAGTATCTCGTCAGCGGTGCGCCCGATGTAGAGGTCGCCGCCCAGGCCGAATTGCGAGTGGCCTGACGCCAACACCCGATCGCCCTCCGGTCCCGCCAGCACCTGCCATTTGCCGGTTCCCCAATAGTATTGGTAGCGCGCCACAACCTCGCCTCCCGGACCAACGAGCCAGTTGCCGCCTTGGTCGGAGCCCCTCGACACCAGAGTCGTGGCGCCCGTGTCGAGATCCACCCTGAAGAGGTCCCGTCTGGTCGAAGCTTCAGCGACAATTTGCGGCCGGCTTTCATTGAAACCCCCGAAGAAGCCGTACCAGTGGCCGTCGAGGAAGCGCACGCCGTAGCTGCCCTCGATAATACTAGCGACCACCGAGTCCTTCAGCGCGAAGACCTGGAGCATGTGATGCGTTTTCAGGTTCAGGACGAACGCCCCATCATCCAAGCCTTGGACTCTGTGAATCCCGGGCCCAGCTTGCCGATGGTGGTAGTGGAAATTACCACGCGATCCTCGCCGGCCCATTCGATGTCGCAGATACGCAGCTTGCCGAGGTCTATGGCGGTGGAGCCGGCGCCGTCTGTCCGCGCGATCAACAAACGCCGATCGCTGTTGTTCGTTGTTATCAGGGCGTACTGGTCGCCGGAGGGTGACAGGCGAACCAGTTCGATCGCGGGCGACCGGGCGTAGTCCTCAAGTGCGGGCGCCCCATAAGCAAGCGATCCCAGCGCGCATACACACAAC
>Ga0302283_1001406_pt1 | contig 20203 bp, 18 predicted proteins | sample III_Fen_E1_4_FD_198770 | JGI IMG/M metagenome (GOLD analysis project Ga0302283, IMG submission 198770) | Peat permafrost microbial communities from Stordalen Mire near Abisko, Sweden - III_Fen_E1_4 | ecosystem: Environmental > Terrestrial > Soil > Wetlands > Permafrost | place: Sweden: Abisko... | reverse complement strand
ATCGGGGCCAGGTCGACTTCGACGAGCAGATCTACCGGGCCATCGAGATCCTGCTGACCGACCCGGCGGCACGCGCCACCGCCCAGGCCCGTTGCCGGCGGATGCTGGTCGACGAGTTCCAGGACCTCACCCCTGCACACCTCCTGCTGATCCGTCTGCTCGTGGCCCCGGGGTACGACTGCTTCGGGGTCGGGGACGACGACCAGGTCATCTATGGCTACACGGGGGCCACGCCCGAGTTCCTGATCGACTTCGCCCGGTACTTCCCCGGGGCGGTCGACCATCCGCTCGAGGTCAACTACCGGTGTCCGCCGGCCGTCGTCGACGCCGCCCGGCACCTGCTCGGCTACAACCGGGCGCGGGTGACCAAGACCATCCGGAGTCCCGAGGGCCGGAGCGATCCTCCGCCGCAGGCGGGCGGGCTCCTCGCCGGACGCGGTCCGGTCGTGGTGGTGACGGCACCGGCTGACTCGTCGGCGGCCACGGCGGTCGACGTCGTCGACGCCTGGCGGTCGTCCGGGGTCGATCCGTCCGACATCGTCGTGCTGGCCCGGGTCAACGCCGCCCTCCTGCCGATCCAGGTCGCGTGTCTGGAGTCCGACGTGCCGTGCACCACGCCGCTCACCTCCCAGGTCCTGGCCCGTACCGGTATCCGGACCGCCTTCGCCTACCTGCGCATCGGCAGTGACCCCGGCGCCATCCGTCGCGAGGACATCCGGGACACGATCCGGCGTCCGTCCCGGGGCATCGCCCCGATGGTGGTCGACATGGTCACGAAGAACCGGACGACGTCGATCGCCGACATCCGACGTCTGGCCGGCCGCCTGTCGGGCCGTGACGTGCCCAAGCTCCAGGCCTACGCGGACGATCTCGAGGTGGTGGCGGACGCGGCGTCGGGGTCCACGGCCGACGCGCTGGCGGCGGTGCGCGTGGGGATCGGGCTGGACGCCACACTCGACACGCTGGACGCGTCGCGTGCCGGGGCCGACCGGTCGACCCACGCCGACGACCTGGCCGCCCTCGAGTCTCTGGCTCCGTTCCACCCGGACGCCGCCACCTTCGCCCACTGGCTGCGCGAGGTGCTCGGCCGACCGGCGGCCGACGGGCCCCGGGTCGAGCTCTCCACGGTCCACCGGATCAAGGGCAAGGAGTGGGGCCACGTCCTGGTGGTCGGGGCGTCCGCCGGACTCTTCCCGCACCGGCTGAGCGACGACGTCGAGGGCGAGCGGCGGATCTTCCACGTGGCGCTCACCCGGGCCGGGACCCAGGTGGTGGTGCTGGCCGACCGGGACGCTCCTTCACCGTTCCTGGCCGAGCTCGATGGTACGGCGCCGCACGTGGCGGCCGCGCCGGGCGCTCCGGTGGCGTCCGCGGGAGGCCGAGCGGACCGGGGCCGGCCGGGATCCCGCCGGACTCCTGCGGCCGGCCCCGTGGGCGAGGCCGGCCCGGGCGAGCGCGCGCTGCGGGCGTGGCGGTCGTCGGTGGCCCGAAAGGACGCCGTGCCGGCCTACGTGGTGCTGAACGACAAGGAGCTGGTGGGCATCGCCGAGCGCGACCCGTCGTCACTGGCCGAGCTGGCCGGGTGCCGGGGCATGGGGCCGATACGGCTCGAACGGTGGGGCGACGAGATCCTGGCCGTGCTGGACGGAGCACGCGGGGCCGCCGACTGACCGAGGACGAATCGATTGGCTCCGTGCCACGTCCCGCCTACTGTGGCCGGTGGTGGCGGACGCGTCGACGTCCGACGTCAGTCCGCCGTCAGTCCGCCATCAGTCCGCCGTCAGTCCGCCATCAGGAGGAGCCCCATGGAACTCGGCATCCACTTCGCCAACTTCACCCTGCCCGGCGGACCGGAGGCGATCGGCCCGATCCTGTCGGACACCGCTCGCGTCGCCGAAGAGGCCGGCTGCACGACGTTCACCCTGATGGACCACTACTTCCAGATGGAGGAGTTCGCCGACCGGCGCGAGCCGATGCTCGAGGGGTACACCTCCCTCGGGTTCCTCGCCGGACGGACCGGGCGGATCCGGCTGGGCCTGCTCGTCACCGGCGTGACCTACCGCCACCCCGGGCTGCTGGCCAAGATCGTCACCACCCTCGACGTGGTGTCCGGCGGTCGGGCGCAGCTCGGGATCGGTGCCGCCTGGTACGAGCGCGAGCACCTGGGCTACGGGGTTCCCTTCCCTCCGCTGGCGGAGCGCTTCGGGCGCCTCGAGGAGACCCTGCAGATCTGCCGCCAGATGTGGAGCGACGACGACGGCCCCTACGACGGCACCTACTACCGGCTGGCCGAGACCATCTGCTCGCCGAAGCCGGTCAGCAGCCCCCGGCCCCGGATCCTGGTCGGTGGCAGCGGCGAGCGGAAGACCCTCCGGCTGGTGGCCTGGTACGCCGACGCATGCAACCTCTTCGCCACGGAGCCGGCCGAGGTGGCGCGCAAGCTCGAGGTGCTGGAGCGGCACTGTGCCGATGCCGACCGCGACCCGGGCGAGATCCAGCGGACGATTCTGGCCATGGCGGATCCGCTGGGTGACGTCGACGGGTTCCTGGCGTCGATGGAGGGATACGCCGCCCTGGGGATCGACCTGGTGGAGGTCATGCCGCTGGTCGAGGACCCCGTGGCCTGGGCCGGTCGGCTGGGTGAGCTCGTCGTGCCCCGGCTGTCCGAGCTCGGCGCCTGACGGCTCCCTCCGGTCAGGCGGGGGTGAACCGCAGGGGCAGTCGGGCCGGGCCCCAGATTCCGAACGTGGTCGGCTTCCACTCGACGGGACCGTCGGTGGCCAGTTCGGGCATCCTCCGGGACAGCAGGGTGAGCGCCTCCTGGAGCTCGGCCCGGGCCAGGGCGGCGCCCATGCAGTGGTGGATGCCGGAACCGAACGTCATCTGCTGGACGCCGCGCTCACGGGCGATGTCGAAGGCCTCCGGCTCCTCGTAGGTGGCGGGATCCCGGTTGGCGCCGGCCAGGAACACCGAGACCAGCGTCCCCTTCGGAAAGAGCACGTCGCGGAAGACGACGTCCTCGGGTGCGAATCGCACCGTGCCCCGCACCGCCCCGAGGTAGCGCATGGCCTCCTCGACCGCCCTCGGCGCCAGTCCCGGCCGCTCGACCAGCTGGGCCCACTGGTCGGGGTGCTCGGCGAACAGCGCCAGGGCGCAGGCGAGCTGGTTCCGGGTCGTGTCGGTCCCGGCCATGAGCACGGCCACGGCCAGTGAGACGAGCTCGTCGGTGGACAGCCGGTCACCGGCCGCTTCGATGGCGATGAGGTCGCTCAGCAGATCCTCGCCCGGTACGGCCCGGCGCTCGGCGATGAGCGCGACCAGGTACGCCTCGAGCTCGGCAACGGCCGCCTCGATCAGCGGGAGGTCCTCGGCCAGGTTCTGGTTGAAGATCCGGAAGATGTCGGTGGCCCACGCCGAGAACCGCCGCCAGTCCTCCTTCGGGGCACCCAGCAGCTCGCAGATGATCGGGATGGGATAGGGCTCGCACAGATCGACCACCACTTCGCACCGCCCGCTGGCGTGGAAGCTGTCGACCAGGCCGCCCACCACCTCGCGCATGAACGGGCGCAGCCGGTCGGCCGACTGGGGGGTGAAGGCCGGGGCCACCAGTCGTCGGAGGCGTGCGTGGTCCTCGCCCTCCATGGCCAGGATCGACTGGCGCCTCGGATCGGCGGACTCGTCGGGCTCGAGCCCGTTGATCTGGCGCAGCAGCGACAGTGCATTGTGGAACCGCCTGTCCCGCAGCAGCGACACGCAGTCGTCGTGGCGGGTCAGCGAGTACCCGAGCGGCGTCCGGACCAGCCAGTGGCGCTCCCGGGCCTCGGCCATGACCTCGAGCGCCTCGTCGCGCGCGAGGCCCGTCGTGTCGACGACCGGGAGGTCGAGTTCGTGGGCTGAGGTCGCCATGGGGCACGCTCCGGCGGGAGTAGGGACGGGGCCAAGCTATCCCGGCCACCACGGATGGATCGATCGCTAGGGTGCATGGCGTGCAGCTGACGTCGGTGGACACCGCCACCCGGATCGACCACCCACTCGGGACCGTCGCCGGGGCCACCTTCTACTTCAGCCCGCAGTCGGCCGCCCGGGGCGCGGCCATCGGGCTCGACGCCGTGTCGCTCTATGCGGCCGGCCGGGGGGCGGTGCTCGGCGACGTGTCGGCCGGCGAGGTGGACGACACGTTCTTCTTCTTCAAGCCCGGGATGATCACCGGGATCGTCGAGTCGGCCCGCGCCATCGCACCTGTGCCGGCCATCCTCGAGGCGCACCTGACCTCGGCCGACGACTTCGCCGTGGCCACGTTCGGCGGCATCGATCCGTCGCAGCTGGCGGCGTTCGATGATGCGGCGGCCACGGTGGTGGCCGGCCTGCCCACCGGGCGGTGGCCCCTCGTCGACGGGTACCGGTCGGCGCCGGTTCCCACGGAGCCGGCACCGGCCGCCTTCCGACGGGCGATCCTGATCCGTGAGCTGCGGGGCGGGGTCCATCGCGACGCGGTGGTGGCGGCGGGGCTGAGCGGCGCCGTGGCCTGCCAGTTCGATCGCGGTGACGACTACTACCGGCTGCACGGGTTCGGCGATGAGGACCGGGTCCCCGAGACCCCCGAGGTCCTGGCGGCCCGGGGGGCCGCCCAGTCGGCCACGGACGCGCGGATGGGGGAGTGTCTGGAGGCGCTCGACGCAGCCGGCCTCCTGGCCCTGGTGGTCGGGGCGCAGGCCATGGACGCCGCCCGGCAGGCGCCCGTGCCGGTCAGCTGAGCGGGCCGGCCGGTCCGGGGAAGGCCACGAACCGGTCGGCCGACGGGACGCCCTCGCCGTCCCACCGGTAGGCGACCAGCGAGCACCCCTGCCGCATGGCGCTGTAGTCGACGCACACGGCGTGCCGGGCCGCCGGTGCGGGGGTCCCTGTGAACCAGTAGTGCCCGAAGAAGACCGGCACCGCGTCCCGGTAGCGGTACGCCTCGGCGACGTCCGACACGGTGTCCGGCAGTCCGGGATAGGGCGTGCCGTCCGGTGTGCGGGAGTTCGACGGGATCATCCCGACCTCCCGACAGGTGCGTGCGGTGTCGTCCCACCAGCGCAGGCGGGCCGCATGTCGGAGGGTGCCTTCGGGGTCGATCCAGGCGAGCTCGGGAGGGAGGCGGAGCTCCGGACCCTTCAGGACGACCTCCACGGCGTCGAAGGCCTCGGTGCCCCGGGTGTTCGCCTCGACCACGAACGCGTCCGTCAGCGGCGACCCCGGCGGCACCCACTTGTCCAGGATGGCCAGTGATGCCGGGTGCCAGCAGGCGTGGGCCACACGGATGCCGCCCAGGTCCAGGTGGAGCGGCAGTGTGCGGAACCATGCCAGGTGCTCCCGGTGGAGTTCGGATCCCTCGACGACCTGGTCCAGGTAGGCCTGGTGCTGTCGGGTGTTGTGGTCCCCCCGCCGACCCTGGCGGGTGCGGGCGAAGTCCCCGGGGACTCCCGGGTCCGGGGTGGCGTAGGAGAGCGCGTTGAACTCGTGGTTCCCGAGGACGACCGACGCGGAGCCGACCTCGTGCATGGCCCGCACTATCGCCACGACCTCCGCCTGCCGGGGGCCCCGGTCCATCAGGTCGCCGACGAACACGGCGGTGCGGTCGGGGTGACGGTGGGCGCCGTCGAGCACCCGGTAGCCCAGCACGTCGAGCAGTCCCACCAGCTTGTCGGCTCCGCCGTGGACGTCGCCGATGATGTCGTAGGCGGTCACCCGTCCTGATTCCTTTCGTCGCCATCGAGGACCGGCGCAGCCGCCACCTCGTCACCCGGTCGCCCGTCTGCCGTCCCGGTGCCCATCTGTCCGCCACCCTCCATTGTACGGCCCGGGCAACCTTCTCGAACCGTCGTTCAGGCCTCTGCGGGGGGCCCTCCGGGCCCGGCCGCCGCCCCGCCGCCTCCCGCCCGGGCGGGGGTCGGTCGGGAGGGCTGAATGACATCTATGTAGTTCCCCAGATCGATGGAATTCTGCACAATGGATCGAGTCCGTGTCGTGCCGCCGTTCGTCGACCAGTGGCGTGAACTGGTCCTCCAGGCTGTGGACCCGCAGCAATCCCTCGAAATGGACCGGAATCGGGGCGACGTGGCGACTCCCATTTGGCTGTCACACCCCATCCGTATGGTGCGGCATATGGGAGAGAACGACGTGGAGTACGGACTGGTCGGCAAGCGGGTGATCCGGTTGCGCGAGCTCGAGCAGTGGCTGGTGTACGACGGGCTGCCCGACGGCGTGCCGACCCGGGCGTGCAACGCCCAGCTGGTGGCGAGCATCGTGGAGGGGGCCGGTTCCGGTGGCGGCACGGTCGTGCTCGTCCCGCCCGTGGAGACTCCCATCGCCGATGTCGGTGGTGAGGGTCCGGACCGCGCCTGCCTCCTGCCCCGGACCGCGGTGCGGGCCCGGTTCGAGTCGACCGAACCGGTGTCCCACGCCGGCGACTACTCCGAGCTGACGGTGGTGTGGTTCCAGGAGGCGTGGGCGCTGCCGGTCGACACCGGGGTCGCCGACTGGCTCCGTCGGCTCGATTGGGACGCCCACGCCCGGGACATGGTCTGGTGAGGGTTCAGTGGTCGATCACCCGTAGCGCGAGCCGCCGTCCCCGCCCCTGGCCCATTGCCAGGGCGATCCACACCTTGAACAGGCTGTCGACCAGGTCCTCCTGGTCGGGGCCCAGGTAGACCGGCCGCAGGCCGACGTCGGCCACGATCGTCTCGACCGTGGCCCGGTCGCCCTCCGGCGCGCTGAAGAAGAGATCGGCCGGACCGTCGGCGAACTGCGGGTCGGCCATGTTCTCGCCGCCCAGGGCGTTGAAGGCCCGCGCATAGCGCACGTCGACGGGAAGGTCGGCCCGGCTGTTGGCCACCGGTGCCCCCATGCGGTTGGTGGCATCGATCACCAGTGCGCCGGCCAACCGTTGGCCGTGCCCGGCCACCAGATCGGCCACGGCGGGCCCGGGAAGGGCCAGGATCACCGCGTCGGCACCGTCGAGGGCGTCGTCCACCGGGACCACCGTGGCCGGAGACCCCTCGGCCACGGTGACGTTCCCGGGGTGCCGGGAGCCGAAGCGGACGGTGTTCCCGGCCCGGGCCAGGGCGTTCCCGAGGATGCCCCCGATGAACCCGGTACCGATGACGGCGATCTCCATGGTCGTGCTCCTCCGGTCGTACGGACGACGGCGTTCAGCGGATCAGGCCGAGTCCCTCCTGGCAGTGGGGACCACCCCAGTGCTCGACGATCTTCCCATCGCGCATCCGCACGATGCCGGTGCCGTTGATGGTGACCTCCTCACCGGAGGGCGGGACGTCGTAGAAGGCGGTCCCTGTGTGGTGGCCGTGGACGGTCCAGTTCGAGACGATGATGTCGTCCGCCTCGACGACCAGGTTCACGGTGAAGGTCATGTCGGGGAAGGCGGAGCGGGCCATGTCCCACCACTTCTGCTCCTCGCCCCGCACGTCCTGGCCGACCTTTGTCGGGGTGACCCGCTCGGTGACATGGCTGTGGAACTCGGGAGCCCAGAAGCCGTACACGGCCTCGGTGTCGCCGGCCTCCATGGCGGCGCTGTACTGGGCCAGGATCCGCAGGTTGTCCGACATCGTCGTGACCCTCCTCGTGTGCTCCAGGGCACCCTAGCGATCGGACGGCCGGGTGGCACGGGCCGGTGGGTCGGTGGGCGGGCAGTCGGACGTGCGGACGTGCGGACCCGGACGTCAGGCGGGGACGCCCTCGACGTACTGGTCGGACGAGGCGAGCTCCTCGAACTCCTCGGTGACGATGCGGTCGTGCGCCTCGGCGTCCCGGATCGCCGACGACCGGCGCCACCGGCCGACGAGCAGGAAGATCGTCGGCAGGAAGAGGAGCTCGCCGCCCACGCACACGTACCACCAGCGCTGCCACTCCTTCGGCGCCGCGGCCCGGGCGGCCAGGACCTCGCGCCCGTGGGTCGACAGGAACTTCCGGTCGGCCGCCGGGATCCTGGACGCGGCGATCAGGTCGGCGGTCGCCTCCCGGAACGTAAGGCCGGCGGCCTTGGATATCTGGGAGACGGCGGCGATCTCGGCCTTCCGGTTGGCCGGGTCGGCCTGGAGCTCGGACAGGGTGGCCGGCTCCACCAGCTTGAGCGTGGCGATCTGCGTGGAGTACCGGGCCTGCAGGGCCGAGGCCTGCGGTCCGTAGTCGGCCACCGGGGTGGCGGAGGGGACCACGAAGGGCACGACCAGGAAGCACGCCGCCGCCACCAGGCGGAGCACCCAGCCCCAGATGGCCAGCCCGGTGGCCACCAGCGCCGGGTTCCTGCTCTCGAGCGTCTCGGTGTAGGCCGCCATCCACGGGGCGTAGGCCACCCCGCGCGATGCCGACATGATCATGATCACGATCACGAATGTGCTGTACGACGTGTGGGGGCGGGTGGCCAGCGACGCGAACACCAGGCCCATGACGACAGCGCAGACCCCGCCCAGCATCATGAACGGCTTGCGGACCTTCATGCGGTCGGAGACCACCCCGACGAGCACGACGGCGACGGCGTCGGCCGACCAGAACCAGTTCCCCAGACCGTTCGCCTCCGACTGGGAGAAACCGAAGACCGAGACGAAGTAGATGACGAAGAAGCCGACGGCGGACAGGTAGATCAGCAGGAAGAGGGCGACCCCGAGTGACGGGATCAGGGTGTTGACCCCCAGCATCTGGCGGAACGGGTTCCGGAGCGCGTCCTCCACGTCCATGCCCCGGGACCGGACCTGGGCCAGGACCCGCTCGCGCAGGGACGTCATGATCTGGTCGCGCAGCCCCGGGGCCAGCTCGCGCAGGAACAGCAGTGCCAGCACGAACACGACGAGGCCCACCGCACCGGCGACCCGGAATTGGAACTGCCAGTGGGGATGGGAGTCCAGCGTCTGGGACGCGACCAGCGAGACGGTCAGGCTGCCCAGGACCGGCCCGAGGGTCCAGAACCCCATGGCCGCCCCACGGCGCTGCTGGGGGGAGAAGTCGCGGACCAGTGCTGGCGTGGCGACCAGCACCATGCCCTCGAAGAACCCGACCACCGAGATGGCGGCCGCGTAGCTCCACTTGGTGTGGGTGGCGGGAATGGCGAAGAAGGTCACGAGGCCGACCATGAGGAGGCCGACGACCACCATGTTGGCCCGGCCGAAGCGGTCGGCCACGGACGCGATGAGCGACGAGACGGCGCCGGCCACGCTGGAGACCACCACCACGGTCAGGTAGAAGCGGAAGGACATCTGGTAGGAGGCGAGGATCGAGGTGGAGACCGAGCCGGCCACGTACTGCTGGTAGTACATGACGACGCTGCTCAGGATCACCAGGGCCAGGAGCCGGTACCGGGCGGGGGTGGTCGGGTAGTCGGCCAGCTCGCGGCGCCACAGCCGCTGCACGCCGGTGGCCCCGCCCCGGCCGGACGGAGCGGTAGCGGTCGGGATCGCCTCGGGTCCGGTCATGCGAAGGCCGCGATCACCACGGAGATGGAGCGGAGCAGCTCGACACGGAGGTCGGGCGGGTCGCCGGCCTGGACGACCCAGTCGATGATCACCCCCATCCCCAGACGGACGGCGGTCGTCGCCGCGAACACCGGGTCGACGTCGGCGCGCAGCTCGCCGTCCTCGACGGCCTCGTGGAACGCCCGCTCGAGCTCGACCTGGCGCCGGTGGAACAGGAGCGGGGGCTCGGACCCGACGGCGACGAGCGCCCCGGACGCCAGCAGCGCGTGGAGGAGGTCGCGTTCGTGGTCGAGGATGTCCGCGAACAGCTCGACGATGGCGGTCGCCCGGAACAGGCCCCGTGAGTCGAGGGCGGCGACCCCGGCGTCGAACCGGTGGACGGCCGAATCCATGAGGGCGGCGATCACGTCGTCGCGTCCACCGACGAGGGCGTAGATGGTGGGGACGCTGACCGACGACTCCTCCGCCAGGGAGCGCATGGTGAGCGCCCGGACACCGTCCCGGGCGATCAGGTCGTGGGCGCCCTGGAGGATCTGCAGGCGCCGTCGGCGCTTGTTGGCGTTGCGGAGATCTTGCACGGGTGCAGGTTATTGCACGCGTGCAAGGTTTGCCCGGGGCCGACGGCGGGGCCGCGCGTTACAAGCCCGTAAACACCTCTTCCCCCGGATCGGGGGCAGGTGCACAGTGGGGGGATGGACACACGTCCCGGACCTCCGACCTCCGTCGACCGGACCTCCCCGACGGGCCACGGGTTGCCGTCCGGCCGCGGCCGTACCCTGTGGCTGCTGGCTGCCGCCGTGCTCGGCCCGGTCGCCGTGGCCCTGCTCCTCACCCCGTGGCGCGACCGGCTGGCCGCGGCGGACGACGCCCTGATCCTGGTGGTGGTCATCGTCGCCGTGGCGACGGCCGGGTACCGGTGGGCTGCGGCGGTGTGCGCACTGTCGGCCGCGCTCTCCTTCGACTTCTTCCTGACCCGTCCCTACGCGTCGTTCCGGATCACCCGGACCAGCGACCTGGTGACGGAGCTCCTGCTCCTGGTGGTCGGGCTGGTGGTGGGTGACCTGGCGGCCCGGGGACGGACCCAGCGCACCGCCGCCGTCCGCGGGCGGAGCCATCTCGCCCTTCTGCACTCGGTGACCGAGATGGCGGCCGGTGGAGGCGACCCGGCCGAGGTGATCGACGCTGCGGCCCGGGAGCTGACCCGCCTGCTCGACCTGCGGTCGTGCGAATTCACGCGGGAGGAGCCGGGGGTGGTGGCCCGGGTGGAGTCCGACGGTGAGGTCCACATCGGGACGATGGACTGGTCGACCGGTGACCTGGGGCTGCCCCACCGTGGCGTGGACCTGCCGGTCCGCGGTGGCGGTGCGGTGCTCGGGCACTTCGTCCTGGTTCCGGTTCCGGGCACCCGGGTGCCCCAGGACCACCTCATGGTGGCGGTGGCGGTGGCCGACCAGGTCGGCGCGGCGCTGGTCGGGAGCGACGCGCGGGTGGCTGGCTGACCCCGGCGGGTCCCTCCCGGGCCGCCGACCCCGGTTCATCGACTGATCGCATTCCGGCAATCTTCCCGAAACGAAGCTCCCCTACGGTGGTCCCACCAAGCGCACGAGGTCGTGCCCGGTGCAGCCGGCGGGTCCGTCCGGGGCGACCGAGTGTGCTCGGTCCACCGCCGGTGGAGATGATCGGGGACGGTAGGAGAGGTCCGAGGGATGGCATCCGACATACAGGATCCCGGCGTGGCCAGCGACGCCGGGTGGACCGACGGTGGCCTCGAGCTGCTGCTCGACGGGGCGCCGACGGATGTCGTGGCGGGCAGCCACGCACCTGCGTCACCCCATGTCATCGTCCTCTTCGGGGCGACCGGCGACCTGGCCAAGCGCAAGCTGCTCCCAGGCCTGTTCCACCTGTCCCGTGCCGGGATGCTTCCCGAGTGCCACATCGTGGCCACCTCCCTCGAGTCGCTCGACGACGGCGAGTACCACGGCATCGCCCGCTCGGCCTGCGACGAGTTCGCCCGGGGCGCCGTCACCGACCACCACTGGGGTGAGTTCCAGCGGCGGCTGAGCTACGTGCCCGGCGACCACGGCGTGGCCGGCCTGGCCGAGACGGTCCACCGGCTCGAGGCCACCTTCGACGTCGCCCCCCGTCGACTCCACTACCTCAGCATTCCGCCGGCGGCCGCCGACTCGGTGGTCCGCACCCTGGGCGAGGCCGGGCTCACCGACCGGTCGCGGGTGATCATGGAGAAGCCGTTCGGGACCGACCTGCACAGCGCCCGGCAGCTCAACTCGGTGGTCCGCGAGGTCTTCGACGACGACCAGGTGTTCCGGATCGACCACTTCCTCGGCAAGGAGGCCGCCCAGAACATCCTCGCCTTCCGGTTCGCCAACGGCCTCTTCGAGCCCATCTGGAACCGTCAGCACATCGACCACGTCCAGATCGACGTACCCGAGACGCTCGGGGTCGAGTCCCGTGCGGCGTTCTACGAGCAGACCGGTGCCTTCCGGGACATGGTCGTGACCCACCTCTTCCAGGTGCTGGCGTTCGTGGCCATGGAGCCACCCACCGAGCTCGAGCCCCGGGCCATCAACGAGGAGAAGAACAAGGTCTTCCGGTCGATGAGGCCGATCGACACCCGTGAGGTGGTCCGCGGCCAGTACGAGGGCTACACCCACGCGGACGGTGTGCCCGGCGACTCGGACACCGAGACGTTCATCGCCCTCAAGTGCGAGATCGACAACTGGCGGTGGGCGGGCGTGCCCTTCTACCTGCGGACCGGCAAGCACCTCGCCGAGGGTGCCCGGATCGTCTCGATCGCCTTCCGCGAGCCCCCGAAGTCGATGTTCCCGGCCGGGTCCGGGGTGGGCAGCCAGGGCCCGGACCACCTGACCTTCGACCTGGCCGACTCCTCGAAGCTCTCCCTGTCGTTCTACGGCAAGCGCCCCGGGCCCGGGATGAAGCTCGACAAGCTGAGCCTGCAGTTCGCCCTGCACGAGACCGAGGACAGCGAGCACGTGCTCGAGGCCTACGAGCGGCTCATCCACGACTCGATGAGCGGGGACCAGACCCTCTTCACCAACGCAGAGGGGATCGAACGGTTGTGGGAGGTCTCCCAACCCCTCCTCGACGATCCTCCCGAGGTCCAGCTCTACCGCGTCGGATCGTGGGGCCCGCCGGCCATGCGCGAACTGATCGCCCCGCGGACGTGGCGACTGCCCTTCGAGCGTGGCTGGCGTCAGAAGCGGTGACGGTGCCGGGGGCCATCGGGCTCCCCGACCCGACGGATACGCGACCGGGCGCCTGGGGCGACGCCGGGCATGTGATCGTGTGCGGGCTCCGGGGCGTGGGCCTGCGCACCGTGGAGCAGCTCCATCAGAGCGGTGTGCCGGTGGTCGTGGTCGACGACCACCCGGACCTGCGCCTGGCCAGGATCATCGAGGGATGGGGGGTGACCCACGTCCACCGCAGCGCGCAGCTCGGTGACGGCCTGGTCGAGGCGGGCATCGATCAGGCGTCCGCCGTCATCTGTGTGGAGACCAACGAGTTGGCCACCCTGGAGATCGCCATGCGGGTGCGCGAGGCCCGTCCCGATGTACGCCTGGTGGTACAGCTCGCCAACCCGTCGGTCGGCCGCGCCCTCGAGCGCGTGCTCGGCGCCGGCACCGTCCTCGACGTGGCCGCCCTGGCCGCACCGTCGTTCGTCGAGGTGTGCCTGAGCCAGCCGTCGCACCTGCTCGAGCTGGGCGGCGAGCAGTTCGCCGTGGTCGAGGTCGAGGTGGGCGACGACGCCGAGGGCGTCAACCACACCCTCCGGGGCCATTTCGGGAATCTGGCCCCGGTCGCCGTGGTCCCGGCCGACGGTGGCGACGTCGTCTGCTGTCCGGGCCGGGACCACCCGGTGGAGCGCGGCGACCGCGTGGCGGTGCTGGGGACCCCCGGGGAACTCGACCGGGCCGGGATCGAGCTCGGCCGCGGGCCCAGGACCGCCGGCGCGTCGATCCCGGTCCTGAAGCGCGCCCGGCGCCGACTGGCGGCGCTGCGCGACTCCAACGCGCGTGCGCTCGCCCTGGTGGCGGCGGCACTGCTGGTGCTGTTGGTGGTGGCCACGGCGGTGATCCGCCTGGGGTACGTGCAGGCCGGCGGACACGGCCATCCCGACCTGCTGGCCTCCACCTACTTCACGGTCGAGACGGTGGCCACGGTGGGCTACGGCGACTACAACTTCTCCGGACAGCCGGCGTGGCTGGAGGTCTTCGGCATCCTGCTGATCGTCCTGGGCGTCCTGCTGGTGTCCACGGTGTTCGCCCTGTTCACCAACTTCCTGGTCAGTCGACGGATCGACCAGTCGCTGGGCCGGCGACGCGTGCCCGGGATGTCGGGGCACGTGGTCGTGGTCGGGCTGGGGTCGGTGGGCATCCGGGTCGTCGAGGGTCTGGTGGCCCAGGGTCGCGGGGTGGTGGTCATCGAGCGCGACGCCCAGAACCGCTACCTCGACCGTGCCCGGGCCCTGCAGGTGCCGGTGGTGATCGCCGACGCCACGCAGCGCCAGACCCACGCGTCGGTGAACCTCGACGAGGCGGCGGCGGTGGCCATCCTCACCAGTGCGGACCTGACCAACATCGAGACGGGCCTGGCCGTCCGCGAGTCGCTGGGTGACCGGTGGGACGTGGTCCCCGTGGTCCTGCGGGTGTTCGACCGCGACCTGGCCCGGATGATGGAGCGGAACTTCGGGTTCCGACACGTCCGGTCGACCTCGGCCCTGGCCGCACCGTGGTTCGTGGGCGCCGCGCTCGGACTCGACGTGCTCGGGACCTTCTTCGTGGACCAGCAGCCGTTCCTGGTGGGTCGCCTCGACATCGCCTCGGGGGGCGGACTCCAGGGACTGTCCATGCAGGACCTGTCGGCACGCACCCGGGTCGTGGCGTTGCGCCGGGCTTCGGGCGACGGCGCCCTCGAGCACCCTCCCCGGCGGGGAACGCGCTTCGAGGGCGGGGACAGCGCCTACCTGCTCGGGCCCTACGACGAGCTGCTGGACGTGCTGCGCCGCGACCAGCGGGACGGAGGGGACTGAGCGGTCGGGTCGCGGCGAGCGGATGACAACAGGGGTAGCATCCCGCGGGGGAAGTGGTCCACTTGGAAAGGTGGGGATAACGTGAGCAAGTTCCTGGCTCTACCGGCCGCCGTGGCCATGGCCGCACTCGGCCTGGTCGGCGTGGCGGGGGTCGCCTCGGCGACCACGACACCGATCGCGTTGACGCTGCCGCAGGGCACGGCCTTCGCCATCGTGGGCCACTCGTGCGGTGGCATCCAGGAGACGTCCGCCGCCACGGGCTTCGACCCGACCACCGGGTTCCCGACGGGGCAGGTCGGTCTGTCCACGCGGTGCGGCGGTAGCGGCAAGGGCGGAGGCGGGGGCTCGACCACCTACACCGGATCGGCCGATGTGACCTGGGACTTCACCGGTGCGGTGGTGGCCTACACCGTGCCGGCTACGGGATCCGCGGTCCCCGGGTTTTCGGCCACCGACGCCGACGGCAACCAGGTCTACGACTCGGGCAATTCCGCATTGCTGCTGCTGGCCGCCGGGTTCACCCCGCCGCCCCGGGTCACCGCCGTCTCAGCGGCCGAGGGTCCCTCGTCGGGGGGGACCCCGGTGACGATCACCGGGACCGGCTTCACCGGAGCCACCCAAGTGAGCTTCGGCCCGACCCCGGCGGCCGCCTTCACGGTGGTCGACGACACCTCGATCACCGCCACGGCACCCACCGCTCCGGCGGGGACGGTCGACATCACCGTGACCGGACCGGGCGGCACGGACGTGACCGCGCCGTTCGACCTCTTCACCTTCGTGGCCGCCCCGACCGTCAGCGCCATCAGCCCGAACAGCGGGGCGCTCAACACCACGCCGCCGGTGACGCTCACCGGGACCGGATTCACCACGGCCACCGGGGTGTCGTTCGGTGACCAGCCCGCCGGATTCACGGTCGACAGCGACACGCAGATCACCGCCACGGTGCCCGCCGGTGAGGCGGTCGACACCGTATCGGTGCGGGTCACCACGGTCGGAGGGACGAGCGCGACCAGCGCCGCCACCGTCTACTCGTACACGGCGGTGTCGGTCTGCGGGTCCGGGTGCGCCATCACCAGTCCGACCGCCGTGTCGGCGTCTACCGGCACCTCCTTCGCCTTCACGGTCACGACCACCGGTGGGGTCACCCCGGTCCTGACGGGCAAGGGCAGGCTGCCGGTCGGTGTGACCTTCGTCGACAACGGCGACGGCACGGGCACGCTGTCCGGGGTGCCCGCCCCCAAGGGGAAGAAGCCTCCGGCCGGCACCTACAAGCTCAAGGTGACGGCGGTGTTCTCCTACGGCGGCGTCACCACCTCCGTGAGGCAGAGCCTGGTCCTGACCGTCACCTGACCCGCTCCACGGTCCCCGGTGGCGGATCCGTGCCCTGGCCTCCGCGGGTACCCTTAGGGGTACGCGATCCGGAGGAAGCCCGTGGAACTACCCGATGACGTCGTCGACGACCTGCGCAAGCGCCTGCGCCGTGCCGGCGGCCAGGTGACGGCCGTCGAGAAGATGCTGGCCGAGGGCCGCGAGTGCCGGGACATCGTCACCCAGCTCAGCGCGGCCATCAACGCCCTGGAGCAGGCCGGGTTCCGCCTGGTGGCCAGTGGGCTCACCTACTGCCTCGAGCACCCAGAGGAGGCGGCCGCGTCCGGCTATCCGCTCGACGAGGTGCAGCGGATGTTCACCAAACTGGCCTGACGGGTCGTACCCGGACCCGGCCGTCAGTCGCCGGACCGGGTGACCGGGCCGACGTCGCCGGTCCGGGCCGCCTCGGCGGCCAGCCACGTGGTGTAGCCGCCGTCCAGGTTGCGGGCCACCAGCCCCAGCTCGTGCAGCAGCTCGGTGGCGGTGTGGCCGCGTTGCCCCACCTGGCAGTAGACGGCGAACGGACCCGGCCCGAGCGTGGGGAGCTGCTCGCGCAGGGTGTCGAGTGGGGCCACGACCCCCCCGGGGATCATCCCCCTGGCGCACTCGGACGGCGTGCGGACGTCGAGCAGGGTCCACCCGGAAGCCACCAGGCCGGCCAGCTCGTCGGCCTCGATGACGTCGCACTCGCCGGACAGGATGTTCTCGGCCATGTACCCCAGCATGTTCACGGGGTCCTTGGCCGACGAGAACGGCGGTGCGTAGGCCAGCTCGAGGTCGGCCAGTGCCGGGGCCCTGAGGCCGGCGGTCATGGCCGTGGCCAGGATGTCGATCCGCTTGTCGACCCCGGACCCTCCGACCGCCTGCGCGCCGAGGATGGTGCCGTCAACCGGATCGAAGAGCAGTTTGAGGGCCATCTGCTCGGCTCCGGGGTAGTAGGAGGCGTGGCTCATCGGGTGGGAGTGGATGCACCGGTAGGGGCGGCCCGCGGCGCGCAGCCGGGTCTCGTTCCACCCGGTCATGGCGGCCGTGCGGTCGAACACCTTGACGATCGCCGTCCCGAGGGACGGGACGCCGGCGCGGCGGAGCCCGGCGATGTGGTCCGCCACCCGGCGTCCCTGGCGGTTGGCCACGTTGGCCAGTGCCACCAGTGACGATCCACCCCCGATCGAGTCCACCTTCTCCACGGCGTCCCCCACTGCGTACACGTCGGCATGGCTGGTCTGCCCGGTACCGGTCACCGCGATCCCGCCGTTGGGTCCGAGGTCGATGCCGGCCATGATGGCGAGCCGGGTGTCCGGCCGGACGCCGATCGAACCCACGACGAGCGCCGCCGGAACGGCCCGGCCGTCGGCCAGGACCACCGCGTCGTCGGTCACCTCGACGACGGCGACCCCGGTCTCCACCTGCACGCCGTGGGCCACCAACTCGGCCTGGACCAGGATGGCCAGCTCGGGATCGAGGGGTGTCAGGATCTGGCCGGCCGCCTCCACGACGGTGACAGCGATGCCGACGTGGGCGAGGTTCTCGGCGGTCTCGAGCCCCACGAACCCACCACCGATCACCACGGCCGAGGACGGACCGGCGGCGGCGTCGGCGAACATGCGGGACGCGTCCTCGACGGTGCGAAGCGAGCGCACACGTTCGAAGCCGGGGATCGGGGGCCGGACCGGTGACGCACCCGGGCTGAGCACCAGTTTGTCGAAGGGGAGGTCGTACCCGTCCCCGTCAAGGGTCGACCGGACGGTGACCGTGTGCCCGTCGGCATCGATGGCGACGACCTCGGCGTCCACCCGCACGTCGAGCCGGAACCGCTGGAACAGGCGCTCGGGGGTCTGGAGGAGCAGGTCGTCCTCCTCCTCGATCACGCCGCCCACGATCACCACCCGCGACGGAGCGCCGGAACCGGCTGCCGCGGCTGCCGCCAGCTCCGGATCGCCGCGTCGTCCATCAGTGTGCATCGTCATGTCCACGTCCTCACTAAGGGAATGCGGCCCTGGTCAGCATACCCCATTGGGTATTAGATGACACCAGGGAGAAGGTCCCGGATCCCCAGCGAGGAGGCGTCCCATGCATCAGATCGTGATCCTCGGCGGGGGGACGGGTGGGACGCTGACCGCCAACCGTCTGCGCCGTGTGTACGGATGGGACGAGGCCCGCATCACCGTGGTGGACCAGGACGACGCCCACGTCTATCAGCCCGGCCTGTTGTTCGTGCCGTTCGGGCTCACGCATCCCGAGGACATCGTCCGCCCCCGCGGCCGCCAGTTGCGGCCCGGCATCGAGTACCGCACCACCGGGGTCGACCACGTGGCCACAGAACGGCACGAGGTGGTGCTGGGTGACGGCGCGACACTTCCCTACGACGTCCTGGTGGTGGCGACCGGATCGGTCCTCGCCCCCGAGGAGACGGAGGGGTTGACCGGACCGGGGTGGATGGAGCGTGTCTTCACCTTCTACACGCCCGAGGGCGCGGCCGGGCTCGAGGCGGCCCTGGCCGGGTTCGACCACGGCCGCCTGGTGGTGAACGTGGTCGAGATGCCCATCAAATGTCCGGTCGCACCGCTCGAGTTCTGCTTCCTGGCCGACTGGTTCCTGCGCCAGCGCGGCGTGCGTGACGCCGTGGAGCTCACCTACGTGACGCCGCTCGACGGTGCCTTCACCAAGCCGGTGGCAGCGGCACGGCTGGGCGGCATGCTGGCCGAGCGGGGCATCGAACTGGTCACCGAGTTCAACACGGGCGAGGTCGACGGCGCCGCCGGACGGCTCGTCTCCTATGACGAGCGGGAGATCGCCTTCGACCTGGCGGTCGTGATCCCGGCCCACAACGGGGCTCCGTGCATCGGCCGCTCGCCCGGCCTCGGCGACGCGCTCGGCTTCGTCCCGACCGACCAGCACACGCTCCAGTCGACGGTGGCACCCGAGGTGTTCGCGGTCGGGGACGCGGCCTCCCTGCCGATCTCCAAGGCCGGCTCGGTGACCCACTTCGAGGGCGAGGTCCTGGTGGAGAACGTCCAGCGGTACCTGGCCGGGAAGCCGCTCGACGCCTCCTACGACGGTCATGCGAACTGCTTCATCGAGACGGGCTTCCACAAGGCGATGCTGATCGACTTCAACTACGAGGTGGAGCCGCTGCCGGGGCACTTCCCCGCCGAGGTGGGCCTGCCCCTGATGAAGGAGTCGCACCTGAACCACCTGGGCAAGCTGATGTTCCAGTGGGTCTACTGGCACAGCCTGCTGCCGGGCCGGGACATCCCCGGCATCCACAGTGCCATGCCCACCGCGGGCAAGAAGCAGCCCGTGGACGCCTAGAGAGGAGGCAGTGCCATGCCCGTGGACACCATCGCCGGCACGCCGGTGGACGTGAACGAGGAGGGGTTCCTGACCGATCCATCCCAGTGGAACGACGACATCGCCGTGGAGCTGGCCCGCCGGGAGGGGATCGACCCGATGACGGAACGGCACTGGGAGGTGGTCCGCTTCATGCGGGCCGAATACGAGGCCAAGGGCACCGGTCCGACGGTGCGTGTGCTGGGCAAGACGTCCGGCGTGTCCGTCAAGGAGCTCTACCTGCTGTTCCCCAAGGGACCGGCCAAGCTCGCCGCCAAGATCGCCGGCATCCCGAAGCCCCGCGGCTGCATCTGACCCGAGGGCCGATGGCCCGGCGTGCCAGGGCCGGGCCGTCCGAACATCCGACGAGCGAGAGGAGTGTGCACCATGGGTGACACGATCGAGAAGGTGTCCATCATCATCTCCAAGGGATCCCTCGAGGGGATCTACCCGGGCCTGATCATGGCCAACGGTGCGAGAGCGGAGGGGATCGAGGCCAACCTCTTCTTCACGTTCTTCGGCCTCGACGCCATCCACACCAAGCGCCTGGAGCACATCAAGGTGGCGGCGGTGGGGAACCCGGGAATGCACATGGCCAGCCTCATCGGCGTCCTGCCCGGCATGTCGGCCATCGCCACCCACATGATGGAGAAGAAGATGGAGGCCTTCGACATCCCCGGCATCCCCGAGTTCATGGAGCTCATCGGGGACACCGGATGCGGGATGTATGGCTGCAAGGCGTCGGTCGACCTGTTCGGGTTCCACGAGGACGACTTCATCGAGCAGGTGCAGGGCATCATCACCGTGGGTGAGTTCTACGAGATCGCCACCGGAGGGGAGATCATCTTCACCTAGGTCCCCCCGGTGCGTGAGGGATCCTGACCCGGGCCGATGCCGTGGCGCTCCGGCGCTCCGCCTGGTGGCGCCCACCGAGGCCTGCGACGGGATCCCCCGATCGGGGAACGGGCGACGT
>Ga0302283_1001401_pt1 | contig 20256 bp, 11 predicted proteins | sample III_Fen_E1_4_FD_198770 | JGI IMG/M metagenome (GOLD analysis project Ga0302283, IMG submission 198770) | Peat permafrost microbial communities from Stordalen Mire near Abisko, Sweden - III_Fen_E1_4 | ecosystem: Environmental > Terrestrial > Soil > Wetlands > Permafrost | place: Sweden: Abisko... | reverse complement strand
TGGGCATCGAGGGCGCGGGCATGGCGGGCTTCATCGCCACCTACGTCGGCCTCTTCATCATGGTCGGCTACGCCCTGCTGCCCGAGTACCGCGTCGCCTTCCAGCCCTTCTCGCTGAAGAAGCTCGATCGCGGGCTGATCTGGTCCATCCTCCGGCTCTCCATCCCCAGCGGCATCGCCACCATCGTGGCGATGGTGGGCTTCGGCCTCTTCGCCGGCATCGCCGGGCGGCTCGACGAGATCCACCCCGCCATCCTGCTCTCGCCCTCGTGCCCGGGCGGCAAGGCCGAGCCCGTCAACGGCGCGGCGATGACGGTGATCTTCGCCTCGCTCAAGCTCACCATCACGGCGTGCCTGGCCTTCGGGACCTCGACCGCCACGCTCGTCGCGCAGTCGCTCGGCGAGAAGGATCCGGACAAGGCGGAGCGCTTCGGGTGGACCTCGGTCAAGCTCGGCGTCGCCATCTTCGGCACCCTCGGCCTGCTCGAGGTGATCTTCGCGCCCCAGCTCCTCGCCTTCCTCAACCACAGCGAGCTGGTCCAGCAAGCGGCGCTCAACCCGCTCCGCCTCATGGGCTTCTGCACGCCGATGCTCGCGGTGGGGATGATCGTCACCCAGGCCCTCTTCGGCGCGGGCAACACGCGCTTCGTGGCCATCGCGGAGTTCGTCCTCCACTTCACCTGCCTGGTGCCGCTGGCCTGGCTGCTCGGCATCAAGCTCGACCTCGGGCTGATGGGCGTGTGGGGCGCCGCCCTGGTCTACGTGTTCCTGCTGGCCGGCATCATGAGCTTCAAGTTCCGCTCGGGGGACTGGAAGACCATTCAGATCTGAGGTCTCGAGCCCTCAACCTGGCGTGGGATCCACCCCGTCGGGGGCAATCCGCCATCAGGCGCGCCCCGCCCCTCGGAGCGCGTTGACGCGACCCTGGGTTTCGCCTTTGATCCCCGGCGCGTGAGGCACGAGCATGACAGACGCTGACGCGGGCGCGGTCGACACCCGCGCGCTGCGCCCGGGCATGGTCGTCGGCGGCAAGTTCGCGCTCCTCCGCCGCCTCGGCGAGGGCGGCGTCGGCGTCGTCTTCGAGGCCGAGGACACCTGGATCGGCCGGCGCGTCGCGCTCAAGGTGCTGCACTCGCACCTGTCCAACCAGGCCGACGTGCTCGCCCGCTTCCGCCGCGAGGCGCGCGCCGCGGCGATGACGCTCCACCCCAACATCGTCTCCGTCTTCGAGGTCGGGCAGTGGCGCGACGGCTCGCCCTACATCGTCCAGGAGCTGCTCGACGGCGAGACGGTGCGCGATCGCCTGCTCCGCGACGGCCGCCTCCCTCCGGCGGAGGCGATCGAGATCCTGGTGCCGATCATGGGCGCGCTCGCGGTGGCGCACCGCGCGGGCATCGTCCACCGCGACATCAAGCCCGAGAACATCTTCCTGGCGCGCCCGACGCTCGAGGGCAGCACGGCCATCGTCCCCAAGCTCATCGACTTCGGCGTCGCCAAGATCGCCTCCAGCGAGCACACCACCCTCACCGGCAGCCTGCTGGGCACGCCGATGTACATGTCCCCCGAGCAGGCCTCGGGCGAGGGGCCGGCCGATCACCGCACCGACATCTGGGCGGTCGGCGCGGTGATGTACGAGCTGCTCTCCGACCACTGCCCGTTCGAGGGGGCCTCGGCGGCGGTGGTGCTCGCCAAGATCCTCACCGAGCCGCTCAAGCCCCTCGGCAAGCGCGTCAAGGGCGTGCCGGAGGAGCTGGCCGCGGTCGTCCACCGCGCCCTCGAGCGGGATCCGGCGGCGCGCTACGGCTCGATGGACGAGTTCCTCCAGGCGCTGCTCACCTACGCCGCCAAGCCGGACCCCTCCATCTCGGCGCGCCACGCGATGTCGATCCCGCCGCCGGCGCACCCCACCGGGGCCCCCCCTCCCCCCAGCGTCGACGAGGAGCTCACCGCGGGGCTCCACCCGCTCGGCCACATCCCGACCCTCCCCTCCGGTCGCTCCCTCGACGGACCGAAGCCCCCGGCCGAGGCGTCGGCGCTCCCCGCCGCGGCCCCGGTGGACGCGGCGCCCGCCGGTGAGAGCTTTCCGCAGATGCGCTCCACCTCGGAGTGGGCGCGGCCCATGGTCCAGCCCGAGCTCGGCTGGTACGACGGGCGGGCGGCGGCGCCGCGGGCGACGCGTGATCTGGCCTGGTACGCCGCCCGCGCCGGCGAGGCGCTCCGCGACAACGCCCTCGAGGAGGCCGTCGAGCACGCCGAGCACGCCATCGCGACCTGCCACGCCGAGGGCGAGGCGCTCGGCCGGATGCGCCTGGTGCAGGCCATCTCCCTGCGCTGGCTCGGGCACTACGCCGACTCGGAGGTCTGCGCCCAGGAGGCGACCGAGACGCTGCCCCCGCGCAGCCCGGGCTGGTACGCGGCGCTCGGCCACCTCGCCCTCCTGGGCGGCTACCTCGGCAAGAACGAGCGCTTCCCCTTCATCCTCTCCGACCTCGCCGAGGCCGAGGCCGCGGGCCCGGTCTCGGCGCCGCACGTCATCGCCGCGGGGAGGCTGGCGGTCTCGCTGGTGCGCGCCGGGCTCCTCGATCGCGCCTCGCGCGCCCTCGCCAGCGCCCGCGCCGCGGCCGAGCCCGGCACCGAGGACGAGCCCATGGTGCGGGCGTGGATCTTCGTCACCGCCGCCGAGTTCGCCCTCCACGCCGGCGATCCCGCGGGCTCGCTCCTCCACCTCGAGTCGGCGGTGACCTGCTTCTCGGCGGCGGGCGACGTCCGCAACAGCTGCCTGCAGCGCTCCAACATCGGCAACGGGTACATGCAGCTCGGCGCGTACGCCCGCGCCAAGGGCCTGCTGCGCGAGGCCATCGCCGTCGGCGAGCCGATGCGCCTCGGCTTCATCGCTCCGGTGCGTGCCAACCTCGGCTTCGTCCTGGCCCGCCTCGGCGACCTCGAGCAAGCGTACGAGATCGAGACCAAGGCCCTCGAGCAGTGCATCCGCGAGCGCTACCGCCGCTTCGAGCTGGCCTCGCGCATCTACCTCGCCGGCATCCTCTGGCTGCGCGAGGAGGCAGGACAGAACCGCTCCGGCCCCGAGGCGGTCACCTTTCCCGGGAGCCGCCCGGTCACCCCCCGCCGCGCCGAGGAAGAGCTGCGGGCCGCCATCGCGGGCTCGGCCAGCTCGCCGCCCATCCGCGCCTACGCGCTCGCCAACCTCGCCGACCTGCTCTTCAGCCACGAGCGCCCCTTCGAGGGACGCGCCGCCGCCGAGGAGGCCATGGCCATCCTCCTCGAGCTCGAGGGCGTCGAAGAGGGCGAGTCCCTCATCCGCCTCCAGCACGCTTTGGCCCTCGAGGCGTCCGGCGATACGGCCGGGGCAGCGGCCGCGATCGGGGAGGCGAGGCGACGGCTTCTGGAGCGCGCGGATCGCATCAACGACGCGCGCTTGCGCCGGAGCTTCCTCGACCACATCCCCGAGAACGCGCGGACCCTGGCGCTCGCGGCGAGATACAAGCCGCAGCGCTGAACGCCCGAGAGCACGGAACGCCGGTCAGAGCGCTGACGAAGGCGCCGCGAGAATTCGCCGAGCGTCTTGCCGGATCGGCGCCTGGTCGGGTATTGCTCGATCGTGGCACCGAGCCGGCGCTGATCCCGGGCTGGCGCTCGCGCGTCGCTCCGACGGGCCCAGCGACCGTCGCCACTGGCAATCTGCTTGAAGAGGCTATCCGCGATGTCCCTTCGATACCTCTCCCGCCTCACGCTTCCCCTGGGCCTCTCCATGCTCGCCCTCTCCGGATGCAACGCGCCCGGTGACGGCCCCCTCGGCGAGGCCCTGGAGGCCAGCGTCTGCGCCGCGGGCACGGTCGTCCAGGGGGTCGACGTCTCGGTCTTTCAGGGCACCATCAACTGGCCGGCAGTGAAGGCGGCGGGCCGCGACTTCGCCATCGCCCGCATCAGCGACGGCTCCTACCTCGACACCACGTTCGCCACCAACTGGGCGGGGATCAAGAGCGCGGGGATGGTGCGCGGTGCCTACCAGTTCTTCGAGCCCGGCCAGGACCCCACCACCCAGGCCAACATCGTCATCAACGCGGTCGGCAAGCTGGGCAACGGGGATCTCCCGGTCACCGCCGACATGGAGGTGACCGGCAGCCAGTCGGCGGCGACCATCGCGGCCAACCTCAAGACCTGGGTCGCGGCGGTCACCGCCGGCACCGGCAAGGTGCCGATGATCTACACGGCGGAGGGGTACTGGGACGGCAGCGTCGACTCCACCGCCTTCGGCGCCGATCCGCTCTGGGCCGCCAACTGGGGCGTGACCTGCCCGACGCTGGCCACCGGCTGGAGCAACTGGAAGCTCTGGCAGTACGCGGACAACGGCACGGTGAGCGGCATCTCCGCAACCGTCGATCTCGACGAGTACAACGGCGACCTGGCGGCGCTCCAGGCGTTCGCCGGGGGCGGGGCCGACTGGGGGGCGCAGTACGTCAGCCAGTCGTGGCCGCTGGCGAGCACCACCATGACCATGACCGTCAACCAGGTCCTCCCGGCGACGCTCACGCTCAAGAACATCGGGGCCAAGACCTGGGACACCAACACCCGCATCGGCACCACCCAGCCGCGCGATCGGGTCAGCGTCTTCGCGGCGCCCGACTGGGTGAACGACCACCGCCCCGCCGCGGTGACGGGCACGGTGGCGCCGGAGGCTCAGTACGCGTTCAAGTTCGACTTCCAGGCGCCCGACACGCCGGGCACCTACGACGAGTTCTTCGGCGTGCTCGAAGAGGGGGTGGCCTGGTTCAGCGATCCCGGGCAAGCCGGGCCGCCCGACAACGATCTCGAGGCCAAGATCCAGGTCGTCGAGGCCGAGTACCACGGCCAGTTCGTGTCGCAGACCTACCCGGCCTCGTCGACGGTGATCGCGATGACCGTCGGCGAGGTGCTCCAGGGCTCGATGGTCCTCAAGAACGTGGGCACGTCCACGTGGAAGGCGGGCGTCACCAAGCTGGCGCCCACGCCGCGCGACAAGCCCTGTTCGCTCGCCGGGCCGAGCTGGCTGAGCACCACGCGCGTCTCCACCCTGGCGGCCGACGTCGCGCCGGGCGCCACGGCGACCTTCCCGCTCGAGCTCAAGGCCAACGCGCTCGGCAATTTCCCGCAGACGTTCAGCCTCGTCGAGGAGGGCGTCACCTGGTTCGCCGATGCCCCGCTGGGGGGTGGGCCGTCGGACACCTTGCTCGAGGTTCACGTGCAGGTCAAAGCGGCCGGGAGCGGCGCCGGCGGAGCGGGCGGGGGTGAGGCGGGCGACGCGGGCCTGGGCGGCTCCACGTTCGGGGTCGGCGGGGCCGGCGGCGGCGCGGGCGGCTTCACGAGCACCAACGGCACCGGCGGAGCGGGCGGCAGCGGTGCGGGCGGCGAGGGCGCCGGGATCTCCACCAGCGGGGGCTGCTCGTGCCGGGCCGCCGGCGACGAGGATCGAGGCAACGGCGCACCCGCCGCGTGGCTGGTGGTCGCCGGCGCGCTGGCGATCGCGGGGCGGCGGCGGCGCTGAGGATCGAGCGCGCTCGCCCCTCTCGCTTCCGGCGGCTGAAATCCTGGCAGCACTTCCGCCGCGCGCCGCTACCATGCCGCCGACATGCGACGACTCCACCTCGCGGCGCTCCTCCTGACGGTCCCCTCCCTCGGCTGCGGCGCCGTCGAGAAGAGCTACCGTGACTTCACGCCGGAGGCGCCGCCCGCGCTGACCGCGACGACCGCGTCTCCCGAGGCGGACGCGCTCATCGCGCGCTTCTACGGCGCGAGCGGTGGCACCGCCGAAGGCGAGCGCGCCATCGCCGACGCGCTCACCCGCGCCCCCGGGCACTCGGGGCTCCACGAGATCGCCGGCTACGACGCCGTGGTGCGCGCCGACACCCACGCGGCCTTCCAGCACTTCCTCGCGGCGGCCGCGGACAAGGCCGCGCTCTCGCCCGAGCTCTACCTCTACGAGATGCGCTGGCACGCCCGCACCACCACCGAGCACCTCCAGGCCCAGGCGCTCCTCCGCGAGCTCGCCGAGCAGCACCCCCGCCCCGCGGTGCGCCAGCTCGCCGCCTTCGATCTCGCGCGCGAGCTCCGGGTCGAGGGCGAGTACGAGGAGGCCGAGCAGCTCGTGCGCGGGCTCGGCTTCATCGACGCGTGGCAGGTGCTGGGCTCGTTCGACAACGACCAGGGCAAGGGCTTCCAGACCGCGTATCCGCCCGAGCAGGACGCCGACCCGGCGCACACCTACACCGGCGTGCGCGTGCCCATCCGCTTCCGCTCGCTGGCGACGAGCGCGTACGACGGGGCCCTCCCGCTCGGCGACGCGCTCTCGCCCGCCGACGCCGCGGTGGCGTACGCGCAGACCTGGATCGCGGCGACGCGCGGCCGGCAGGTCGACCTCCGCCTCACCACCACCAACGCCGTGCGGGTCTGGCTCAACGGCAAGCTGGTCGCCTCGGACGACAAGATCTACCACGAGGAGCTCGACAACGTGGTCGTGCGGGTGACGCTCGCCGCCGGCCAGAACCGCCTGCTGGTGAAGTCGGCGCACGAGACCGGGCCCTTCCGCCTGGCGGCGCGCATCACCGAGCTCGACGGCGCGGTCCCCGCCGATCTGCGCTGGTCCGCGGCCAAGCCGGCGGCCGCGAGCGCGGGCGGCACGGCCGCGGGCGGCTCGATCGTCTCGCCCACGAGCGCGATCGACAAGCTCGCCGACAAGAACCGCCAGAGCTTCCTCCAGGCGCGGCTCTGGGCGCGCGAGGGGCACGCCCGCCGGGCGTCCTGGTTCCTGGAGCCGCTGCTCCGCGCCGCGCCGGACAACCGGGTGGTGATGTACTACGCGGGGCAGGCGATGCTGGACAACAGCGAGGCCGGCAAGGCGCTCGACGTGTTGAACCGCGGCGTCGTCAAGCACCCGGAGGCCCCGGGCTTCCTGCTCGATCGGGCGCGCTTCTACATCGCGCGCAAGCGCTGGGACAAGGCCGACGCGGATCTCGCCGCGGTGATCGCCCGGAGCGCCTCGCCGCGCGACGCGATGATGGATCGCGCCCTGGTGCAGGCCCGGCGCGAGTGGACCATCGACCGCTGCCAGGAGCTCGACGCCGTGGTGGCGCGCTGGCCGGACGACAGCCGCGCGCTCGCCGATCTCGGCCAGTGCAAGGTCGACCTGCACTACGTCGAGGAGGGGGAGCGCACCCTGCGCCGCGCCCACGCGCTGGCGCCCGGGGAGACCTACATCCTCCAGCGCCTGCTCGGCGTCGCGGAGCAGCGGCTCGACTACGGCGCGGCCGAGGGGCTCATCCACGAGCTCACCCAGGCGCGCCCGAGCTCGCCCGAGTTCTCGCTCGAGGAGGCCGAGCTCTACCGCCGCCAGGGCAAGGTCCCCGAGGCGACGCGCGCGCTCGAGGCGGCGCGCGCCCAGAGCCCGGACTCGCCCTGGCCCTACGACAAGCTGGCGCAGCTCTCCTTCGAGGCCAAGCAGCGCGCCGACGCCGAGCGCTGGTGGCGCCTCGCCCTCGCCCGCGACCCGGACAACGCCGCGCTCGCCCAGCGCCTCGCCGCGCTCGCGCCCGGGGCCCTGCCGCTCGGCGATCGCCTGGCCCCGACCGCCGACGACATCGACCGCGCGGTGCGCTCGGCCGCGGGGGTCAAGGTCCACGCCGGCAGCCACGAGGTGGTGCTCCTCGACGACGGCGTCACCACCGTCAACCCCGACGGGAGCAGCAAGCAGATCATCACCCTGGTGCGCCAGGCCCTCAACACCGAGGGCCGCGACGCGCTCGTCCAGACCCGGCTGCCCACCAGCGGGCGGGTCACCGTCATCGAGGCCTACTCCCTCAAGAAGAACGGCGAGCGCCAGGACGCCTCCTCGACCACCGGCGGCGTGGTGCGCTTCCGCGGCCTGGAGACGGGCTCGATCACGGTCCTCCAGTTCGCGCACTACGCGCCGGTGCCGCACTTCCTCCCCAACGAGTACGTGGACCAGTGGCGCTTCCAGGAGGTCAACGCCCAGGCGGAGCTCTCCCGCTGGCGGCTCATCCTCCCCAAGGATCGGGTGCTCAACGTGGAGACCCGCGGCCCCGTGGAGACCAGCACGGAGATCATCGGCGACTCCAAGGTGTGGACGCTCTCCGTCAAGGGGGCGCCCCCGCTGATCCCGGAGCCCAACATGACGCCCGCCGCCGACGAGCTGTGGTCCGCCGCGGTGAGCACGCTGAAGAGCTGGGACGGCTACGCCCACTGGGAGGCCGCCCTCCTCGCGGACGCGTTCCAGCCGAGCCCGGCGCTCGACGCCCTCGCGAAGAAGATCACCGACGGCGCCCGCACCCCGCGGGAGAAGGTCGATCGCCTCTGGGCCCACGTGGCGCAGGAGATCCGCTACCAGCAGGACTACGAGGACACCATCGCCGGCGTGAAGCCCCACGCCGCGGGCATGGTCGTCGAGCGCGGCTACGGCGACTGCAAGGACAAGGCGGTGCTCCTGATCCGCCTCGCCAAGGCCGTCGGCGTCGAGCTGCGCTTCGCCGTGCTGCGCACCACGCCCTTCGGCAAGGTGTGGCAGCAGATCCCCAACCAGCAGTTCAACCACGCCATCGTCTTCGCCCCCAAGCAGGCCGGCATCGACGAGGGGTTCTTCATCGACACCACCACCAACGGGCTCGACATCGGCAACCTGCGCACCGACGACGAGGGGGCCATCAGCCTGGTGATGGAGCCCGACACGGGGCGCTGGGAGATGCGGTCCATCCCCTACCAGAGCGCCGACGTCGAGTTCATCAAGCACGAGATCAAGGTCGACCTCCAGGATCCGCAGAAGCTCGTCGGCCACGATCACATCGAGGCGCGGGGCGGCGCGGCGGCGGGGGTCCGGGTGGCGCTCCGCAACGGGGAGGCGGCGCAGCGGTACTACCAGGCCGTCTCGGACCAGCTCTTCGCCGGCACCACCCTGATCGCCGGCAAGGCGGAGCACGATCAAGACCTCACCCGGCCCCTGGTGGTGAGCCTCGACATCGACCTCGCCAACGCCGTCAAGCCCGAGGACGATCGGTCCCGGCTCGACGTCCCCGTGCTCTTCCCCCTCGGCCATTCGGCGGCCCTCGCGACGCGCCAGCACCCGCTCAAGCTCTGGCGCGGCGTCCAGTCGCTCGTGATGGACGTCGAGCTCGGCAAGGGACAGCAGGCCTTCCACGTGCCGCCCGACTTCAGCGTCGAGCACCGCTGCTTCTCCATCTCGCGCCGGACCGAGAGCAAGGGGACGCACGTGGTGGTGAAGAGCACCTACAAGAACACCTGCGCCGAGATCCTGCCCGCGGACTACCCGGCCTTCCGCGTCGCCGTGCAGCAGGCGGTGGCCCGCGCCCAGGACGCGGTGGTGTTCAGCGCCGGCAAGGACGCGAAGGGAGCGGCGCCCGCCAAGCCCGCGCCCGTCGCGAAGAAGAAGTAGCTACTCCCGCGCCGCCCCGGCCTGCACCAGGGCGTCGATCTCCCCCTCGGCGAAGCCCCCGTCGCGCAGCACCGCGCGGGTGTGCTCGCCCAGGCGCGGCGGCGGCGCGAACTGCTCGTCCCGGGGCGTGACCGGGGTACGGAACTGGGGGACGTCGCCGCGCGGCGTCGGCAGGCTGAAGAAGAGGCCGCGCGCGGCCAGGTGCGGGTCTGCGGCGATCTCCGCGGGCGCCAGCACCGGCTCCACGCAGCAGTCGTGCGCGGCGCCGAAGCGGGCCCACTCGTCACGGGTCTTGCTCGCGAAGAGGGCCACCAGGCGGGCCTTGATGGCCGCCTGGTGGGGCCCGGGGAAGAGCGCCGCCATGTCCGGCTCGATCCCGGCGCCGGCGCAGAACGCCGTCCAGAACTTGGGCTCGAGGGCGCCCAGCGCGACCGGGAGCCCGTCGCTGGCGAGGTAGGTGCCATAGGGCGCGAGCGCGCCCGTGAGCAGATCGTCGCCGCGCTGCACGGGCAGCCCGCTCAGCCCGGCGCCGACCGCCATGCACGCGAAGCCGAGCACGCCGTCCGTCATGGCGATGTCGAGGATCGCGCCCACGCCGGTGCGCGCCCGCTCCGCGAGCGCCGCCTGCACCGCGATCACACACCACATGCCGCCGCTGACGTCGGCGAGCTGGAAACCCGGCACCTGGGGCGCTGCCCCCGCGGGCCCCTGGGCGCCGAGGATGCCCGATCGCGCCAGGTAGTCGATGTCGTGCCCCGCGCGCTGCGCGAGCGGCCCGGTCTGGCCGTAGCCGGTGAGCGCGCAGACGATGAGCCGAGGGTTCTCCGCCCGCAGGTCCTCGTGGCGGAGCCCCAGCCGCGCCAGCACGCCGGGCCGGAACTGATCGAAGAGCACGTCGTACGAGGCCACCAGCCGCTTCATCGCGACGCGCCCCTCGGGCTTCTTCAGGTCGAGGACAGCGCTGCGCTTGCCCCGGTTGAGGAGCTGGAAGCCCACCGACTCGCCCGCGATCTGCGGCGGCATGAGGCGCAGGTAGTCGCCGCCGGCGGTGTCCTCGATCTTGTCGACCGTGGCGCCGAGGTCAGCGAGGACGAGCGTGGCGAAGGGGCCGGGGAGGAGCCGCGAGAGGTCGAGGACGCGGATGCCTTGAAGGGGGCGCATGAGGGCGCGCTTCTATCACGTCCAGAAGCGCGCCCGGAGGCCGGGGCGGGGCGCGAGAACCAACGGGGAACGCTCTCGGGCGTTCCCGAGGATGGTCACCCGAGGGTGAAGAGCTTGTTGAGCTTCTGCGCGAGCATCATGTTGCCGGTGAGCTTGAGCTTGCCGGCGAAGAAGAGCGCCATGCCGTTGGCCTGGGGGTTCTCCATCAGCTTCTGGAAGTCCTCCGTGGCCACCGTGATCGACACGTCGTTGCCGCCGGGGTTGCCAGCCGTGGCCGAGGGGCCGCTGTCGGAGGCGTCGATGAACCACTCGCCGCCGCCCTCGCCGGTGATGTTGATCTGGAACTTGGAGCCGATCGCCTTCGCCGCGTCGGGGTGCTTGGCGATCTGGGCGGGGAGCTCCACATTGAAGAGATTCTGGATATCGACGGCCATGGTGCCTCCGGGACTCGGAAAAGGGGCGCCGAATGCGGCGCGCCAGCGGTGTAACCGCTGGCCCCGGCGGGCGTCAAGGAGTGACGCTACCTAAGCTTGGGCTCGGTCCGGCTGGTGCGAGGCGCGCGGGGCGCGGTCGAGGGCGGAGCGCACCTGGAGCATGAAGAGCCGGTCGATGGCGATGCGCTGCTCGTTGGGCGGGGGCGGCTCGGGGGAGGCCTGCATCAGGCGCAGGTCGCGCAGGACGGCGCGGTCGAGGGAGCTGACGTCGAGATCGCTGCCCAGCGCGGGCCCCAGGGCGGGGAGGAGGGAGACCAGCGTCAGCTCGGTGGTGCTCTGGCGGATCCAGGTGCCCTGATAGACGGCGATCACCTGGCCGAACGCCTCCTGGAAGACGATGGACCTCCACTCGAGGGGAGCGGTCAGGTCGACGGCGCGGTCGCCGATGCAGAGGTGGCGGCCGTCGAGCGTGAGCGCGGCGCCGCGGGCGTCGGTGAGCACGAAGCGCTCCAGGCAGGTCGGGCTCTGCTCGACGAGGGCGTCGAGCAGGGAGGCCAGCTCGTCGGGTGCGAGCACCAGGGGCTCGCCGTCGGGGCCGATGGCGTCCATCCCCGCGTCGTCGCCGACGACGGTGAACGACCGATCGAGCAGCGGCGCGAAGGCGCGGCGCGCGGCGGCGTCGAACGCGGCGCCGAGGTAGAACGTACCCGACGCGGAGCTGAACAGCGCCAGCACGCGGTCCCGCCGCGGCGAGGCCAGCAGCGTGACGCCGAAGGGCGCGTCGAGGCGCACCAGGGTATCCGCGCCGTCGGGCTCGGTGCTGCCGGCGAGCGGTCCGGCGAGCGGTCCGGCGAGCGGTCCGGCGAGCGGTCCGGCGAAAGAGCCGGCAGCGAACGAGCCCGACGTCAGCGCCCCGGGGATTGCGGCCGACCGGAACGCCAGGCGCTCGCAGTCCAGCTCCAGCCCGCGGCTCTGCGGCGGGTGGGCGAGCGGGCCGCCGGCGGCCTCGCGCTGGGAGCCGGCGGACACCCGAGGGGAGAACCGCCACAGGACCACCGCCGCCGTGAGCACCAGCGCCAGCGGGACGAGGCCGCCCCCCATGCCGAAGTGGAGCGCGGCCAGCGCCGCCGCCAGCAGGGCCGCACCGAGGACCAGCGGCGCCAGCACACGCGGGCGCCGAGCGACGCTGGGCGCTCGCTCCACCGGCACCGCGCCGGCGGGGCCGAGAGCGGCAAACCAGCGCGCGGTGACGCGGCGACGAGGAAGCGACGGAGAACCGGGGGCTCCACCTTCCGGTCGCCCATCCTGCGCCGAAGGCCCCGCCTCCCCGAGGAAAGCGTGCCGGCCATGCTTCACCTCACGCGGCATCGCACCTCCAGAACAGCGGGACGCGTCCCTCCGGAGGCTAGCACCGCCTCCGTTCCGTGCGAGCGGATTGTCGGGGCACGCGTCCGTCACAGCCTGCGGAACGCCCGAGAGCGTTCCGCGACCAGCCTGCGGAACGCCCGGGAGCGTTCCGCGACCAGCCTGCGGAACGCCCGGGAGCGTTCCGCGACCCGTCGAATTCGCCGCGAGCGGAACGCTCTAGCGGAGAGCGCGGGTGCGGTGCTGGTGGACCCAGGGGGAAAGGTGGCCGAGCGACTCCGACGCTTGCCCCTCGGCGCGGGCCTGGCCGCGCTCGGCGCCGGCCGCCGCGATGGCGATGGCGGCGGCGAGGATCTCGCGCTCCTCGGCCGCCACCGGCGTGTACCCGAGGAGGTCGGCCGCGTGCTGCTCGATGAAGCCGGTGTGGTAACGCCCCGCGGCAAACTCCGGGTGCGCCAGCAGCTTCTCGTGGAAGACGAGGTTGGTGCGGATGCCCGCGACCACGTACTCCGACAGCGCCCGCTGCATCCGCCGCAGCGCGGCAGGGCGATCGGGCGCCCACACGCTCAGCTTGGAGACCAGCGGATCGTAGTCGCTGGGGACCGTGGCCCCCTCGTAGAAGCCGGAGTCGTCGCGCACCCACGGCCCCGCGGGCGTGCGCAGCGCGCGCAGCGGGCCGGGGCTGGGCATGAAGTTGGTGGAGGGGTCCTCCGCGTAGATGCGGCACTCGATGGAGGCCCCCCGCGGAGCCAGCGTCTCCTGGCGGAGCGCGAGCGGCTGGCCGGCGGCGATCTTGACCATCTCGGCGACGAGGTCGACGCCGGTCACCCACTCGGTGATGGGGTGCTCCACCTGGAGGCGGGTGTTCATCTCCAGGAAGTAGAAGCTGCCGTCCTCCGCGAGCAGGAACTCGAAGGTCCCCGCGGAGAAGTAGCCGACCGCCAGCGCGCCCTTGACCGCGACCTCTCCCATCCGTCGCACCAGCTCCGGCGAGGCTGCCGGACAGGGCGTCTCCTCGACCACCTTCTGGTGGCGGCGCTGGATGGAGCAGTCTCGCTCGAAGAGGTGCACCATGTTCCCCTGGCGGTCGCCGAGGACCTGGATCTCCACGTGCCGGGGGCGGAGGATCGCCTTCTCGATGTAGACCAGCGCGTTGCCGAAGGCGCGCCCCGCCTCGCTGCGGGCGCGGTCGAGCGCGTGCTCCAGCTCGGCCTCGTGGTGGACCAGGCGCATGCCCTTGCCGCCGCCGCCGAAGGCCGCCTTGATCAGCACCGGGTAGCCCACGCGCGCCGCCGTCGCCTTGGCCTCCTCGATCGTCCCGGCGGCGCCGCCCGGCGTGATGGGCACGCCGGCCTCCGCCATCCGGGCGCGGGCCGCGGTCTTCGAGCCCATCTCCGCCATCGCGCTCGCCGGGGGGCCGATGAAGGTGACGCCCGCCGCCTCGCACGCGGCGGCGAACTCGCGGTTCTCCGAGAGGAAGCCGTAGCCGGGGTGGACGGCCTCCGCCCCGGAGCGCCGCGCGACGTCGAGGATCTTGTCGATGCGCAGGTAGCTCTGCGCCGCGGGCGCGGGCCCGATCGGGTACGCCTCGTCGGCGAGGCGCACGTGCAGGCTCGCCCGGTCGACGTCGCTGTAGACGGCGACGACGGCGATGCCCATCTCGTGGAGCGTGCGGGTGATGCGTACGGCGATCTCGCCGCGGTTCGCGATCAGGACCTTGCGAAACACCCCGCCGACCTACCACGGATCGCGCGCGGCCGGGGGCGCCCCCGTATACGCTGCCCCCCGATGCCGCCCGTCTTCGCACTGGTCATCACCGCCCACGGCTACGGCCACGCCAGCCGCGAGATGGAAGTGATCCGCACCCTCCTCGCCCGCACCCCCGGCGCCCGGGCCGTGGTGCTCTCCGCCGCCCCGGAGGCCGTCTACCGCGACTACCTCGGCGCCGATCCCGAGGCGTGGGCGCGGGTCACCCTGGTCCCCTTCCGCGCCGACGTGGGCATCGTGCAGCGCGACGGCCTCACCATGGACCGCGAGGGCACCCTGCGGGCCCTCGAGGACGCCTTCGGCCCCGACGGCGCCGACGCCGACCGCGCCGAGGCCACCCTCGCCTCGCTCCTCGCCGCGCACCGCCCCTCGATCGTCCTCGGCGACATCCCCCCGGTCGCCTTCGCCGCGGCGGCGCAGATCGGCGTACCCTCGGTGGCGGTCAGCAACTTCGACTGGGCCTGGATCTACGGCTCCTACGCCGAGCGCGACCCCGCCTTCGCCCCCTGGCAGCGCCTCTGCGCGCGCTGGCAGAGCCAGGCCACCGTGGCCGTGCACCTCGACCCGGGGCCACCGCTCACCGCGTTCTCCCGCGTCGTCGAGGGTGGCCTCCTGGCGCGCGAGCTCCGCGTCGACACGGCCGGCATCCTCGCCGGGCTCGCGGTCCCCGCCGGCCACCGGGCCGTGCTCGCGAGCTTCGGGGGCCACGGGCTCCACGACGCCGGGCGGCGCATCCCGGTGGTGCCGGGGGTGACCTGGATCCTCGCCGAGCCGATGGAAGACCTCGGCCGCCCCGATACCCGCTTCGCGCGCGGGGTGCCCTATCTGGCGCTGCTCGCCGCGTGCGACGCGGTCTTCACCAAGCCCGGCTACGGCATCGTCAGCGAGGCGGCGCGGCACCGCACCCGGCTGCTCTACACCGATCGCGGGGACTTCCCGGAGTATCCCTGGCTGGTGCGCTGGATGCACGAGCACATGCCGGCGGCGTACGTGCCCTCGGCGGAGCTGGGGACGGCGCGCGGCGGGGAGCTGGTGAAGGCGGCGCTGGAGGACCTGTTCGCGCAGCCGCCGCGGTGGCCGGACGGGGCGGAGGGGGCGAGGCGGATCGCGGAGGTGGTGGAAGGGCTCCTGGGCGACCGCTGACCAGGGCGGCGCCAAGATCGCCCAAGCCGCGCCGCCGCCCTCGGCGTAGATTGCCGCCGTGCTCTCGACCGACGCTGGCCAGAAGATCCGGTTCTGGCGGTCCGACTCCCCGTCGGTGACCGGCATGCTCCGGGTGGAGCGCGAGGATCGCGCCCACACCACCTACTCCGAGCACTTCTCGGTGGTGGTGGTCTACGAGGGCGCCTTCGACGGCTGGTACCGGGGCGGGGTGCGCCGCCACGTCGCCGGCAGCCTCAAGCTCAAGGAGCCGGGCGAGGTGCACCGTAGCCTGCGGGTCCACGCGCCCTACACGCTCCAGGGCGCCGGGTTCTCGCTGGACGCGGTCGCGGCGGCGGCGGAGGCGCTGGGGATGCGCGGCCCGGTCCACTTCAAGGGAGCCGGCTTCGATGCGGGCGAGCGCGCCACGCGGCTCGCCTTCGCCATGCACGACGCGCTGGTGCGCGAGGACGCGCCGGAGATCGAGCGCGCTACCCTGGTAGCCGAGACGCTGGGGGAGATCCTCTCCACCAGCGCCCTGGCCAGCGTGGTGCGCGGCGGCGAGCGCGCCCCGCGGGCGGTGCGGCTGGCGCGCGCCTTCCTCCAGGACGCGGTGGCCGACAAGATCACCCTCGACGACCTCGCCGAGCACGCCGGGCTCGACAAGTACCACCTCGTCCGCGCCTTCCGCGCCGAGGTCGGGCTCCCGCCCTACGAGTACCTGACCCACGTGCGCGTCGCCCGCGCCAAGGAGCTGCTCCAGCGCGGGGTGCGGGTGGCGGAGGCGGCGCAGGCGGTGGGCTTCTACGACGAGAGCCAGCTCCACCGGCACTTCCGCCGCATCGTCGGGATGACGCCGGGGCGCTTCTCGCGGAGCTTCGGGCCCTCCGAGCGAACGAGCCAACATCGCCCAAGCCGCCCGCGCGCCGCCGTCGCATCCTCGCCGGCATGAACGAACCCGCTCGCACCGCTGGCTACGCCCACGCTCCCGCCACCATCCATCTCGGCGACCTCGAGGTCCAGCGCCTCGGCTACGGCGCCATGCGCCTCCCCGGCCCCGACGTGTGGGGCGAGCCCAAGGACCCGGAGAACGCTCGCAAGGTGCTCCGCCGCGCCGTCGCGCTGGGCGTCAACTTCATCGACACCGCGTGGTTCTACGGGCCCTACGTCTCCAACCGGCTCATCGCCGAGGCCCTCCACCCCTACCCGCGCGACCTGGTGATCGCCTGCAAGCTCGGCGGCAAGCGCCTCCCCGACAAGAGCTGGGCCCCCTTCGCCCGGCCCGAGGAGCTGCGCCTCGGCGCCGAGGACGACCTGCGCACGCTCCGCCTGGAGCGGCTCGACGTGGTCCACCTCCGCTACATGCCGGGCGCCGGCGTGCCGCTGCTGGAGTCGCTCGACGCGCTGGTGGCGCTGCAAGCCGAGGGCAAGATCCGCCACCTGGCGCTGAGCGCCGTCGGGGTGAAGGAGATCGAGGCGGCGCTGACGCGCACGCCCATCGTCGCCGTGCAGAACATGTTCAACGTCTCCGGCGGCGGCGGCGCCATCGCCAAGGCCACCCACTCCGAGGTCGAGGCGCCCGAGGCCGTGCTCGACTTCTGCGCGGCGCGGGGCATCGCCTACCTGCCCTACTTCCCGCTGGCGATGGGCACCGTCGGGCAGCAGAAGCCGGCCCTGGCCGCCATCGCCGCCGCGCACGGGGCCTCGCCGGCGCAGATCGCGCTGGCGTGGCTCTTGGCGCGGTCGCCGGTGATGCTGCCGATCCCCGGCACCGGGTCGCTCGAGCACCTGGAGGAGAACTGGGACGCGCGGCGGATCGCGCTGTCAGCGGAGGAGATGGCGGCGATCGGCACGGAGGCGTAGGACCGGCGCGCGGGCCTGCCTCGGTCGGCCCGCGAAGCGCGGATCGTTGGGCGTCAGTGCGCCGCGGTGGGGGTCGCGGCCGCCGTCGCCGGGGTCGGGGTCGCGGCGGGGGTCGTCGCCGTGGCCGTCGCGGTCGGGGTCGTCGCGGCGGCGGCGGCCTTGTTCGCCTTGCGGGTCTTCACGCCCTTGTCCGCGCCCTCCGCGTTGTAGGCGAGCGTCTTCTGGAAGGGCGCCTTGACGCCGGCGTTCCGGGTCCGCTTCGCCGTCGAGCGGATGGAGTCGGCGATCTGGCTCAACTGCTGCTCGCGCTGGTCCTCGAGGACGGCAATCGTCTCGTCGATCACCTCGGCGAGCTTGGCGGCGACCGCCTGGAGCGCGAGGAGCGCGGCGAGGTTGGCGCTGTTCGTCACCAGCGACGCGTAGACGGGGGCCGAGACGCCGGCCGCGGCGCCGTCGGTCGGGACGGCCGACGCCAGCTCGGTGAGGACGCCGGCGATGCCCGCCCCGGAGGTGCGTAGCCCCCGCTTGGCGCCGGGGGGCAGGTCGATGAGGATGGGCGCCACGGCCGTCGCGTCGACTTTCACGGGGCCGGTGTAGGCCGTGGTGGTCCGGTCTACGTGCGTGAGCATGTGCTTTGCGGGCTTCTTGGGGGTGGTCGGGGTCGCCATGGCGTCAACGCCTCCTGGCGCGCCGGTTGCGGGGGGCGCGCGGGGAGGTAGACAGGGGGCGGGGGGGGAAAGTTCCCCACGGGGGAGGAAAGAGCGAGCTCGGGGTCGCCGAGGGTGTCGACGGGGTGGGGGGACGTCGTCGACGGGGTCGCCGAGGGCGTCGACGGGATCGCCGACTGCGTGGGCAGGGTCGCGGAGGGCGTCGACGGGATCGCCGACTGCGTGGACAGGGTCACGGAGGGCGTCGACGGGGGTCGCCGACCTCGTGGACGGGGTCACGGAGGGCGTCGACGGGGTCGCCGACCTCGTGGACAGGGTCGCGGAGGGCGTCGACGACGTTGCGGAGGGCGTCGACGGGGGCGCCAACCTCGTGGACGGGGTCAGAGGTCGGCGTCGACGACGTCGCGGAGGGCGTCGGCGGTGCCGCGTGGCGAGGCGCGGACGACGCTCCGCGGCAGAGCGGAGCTGCGCCCGGGTAGGACACCGTGGGTAGGACACCGTGCACCCCCGGCGGCGCGGAAATTGCGCCTCCCGTGGTGCGTTCCGCCGCACGAGTCGGCGCGGGTAGCCCCTCGCGTGGCAGCCGGGCGTCGCGTAGGCTCCGCTGCCAACGCAGGGAGCTCGAAGTGCCGCCGACGAACACTCGCGATCCGAATTACTTTCACAAAGTGGTCGATTGCCAGTGGGCCTGCCCGGCCCACACCAACGTCCCCGAGTACATCCGGCTCGTCGCCCAGGGGCGGTACACCGACGCGTACCTCCTCAACCGGGAGTCGAACGTGTTCCCGGGGATCCTCGGGCGCACGTGCGACCGGCCCTGCGAGCCGGCCTGCCGGAGGAGCCGCATCGACGACGCGCCGGTGGCGATCTGCCGCCTCAAGCGCGTGGCGGCCGACCACAAGGACGACGAGACGGTGGCCGCCCGGCTGCCGCGCGCCCCGGCCAAGCAGAACGGCAAGCGCGTCGCCCTCATCGGCGCGGGGCCGGCCTCGCTCACGGTGGCCAACGATCTGCTGCCGCTCGGCTACGCGGTCACCATCTTCGAGAAGCTCCCGGTCCCGGGCGGGCTGATGCGCTCGAACATCCCGGCGTTCCGCCTCCCGCCCAAGGTGCTCAACGACGAGATCGACATGATCCTCGGGATGGGCGCCGACATCCGCTACGGCACCCCCATCGAGAGCATGAAGGCGCTGCTCGCGGGCGGCGAGTTCGACGCAGTCTTCGTCGGCACCGGCGCGCCCAAGGGGAAGAACCTGGAGATCCCCGGGCGCTACGACAGCGACAAGATCTACATCGGCATCGACTGGCTGCACGGGGTGGCCTTCGGGCACATCACCGCGATCGAGGAGCGGGTCCTCATCATCGGCGTCGGCAACACCGCGATGGACTGCTGCCGCACCTCGCGGCGGCTGGGCGGCAAGGACATCAAGGTCATGGCCCGCCGGCCTCGCCCCTACTTCAAGGCCTCGCCCTGGGAGCTCGAGGACGCCGAGGAGGAGGAGGTGCAGATCCTCATCAACCACGCCCCCAAGTCCTTCGTCATCGAGGAGGGCAAGCTCAAGGGGATGCTCTTCGAGCGGCTCGAGTGGTCGCCGGACGAGAAGGGGCAGCTCACCAAGAGCACCATCATCGACACGGTGTTCATCGCCGCGGACGCGGTCATCCTCGCCATCGGGCAGGAGGGCGCGTTCCCCTGGATCGAGCGCGACATCGGCATCGATCTCGACAAGTGGGGGATGCCCAAGGTCGACAAGCAGACCTTCCAGTGCTCGCGCGCCGGCGTGTTCTTCGGCGGGGACGCGGCCTGGGGCCCGGAGAACATCATCTGGGCGGTGGAGCACGGCCACCAGGCCGCCATCTCCATCCACAACCACTGCCAGGGCATCCCCCTCACCGAGCGGCCGGCCCAGGGGATGAACCTCCACAGCGCCAAGATGGGGCTCCACGAGTGGAGCTACAGCAACGACTACAACCCGGCCCACCGCCAGAAGATGAGCCACGTCGACCTGGTCGAGCGCTTCAAGTCGGTCCACGTCGAGGTGGAGATGGGCTTCACCCTCGAGCAGACCGTGCGCGAGGTGGAGCGCTGCCTCAACTGCGACGTGCAGACGGTGTTCACCGACCGGCTCTGCATCGAGTGCGACGCCTGCGTCGACGTCTGCCCGGTGCAGTGCCTGACCATCACCGCGGAAGGCTCCGAGGCCGAGCTGCGCACCCGGCTGAGCGCCCCGGCCAAGAACCTCAAGCAGGACATCTTCGCGTCCGGCGCGCTGCCCCAGACCGCGCGGCTGATGGTCAAGGACGAGGACGTCTGCGTCCACTGCGGCCTCTGCGCCGAGCGCTGCCCCACCGCGGCGTGGGACATGCAGAAGTTCGAGCTCGCCATCCCCTATGCCGGTCAC
>Ga0302283_1001393_pt1 | contig 20322 bp, 20 predicted proteins | sample III_Fen_E1_4_FD_198770 | JGI IMG/M metagenome (GOLD analysis project Ga0302283, IMG submission 198770) | Peat permafrost microbial communities from Stordalen Mire near Abisko, Sweden - III_Fen_E1_4 | ecosystem: Environmental > Terrestrial > Soil > Wetlands > Permafrost | place: Sweden: Abisko... | reverse complement strand
TGAGGAGACCGGACTGGTGGCCCATGCCGCAGCCATGGGCGAGCGTCTCTTCGCCGGCCTCGACGCCGTGGCCGCCGCCCATCCCGAGGTGATCTCGGAGGTGCGGGGCCTCGGCCTGATGGCCGGCATCGAGTACGCCGAGGACTCGATGGGACCGCGGATGTCCTACCATCTCGCCGACCACGGGGTCCTCGCCGTCTACAGCGGCAACCAGCCGTCGGTCATGCGCCTCATGCCGTCGCTGGTCGTGGGTGAGGACGAGGTGGACTTCCTCCTCGAGGCACTGGACGCCGCCTGCGTCGACCTGGAGTCGGGCGCCGGGCCCGAGGCGGCCGCGCCCACCCGGCCACGACGCCGACCGGCCCGTCCGGCAGCCACGGCGAGTTAGGAGGGACCCGATGGCGAACTGGGACGAGCTGGCCGAGGCGCTGGGGGACTACACCATCACGTGCAACACCAACGAGCGGCTGCGGAAGATGCAGCGTGACTGGTCCCGCGTCCTGCACTTCGTCTGCGAGGACAACGGGGTGGTCTTCACCATGGAGGTCGACCGGGGAGAGATCCTGGCCACCCCCGAGGGCCACGAGGGCACCCCGGACATCGTGGTGACGACCCACTCCGAGACCTTCTGCGACATGTTCTGGGGTGACCTGAACCCGGTGCAGAAGTACCTCCGGGGGGAGATCAAGGTGCAGGGGTCCCAGGAGGACGTCATGCGCCTCGACGCCATCAGCTACGTGATCTGGCCCGACTCCTGATGGCGGGCGCCGAACCGGCGCCACCGGCCGCTCGGGTGCTCCGCCGGTCGGTCGGGACGGCCACGGCCACGGCGACCTCCGCCGGGCTGGCCTTCGCCGCCATCGACTACCTGGGTGTGGTGTCGGTCCTCGCCTACGCGCCGGGGGCGACGGCGGCGGTCGCCATCCTCATCGGCGGTCTGATCGTGCTCCTGGTGGCGGGCATCTTCTCGGAGCTGAACGGCCTCTACCCGACCGCGGCCGGAATCCGCCTCTACCTGGGTCGGGCCGTCGGGCTCCGGACCTCGCTGTCGGTCACGTTCACCTACATGGTCACGGTGGTGCTGGTCATCGCCGCCGATGCCTTCCTGATCGGGGCGGCCGTCCGCCACGTGCTGCACGAGCCGGCGGTGCTGGCCTACGTGTGGATCGCCGTGCTCCTCGGTGTGGCGCTCGCCGCCAACCTCTCCGGGGTGCGCATCGCCGGCTGGATGCAGACCGTGGTGACCTACACCGTGCTGACCGGCACGGTGGTGCTGTCGGTCATCGCCCTGTTCCACGTGGGCGGCACCTTCCACCAGCCGCTCAACCTGTTCGGCCGCGGGGGATTCTCCGGGATCCAGGCCATCGCCTTCGCCCTCTTCCTCTACGCCGCCTTCGAATGGGTGACCACCACGGCCGAGGAGGCCAGGACGCCCCGGGTGATCACCCGGGCCCTGTTCATCGCCCCGGTGCTGATCTGGGTGACGTCCACCCTCTTCGCACTGGCCCTGGCCCACCTGGTGCCGTACCCGAGCCTCCACGGCAGCGCCTACCCGCAGCTGCTCCTCGGGCAGGCCGCCCTCGGCACGGTGGGGGAGGTCTGGATGCTGGGCCTGACCGTGCTGACCGCACTCAACACGTTCAACGGCGGGTTCCTGGTGGCCTCGCGCTTCATCTACGCCGCCGCCCGGGAGGGCAACCTGCCCCGCCAGTTCGCCTGGCTGAATCTGCGGGCCGTCCCCTGGCTGGCGGTGACCACGCTGGCCGGGGTGGCCGCCGTGGTGGCCGCGGTGGTGTTCGCCACGGGCCAGTGGCTGCTGCTGGTGGCGGTCGGCGCCGCCCTGGAGGCGGGCATCTACGCCATCGCCGCACTGTGCCTGTTCGTTCTGCGCCGGCGCGAGACCCGCGAGCGGCCGTTCACCCTCATCGCCGGCAGGCCGCTGGCGGCGTTCGGAGTCGTCCTCTTCACCGTCCTGTTCCTGGCCACCGGGTTCTCGGACCCGAAGAACGCCCGCCACTTCTCGGTCGCCCCCATCGGGGTCATCGTCGTGCTCGCCGCGCTGTCCACCGGCTACGTGCTGCTGGTGGTCCCGCGGCTTCGTGCCGCCGCCGCCGAACGGTCCGCCGCCGCCCGGCCCCGCCGCCGCCCGGCCCGACCGGGCGCCGGAACACCGGGCAACGACACGCCGCCGGTGGATGCGCCGCCGGTGGAGGCGCCGCCGGTGGAGTCCCCCGGCACGGCACCGCAGCCGGACCGGGGCACCTAGGGTGGAGCTCATGCACGACTCGGTGACCGTCCACATGAGCGCCACGCCCGGGAAGGTCTGGGACCTGGTGAGCGACGTGACCCGAATCGGCAGCTACAGCCCGGAGACCTTCGAGGCCGAGTGGCTCGACGGCGCCACCGGCCCTGCGGTGGGTGCGAAGTTCCGGGGTCACGTCAAGCGCAACGGCAAGGGCCCGACCTACTGGACCACCTGTGTCGTCTCGACCTGCGTGCCCGGTGCCGAGTTCGGGTTCGACGTGGTGCAGGGGAGCAAGGTCATGAACACCTGGGGCTACCGGATCGCCGCGGCCGACGACGGGTCCGACGTGACCGAGTACTTCCGGCTCCCGGACAACCTGGCCATGCGGATCTACTGGGGCCTGCTCGGCTGGGCCCGGGGCAGGACCAACCGCAACGGCATGGAGGCGACGCTCGAGGCGGTCAAGGCCGAGGTCGAGCGCACGGCCTCCTGAGCGGACCGCCATGCGGGTCGTCGTCGTGGGTTCGGGAATGGCCGGCCTGACCGCGGCACGGCTGCTGGCCGCAGCCGGCCACCGGGTCACCGTGGTGGACAAGGGCCGCCGCCCGGGAGGGCGCATGGCGACGGCCGGGTTGGCCGGTGGCGCCCGGGCCGACCACGGGGCCCAGTTCTTCACGGTGCGCAGCGCCGACCTGGCCGCCGACCTGGGTCCCTGGTTGGCCGACGGGACCGTGCGCGAGTGGTGCCGCGGGTTCGGAGCCGACGACGGGCACCCCCGCTACGTGGTCGGGGGCGGGATGGCCACGGTCCCGGCCCGCCTGGCCCGGGGCCTCGATGTCCGCCAGTCCGTGCACGTCGACGCCGTGGTCCCGGCGGACGGGGGCTGGACCGTCACCTGGCCCGCCGCGCACGGCACCACCGGTGGCGCACTGAAGGTCGACGCCGTCCTCCTCACCTGCCCGGTGCCCCAGGCCGCCGCGCTGCTCGCCGGAGCGGCGGCCGTGCCCGACGTGACCTATGACGCCACCCTGTCCCTGGTGGTGGCGCTCGACGGTCCGCCGTCCGTCCCGGCACCGGGTGGCGTGCGACCCGGTGCCGATCCGGTGTGGTCGTGGGTGGGGGACAACCGGGCCAAGGGCGTATCGGACGTACCGTCGGTCACCCTGCACACCACCGCCCCGGTGGCGGCTGCCTGGTGGGACAGGCCCGCCGACGCCCTCGCCGCCGACCTGCTCGACGCGGCGGTCCCGTGGCTGGGTGGGTCGACCGTGGTCGACGCCCGGGTGCACCGGTGGCGGTACGCCACGCCGCAGGTGGTACGACCCGAGCGGTGCCTCGAGGTGGCGCCGGGCGTCGTCCTCGCCGGCGACGCCTTCGGTGGACCCCGGGTCGAGGGCGCCTACCTCTCGGGCCGGGCCGCCGCCGCGGCCATCGGGCCACCGGTCTGAACGTTCCCGGTCACACCGGTGGCCCGTCGCCGCCTGCCGTGTCGGGACCGTGCGTCCCGAGGTGGCCGTCGACCACGGTGACGGCGGACCGGCTGGCGGCGGCGTTCCCGGTCACCGTCTCCACGAACAGGTCCCCGTCGAGGGCGTAGAGCAGGGAGTCGGTCACGGTGGTCACGGTGGCCGTGCGCGGCAGGTCACGGATGAGGGCGATCTCGCCGAACCCGTCGCCCCGGCCGAGGCGCGCCAGCCGTTCGGCACCGCGGGTGACCTCGAGCTCGCCGTCGGCGATGGCGAAGTAGGTGTCACCCGGTTCGCCCTCGGTGACCACCCGGGTGCCGGCCGGCACCGTCATGGGCGTCAGCTCGCGGGCGACGGCCTCGAGTGCGGGTGCGGGCAGGGGGGCGAAGATCCGGAGGGAGCGCAGCAGGCGGATCTCGACCTGGGGGATGCTCGCCGTCTCGTCCACCCCCTTCAGCCGTCGCCACACCACGGCGACGAGCACCAGCGCCGCCAGTGCGGGGACCACCAGGGCCGTCCGCGGCCCGGCGATCCGGATCCCCGCCCAGATGAGCAGCGAACCGAGGAGCAGGCCGAAGTCCATGAGGGATTCCAGGATGCCGAAGGTGCCGGCGATGGCATCAGGAGGCGCGGCCCGTTGCATCAGGGTCTTGCCGGTGGCGTTGAACACGGCCAGGGACAGGCCGACCACGGCGAACAGTACGAGGGCGGTGCCCACCCGGGGCAGGACCGCCACCAGCGCCAGGGCGGCGACCGCACCGACGAGCGACAGGGCCAACGTCCGGGCCAGGGGGTGCCGTCCGACGAGGAACGCCGTGAGGAACCCGGCCACCAGGGCACCGACGCCGATCGCCGCATTGAGATAGCCGGCACCGCCGGGGCCCATGTGCAGGATCCCCAGCGCGAGGACCACGCAGAGGTAGTCCATCGCACCGATCAGGACGAAGTAGAAGGTGGTCAGGACCAGGAGCACCCGGATGTCGGGGTTGAGGAGCGTCCCGCGCAGACCGGACCGGAGCCCGTGGGAGAACCCCCCGGCCTCGTGGTCATCATGGCCGCCCCCCTCCCCGTGGGCGGCATCGCCCGTGCCGACCAGGTCGCCCGGGGGTCCGGTGGCACGGCGCCGGAGGGCGCGGGAGACCTGCAGGGCCAGGACCATGGACAGCAGGGTCAGCGCGCCCATGACCGCCACGGCGGTGCCCTGGCCGAAGGCGCCGAGCAGGATGCCCGCCAGTCCCGGGCCGAACAGGGCGGCGGCACCCTCGGTCCAGCCGGTCATGACGTTGGCCGCGGTGAGCTCCTCGGCGGTGCGGACCACCGACGGCAGCAGGGCGGACTGGGAGGGTCGGGTCATGGAGATGGCGAAGCAGGTCAGCGGGGCGAGCAGGTACACGACCACGGTGGGCGCGGCGACGGCGATGGCCACCGCCACACCGCCGATGGTGAGCGCCTGGGCCGCGTACCCGAGGACGAGCGACCGGTCCGGGCTCCACCGGTCGGCCGCTGCCCCGATGGCCGGTGCGAGCAACATGGACGGCACCAGCTGGACCACGGTGATCACCAGTTCGGCCGAGGGGCCCCCGTGGTCGTAGGCGTACACGAGGAGGATGATCCACGTGCCCAGCTCACTTGCGGAGAAGAGGGCGTACGCGAAGCCGATGTTGCGCAGGTCGGGGTTACGGAACGCCGCGGCGAACACGTCGGTGACGACACCGATCCGCTCACGCATGCGCCCCACCGCTCCGGCCCGGCCCCCCGGGCCGACGCCGTCCGCGGTGGCCCGATTCCGCCCGGTCCGCCGTCGTCATGGCGGAGAACCTACATGCTGACCTGCCGTTCAGGTCCGGTGCGCGACGGTCGGCACGGCGGGTGGGTCCGCCCGGTCCGGGCTCAGGCCGGGACGAGCTCGATGCGGTTGCCGAACGGGTCGTCGACGTACCACTGGGGCACGCCGGGGACGTCCTCGGTCCGTCGTACCGGGTGGCCGGCCTCGTCGAGGGCCGCGCACAGGGCATCGATCCCGGTGACGGCCAGGGCCGGATGGGCCTTGCGGGCCGGCCGGAACTCCTGTTCGACGCCGAGGTGCACGCGCAGCCCGTCGCGTTCGAACCAGCAGCCGCCGCGCACCTCGAGCTCGGCCGGCTTGGCGACCCGGGGGATCCCGAGGACGCCCTCGTAGAAGTCGGTGGCCCGGTCCTCGCCCCCGGTGGGCATGGCCAGCTGCACGTGGTCCAGGCGCTCGACGCGGTGGGTGGCCGTCATGTCCGCGAATCTACCCGTCGGATCCGGGGACGGGACGGGTGTCGCGCCGCAGCGGATGGTCGGCGGGGACCTCGACCAGGTGGATCCGTACCCCGTCGGGGTCGTCCACCCAGGCCTCGACCAGCCCCCACGGCTCGCGCACCGGCTGACGGGCCAGGGCGACGCCCCGGCCGGACAGCTCCGACACGGTGTCGTCCATGGAGCGGACCTGGAGCCACAGGGCGACACCGGGCCGGCCCGGATCGGGGTCGGTGCCCGACACCTCGAGATATCCGCCCCCGGCGAAGAAGACAACGCCCCGGTGGTCGCCGTCGCCGAACTCGCGGGCCACGGCCAGGCCGAGGCCGTCCCGGTAGAAGGCGAGGGTGCGCCCGAGGTCGGTGGGTCGCAGGAGTGTGCGGCTGCTCAGGATGTCCACGGTGCGCCTCCCGTTCCGACGGTCGGCCCCTGTCTACACCGACACCGCCCCCGGGGCCGGACGGTCAGAAGGTCGTGGCCGCGTCCAGGTCACGGGTGTGGACCCTGGCCGCCTGAAGCAGGTCCTGGCCGGCGGCGAGCACGGACAGGTCGCCCCGCACCCGGATGCGGCCGGCGTTGAGGGCCTCGGCGGGGGAGAGCTCCCCCCGGGCCAGGTCCGCGGCGTCCGCGTAGTCGAGGGCGATGGTGACGTCGGCCTCCACCGCCTCCCCGGCCGCCGGGTCGAGCGGTTCGAGGTGCAGGGCGAGCGAGCCGTCCGCCGTGCGCAGGATCAGGCGCACGTCACCGTCCGGGGTGGACCGGACCTCCTGGGCCACGGTGAACCGGCCGTCGGCGGCCGCCAGCCCGGCATCCGGACCTGGCGCCGGGAGGTGCACGTCGGCGAGGGCGGCGTTGAACGCCTCGACCCATGCCGCCGTCAGGAAGCGGGGCACGCGCCGGGTCGCCGGGTCACGCCTGGCCGTCGGGCGGGGTGCCGCCGGTGTCCGCCGGCGACGGGGCGTCCGGACCGGTCGACGGCCCGACCGGCGCCGTGGCCAGTACCGGTGCGCCGTGCGCATGGGGCTGCGGGACGCCGTGGACGCCCCCGGGGGGCAGCACCGCGGCCGGACCGCCGGCCGGTGCCTCGGCGGCCGCCTCCTCGGCGGTGCGCTTGGTGCGCTTGCGGATCTTGCGTCCCAGCCAGGCCACCGGGTCGTACTTGGCGTCGACCACCCGCTCCTTCAGCGGGATGATGGCGTTGTCGGTGATCTTGATGTGCTCGGGGCAGACCTCGGTGCAGCACTTGGTGATGTTGCACTTGCCCAGGCCCTGGTCCTCCTGGAGCAGCTGGCGGCGGTCGTTGGTGTCGAGCGGGTGCATCTCCAGCTCGGCCGACCGGATGAAGAACCGGGGACCGGCGTAGGCGGTCTTGTTCTCCTCGTGGTCACGTACGACGTGGCAGACGTCCTGGCAGAGGAAGCACTCGATGCACTTGCGGAACTCCTGGCTCCGCTCGACGTCGACCTGGGCCATGCGGTACCCGCCGGCCTCCTCCTCGTCCTCCGTCTTGGCCCGGGCGCTGAGCGGCGGGATCCGCTTCGCCACCTCGTAGTTGTAGGAGACGTCGGTGACCAGGTCGCGGATGACCGGGAAGGCGCGCATGGGCGCCACGGTCACGGTCTCCCCGGGCGGGAGCGTGTCCATGCGGGTCATGCACATGAGCGACGGGCGCCCGTTGATCTCGGCGGAGCAGGAGCCGCACTTGCCGGCCTTGCAGTTCCAGCGGCAGGCCAGGTCGGGTGCCTCGGTGGCCTGGACCCGGTGGATGACGTCGAGGACGACCTCGCCCTCCTGGGCCGGCATCACGTACTCGGTGAACTCGCCACCGGTGTCGTCCCCGCGCCAGACGCGCATGGTCACCTCGCCGCTCTGGTTGCTGCGGATGATCTCCTCGGCCATCAGTTCGCCTCCTCGAGTAGCGCCTTCAGGTCGTCCGGCATCACCGGGACCGGCTCGGGCTGACTGGTGATCGACCGCACCGACGGGGTGCCGCCGACGCCCCGGGGGGCAGCGGACGGGTCCGGGATGCGCTCGACGAAATTGACCTTGCCCATCTCGGGGTCGGCCGTGGGGAAGTCGTCACGGGTCTGGCCGCCCCGGCTCTCCTTGCGGTTGAGCGCGCCGATGGCCGTGCACTTCGACACGGTGAGCATCGAGGGGAGGTCGGTGGTGAGGTTCCACCCCGGGTTGTACTTGGTGCCGCCGCCCAGGGCGATGTTGCCGGCACGCTCCTCGAGCGCCTCGATCTTGACGAGGGCCTCCTCGAGCTCTGAACCGGTCCGGATGATCCCGACCAGGCTCTGCATGGTCTCCTGCAGGTCCTGCTGGATGTCGTACGGGTTCTCGCCCGACTCCCGCCCGAACGGGGCGACGGCGGCGTCGATGGCCTCCTGGATCTGCCCCTCGTCGAGGACGATCTCCCCGGTGCGGCCCTGGGCGAATTCGGCGGCGCCGATACCGGCACGCCGGCCGAACACCAGGAGGTCGGACAGCGAGTTGCCTCCGAGCCGGTTGGCGCCGTGCATGCCGCCGGCCACCTCGCCGGCGGCGAACAGCCCCGGCACGGTGGCGGCCGTCGAGTCGGCGTCGACCCGGACCCCGCCCATGATGTAGTGGCAGGTCGGGCCCACCTCCATGGCCTCGGCGGTGATGTCGACGCCGGCCAGCTCCTTGAACTGGTGGTACATCGAGGGCAGGCGCCGGCGGATGTCCTCCGCCGTGCGCCGGGTGGCGATGTCCAGGAACACGCCGCCGTGGGGGCTGCCCCGTCCGGCCTTCACCTCGGAGTTGATGGAGCGGGCGACCTCGTCGCGGGGCAGCAGCTCCGGCGGCCGTCGACCGGCGGTGTGGTCGTCGTACCACTTGTCGGCCTCGTCCTCGGAGTCGGCCGTCTCGGCCCGGAACATCTCGGGCACGTAGTCGAACATGAACCGGTTGCCCTCCGAGTTGCGCAGGACGCCGCCGTCGCCCCGGACGCCCTCGGTCACCAGGATGCCCCGCACGGACAGCGGCCAGACCATGCCGGTCGGGTGGAACTGCACGCACTCCATGTCGATCAGGTCGGCCCCGGCCCACAGGGCCATGGCGTGGCCGTCACCGGTGGACTCCCACGAGTTGGACGTGTACATCCAGCTCTTGCCGACCCCGCCGGTGGCCAGCACGACGGCCTTGGCCTTGATCACCACGAACTCGCCGGTCGGGCGCCAGTAGCCGACGATGCCCGACACGTTGCCGTCGGCGTCGTGCAGGAGTCGGAGCACCTTGAGCTCCATGAAGACCTCCATGCCGTCGGCCACGGCCTTCTGCTGCATGGTGCGGATCAGCTCGAGGCCGGTGCGGTCGCCCACGTGGGCGAGCCGGGCGTACCGGTGCCCGCCGAAGTCGCGTTGGAGGATGAGGCCGTCCTCGGTGCGGTCGAACAGGGCGCCCCACGCCTCGAGCTCCCGGACCCGGTCCGGCGCCTCCTGGGCGTGGAGCTCGGCCATCCGGAAGTTGTTGAGGAGCTTGCCCCCGCGCATGGTGTCGCGGAAGTGGACCTTCCAGTTGTCCTCGGAGTACACGTTGCCCATGGCGGCGGCCATGCCGCCCTCGGCCATGACGGTGTGCGCCTTGCCGAGCAGGGACTTGCAGACCACCGCGGTGCGCAGGCCCAGGGCCTGGGCCTCGACCGCGGCCCGCAGGCCGGCACCGCCGGCCCCGATGATGATGACGTCGAATTCGTGGCTCTCGTAGTCGGTCATGTGATCGTCGCCTTTAGAAGTGGAAGCCGTAGTCGTGGATGGCCCCGCTGGCCACCAGACGCACGTACAGGTCGGTGAAGGCCACGAAGACCAGGCTCATCCAGGCGAAGAGCATGTGCTTCCCGTTGAGCGGGGTGAGCGTCTTCCAGATCTTGTACCGGATGGGCGCCTTGGAGAACTGCTTGACTCCGCCGCCGCAGAGGTGCCGGCAGGCGTGGCAGCTGAGCGAGTAGAGCCACAGCAGGGTGGCGTTGACCAGGAGGACGGCGGTGCCGACGCTGACGCCCCAGCCGAGTCCGGGCTGACGGAAGGCGGCGATGGCGTCGATGGTCAGGATCACGTTGAAGACGAGGCCGAAGTAGAAGAAGTACCGGTGGGCATTCTGCAGCAGGAGGGGGAAGCGGGACTCACCGGTGTAGGCGCCGTGGCCGTCCGACACCGCGCAGGCCGGTGGGGCCAGCCAGAACGACCGGTAGTACGCCTTGCGGTAGTAGTAGCAGGTCATCCGGAAGCCCAACGGGAAGATCAGGATGAGCAGCGCCGGCGAGATCGTCCACCAGGTGATGACCGTGGACGGGTGGCTGCCCGGTACGCAGCTGGCGGTGAGGCAGGGGGAGTAGAAGGGCGAGATCAGGTTGCGGTTGAACGAGGCGCCGACGAAGTAGTTCTTGTTCACGAAGGCGGCCCAGCTGGCGTAGGCCACGAACGAGGTGAGCACGACGAAGGTCACCACCGGCTGGACCCAGTAGCGGTCGGTGCGCAGGGTGGCGACATCCGGTCCGCCACGGGCGCCCCCCAGGACGACCGGGGTGACGGCCGGGCTCACGGGTGGTTCCTCCAACGTGGTCAACGCTCATCTCCCTCATCAGGTCTTGCCTGGTCAAGTTATTCGGCCGCACGGGGCCGTCGTCCACGGGGCGCGGAGCGCCCCGACGCGCGCAGGTCCAGGGGACCGCGAGCTGGCAGGCCCTCATCATTCCATCCCTGGGCACGCCGTGCGAAACCCGGTGTCGCCGCGGCCACCGCGCCCGGTGCCGGCGCCCCCGGGACGGGCCCCGTCCCCCGTCCCCGCAGCGGCCCGGCTGTCGCCGCGCCACGTGCCCGACGCCCCGCGTAGGCTCGTGCCCATGACGACCCCGGAGCAGTCCCACCGCCCCGACGACGGCGGCACGCACGTCGACCTGTCCGCCCGACTGACCCCGCCGCCGGACATCACCACGCTGGCCGCGCTCCGCCAGGCCGGATGGGCGCCGCTGTCGGTGGCCGACGAGATCCGCCGGAACGCCTCGGCCCGCATCGCCGCCGGCGAGCCCCTGGTCACCGGCGTGCTCGGGTTCGAGGACACCGTCCTCCCCCAGCTGGAGAACGCCGTCCTGGCCGGGCACGACCTCATCCTGCTGGGGGAGCGGGGCCAGGCGAAGACCCGCATCATCCGCTCGCTGGTCGGCCTGCTCGACGAGTGGCTCCCGATCGTGGCCCACTCCGAGATCAACGACGACCCCTTCCACCCCATCTCCCGGTTCGCCAAGGACCTGCTGGCCGAGGCCGGCGACGACCTGCCCGTCGCCTGGGTGCACCGCAGCGAGCGCTACGGCGAGAAGCTCGCCACCCCCGACACGTCGATCGCCGACCTGATCGGCGAGGTCGACCCGATCCGGGTGGCCGAGGGCCGCTACCTGTCCGACGAGCTGACCATCCACTACGGACTGGTGCCCCGCCTGAACCGCGGCATCTTCGCCGTCAACGAGCTGCCCGATCTGGCCGAGCGCATCCAGGTGGGCCTCCTCAACGTCCTGGAGGAGCGCGACGTCCAGATCCGGGGCCACCGGGTCCGGCTCCCGCTCGACATCGTGCTGGTGGCCACGGCCAACCCCGAGGACTACACCAACCGGGGCCGGATCATCACCCCGTTGAAGGACCGGTTCGGCGCCCAGATCCGGACCCACTACCCGCCCGACGCCGCCACCGAGCTGCGCATCGCCGAGTCCGAGGCGGACCTTCCCGGCCGCGGGACCGGCGGCGGCGCCGGCACGGTGGGCGCCCCGCGGGTGGTCGTCCCCGAATTCATGGCCGAGGTCGTGGCCGAGCTCAGCCAGCTGGCCCGGCAGAGCCCGCACCTCAACCAGCGCTCCGGGGTCTCGGTGCGCCTCACCATCGCCAACTACGAGACGCTGGTGGCCAACGCCACCCGCCGGGCGCTGCGCAACGGGGAGACCGAGGCCGTGCCCCGCGTGTCGGACCTCCAGTCGCTGATCTCCTCGACGCAGGGCAAGGTCGAGATCGAGTCGCTCGAGGAGGGGCGGGACGAGGTCATCCTGGCCCAGCTCCTGAACGCCGCCGTGCTCCTGGTCTTCCGTCGCCGGGTCCACCTCGCCGAACCCCAGGCCGTGATCGGTGCCTTCAACGAGGACACCGTGGTCCACGCCGGCGACGACCTGCCCTCGGCGGCCTACTCGGACACCCTCCAGCAGGTGTCGGCGCTGGCGGCGCCCGTGCTGGCCCTGACCGGTGGTTCCGAGGACCCGGCCATGGTGGCGAGCGCCACCGAGTTCATCCTCGAGGGGCTCCACCTGACCAAGCGCCTGAACAAGGAGGCCGCCGGCCCCCGAGCCACCTACCGGGGCCGGGGATGACCTGGCGGTACGACTACCGGCGCTGGGACGGCTCCCAGGAGTCGGCCGCCGACGACGCGGACGCCGTACTCTCGCAGCTGACCGACGACCTGCTGGCCAACGGCGACCTGCAGGAGGCGCTCCAGCGCATGCTGAACCGGGGGTGGCAGACGCCCGACGGCGACCGGGTCCAGGGCCTGCGCGAGCTGCTCGACCAGCTGCGGGCCGAGCGCGAGGCGCTGCTCGAGCAGGGCGACCTCGGAGGCGCCTACGCCGAGATCGCCGAGGAGCTCCAGGACGTGCTGCGTGAGGAGCGGCTGGGCATCGAGCGGCTCGAGGCGGACGCCCGTGACTCTGGTGACCAGCGGCGCCAGGAGGTGACCGACCAGGTCGCCACCGAGCGCCGTATGCAGCTGGACCTGCTCCCCAACGACCTGGCCGGTCAGGTGCGGTCGCTGCAGCAGTACGAGTTCGTCTCCTCGGAGGCCCGTGAGCACTTCGAGGAGCTCATGGAGCGTCTGCGCGAGGAGGTCGCCAAGACGTACTTCGACGAGATGTCCGAGGCCCTCTCGAATCCGGACCCGGCCCAGCTCGAGCACATGCGCCAGGCGTTCGACGCGCTCAACCGGATGGTCGAGCAGCGCGAGGCGGGTGAGCCGGTCGATCCGAGCTTCGAATCGTTCATGGAGCAGTTCGGGGACCTCTTCCCGGGTGATCCCAAGGACCTCGACGAGCTGCTCGAGCAGCTGGCCGCCCGGATGGCCGCGGCCCAGGCCATGTGGAACTCGATGTCGCCAGAACAGCGGGCCCAGCTCCAGGGCCTGGCCGAGTCACTGCTCGAGGACATGGACCTGCGGTGGCAGGTGGACCGGCTCGCCGGGAACCTCCAGAAGGCGTTTCCGGACGCGGGCTGGGAGCAGCGGTTCCGGTTCCGGGGGGACGACCCGATGGGCATGGGCGAGGGGACCGACGCCGCCGGGAGGCTGCGCGACCTCGACGACCTCGAGGGCTATCTGCGTGCCGCCAACTCCCCGGCTTCACTGTCCGAGGTCGACCTGGACAAGGTGCGCCGCAGCCTGGGCGACGACGCGGCCGACTCGCTCGACCGGCTGGCCAAGCTGGCCAAGCAGCTCGAGGAGGCCGGACTGATCGACCAGCGTGAGGGCCGGTTCGAGCTGACGGCCAAGGGCACCCGGCGCATCGGGCAGCAGGCCCTGTCCGACCTCTTCTCCCAGCTGACCAAGGACCGGGTGGGCAACCACGCCACCACGTGGACCGGCACCGGCCACGACCGGGAGGAGACGACCAAGCCCTACGAGTACGGCGACCCGTTCAACCTCGACCTGTCGCGCACGGTCCACAACGCGGTGCGGCGGGCGGGCAGCGGTGTGCCGGTCCGGCTCCACCCCGACGACTTCGAGGTCATCGAGACGGAGGCCCTGACCCGCTCGGCCACCGTGCTGCTCCTCGACCTGTCGCTGTCCATGCCGATGCGCGACAACTTCGTGCCGGCCAAGAAGATGGCCATGGCGCTGCACACCCTGATCAGCACCCGGTTCCCGCGCGACTACCTGGGACTCGTCGGGTTCTCCGAGGTGGCCCGGGAGATCGAGCCTGAGGACCTGCCCACGGTCAGCTGGGACTACGTCTACGGGACCAACCTCCAGCACGGTCTGATCCTGGCCCGCAAGATGCTGGCCCACCAGCAGGGGACCAAGCAGATCATCCTGGTGACCGACGGGGAGCCGACCGCGCACATCGTCCCCTACGACGGTGGACTCGGGTACGACGTGGAGTTCAACTACCCGCCCCGTCCCGAGACCCTGGAGCTCACCCTGGCCGAGGTCCTCCGGTGCACCAAGGCCCAGATCACCATCAACACGTTCCTGCTCGACCCCGACCGGGGCCTGTGGGGGTTCGTGGACCAGCTGTCGAGGATCAACAAGGGCCGGACGTTCGCCACGACGCCCGGTGAACTCGGCGACTACGTGCTCGTCGACTTCCTGAACCACAAGACGACCGTACGGGCCCGGGGCCGACGGGCCGGTTGAGGCACCGGGGTACCGGTGCGCGGTCAGGGGCGGGTGCTGGTCGGCCCCGCGCCGTCACGGATCTCGCGCTGGACCATGCGCATCTGCGACCGCAGCACCAGACGGCGGATCTCGGTGACGTCCACGCCGAGGTAGCGGGCCACGGCGTCGTACCGCCCGGGCTCGGGGACCTCGCGGTCGACGGCCCAGCGCCCGACGACCGACGGGCTCTCGCCCACGGCCGCGGCCACGTCCTCGCAGGTCTGGTCCCGCTCCCCCATGAGCTTGTCCAGCCGGTCGCCCAGCGTCGGTGGTCTCGTCGTCGTCTGCCCCATCGTGGTGCCCCTCCGTCCTCCGGCCGGACCGCGGTCGACCCATCGTCCGTGGTCCGTCCCGGCCTACCCCGGCCGCCGTCACCGGTTACTACCGGGAATGGACCGGGCACGCTACAGAGTCAAAGGTAGGGAGGGACAATTGCCCTTGGGTTGCTGTCAGGTTGCAGCTCTATTGCAGAATCAGGGGCACGCCTGCCGGTGGGGGAGCGACGAAAGTGGCGCCGCACCCGGACCCACCGCCGTGACCCCGGGGGAGTCGTCCTGCGGTGACCGTGGACGCCCGCCGCGCGCCCTCGACGCGCGGTCGCACATTTTTCTTGCGTTTCCGCGGGTTATAGGGAAGGATTACATACCTGTAGTTACATCCGTGCTATGCGGCTTCACGCGAAACCGCATGGATGAGTGGGAGGGAGGTCTGGCGATGGACATGGTGTCATTGATGTACGGGCCCCAAGAACGGACATGGCAGACCAAGGCGAATTGCATGGGGGTCGACCCCGACCTCTTCTTTCCCGAGCGGGGGGCGTCCACCCGCGAGGCCAAGGAGGTGTGCCGCGGGTGCGTCGTACGCGAGGACTGCCTCGAGTACGCACTGGCCAACGGTGAGAAGTTCGGCATCTGGGGCGGGCTGTCCGAGCGCGAGCGTCGTCGGCTGCGCCGGCAGCGGGCCATGCAGCGGCGGGCGGCCACGGCCTCCTAGGCGGTAGGTACGGCGTCCGGGGCCGGCGGAACGGCGGTCAGCCCCGGCGGAATTCGATGGTGTCCTCGGCCCGCAGGCCGAGTTCGGCCCATCGTCGCTCCGGTACGGCGGACAGAACGGACTCGGGGAGAAGGCCCACCAGCTCGCCCTGTCGCGCCTCACACCCGTGCGCCTCGGCGGCCCGGGCCACGTCGTCGTACACCTCGGCGAGCGACACCCGGTCGGGCTCGACGACGTTGCAGCTGACCTGCGCCCCGCCGCCGACGGCGAGGCCGAGCGTCCGCAGTCCCGGCCGGCGAAGCCGGGCGGCGACGTCCCGGGCCACGGCGACCACCTCGTCGGGCGTCCGGCCGCCCGGCCCGGACGCGATCCACACGTTGTAGGCGATCAGGACGTCGCGGGCACCGACGGCGATCGCGCCCGCTGTCGGGTGCGGTGCGCCCGGTCCGGCATCGGGTGTCAGCGCGGTGAACGCGCCACGTCGGACTTCGGGGAGGCTGCGCTCGGGCCCGTACAGGAAGCAGGGCACTCCGAGCTCGTCCCCCGCCCAGCGGGCGAACCCGTCCCGCGCCGCCAGGACCGACTCCCACGGTGTGGCCGTCCCGTCGACCGCCCGCAGGGGGACGAAGGGCACCACGTCGACGGCGCCCAGCCGGGGGTGGACGCCGCGGTGCGCCCCGAGATCGATGCGCTCGACAGCGAGCGTGGCCACCCGCCGGGCCGCCACCTCGACGTCGGCCAGAGGGCCGGCGAGGGTGAGGACGGAGCGGTGGTGGTCGGCGTCGGAGTGGACGTCGAGGACCAGTTCGCCCCCGGCGGCGGAAACGGCGTCGACGACGGTCCGGTCACGTCCCTCGCTGATGTTGACGACGCACTCGGCCGGCAGGCCTCCGTCGGCGCCGGCCGGGGTCACCCCGGGTTCAGGCGCGGGCGCCGACGACGCTCAGGCCGACCCGGCGACGACGGAGGATCCTGCGGCGCTCGCGCTCGGACTTGCCGCCCCACACGCCGTGGTCCACGCGCTCGACGAGGGCATACTCCAGGCACTGGTCGACCACGGGGCACTCGGCGCAGATGCGCTGGGCCTCCTGTACGCCCACACCGTCACTCGGGAAGAAGATGGACGGTGACAGGTCCTTGCACTTCCCCACTTCCATCCAGTCCGCGTCCATCGATCCTCCGTGATCCTCGGGGATGTCCCAGGTCCGCCGTGGGCCGTGCCGGCCGCTGGCTCGCTGGTATCCGTTGTGCTGCCAGTGTCGCGCCCGCCACCCGGAAACGGTGCGGAATCCGGGGGTTCTGCGGCTTTCCTCACCGGATTCTTATCTGTCACCAGGGTCTTCTTATCTTCGTCGTCGAGGCCCCCGCGGATGCCACCCCGGAGGGGCTCCGTCGGCGCCCGGGGCGGCGGCGCGCCGCTCCGGCGGTAGGATCGGCCCACTGCCGTCCCAGGAGGAACCACTGCCATGACCCCGGTCACCGATGATCCGAGCCTCCCCGAGGAGGATGCCGAGCCGCAGCCGCCGGTCGGCCACGTGCGGGTCGTCTACCTCGGCCCGGTGGCTCCCCACTGGGAGGTCCGCTCCGACTTCGGCGATCCGGCCCTCATCGAGGAGTTCCGCCGCCGGACGAACGCCCGGCTGGTCCTCCTCCCCCCGCACGACCCGCAGTACCGGCGGAACCGCGAGCGGGTCATCCGCGATGCCGAACGCGAGAACATCCTGATCGAGTGGGACCTCGGGCTACCCGAGGACGAGCCGGCCACGGCCGAGGCTCCTGCGGAGACGGCGGCCGAGCCGGTCACCGAGGCTTCCGCCTGACGGACGCCCGGCCGTGGTCAGCCCCGGTCGGGGTCGTCCAGCTCCGGCAGGTCGATCCGCTCGAGCCAGAGTCCGGGCGCGTCCACCTCGGCCGGCGTCGGCAGGTTGCGGGCCGGGTTCCACAGCCGGGACAGTCCCTCCTCGCCGGCGCGCTCCACCACGCCGGCCACGAAGGCCCGGCCCCGGTCGACCTGGGTCTGGTCGAGATCGAGGCCGAACAGGGCCCCGGCCGCCTCCTCGCCCTTGCCGCGCTCGGTGCGGCGGCGGTACCAGGCCTCGGCCAGCTGGACGTGCGCGCCCACCAGCTTCGCCCCGACGAGGGTGGCGATGTGGTCGGCGTAGGCGTCCACGACCACGGCCAGCGCGGTCAGCTGGTCAGACGTGCGACGCGTGTCGGGGGTGAGCAGGTCCCCGAGCAGGGCCTCGGGGTCGCCGAACATCCCCTGGAGCGACTCGAGGTCCATCCCCCCCGCCTCGTCCCCGCCGGCGAGCCCGCCGAGCTTGCCGGCCAGGTCCTGCTGGGCGGCGGCCTGCGACGTGGCGTAGGCGTGGAGGAGCTCCTCGACCCGGGCCCGCACGGCCGGCCGGGTGAGCACCGAGTTGGTGGCGAGCTCGCGGGCGCACACCCACAGCAGCGCCTCCTCCTCGGGGAGGCTCCAGTCCCGGGCGAACTCGGCGATGTTGGAGGTGACCAGCAGGAGCTCGTCCGAGGGCGCCCACGGGAGGGCCAGCGGGTACTGCCCGAGCGTGCGCTGCGACAGGTGGCCCACGACGGAGCCCACCTGGAGCCCGACGAACATCGGACCGATGGCCGTCGCCCACTGGCCGAGCATGGCCGCCATGCCGCCGGTCGGGTCGAGGGCGGGGTCGAGGTCGCTGCCCTGGGTGTCGGGCGCGGCCGGAGCCGGAGGCGGCGTGGCCAGCTCGGTCAGCACCGGGCGCCAGGACTCGAGTGCCCGGGCCGTCCAGTCGCCCCGGCCGACGGGCACGCAGGTCAGCCGCCGCCCGTCCGGCGTGATCGGCATGCCGGTGGCCTCGACCACGTTGAGCTCGGCGACCCGGGACAGCTGCTCCACCTGGATCCGCTGCAACGGCTCGACGTTCGACTCGGGCGTGCCGCCCGTGGCCACGTTGACGGCGAACGCCCGGGTCATCTCCCACGAGTCCGGGCCGTTCGAACCGAGCATGTTCATCAGGTCGCCGAGGAGGGACTGGAAGGGGTTCCCCGGGTCGGCGGGATCGGGCGGCACCATGGCCTCATGCTACGGCCCCCGCCCCGGGCCCGGTGCGTCGCCCCCGTACCCGGCGACGACCGCCGGGTACGCCCCCGCCTACGGGTCGCCGAGGACCGCGGTCGTGGCCACGGTGGCGCCGTCCCGGACGAACGTGATCGGGACCTCGGTCCCCGGGGCGTCGGCGTAGAGCCGGGTGGCCAGCTCGGCCACCGAGCGGACCCCCGAGCCGTCCACGGCCACGATCCGGTCGCCCTGTTCCAGGCCGGCCCGGGCCGCGGAGCTGCCGGGGGTGACGTCGGCCACGACGGCTCCCGCGCCGACCCCCGTGGTGCCGGTGCCCGCGGGGTCCACGACCCCGGCGCCCAGCACGCCGTGGTCGACCGAGCCGTTCGACACGATCTGCGCGGTCACGTCCCGGACGAGTCCGGCCGGCAGGAAGACGGCGGTGCGCCACGTACCGGCGCCCTCCACCGCGTCCAGCAGGCCGGCCACGGCCCCGGACGGCTCGACCAGCGGGCTCCCGACGTCGTCGGCGGACAGCGGGGCGTCGATCGCCGTCCCGCAGAACCCCGAGGGCTGCGTGGGACCGGTGGCCAACCCGGCATAGAGCACCGTCCCGGCGTAGAGGCGGGCCGTGGGTGCACCGTCCCGGCTCCGGGACTCCTCGGACATGGCGACGGCCAGCGAGCCGGTGGCCGGGTCCGTGTCGGTAAAGTCGGCGACCGGCAGGTCGTCGGCGATGCGGAGCACCACGATCCCCGTCGTCGGGTCGCTTCCCACCTCGACGGCGGGCTGCCGGGTGCCGTCGGGCTCGACCACCGTCACCGAGCGTTCGCCGGTGACGGTCGGTCGGAGGGTCACCACGATGCCACCCGCCTCGGCCACCACGCCGGTCCCGACACGGGTGCCGTCACCGGTGGCGACGATCAGGGCGACGGTCGAGTCCCGGGCCGTCGACGCCAGCCGGACCATGCGGTCGGTGGTGGTCAGTCGGCTGAGGTCGGCCTCGGTGGTCGGGACACCGGTGAACGCCCCTCCGGTCGATGCGGCCGGTCCGGTGTCGCCGGCGGTAGCCACCACCATGCCGGTCAGCACCAGTGCCACCACGACGCAGACGGTCAGTCCGCCCACCACCCAGGTGCCCCGTGGGGACGACCGGGACGGCGTGGACCGGGGACCGGTCGCTCCGTCGGCCAGGGAGGCCGCACGTTCCGATGGGTGGAGCCAGAGCCGGTCGTCGCGGGGGACCCAGCCGCGCAGCGGGCCGTCGTCCGACCCGTCGTCGTCGTCCGACGTGCCGAAGCCCTCGTGGTCCTCTCCGTGCACAGGTCGAAGGTTACCGACCACGGGGTCCCAAGGGACGGCGCGCCGGGGTGCGCCGCCGCCCGTCGGTTCCCGCACCCGGCCCGGGGTCGCGGCCGACCACCTACGATGGTCCGGTGGCCAGGGACCTCGCGATCGACCTCGGGACCTCCACCACGCAGGTCTTCGCCCGGGGCAAGGGGGTCATCCTGGAGGAGCCGACGGTCATCGCCCTCAACACCCGAACCCACGAGGTCCTGGCCGTAGGTGACGAGGCGTGGCAGCTGATCGGCCGCACCCCCGGCTACATCGTGGCCGTGCGCCCCCTCCGCGAAGGCGCCATCACCGACTTCGACATCACCGAGCGCACCATCCGGCTGCTGCTGCGCCGGGCCGGGGTGACCAAGCTCAACCGCCCGCGGGTGCTCATCTGCGTGCCGTCGGCGATCACCTCCGTCGAGCGTCGCGCCGTCAAGGAGGCGGCCCGGCGGGCCGGGGCCTCGGCCGCCCACCTGATCGAGCAGCCCATGGCCGCGGCCATCGGCGCCGGACTCGAG
>Ga0302283_1001392_pt1 | contig 20335 bp, 18 predicted proteins | sample III_Fen_E1_4_FD_198770 | JGI IMG/M metagenome (GOLD analysis project Ga0302283, IMG submission 198770) | Peat permafrost microbial communities from Stordalen Mire near Abisko, Sweden - III_Fen_E1_4 | ecosystem: Environmental > Terrestrial > Soil > Wetlands > Permafrost | place: Sweden: Abisko... | reverse complement strand
TCCTCCATCTCGCCCTCGATGGGCGTGAGCTTCTCCTGCCAGCGGAGGGAGTCCTTGTTGATCGTGGCGAAGGTCATGTGAAACCCCGCCTTGTGGTTGCACGGGTCCCAGTAGACCTCGTCGGCCGCCGCGCGCACGAACCACTTCGAGTTCTGCGCGTTCATCTTCGACCACGCCTCGTCGGCGGCTGCCCAGTCGTTCGAGAGGAAGCTCGCCGCCGCCGTCTCGAGGTAGGTCTTGAGGGCCGCCTCGCTCGGGTCGGTGAGCGCGGCTGCGCCCGCCTTGAGCTCGTCCGAGACGACCTTCATCTGCGCCGGGTAGGCCGCGGCGTACGACACGGGGGCGAGCTTGCCGGCGACTTCGCGGACGACGACGAAGTGATCGAGCAGCGCCTTGGCGTTCGGCCGCTTCTCGAGATCCTCGCAGAACTTCGGGTTCGACTGGAGCCCTCCGGGGTAGGCGTCGCAGACCGCGGGGACCGCGCCGGGTATCGCCGAGCAAGCAGGGTCCTGCTCCGTCTGCGGGGCTCTGCACCGGGGTCCCCAGTTGCGTCGGAACGCGCTCTGGCTCGCGAGGTCGTCGGACGCCACGAGCCCCGCCACGCCCTTCGCCCCCGTCATCGTGGAGTAGAGGTCGTCGATACCCTTCGCGGCCGCGAGCATGTGCGTCACGAAGGTCTTGTCGGCGGGAGATGCCGCGCGAAGGTCCGTGCGCACGAGCGTCTGCACGCCCTGATCGAGCTCGGACACGATGAGCTCGTGGCGCTTCGCCTCCTCCGGGCTCACGCCGGCGCGCGGCTTCTCCGGCGCGCGAAGGACCTCGAACTTCGTCTCGAACTCGGGCGTAAACTTCCCGTTTTCGACCCAGTGTCCGTCGAGCGGGTAGAAGAGCAGCGAAGCGACCTCGTCCGGATCGACGGCGCCATCCTTGTTCTTGTCGGCCACCCAGTAGAGCGGCAGGTTCTGGTGCACGGCGCGCTTGTTGAGCTCCGTGCGCTCGATGCCCGAGTGGGGGAGGACGGCCTTGGCCTTGGCCGCGCTCGCCGAGGCGGCGGCCAGTCGGGCGGCCGACGCCGAGGCGGCGGCCGATGCGGACGCGGCCGCCGCGGCGGCCTTCTCCTTGCCATGGCAACCGGTCACCAGGAGGGCTGGCAGGAGAGACGGCAGGAGCAAGGCGGCGAACGCGCGGGGGAGACGCATGGGCCCCGGCCTTAGCACCAAGTGCTCGTAAGCTCTAGGGCTTCGGGAGCGGCCGGGCCGACGCCGCGGCCTACATCGCCTTCTCGGTCGCGCACCCGAGCACGATGCTGATCGTGGCCATCGGGTCGTTCTTCATGTTCTGGCAGGCGGTCCCGTTGAGGATCACCTCCGTCGGGGCCGTCGGGTTGTCGTAGGTCCAGCCGTTGGCGGGATCCTCGTCGATCGTCGTCTGCACGCCGCCGTTCGTGAAGATCACGTTCACCTTCGTGGGGTCGATGGTGCCCGCGTCCGACAGGTCGAGCTTGAAGGTGCACGAGGCGACCTGGCCCTGGATGGCCTGGATGGCCGTGACGAACTCCATCGACAGCTGCGCGGCAGTCGTCGCTTTGCTCGGGTCGATCTCGAAGTAGCAGACGTTCGCCACGTTGGTGTTCTCCGTGGGGTTGCACCCCATCGGCGACGCGCCGCCCGCCACCGCGAGGGGACCGAGGAACGTCGGGTCGAAGTTGCCGAGGTCGCTCGACGGAAAATCGCCGACGCCCACCACGAACGTGGTGATTGGCCCTTGCGGCCCGACCTTCGCGAACTCGACCGCCGCCTGGGAGATGCACTTGGCGTTGGACCCGTCGGTCGGGACGCCGTCGGTCAGGATGATGAGGACCTTCTTGCCGCTCGGGTTGAGCGGCAGCACTGGTGCGAAGGCTTCGAGCTCCCCCCAGCCTCCGGTCAACGCCGCGTAGGTGGGCGTTCCGCCCTTGGGCTTCGACGGGTCGATGCGTCCACGAAGCGCCGTGTGCTGGGTCGCGTCGACGTAGGCGATGGATACGTCCGCGCTGGAGGGGTAGGGGCCGTTGCCGTTCGTCGGATCGTCCTTGTCGGAGAAGACGATGATGCCCGCGCCGAAGTTCGGGTCGGCCGCCGTCTGGAAGCTGTCGAAGATCGAGTCGAGCGCGGGGACCACCGCGGTCCACTTGTTCTCCTGCTGCATGCTGCCCGAGCCGTCGAGGACGAAGAGCATGTAGACGGGCTCGCGCGACGCCTGCGCCATGGCGGTGGCGCAGCCGGCGTCCGCGCCGAGCGGCCCGGCGTCCGCCGTCGGGCCGAACATGGACACCGATCCGGTGTCGCCCGAGCTCTGCGTGGCGGTCCCGGTGTCGCCGCCCTTGGAGCCGGCGCCGGAGTCCGTCGACAGCGTGGGCAAGAAGTTCGTGGAGTTCGAGCTTCCACACCCGTAGATGAGGAGGCCCGACAGGGCGAGACTCGAGGCGATCACGACGGAGGAGCGCGCCATCATCTCCATCCTCTCCCACGTTCGCGGGATCCGTTCAACGTCGCCGCCGTCCTTTGGTGGTGGTCTGCCGCCTTTCTTCCTCGACGCGATCGAGGTGACGGTGGCGGCGTTCCGCCCTGAGCGTCGGCCTCCGGGGACCCGCGCGAGAGGTGTAAGCGGCTTGGTCCAAACGCGTTAGCCTCGCATCTGGAGTGTACCGCCCATGAACACAAGTCATCGCTCGCCCGTCTCGTCCTTCCGGCGCCGCCCTCTCATCGCGGCGGTCAAGACGCTGATCGCCGGAACGTTTCTCGGCGGCTGTCGTCTCGGCATGCAGCGGCCGCCGCCCATCTCTCCGCAACCCGCCCCTGCGGCCGACGACGCGGGCGCCCCCGACGCAGCGGACGGCGTCGGGGTAGCAGGAGACGGCGGAGCAACAGTGCGATGACGGCAGTCCCTTCGAGCGCGCGTGAGCTCTTCGAGCTCGAGCTCCTCGGGGGAGCCGTCGAGCGGCAGTACCGCAAGCGCCGGCCGCACGGGGGCGCGATGCCGTGGGGGACGCTCGATCTCTCTGCGTTCTCCACCGAGGAGATAATCGCCGCGCGCCGGGGGTGGACGGATCTCGCGCTTCAGGAGTACGGCGCCGCGGCGTCGCAGGCGAACGTCCTGCGCCTCCTCGTGCGGGCCCGCGTCCCGCTGGACTTGAGCGCGCTGCTCGCGAGCTTCCCGCTGGACGAGCTCTCCCACACCGAGCTGTGCGCGCGGATGGCCGAGGAGCTGGGTGGCGCCACGCCACTCGAGTATCCGACCGAGCAGGTCTTCCCCGATCCAACGGCCGAGGCGGGCTCTCCCCTGGTCTGCGCCGCGAAGGCGGTCGCGTGGGAGTTCTGCGTCGGCGAGACGCTCTCGCTCGGGCAGCTCAAGGACCACCACGCGCACGCAGAGGCACCCCTGCTCGAGGCCGTATGGGGGAGGCTCGCGAAAGATGAGGCGGCGCATGCGCGCTTCGGCTGGCTGTTCATGAAGTGGGCGCGACCCCTCTTGACCACCGAGGAGCGCGACGCCGTGGTGGCGACCGCAAGGCGGGCCGTGCGTCACGTAGGCGATCTCGAGACGAAAGCCCGAAGCCTACCGGAGGAGGCGTTCGTCCCCATCGGCGTCTTCGGGTCTCGCGGGCGTGAGCGCTACCTCGCGCAGATGCGCAGCGTCCTCGAGGAGAAGGTCGTCCGGCGTCTCGCGCTGTTGGCGTGATCCCCGAGGCCCACCGGCGCCTCGTCATGGCGTGCACTGTACCCACATCAAGATGGCGACCCCGTCGGCGCCGACGCCAGCGGGCTCGTTGTTCCCGCCTCCGCCGCCCGCTCCGTTGCCGGCGCCGCTCTCGTTGGTCGCAGCGCCCGATCCCCAGGAGCAGGATGGCGATCCGCCCGGTCCCGAGCACCCGTTTCCGCAGCCAGGATCGCCCGCGCCGCCGGGCTGGGACTGCACGGTGTTCACGTTGATGATCGCCGGCGCGGCCGAGCCTGCGACGGTGAACGTCCCTCCCGGGATCGGGCTATACCCGGACGAGCCCGCGCTGCCGCCGTTCGCGGTGATCGTCGCGCCGTTGACGAGGATGGTGGAGGCCCCGCCGGCAGTCCCGTCCCCGCGCGGGCACGTGCAGTGGTTCGGGCACGTATCCTCGTTGCACCCCGCGCCGACGATGCCGCCCCCGCCGCCGATCTGGACGGTCAGCGTCACCGGGGTAGGGGAGCCCGAGACGTCGATCGTTCCGGCGATGAAGGCGCCGGCGCCGCCGCCGGTCGACGGCGGGTCGTAGTACCGGCCGCCGCCTGCGCCAGCCCCGACGAGCTGGAAGAAGACCTCCTTCGCCGAGGTGGGCACGACCACGGCCGTGGGGGAGCTCGAGGTCTCTTGCTGAACTTGTATGGTGCACGTTTGCGTCGTGTTGACGCTCCCGTCCACGCGGATGGGGTTCCCGTTCGCGTCAGTCTCGATGCTCCAGTCGGAGGAGGTCGAGTCGAAGACCACCTTGTAGCCGCCGAGCGACGGAGGAGGCGCGTCGCACGCGGTGGCGCACAGGCCTCCGTCCGTCGGCGTGACGCCCTCGTCGATGAGCCCGTTGCAGTTGTCGTCGATGCCGTTGCACACCTCGGGCGACGGTGTTCCGTAGCCCGTGCACGCGCCCCAGGTCGCGACCGAGTTCTCGGTCGACGATCCGCCCATGCACGTCTGCGTGCCCCAGTAGCAGGTGCCCACTCCCGCTTGCGAGGGGTCGCCGACGAAGCATTTCTGCATCGCGCCGGCCGTGCACGGACAACCCTCGTCGTTGATCCCGCCGTCCGCGCAGCTCGGCGCCGCTTCGGCCGCCGCGTCGGAAACGAGAGAGCCCCCTGAGCTCGCGCTGACGCTCGCATTCGATCCGGCGTCGCTCGCCGTGAACGAAGGAGATGCCGGCGGCGTATCTTGCCCCGCGCTCTGGCCGGCGTTGTGTGCGGTGCCGCACGCGCAGAGGGCGACGATACTGCCAACGATGAGGGCGGACTTCATGATGGATCTCCTTCGGAGAGAGCGCTCCGGACGGCCATCGCTGGTGCACCCCGTGTGCCGATGCGGAGAACCTGCAAAACATGCTGTATGCAGTCATCGTTGTGTAACTTTACCGAGACACTGCCCGGTCAAGCCCACGTTCATCTCCAGAGTCCCACATGGATCTCGGACCAGAGACTGGGCGGACGGCGGATCCAACGTGAGGCGAACAATCCAGCCGTGATGAAGCTCCTCGAGCACGTTGAGCGCTCGTCTGCCGCCGTCACCACGTCGCCCTTTAAGCGAGGTTGGAGGAGTGATGGTCCATGGCAGGGTGGATCGAGCATCACCCGCCGGAGGGGCTCGATCAGGCGTTGCCCCTCTCGCACGAGGGAATTTTTCATGGGTCCGCTCGCCGATCGGCCCGGCGCGAGGCGTGCATGTGGGTCGTCGTCTCCATGGGTGTCCTCTCTGCATTCGCGTTGGCCGGCCTGAAGCACAGGGTCGATCCGCCCACGACGCCCATGCCCTCGAGGTCGGTCGCCGCCCCGCCCGCGCCCCTGGCCCTGGCCCCTTCGTTTCCGTCGTCTCAGCAGAGCAACGGCTCGCTCGGTCTGCGGACGGCCGAAGGGGTCCTCCTCTCGCAGGAGATCGCGCGCGCTCGGTCCTTCTTCGGCCGCCTCGCTCTCCTCATGGCGCTCGCGGCCGTGGGGTTTCCGTGGGCGCGGGGCGACGCGACGGCCAAGGTGGTCTGCGAAGTCTCGCTCGTCGCGGTCGCGGCTCTCGCCGCGTGGACCTCGTGGTCGCTCCGCGACCGTCACTGGTACTCGACTCGACGCGTTGCTTCCGTTGCGATCCTGTCCATCGCCAGCGGGCTCTGCCTCATCTACTACACGGGCGTCCTCTCGTGCGCGGCCCTCGGGATGGTCTTCGCGCCGCTGTTCGTCGGCCTCGGTCCGAACCCGCGCGTCGCGCTGGGGATGTACCTGGGTTGTGCGATCGGCTACGCGCTCCTCGTCGCGGGCGTGCTCACGGGGGTGATGCCGGAGGTCGGCGTGATCGCGTCGGTGCAGCCGGACGCGCCCGTGCGCGTCGTCGGCCCGCTCCTGGTCGAGGTGGTGCTGCTCGGCGCGTTCCTGAACACGCGCCGCGAACGTGCTGTGGCCATCGCCACGATCGCGCAGCAGGTCGAGGCCGCCCGGACGATGGCTCAGCGGGAGGGGCTGCTCCAGGAGGCGCGCCAGGAGCTGGAGCGCGCGCTCAACTTCGAGGGCCTCGGTCGCTTCAGCGACGCGAGCGTCGGCTCCTTCCACCTGGGCAAGGTCATCGGCCGCGGGGCGATGGGCGAGGTGTACGAGGCGGTCCACGCCGTGAACGGCGCCAGGGCCGCCGTGAAGCTCCTCCACATCGACGGGCTGAGCAGCCCCGACATGGTGAAGCGCTTCCTGCGCGAGGCGCAGATCGCCGCGTCGCTGGACGTGCCGAACGTGGTGCGGGTGGTCGAGGTCGGAGACCTCACGTCACCCCTGCCCTACATCGCGATGGAGCGGCTCGTCGGCGAAGATCTGGCCGACTACCTCCGCCGGCACGGTCGCATGTCCTTCGAACAGGTGGTCACGCTCGTGCGGGAGGTGGGCGCGGGCCTCGAGGCGGCGCGCGCGGCGGGCATCGTCCACCGCGACCTGAAGCCGCGAAACATCTTCCTCGAGCAGTACGGCGGCGCGAAGATCCTCGACTTCGGCGTGTCGAAGCTCGCCAACACGGAGCGCACGCTGACGCAGGATCGCGTGGTCGGCACGCCCGGGTACATGGCCCCGGAGCAGGCGATGGGCAAGGAGGTCACCCACAGCGCGGACCTCTTCTCGCTCGGCGTCATCGCGTACCGTGCGCTCACGGGCCGGCCCGCCTTCGCCGGAGATCACGTCGGCGAGATCTTCTACAAGCTCACGAAGGCGATGCCGCCGCGTCCCAGCGAGATCGTCCGCGTCAACCCGCAGGTCGATCTCGTCATCGCCATCGCGATCGCGAAGAACATGGGCGATCGCTTCGACAGCGGCTGCGAGTTCGCCAACGCGCTCGAGGCCGCGCGCGCGGGCAGGCTGAGCCGCGGTCTCGTCGTGCACGCCCAGCAGCTCCTCGCGGACCTGCCGTGGTCGCGGATCGATCTCGGCGCGGTGGGCGAAGAAGGCTGAGCATTCCGAGGTGATGACGTGCCGCACGCTGTGCGTGCCGACGGAGCCGGGCCTCGGTTACCCGCCTGAGAGATGGCGAGCTTTCGCTAAAGAAGTCCCGGGAAGCGCCGTAGGGTCCATCAGCCCCAATGCTCCTCGAGTCCCCGCCGTCCTCCTCAGCCGAGGGCTCTCCCCGCAACAGGCCGGCGAGCGCCCATCGCGTGGAGACGCGTGGCCACATCATCGAGATCGACGCAAAGGGGATCCTGCGCTCGTGGTGCAAGCCCGGTACGCAGATCGATCTCGACGAGGCAAAGGAGGTTGTCCGGCAGATGGCCGGCCTCTGCGCGGGACACAGGCGGACGATGCTCGTCGACATGAGCAACCTGCGCTCCATAACCCGCGACGCGAGGCAGTACTTCGCGGGGGCGGAGACCGCGGAGCTGGTAACGGCAGGCGCGATGCTGGTGACCTCGCCGCTCGCCAGGGTGGTCGGCAACTTCTTCATCGGGTTCAACAAGACGGCGAGCCCGATCCGGCTCTTCACCTCGGAGCACGAGGCTCTCGAGTGGCTGGCGGGCTTCGGATGACCCCGCTGCTCGCGTGCGCAGCCACCGGGGTCACCGCCCGCATGCCTCGGGGCCTGGGCTCCGAGGAGACTGGCTTCGGCTTCGTGCGGAACATCCCTCGAGCCGCCTCGTCGGTAGCCTCCTGCGAGCGTGAGCGCCGACCGATACGCTTGCCGAGATCTTCGAGCGCCGACCGCGACGGGTAGCGCAGGCTGCGGAGATCGGTCGCGTTGACCTGCGTGCTGCCGCTCCACTGGCGGAAGTATGCGTCCACGACGCTCGTGTTGAGGAACGCGGCGAGCCCTCGGGCCAAAGGCTCCCCGAGGCCTCGGCCGTCTTCGTGGAGCACGTTGAGGTGGTTCTCGAAGCCGACCTTCTCGCAGGGCACGAGCCCCGGATCGAAGACCGCGGCCACGACACGCCGCCTCTCCTCCTTGGACGAGAACCGCTTGACGAGCACGTAGGTGCCGCGGGGCATCCAGAGCTTTGCCGTGGCGGCTGCGTCGACGAGCGCGTTCGGCTTCTTGCCCGTCTTGGGCCACCGCACCACACCGTCCGCGAAGTGGGTCGGGTAGATGAGAGGCCGGGCGTCCGGACCGGGGGCCATCCGGAGAAATTCCTTCGCGCGGAAGTCCACGACCCTGCCCGTGGAGACCGACACTCCGAGGTCCGCCAGCGTCGACGGAAGCGCTGCGAACGCGCGCGCGGTCTCGCGATCGCGTCGGTCGGGCACCAGATGGAGGAAGCGCTCCTTGTCGCCCGGATGGACGATGTGGCCAAAAGGGACGGTGCGAAGGGCGGCGGCGTCGCACCCGACGTCCGCCCCGACGCTACGCGACAGGATGACGTTCTTCTGTTTCTCGCCCTTCACCAGGTGAAAGACGACGTTCTCCTGGAGCACGGCGTCGTCCGAGAACGCAGCCGTCCGCGAGTCGACGACGTGGATGCGCACGAGAGCCGTCTCGCGGAGGAGAAACTCCCGAAAGCTCCGGAAGTAGGCGCCGTTGCAGAAGCTGCGCGGCGTGATGGCGACGATCTCGCCGCCGGGCTCGAGGAGCTGGACGGCGAGCGCCACGAAGGCGGCATAAAGGTTGTTCGTGTCGAGCCCGGCGGCGCGGAGCCGCCGGCGTGCCTCCGAGCCGGACGGGAGCTTCGTGTAGGGAGGGTTGAGGATGGCGTGGGTGAAGCGCGCGCGCCCACCGAGGCTCGCTTCGACGAAGTCCTCGCAGGCGAGCTCGGCGCGGAACCGAACGCCTCGTCGCCGCGAGGCCGCCGCGCAGGAGGCGAGTGTCTCGCGGAGATACGGGGCCAGGACCGGATCGATTTCGAACGCCGTCACCTCGATGCTGCGTGGAGGCGCGGCCCTGGCGCACGCCTCGGTCACGACGGCCGCCAGGAGGGCCCCTGCGCCGGCGCCCGGCTCGAGGATCCTCACGCGATCGCCGAGGCTCCGGAACAGGCTTGCCATGAAACGAGCGACGCTGGCGGGCGTCAGAAACTGGCCCAGCAGGGCCCGCTTTCGCGGGTCGAGCCGCCGGGTGGCCTCGAAGCGTGAGGTCTCGGCCTGTTCGACCGGCGTGGGCGGAGCAAAGGTCGCGGGTTCCCCCATGAGGCACCCGGGGTACTCCCACAGGTGGCCCGCAGCCAGGGCAATCGCCGGCCAAAGAGAGCGCGACCGCGACTCGCCGGTGGCAAGAGTCGCTCCCAGAGTTCACAGTTACGCCATGACTTCATCCGCGCAGCGCGCCGTCCGCGTGTTCGCGGGAGCCTCCGTGGCTCTCGTCTTCGTCCTCCTCCCGCACCCTTCCCGCGCCGACGAGCCGGCCCCCGAGCTCATGGCTCGCCTGGCCGCCAGCGCAATGCACATCGAAGCGATGCGGACCCGGGTGAACTACACCATCGACGGCCGGCTCGAGAGCCTGGACGGTGAAGGCCAGACCGACTCGGTGAAGGAGCTCCTCGCCCGCGTCGACGCGGACGGCAAGAACACGAAGCTCGTCGTGCTCAAGTACGTCGAAGACGGAGAGGACAAGACGAGTGAGGGCCAGAAGACCGCGCGCGACACGGCCGAGAAGCGCCGGGATCCCAAGCGCCAGATCCACATGCCGACGCTCGCCGAGCAGCAACCCCGCTACGAGTTCGATCAGGTCGAGGTCGACAAGGCGGACCCCACGCGGGTGCGCATCACCTTCAAGCCGAAGGTCGCCGCCGACGACACGGTCGAAGGATCCGGCTGGGTCGACACGCGCACGGGGACCGTGGTCTCGGCCGGCTTCAAGCTGAGCCGGCCCCCGATGTTCATCGACTACGTGCACTTTACCGTGGAGTTCGCCGCGCCGACGCCGATCGGGCCGCTCGTCTCCAAGGTGAACGTCGAGGGGAAGGGCGGGCTCTGGTTCCTCTTTCGCCAGCACTTCCGCGCCGAGGCGAAGCTCTCGGCGTTTCGCGTCGTTCCGTAGCTGGCCGTAGCTAGCCGGAGCGGGCGAGCCCAACTGTGGCATCATCGCCGCCTCATGGCGGACGCGAGCTCCTTCGGACGGCAGATCAGCTACCGCGTCAGCCTTCTCGTCGCCGTGCCGCTCCTCGTCGCGGTCACGGGCGGCGGCATCGCCGCGCGAACGTACCTGCTCATCAACGACACGCTCTCGGCGGTCGCCAACGATCTGTTTCGCCAGGTCTCGCGGCAGGCCGTGGCCGCCACGCGCGCCGACCTCGAGCGCGCCGTGCCGACCTCCGACGAGATCAGGCTCGCGCTGCTGGACGGCTCGCTCGGCACGGACCCTGCGAAGGTCGAGCGCCGGTTCGTCGAGGCGCTACGCGTCAACCCCGAGTTCAGCTGGGTGAGCTACAGCGAGACGGACGGCTCGTTCACGGGAGCGTTCCACGCGGGCGCGGGCTACCGGGTCAACCACAGTACGATCCACGACGGGCGCACGGAGCTGTTCGAGCACGACGTCGGCGACGGCGGGGAGCTCGTGCTGCGACGACACGTGGACGACAGCGGGTACGACCCGCGGACCCGCCCGTTCTGGCGCCTCGCCGAGGCGCAGCGACACCGCGCGTGGACGGAGCCGTACGTCTTCTATGACCAGAGCGTGCCTGGCATCACCTGCGCCACGCCGGTCATCGATCGCACGGGCACGCTGCGGGGCGTCATCACGATCGACTTCGACCTGAACCGGCTCTCCGCAGCCGTCGCCGATCTCGCCGTGACCCCGAACGCCAAGGTCTTCATCTACACGCCCGACGGCACGGTGATCGCGCACCCCACGGTGCACCTGGTCGAGAAGGTCGGGCAGGCCGACAAGGGCCGCCTCGTCACGACCGCAGACATCGCCGACCCCGTGGCGCGCGACTACGCGGCGGCGGCGCAACGCTTCGGTGCAGGCGTACGGGCCGCGGAGGAGCCGCGTTTCCTGCGGTTCGAATCGGCCGGTCGCCGTTACCTCGGCAGCTACGCGTCGTTCGCGGTCGACCGTGATCTCTACTGGGTCGCGGCCGTCTATGCGCCCGAGAGCGACTTTCTGGCGTCGGCGCAGCGGTACAACGTCGTGTCGCTCTGGATCTCGCTCGGCGCGCTCGGGCTGGCCATCCTCTTCTCGCTCATCCTCGCCAACCGCATCGCCGTGCCGCTGAGCCGCCTCGCCGGGGAGATGGAGAGGGTCGGAGGCCTCGACCTCGACGGGGCGGCGATGCCTCCCAGCATGTTCCGGGAGATCGCGATGATGAACGTCGCGCTCCACCGGATGAAGCACGGCCTGCGTGCCTTCGCGAGCTACGTGCCCCGCGACCTCGTCCGGGCCCTGCTCGCCTCGGGGCAGGGCGCACGCCTCGGCGGTCGCATCAGCGACCTGACGGTCTTCTTCTCGGACATCGCAGGGTTCACGAGCATCGCGGAGGAGATGAAGCCGGGCGAGCTCGTGGAGCTCCTCGGCGCCTACCTCGACGAGATGACGCAGGCGATCGGCCAGGAGAAGGGCACCGTCGACAAGTACATCGGTGACGGCATCATGGCCTTCTGGGGCGCCCCCGCGACGGTGGAGGACCACGCCGCCCGCGCCTGCCTCGCGGCGCTCGACTGCAGCCGGCGGATGGCTCGGCTCTCGCGCGCCGAGGGCGGGGCGTGGGCGCGCAAGCTTCACACGCGCATCGGAATCGCCACCGGCGACGTCCTGGTAGGCAACATCGGGACGAAGGATCGGATGAACTACACCGTGATGGGCGACACCGCGAACCTCGCGTCGAGGCTCGAGGGTCTGAACAAGGTCTACGGCACCTCGATCCTCGCCTCGGAGGCCACCGTCCGCGCCGCCGGCTCGCGGATCGTCGCGCGGCCGGTCGACGTCGTTGCCGTGAAAGGAAAGGCGCAGGAGACTCGCGTCTACGAGGTGCTCGCGTGCGGAGACGAAGACGCGGTGGCCGACCGTGCCCTCGCGGCACTCTGCGAGCGCGCGCTCGCTGCCTACCTCGCGCGGGACTTCGTGGGCGCTGCGGGACTATGGGACGAAGCCCTGGCGGCCATGCCGGGCGACCCGGTCTCGCGCGTCATGGCAGAGCGCGCCCGAGCCAATGTGGTGGTGCCGCCGCCCGCCGCCTGGACGGGGGTGCACGTCGTCGACACCAAATGAGCGCCGCGCCGCGCTCACTCGATGGCGATGACCTTGTGGGCTTCGAGCTCGCGCAGGAAAGTCTTGGCCTGCTCGCGCTGGAGAGGCGTCCGCTGCAGGATGACCCGGATCGTCGCCTCTCCGTCGATGAGGCCGAGCACCGCTTTGGGGCCGAGCTCCAGTCCGAACCACGTGAGGTCTTCCGCGGACGCGAGCACGATGGGGACGCGGTCGAGCCAGGGATCGTCGTCCTCGACGTCGACCTCGACCTCGACGTCGGTCGCCGGATCGTGCGCCACGAGCGACTCGCGCGCGGCCTCGGTCTCACGAGCGAACTTGACGATGTCCGCGACGGGAAATCGCTGCGTCGGCTCGTCGGCGAACTTCTTCGACATCCAGTTTAGTGTCGCGCGAAATGACCCCTCCAGCAACGACCAACTTTTTCGCTCAGGCCAGGGTCTTTTCGAGGACGACGAACGACATGCCTGGAGCGAGGGCCTCGTCCTCGGGGAACGGCGCGGTCTCTCCCGTCGCCGCGTAGCCGAGCCGCTCGTACCAGGCGCGGAGCTCGGGCCGCGCCGAGATCACCCAGACCGCCGCTCGCCTGCGGTCGAAGGCGTGACGGATGTGGTGCTCGGCTCCCTTCATGAGGCTCGTGCCGACCTTCGCGCTCTGCGCGTCGGGGTCGACCGACAGGAGCCCGATGTAACCCTGGGCCCCCCGGTCCTCCACGTGAACGCAGCCGACGAGGAGGTCGCCGTCGCGCGCGAGGACGAGGATCGCGCCGAGAGGCCCCTCGATTCTCTGGAGGACGTCGGCCTCGGTGATGCGAGGGCCGCGTACGAGCCCGCCCTCGCTCGTCCAGGACTTTCCCGGGACGCCTGCGTACGCCTGGTTGATGAGGCGCACGAGGTCGGGAGCATCACGCTTCGTTGCGGGCCGAAGGCTGGGCGGAGTATTCATGGGCGGAGTCCCCTCTTCATGTCCGACGAGCTCGCTCGATACCACGCCATTCTGCGGGACGCGTTCCACGACGCCCCCATCACGCGCTTCGTGCGCCAGACGATGGAGATTCCGGAGGAGGGGACCGTGCGCATCACGCTCCACCCCGACGCGCGCTACCACCACGGCGCCGGCCGGATTCACGGCGGCATCCTCGGCCTCGTGCTCGACAACGCCGGCTTCTTCGCGAGCGCGACGACGAGCGGCGGCTACTGGATGGCGACCACCGAGTTCAAGGTGAACCTGCTCGACTCCGTCTCGGACGAAGAGGTCGTCGCCACCGGGCACGTGCTCCGCAAGGGCCGGCACCTCGTCCACGCAGAGATGGAGGCGACGAGCGCGAGCGGCCTGAAGGTGGCCGTGGGCCTCGGCAGCTACGCCATCTTGCCCAGGAAATTTCGCGGGATGTGAGGGCGCGGGCGCTTCACGCCGCCAGGACGATGCCGAACGCTGCGATGCCGCGCGTCCGAAGCTCGCGGCGCAGCTGCTCGGTGCGCGCGGGCGCCGCGACGATGCGGGCCACGAGATCCGCCGCCCACTCGTCGAGCATCCGCGGCCCACAGGCGCCGAAGTCGTCGCTGTCTCCGCGCAGGATGGCGCGCCACGCGTGGGCCGTGCGCCGGAACGCCTCGCCGCCCACCAGCCCCGACGGGGCGCGGGCCAGGACACCGGAGTTGACGAGGCTGTCGATCGTCGTCCCGGCGAAGGCCGCTGCGTCCACCTGTGCACCGTCGAGGAGCGCGGGCAGCAGCGCCGCCGCACGCGTGCAGCCTGCATCTTCGGCGACACGGACCAGCGTACGGACGAAAATGGTGAAGGGGTCGGCGACCTCGGCGAGCTCGGGGGCCTGCTCGACGAGCTCGAACTCCACCGGATCGAACTGCTCGACGATCTCGATGCCGCTCTCTTCGTCGTTTTCCGCCTCGATGGGCTCTTGTTCGGCCTCTTCGGCCTCTTCTTCCGCTGCCGCCTGGCTCGTCGCTTCGACTGCCTCGGCGGTCGCGAGCGCGATCGGCGCCGCGAGCTCGAGGACAGCCTCGGGCGCTGGGGCCTCGACGTCCGGCTCGGGGCCGTATTCGTGGCGGTCGTAAGCGAACGCCATCACCCCGCAGGGGTCCGATAGCGACGGGTTGTCGTTCGGGAGCTCGATAGCAGCGAGTACGAGGTGGTAGCGCACGGTGTCCTACATCCACCTCTATGCCCGAGCGTGCCTCGTCTCCAAGAAAGCGGCGCTCTTTCTGGCAGGGAATGGGCGCGGGGCTTGCCGGTTGATCGGGGAAACATGAGAACCACGAAGCTCTACCCACTCGCAGCCGCGCTCCTCCTTCTGGCCGGTTGCCAGCGCGCACACGCGGCTGGCAACAACGCGGAGGTCCCCTCGAACCCCGCCCCCTTCGCCACGCCGCCGGTGCTGCCGGGGACGCCCGACGTCGCCACGCTCGTCGCCCGCGTGAAGCCCGCCGTCGTCAACATCACCACCACGCACGAGGTCAAGACGGCCCGACCGGACCTCGATTTCCCGTTCGGTTTCGACTTCTTCGGCAACGGGTCCAGCGGCTCGCCGTTCGGCCGCCGCGGGATGCCCTTGCCTCGAGGCGGCAATGGGGACGGCGAGCAGACCCTGAAGGAGAAGGCGCTCGGCTCGGGCTTCTTGATCGATGGTCAGGGCCACGTCGTCACGAACGCGCACGTCGTCGAGGGCGCGGACACCGTGCGCGTCAAGCTCGCGGACGAGCGCGAGTTCGACGCCAAGGTGAAGGGCAGGGACGAACGACTCGACATCGCCGTGCTCGAGCTGCAAGGCGCGAAGGATCTTCCCCCGGCGTCGCTCGGCTCGAGCGAGGACCTGCGGGTGGGCGAGTACGTGGTCGCCATCGGTAACCCGTTCGGCCTCGGGGACACGGTCACGATGGGCATCGTGAGCGCGAAGAGCCGGACGATCGGAGCCGGCCCCTACGACGATTTCATCCAGACGGACGCCTCCATCAACCCCGGCAACAGCGGCGGCCCGCTCTTCAACTTGAAGGGCCAGGTCGTCGGCATCAACACGGCCATCAACCCGCAAGGCCGCGGCATCGGCTTCGCCATCCCGGTCGATGCGCTGAAGGACGTACTGCCGCAGCTTCTCACCTCGGGACACGTCGCACGCGGCCATCTCGGGGCTCTCATCCAGCCCGTTGACCCGCCGCTCGCGAAGGCGCTCGGGCTCGAGCACCCGATGGGTGCGCTCGTGGGCGAGGTCGAGAAGGGGAGCCCGGCCGACAAGGCAGGTCTGCGCTCCGGGGACGTCATCCTGGGCGTAGACAACGTCGATGTCGCCCACGGCACGGACCTGCCCCGGATGATCGCGAGGCGCGGTCCGGGCGCCAAGGTGTCGCTCAAGGTCCTGCGCGACGGTCGCCAGAGCACCGTGGACGTGACCCTCGATCACCTGAACGAAGAGCGTCGCAACGGCGAGGCAACGTCGGGAGGTGGTGACGAGGAGAGCGTGCAGCCTTCGCAGGGCCTCGGCATCGCGATGTCCGACGCTCCCGGCGGAGGGGCGAGGGTCGAGCGCGTCGAGCCGGGCAGCCCGGCGGACGGGGAGCTGCGCCCCGGCGACGTCATCGTCGAAGCCAACCACGGCTCCGTCGACAGCGCCGAGGAGCTGTCGAAGCGCGCCCAGTCCCTTCACGCCGGACAGGCGGTGCTCCTGAAGGTGAAACGCAACGGGCACACCATCTGGGTCGGGCTCCAGAAGCACTGATCCGACCCGCGACTCTGCGAGGGACGCGTTCTACGTGTCCCTCGTTCCAGTTCTCCCCACGACCTTTCTCTCCAGGACGACGAGTCATCGAGCACGCGCGCGTCCTTCATCGGGGTGACAGAAAAAAGCGGATCCAGAGCCGAGAGATTTCTCCACGAGCTGCGTATACAGAGGCGCGTCACTTTGTTCACACGTCCGTTCCCTCGGAAACGGTCCCGGGCGCCAGAGCGCCTTGATTTCCCGCGGCGGTGGTAGCCGTCGCGATCCACGGCCCACGTCTTGCTCGCCGGAACGTCTCTCGGAGGAAGAACCATGCACGCGGCGAACGACACCCTCCTCGACGACGCGCCTACATCGGCGAGCGCGCCTACTCTCCCACCTCACGCCTTCGTCTCGGTCGTGCGCTACAAGAGCGGAGCGCCCGTAGACGAGCTCCTCTACCGGATCGCCATGGGGGACCACGGCGGCGCGCTCGACGCGGCGCAGGACCTGTTCGATCGCCGTCACATCCCCGTGCTCGTACTGCCGCTGTCCTCGTTGTCGGACACGATGCTCGGCTACCGCGAGGAGCTGCTGCTCTCTTTCATCGACGGCAACGCGCGACTCGCGGACGTCATCGAAGACAGCGGGCTGGAGATGCTCGACGCCCTGCGCGCCCTCTGCGAGCTGCTCGAGAAGGACATCATCACGCTCTGCTGAGCGTCTCGCCACGCGGGCGGTTACGGCCTGCCGTCGATCCCCAGCCCCGGCTCCTCGCCCAGCGAATAGTGCGGCCCCTCGGCGCGGTAGCCTCCCGCGTACGGGTCGTCTTGGAGGAGCCACGCGGTGTCCAGGTCGACGAAGGGCACGCCGCCCAGCGCGGCTGCCAGGTGGGCCCCCGCGGTCATCCCCAGCCGCGTCTCCACCATCCCGCCGACCATGAGCGGCATTCCCCGGCGCTGCGCCTCGAGCCCCACGGCGAGGGCGCCAAGCAGGCCGCCGGACTTGGCGATCTTGAGGTTCACGCCGTCGGCCGCCTGCGCCGACGCGACGCGGGCGAGGTCGGCGAGGGACGCGACCGATTCGTCCGCGATGACCGGGGGCTCGATCGCACGGGCGACCTCGGCGAGGGCGTCGAGATCGCCGGCGGCGCACGGCTGCTCGTAGCACTCCACACGTAGGCCGGCGCGCTCGAGCGTGCGAAAGAGCAGGATGGCGTCCCTGGCGCTGAAGCCGGCGTTGGCGTCGATGCGGAACGCGGCCCCCGGAACGGCGGCGTGGACGGCCTCCAGCGCGCGCACGTCTTGGTCGACGTCCTTGCCTACCTTGACCTTGAAGATCGCGAACCCGAGCGCGTGCCAGCCGCGCGCGAGGTCTGCCATCCGATGCGGCTCGGAGATCGGCAGGGTGATGTCCGTCGTCAGGCGGGTCGTCTCCTTGCCACGAAGGCCACCGAGGAGCGCGCGCAGCGGCAGGCCGGCGAGCTTGGCGCACGCGTCGAGCAGCGCGACCTCGACCCCCGAGCGCGCCACAGGAGCGCGCGGAAACGCGGCGTCGAGCTCGCGGGCGAAGGCGTCGCTCCCCAGGTCGACCTCCTGGCCCACGAGCCGCGCGCAAGCGCCCTGGACGGATTGAAGAACGAGCGTCTCGTCCTCGCGCGTGACGGGCGGGAGCGTCGCGGCTTCGCCCAGACCGAACGCGCGGCGCTGTCCCTTCGCGAGCCGGACAGTCACCTCCACCGAACGCGTGGCATCCATGCGCGCCGTCGCGATGACGAACGGCTCGCGCAGCGGGACGCGGAGCAGGCGCGCTTCGATGCTCTCGATGCGTACCCGCTCTCGTCCGACGGGATCCGCGAGCGTGACCAGTCCACTCAACGAGCGATCACGGTCTCCTCGCCGCACGTGATGATGAGCGCGTGGGCGCGGCCGGCGGAGCCAACCTGGACCATGTGCTTTCCGCACGGGACGACCGCCGAGGGGCCCGGGTGGGGCACGCCGTCGATGAAGAGGCGGTGGGCGGCGGCGGCCTCGATGAGGCGGATCGTGCCCGTCGTCGGCAGGACGCGGGGGAGGCTCAGCACCGAGACGACGGGGACGCTGCTGGCCGACGCCGTGTCTGCGGCCGCCGTCGCAGGGTGCGGCGCGACCACCGCCGCGGCCTTCGGAGCAGCGACAGAAGCGGCGGCCACCGTGGGCCCCGAAGGGCTACGAGCGCTCATCGTGACGACGAGCGCGCCGACGGCCGCGAGGGCCGCGGCGCCGAGCTGCCACCGAAGGTGCGTGCGGGGCAGCTCGTAGCGCTCGCTCTTGGTTGCCGCGTCGTCGCCGGGGTGGCGCGTCGCTACGTCGAGGGCGACCGGAATGACGGACGCGGGGTGGTGTTCGATCGCGAGGACCTCGAGGACATCCGCCCCGTCGATCTCCTGCGTGGCGTTCGCGTTGGGCCGCGCCGGTCGGCGCTCGACCGTCTTCGCGAGATCGTCCTCCTCGACGGCTGAGCTGATCGAGGGCTCCCAGCTTCCCGGGAACGCGAACTGCGGGAGCGCTGCGTCATTCAAAATCGCTGGGAATTTCGGAGCTTTGCCCGAAAAGCCCTGGCGGAGAACCGCCCCTGCCACCCCGCCTGCGACCGGGCAAGGCATCGTCCGATCGGCATCCTCAGTCGGCTCCAGCATGGGACACTCCCGCGTATGGGGCGGCACTTTCGCTCGCTTCTTATCGATGTGCAACGCGGAACTGAGCCGATTTCAGGGCTCACCTGGGCTCACGCAGACACACAATTTTTCAGCTTGGCCGAATGACTACGACGCCACTGGCAGGTGGTTGATTTTGTGCCCACCCGACGTGCCGAGCGGACCCGGCGCTTGCTAGAGTCTGCGCCCCTGGTTCACGCGGAGGCACGCCGATGAGCAACATCGAAGCAGATCAGACCGAGTCGACCGAGCTCTGGCACGTGCAGCTTCGCACCGGCGAAGTTCGCCTCTGGTCCCTCGATCAGCTCGACGCGGCCTTTCAGGCCGAGATCGTCGACGGCGCCACCAACGTGCTCCAGGACGGGACGATGGACTGGGTGACGCTCGGGCAGCTTCTCGGGCTGGACGGGGAGGCTCCCGAAGCGCCTGCCGCCGCGGAGGAGGTCCAGGCTCTGGCGCCCGCGCCGGTTGCCGCCGCGCCGTTCGTGCCCTTCGCGGCTCCCATGGAGGCCGTGAGCCCGACCCCTGCCCCGGTCGCGCTGGACGCCTTCGAGGAGCGGCCAGGAAACAGCGTCCGCCCCGTCGTCGCCGACGTGGGGGATGACCTCGATCTCGAGGCCATGGGCGCCCGTCCGCGCAAGCGGGGGCTCGTGGTCGGGCTCGTCGCGGCCGCGCTGGCCCTGGGCGGCGGCATCTTCGCGGTGACGCACTTCAGCGCCGCGACCGCGAGCGCCGCTCCGTCGGTGGCCGCGGTTGCCGCCGGCCTTCCGCCGATCGTCCCCGAGACCGCTCCTCCTCCGCAGCCGGTTGCCGCCGCCCCCATCGCCCCCGTGGCGGCTGCAGCGGCAGACTCGCCCGCGACCAGCAGCGACGCACGCCTGAACGACGTCCAGAAGAAGAAGCTCCTCGAGTCGGACAAGAGCAAGGAGGCCATGCGCAAGTCGCGCGCCGCGGCTCCCTCGCGTGGGCATAGCGCAGCGGCCAAGGAGAAGCCCGTCTTCCACAAGGGCGGCGACAAGTACGATCCGCTGAACAGCTCTCTCTGAGCGCGGAAGTCGATTTGCCCGGCGCCCGTTGTCATACTGCCGGGCACCGATGCCCCCCGAAACGCGCAAAGAGCTGCGGCAGAAGACCGAGAACGTCGTCGTCCGCTACGGCAGCGCCACGGTGGACGAGTTCATCGAGGCTCACGCCCAGGACGTAAGCCGGACGGGGACCTTCGTAAGGACCAAGGCTCCACCGGCGGTGGGCACGCTCATCACGTTCGAGATCCAGATTGCCACGGAGGTTGCCGTGGTGGTCGGCGTCGGCCGCGTCGTGTGGAAGCGGGACGCGGCGGACGGGGATCGGCCTGCAGGCATCGGCGTGAAGTTCATCGACGTGGACGAGCCGTCGCAGGCGATCCTCGACCGCCTGCTGCTCGCGAACAAGAAGGCGGACAACGAGTTCGAGCCCAGGCCGAGGACTGAAGCGGGGCTCGGGCCGCCGCTCACCGAAGACGAGGTCGACCGGGCGATCACGAGCCTGGGGCTCGCGCCGCCGGCGATGCCGGCGTCGCTCGTGCTGGA